>Ga0157369_10010487_pt1 | contig 10550 bp, 7 predicted proteins | sample C25metaG_FD_113461 | JGI IMG/M metagenome (GOLD analysis project Ga0157369, IMG submission 113461) | Corn rhizosphere microbial communities from Kellogg Biological Station, Michigan, USA - C2-5 metaG | ecosystem: Host-associated > Plants > Roots > Rhizosphere > Soil | place: USA: Michigan...
GCGCTGGTGATGCTGCTGGGCCTGATCGGCGCGGCAAGCTGGGCAATCTGGTGGGCCCAATGACCGGAACGATGTTCGCAGTTCCGTTGCTCAGCCTGCTGATCATCATTCCGCTGCTCGCGGGCGTACTGTGCCTGTTCGTGCAGGCCCAGGGCGCGCGCTGGATCGCGCTTATCGGTACGTTGATCGATTTCGCGCTGAGCCTCTACCTTTGGGTTCAATACAACCCCGGTGGGCCGCAGTGGCAGTTCGTCGAGAAGTACGCGATCGGCGGCGGCGTCAATTGGGCACTTGGGATCGATGGCATCGCATTGCTGCTGATTGTCCTCACCGCCTTCCTGATGCCGATCTGCATCGGCGCGAGCTGGCGCTCGATCGAGAAGCGCGTGCCCGAATACATGGCCTATTTCCTGCTGATGGAGGCGCTCATCATGGGCTCCTTCGCCGCGCAGGACCTATTCCTGTTCTATATTTTCTTCGAGGGCGGCCTGATCCCGATGTACCTGATCATCGGCATCTGGGGCGGTGTCGAGCGGATCAAGGCTAGCTACAAGTTCTTCCTCTATACCCTGTTCGGCTCGGTGCTGATGCTGATCGCCATGCTGTACATGGCGGGAACTGCGCACACGACTTCGATTCCGGCGCTGATGGCCTACAACTTCCCGGTCGACGCGCAGCGCTGGCTGTTCCTCGCCTTCCTGGCGAGCTTTGCGGTCAAGCTGCCGATGTGGCCGGTCCACACCTGGCTTCCCGACGCGCACGTCCAGGCGCCGACAGCGGGCTCGGTGATCCTCGCCGGCGTGCTGCTGAAGCTCGGCGGCTACGGCTTCATCCGCTTCTCGTTGCCGATGTTCCCCGACGGGTCGCTCGAGTTTGTGCCGCTGATGTTCGTCTTGTCCGGCATCGCCGTGGTCTACACTAGCCTGGTCGCACTGGTGCAGCGCGACATGAAGAAACTGATCGCTTACTCCTCGGTCGCACACATGGCGTTCGTGACCTTCGGCCTGTTCGCGATGAACCGGCAGGGGATTGAAGGCGCGATGCTGGTGATGCTCGGTCACGGGCTCGTCTCGGGCGCGCTCTTCCTCTGTGTCGGCGTGGTCTACGACCGCCTGCACACCCGCGAGATCGACCGTTACGGTGGGCTAAGCGACAACATGCCTGGCTATGCTTTGCTGTTCATGGTTTTCACGATGGCGAGCGTGGGACTACCCGCCACTAGCAACTTCGTCGGCGAATTTCTGAGCCTGATCGGCACCTACCGGGCGTCGAGTTGGGCCGCCGTAGTAGCCACGACCGGAATCATCCTCGGCGCGGCCTATATGCTGTGGCTCTATTGGCGCATTTGCTTCGGCACCCCGCGGGACGCCGACGCAGGTGCAATGGCTGATCTCAACCTGCGCGAATGGTGGCTCCTGGCGCCCATCGCGGCTGCCGTATTCTGGATGGGCATTTATCCCGAAAGCTTCATCCGCCCAATGCGCCACGATGTCGGGCGCTTGCTAACTAGGCTCGACCGCGTTGCTCCGGCTGGAGATTCGCACCTGACGCTCGGCAAGAGCGCGATGGATATGGATATGGGAGCAACGCGTTGACCGGCCGTTTCGGCGCGCTTCTCCCGGAGTTGATCCTGTCGATCGGCGGGACGGTCCTGATGATGGTCGCGGCCTTCACCGGGCGTCGTGGGTCCACGCTGGTCAATTGGTTGGCCGTGGCACTACTGTTAATCGCGACCGCAGCGCTCATCGGCGCGCCGTCACATGCCGGACCAGTATTCGATGGCCTCGTCACCGAAGACCTGTTCGCAAGCTTCGGCAAGGCGATCATCTTCCCCGCGGCAGCGGTGGCGATCGTCGCCGCGCACGGCTGGTTCGAGCGCGGGACCGAGCACGCATCCGAATATGCAGTGCTGATCGTCTTTGCTGCCGTCGGCATGGGTGTCATGGTCTCAGCGAGCAGTCTGGTCGCGCTTTACGTCGGTCTCGAGCTGCAGAGCCTCGCGTCTTATGTCCTCGCCTCCTATCGCCGAACCGACGAGCGGTCGGCCGAAGCGGGCCTCAAATATTTCGTGCTCGGGGCGCTGGCGAGCGGCATCCTGCTCTACGGGATATCGCTGCTCTACGGTTTCACCGGCACGATGAGCTTTACCGGGATCGCCGCAGCGTTCGCCCGCGGCGCACCGTCGCTGGGACTGCTCTTCGGCCTGGTGTTCGTCCTTGCCGGTCTTGCCTTCAAGGCGAGCGCCGTTCCGTTCCACATGTGGACGCCCGACGTCTACGAAGGCGCGCCGACGCCGGTCACTGCCTTCTTCGCGTCGGCTCCCAAGGCCGCGGCAGTACTACTCGCCACCCGATTTTGCGTGGAAGGCCTCGGCCCCGCCACCGACGCCTGGCGCCAGATCGTGATTTTTGCGGCGCTCGCCTCGATCTTTCTCGGTGCGGTCGCGGCCTATGGACAGACCAACATCAAGCGGCTGTTGGCCTATTCGTCGATCAACAACGTCGGCTTCGCGATGATCGGCCTCGCCGCCGGAGGTGCCGGAGGCGCTTCGTCGGTCCTATTTTACATGGCTGTCTATGTCGTGATGACGCTCGGCGCATTCCTGTGTGTCTTGTGGATGCGCGACGAGGAGGGCCGCCCGATCGAGAGCATCGCCAGCCTGTCAGGCCTGGCTCAGACACGGCCGGCCTTCGCGACGGCCTTTGCCATCTTCATGTTCAGCCTGGCAGGCATTCCGCCCTTGTTCGGCTTCTGGCCCAAGCTGGTGGTATTCCGGGCAGCGATCGCCAGCGGCTATGTCGCGCTGGCCGTGGTGGGCATCATCGGAACGGTGGTCGGGGCTTACTATTACCTGAAGATCGTCAAGATCATGTACATGGACGAACCCGTCGAGCGTTACGCCCGGCCGCGCGAGCCGGTGCAGGGCCTGCTGATCATCATGGCCGCGCTCGCCGTCTCGCCGCTCGGTTACGTGCTGATCCGCTACCTGCAACCGCTCACCGATCAAGCCGCGGGGTCGCTCTTCTGACGCGCATCCGGATCGTCGAGCAAACCGGCTCGACCAACGCCGACCTGATGGCCGATGGCTCGGCGAAAGAAGGCGATTGGCTGGTAGCCCTGGAGCAGATGGCGGGCCGTGGACGGCAGGGCCGCGCCTGGGTCTCGTCGCCCGGCAATTTCTATGGCAGTACCCTCGTTCAGCTCCGGCACACCGATCCGCCCGCTCAGACCTTGTCTCTCGCTGCGGGCCTCGCGCTGGTGGAAGCGGTCGACATCGCTGCACCCGGCAACCCGCCGATGCTCAAATGGCCCAACGACGTGATACTGTTCGGCAAGAAGCTCGCGGGAATCCTGCTCGAACGAAGTGGCGAGCGTGTAGTCATCGGCTTCGGCGTCAATCTCGCCAGCGCCCCGAACCTGCCCGATCGGCAAGGCGCTTCCCTCGGCGGTCAAATCCTCCCGCCGGCGTTCGCGCCATTATTGGCCGGTTGTTTCGCCCGGCTGCTGGAGCTGTGGCGGTTGAGCGAACCCCAATTGCTTGCGCGGGCGTGGCTCGCGCGAGCGCATCCGGCGGGAACGGTGGTCACCGTCCATGCCAGCGCCGATGAGACGATCTCCGGGCGGTTCGACGGCATCGAGATCGATGGCGCGTTGCGCCTGCGCCGCGACGACGGCTCGCTCGACATCATCCGCGCGGGCGACGTCGAGTTGTGAACGGCAATCGACATAGCTAGGGCGCCGACATGATCCTCGCAATCGACGTCGGGAACACCAATGTCGTGTTCGCTCTGGTCGAGGGCAGCGAGATCAAGGCGCGCTGGCGCATCGCCACCGACCCGCGCCGCACGGCCGATCAATATTCGGTGTGGCTTCACCAGTTGCTCGAGCTTGAGGGTTACTCGCGCGAGGACGTTGAAGGCGTCATCGTCGGCACGGTCGTGCCCCGCGCCCTCCACAACCTTGAAGTGCTGTCGGCGAAATATTTCCGCAAAACGCCGCTGATTGCCGGGCAAGGTACGGCGAGATGGCCGCTGCAGCTCGACGTCGACGAACCCCAGAATGTGGGTGCCGACCGCGCGCTCAACGTCATCGCCGCCCATGCGAAGCATGAGGGCGAGCTCCTGATCATCGATTTTGGAACCGCGACGACGTTCGACGTGGTGGGTCCTACCGGCGCATATACCGGCGGCATCATCGCGCCAGGGATCAACCTGTCGCTGGATGCGCTGGTCAGCGCTGCCGCGAAGCTACCGAGGATCGCGATCGAAGCGCCGGAGACGAACAGCGTCATCGGGCGAACCACACAAAGCCAGATGCTGATCGGCATTTACTGGGGCTATATCGCGATGATCGAGGGATTGGTCGACCGCATCAAGCGGGAGCTGGGACGGCCGGCGACGGTCATCGCCACCGGCGGTCTCGCTACGTTGTTCGACCGGCACACTGATGCCTTCGACGCTATTGAACCCGATCTCACGATCCAGGGGTTGGGTCTGTTGTACGAGATGGCAGTGCGCGGCGGCAAATGATCCCTGGAGAAGAACTGCTGTTCGTCGCGCTCGGCGGTTCGGGCGAGATCGGCATGAACGTCAATCTCTACGGCTGCCGCGGGCAGTGGATCATGGTCGATCTCGGCCTGACGTTCGCTGATCCGAGCTATCCCGGAATCGAACTGATCCTCCCCGACCTGGAGTTCATCGAGAGCCAGCAGGAGCGATTGGCCGGAATCGTGCTGACCCATGGCCATGAGGACCACATCGGCGCGCTCCCCTATCTTGCCGAGGGCCTCAAGGCGCCCCTGTTTGCGACCCCGTTCACGGCAGGCCTGATCGCCGGCAAGCTGGAGGAAGAGGGGCTCATCGGTCAGGTGAGGCTCAACGTCGTCGAACGCGGCGGGAGCATTGAGCTAGGGCCATTCCGGGTCAGCTTCGTCGCGCTGTCGCACTCGATTCCCGAAGGAAATGGGGTGTTGATCGAAACGCCGTTCGGCAATGTCTTCCATACCGGCGACTGGAAGATCGATGAGACGCCGGTGATCGGCGAAGCGCCAAGTATCGAGACACTCCGCGCCATCGGCGATGAAGGCGTGCTCGCGCTGGTGTGCGATTCCACGAACGTGTTCCAGGACGCGCCTTCGGGCTCCGAAGAAAGCGTCCATGCCGGTCTCCTGACGCAGGCTGCGGAGGCAAGCGGCCGAGTGCTGGTCACCACCTTCGCCTCCAACGCCGCCCGGCTCCAGACGATCGGTCGCGTGGCTCGCGAGACCGGACGAAAGGTATGCATCGCTGGTCGCTCCCTCGAGCGAATCCTGCGCGTAGCCCAGGCGACTGGCTATCTTCAGGGCTTTCCGCCGCCGATCGGCTTCGATGAGGCGATGCGCCTGCCCAAGAGCGAGTTGCTGATTATTGCTACCGGCGGGCAGGGCGAGCCCCGCGCGGCGCTCGGCCGGATTGCCGGCGGTACGCACGACCTCAAGCTAAGCGAAGGCGACACGGTCATCTTCTCGTCGCGTATCATTCCGGGGAACGAGGTCGCGATCGGCCGGATCATGAATCAGCTGTCCGACCTTGGCGTTCGGATCGTTACCGAGCGCCAGGCGCACGTGCACGTCTCCGGACATCCCGGTAGGCCCGAGCTGATCGAGATGTACAATTGGGTGCGGCCGGGGATGGTCGTTCCGGTCCACGGTGAAGCGCGGCACTTGGCAGAGCATGCCCGACTCGCGCTCAGCCGCGGCGTGGCGCAGGCCGTTTTGCAGAAGAACGGCGACGTGATCCGGCTTGCGCCCGGCGACGCTAGGAAGGTCGATGAGGTTCACGTCGGCCGGCTTGTGCTCGACGGCGACGTCATTCTCCCCGCGGACGGCTCGACGGTGAACGAGCGGCGGCGCATCGGTTACGGCGGGCTGATCACGGTAGCGTTGCCGGTCGGCAACGGCCGCGAGCTTGCCGGCGCGCCGCTCATTCACTCTTTCGGCGTGCCGGTCGAAGAGGACCGCGACGATTTTATCGCGGATGCGACCGACGCTGCAGCCCGCGCCTATAAGGCAAAGGGCGACGAAGACACTGTTCGCGAAGCGGTGCGGCTGGCGGTCCGGCGCTGCGCAACCCTGTGGACCGGCAAGAAGCCGCTGGTCGAAGTGATGTTGCTCCAGGTCGCCTGATCGCCGCGATGCAATTCACTTCGATCGTTGCGATCTATTTCCTGTTCTTCGCGTTCAGCGCTTTCATCCTGCTGCCCTTCGGTGTCCGTACCGACGAGGAAGCGGGAACGCCGAAGGTTGCCGGCCAGGCCGAAAGCGCCCCGCATCGGTTCGATCTCAAGCGTCATCTAGTGAGAGCTGCGGCGGTCGCGGCCCTGTTGTTCGCGCTATATTACGCGAACTGGACTTATGGCTGGATCACGCCCGACGATCTGGACTTCTACCACTAGCGGCGTTTGTCGATCCCCTGGGCCAGCCCGGCGTAGAGCTTGCCCATGTCGGACGACATCAGGGTCACCGCGATCATTCCGCCCTCACGCTCGGCGAGCACTCGGCGAAGCATTGCCTCGAAATCGTGGACGTAGCGGTTGACCGACCGCTGGAACTCAGGGTCGTTGTCGTAATGCGAACGGATCGCGCGGGTTTCGCCGCCATCCATGAGTCGGACGGCTCGGCTGGTGAAGACGCCGCGATTCCCCTTGAGATAGGAATCCCACGCCCGCTCGTCGATCTCGTCCGACAATATCTTGCCGACGTCGATCGCGGCCGAGTGCATCGAATCCATCAGCAGCGCCACGCGCTTGGCGAAGGCTTCGCTGTCCTTCTCGCGTTGATCCTTCTGAGTCTGCTCGATATGAGCCTCGAGCGCCGACGCCGTCTGGCCGAGCGTGATCATCTGCTGGGTGAGCCTGTCGGAAGCGGCGCGCGCGGATTCGACCGCATGCGCGGCGACCGTCTCGACCTCGCGCAGCCGCTCCTCGATGCTTTCGCGGATGACTCGTTCGAGCGCCTCGGCGGCTTCTTTGGACAGCTTTTCCGCGGTCGCGGGGATGACCGCCTCGATCGCCTCACGCGCGCGATCCGCGGCATGGGCAGCCGCTTCCTTCACCTGGACGAGCGAGGCGATTAGCGCCGGGCCGGTTTCCGCACTGAGGCTGCTCGCCTCGCGCTCGACCATGACGAGGGTTGAGGCAAGCTCGGTGAGCTTGGATTGAGCATCTTCCACCCCCGAATCGACGCTCGACAGAAATGCCGTGAACCGGTCGTGCTGCTCGGCGATGCCGGCGCCGGCAGAGGCAAGCCTGTCACTCGCTTCAACCGTCGCATCGCGCAGCCAGCCGATCTCCGGCTTGGCCGCGGCCGCGGTCTCGGTAAGCTGATCGGCCCCGCCCTGCGCTTCGCCAAGCGCGGTGCCAATCCCGTCCCGGATCTCACTCGCAAGCCGCTCCATACTTTCCCGCAATGAACCGGTCCGCTTGGCAAGCGATTCGACGGCATCGTCCTGGTTGCTCGCCTGCGCGGCGAGTGCGTCGAGCTCGGTTCGGGCGCGGGTCAACGATTCGAGGAATCGGTGGGCCCGTTCGTCTCCGCTTGCGGCAAGCTCGCCGAAGCGCTGGTCGATCAAACCGAGGCCGCGGTCGATTTCCGCGATCATCTTCTGCGAGGCTCGATCCTGTTCGGCCACACGTACCGAAAGCTCTTCGATTGAGCCGTTGGCATGGTCGACATTGGCGGCAAGCGATTCAGCAGCGTCGGCGCCCGCCTTGCCAATCCCGGCCGTGGCTTGGGCGACGAGAGCGGTCACGGCAGCCGACTGGACATCAATGCCGGCGCGGACCTGGTCGAGGATCGAGGTCGTCCGGTCGAGCAGTGCGTCGAGGGTTCTGGAATAAGTCTGCTCAGCCTCGCCAACCCGCGTCGCAGCAGCTGCACCGGCATTCTCGATTTCGGCAAGCCGGGCCGTCAGCTGCTCGGTCACCCCCGTGACAAGTTCGTCGGTGCTGCGCGTCCGTTCGGCGAGATCGTCGATCTGACTGCCGAATGCTGCGGCTTTCTCCCCGGATTCGCTTCCGAGGGTGCGGATTTGCTCGGCCAGCGCTCGGGTGGTCTGCTCGGCTCGCGGGAGGTCGTCGAGGAGGACGGCCATGTCGTTTCGGGCGGCTTCCGCTGCGCGGTCGAGCGCTTCGCCATGGCGAAGGAGCTTTTCGCTGCTGCTGTCGAATTCGCGGGTAATTCCGCCGAGCTTGCCGGTAGCGTCGTCGCCGAGCTGCATCAGGTGCTTGGCGATCATGCTAAGCTCGGAACGGCTGTCCTGGATACGTTGCGACAGGACTTCCAGCAGCGCCTCGAGACTCCGCGCTTCGCCGCGCATCGCCACTACCGACCGGGTGAACCGCTCGACTTCCTTGCGGCGCGTGCGGCCGAAGATCAGCCAGACCAGACCCAGAAGGGCCAATGGTCCGGCCGTAATCGCGATCCATTGGACCACGAGTGACGAGGTCAGCGGTCGACCCGAAAGCGTCCCTCCTGCCGACCATGCGGCGTAGCCCAGCCACAGCGTGGCGAGCACGGCCAGTGCGCTGGCAAGCACCTGGCGGCCGCCCGCACCCCGCTCCTCTGCCGTCTGTTGAAGCCACTGCTCCTGATCGAAGCTCGCTTCGGCGAATTCCTCCCCTGCGGTCGTCAATTCTAACGGCTCGGCCGACTCGTTCGCCGGCGGCAAAGGATCGGCGCGCTGTGAAAATGGAGTCATGATGGCGCAGTTTACCATCTTTGACGGGTCACGAAAGCCGTTAGAGAAGGATAACGACCTCCCGGGGAGAGAGAGCGGGCATTATGGCCGTCGGTGCGCTGATCGGCGCCTATCAGGAGAATGATAGCGGAGCGCTTCGCGCCCTGCTTCCACTCGCCGGCCGAACCTTGGTCGAATATCAGGCACGCTGCGCCTCGGCCGCCGGCGCCGCACCGATCGTCGTTGTGGTCGAACGCGTGCCGCAGCCTCTCCAGGACGCCTTCGAACGATTGCGGCTCGACGGCATCGGCATTTTTCCAGTGAGCGAGGTGAACGAGGCCCTAAGCCGCTTCGAAGCGGGTTCGATGATCCTTCTGATGGCGGATGGGCTGGCGCCTGCGATCGATCTGGTGGTTACGCTGGCTGAAGAACCCGAGCCCGCCGTTGCCGTCGTTCCCGACGACGAGGAGCATGAAGCTTTCGAACGGATCGATGCAAGCTCGCGCTGGGCGGGCGTGGCGCTCGTCAACGCGCGTTTGCTTGGCTCGACCGCGGCGATGCTCGGGGATTGGGATCTCCAGTCGACCTTGCTTCGCCGAACGATCCAGGAAGGGGCTCGACGCATAGCTGCCGTCGATAGCGGCGGAGAGCCGCTGCTGGCGGAAAGCGCTGACCAGCTCGCTGGCTTCCAGCGTCATCTGCTTGAAGCATCGCGAGGGATACGATCCGATTGGGCGAGCCGCTACGTCCTGCCTTTGGTTGAGGATCTCGCCACCGAGCACTTGATGGAAACGCCCGTAAAGCCGTCCTGGCTATTGTTGACGGCGCTGGCGTTAACCCTCGGCGGGGCAGTATGCTTCACTCGCGGATGGCTTGGAGCGGGCCTCATTCTTTTGGTGCTGTCGACGCCGCTCGATCTGATCGCGGCGCGCCTCGCGACGATTCGGCTGAAGCCGTTGCCGGCGCGCGTCTGGAGCCGGCTGGCATTGTGGCCGGCAGCGGGGCTGGCGCTCCTCGCGATCGGCCTGTGGGAGATGCGGCACGGCACAGGCTGGGGAGCCGCTGTCGCCGCTGCGGCCGGCTGCGCCTTCGCCGAGGCTGCCGCGATCGAGCGATTGGGCGCGCCGTCGGGAGCCGAAACCTGGCTCTTCTCGCGCCGAAACGCCGTTTTGCTCGCAATTCCATTTGCGATCGGAGGAGTTTGGACTGTCTTCCTCTTGGTCCTGCTGCTCTATGCCGCTGTCTCGTTCTTTATCATCCAAAGGGCCCGGCACGCATCTTGAGTTGACCCGAAGTTAACCGAAATCGGATAACACGGTCCGGATGATGCCGGAAGAATGGCCGATTGCTGCCCCGGCAGCCGACGTCGATACGCCTGCGCGCCTTGCGGGCCGCGGTCGGCTGGCCACGGTCCGCCGCGATTTCTTCCTCGATCCGGCCAAGCGGCTGACCGAGCAGGAGCGAGCCTTGATGACGGCGATGCTCCACTGCCTGGTCAGGGATGTCGCCGGCGCGATCCGTGCAGCACTGCCCGGCAGCCGGCGAGCCGCCAACGACGAGAGCGACACAGGGCTGGTCGAGACCTTGATCGCCTCGGGTCTGCTCGACGAGCCGGGTCTTATGGCACTCCTTCTCCGCCGGGCGGACGAGGAGCGCATCGCCACTGCCGCGAGGGCTCGGAACGGCCGCCGCGAAGCGCGCGTCCTGCAAGGTTTGGTCAGTCACGATTATGGTGCGATCGCCGCGTCCGCGATGGCGCTCATTTTGGGCCGCGGACGCCGCCGCGATCGCTTTGGCCAGTGTCTGTTGGCGTTCGACGACCTCCCGAAGCGAAGC
>Ga0157369_10010490_pt1 | contig 10548 bp, 8 predicted proteins | sample C25metaG_FD_113461 | JGI IMG/M metagenome (GOLD analysis project Ga0157369, IMG submission 113461) | Corn rhizosphere microbial communities from Kellogg Biological Station, Michigan, USA - C2-5 metaG | ecosystem: Host-associated > Plants > Roots > Rhizosphere > Soil | place: USA: Michigan...
CGGCAGGTGCGCTCAGCCACTTGCCGATGCCGTCGCCCTCGATGTTGGTGACGTACCCGTGGGAGGTGCTCGCGTGGAAGAAGGAGCGGTTGCAGAAGGTCTGTGAGGGGACCGCCGCATACCAGTGGTCGTAGACGCCGAAGTTCTTGGCGAGCGTGGACAGCACCGGCAGCATCTCGGGGGAGAAGCCGCCCATGACGGTGGAGTACTCCTCGGGCGTCGGCTTGCGTCCGCGGGCGAGCGTCGAGTTGACGATGTAGTCCTTGACGAAGCCGTCGTTCTTGGGGGAGGAGGTGTCGGCCGGGAGGTTCCACGGCGGCTGCAGCGGGTTGCGGAGGTCGCCGTTGCTCTCGGGGTCGATGGTGCCGAAGAGCTGCGTGTTGACGTGCGGGTAGAACTCGCCGGGGTCCGGGTCGGGCTGGGCCATGATCTGGTCGGTGGGGCCCGTGTAGACGTGGGCGGGGACGGCTTCGCCGGACTCACCGGGGTTGCTGTAGTCGCCCTGGGCGAGGCCGTCGAAGGTCTGGCCGGCCGGCTCGCGTCCGGCTGGGTACAGCCATCCGAGCATGTGGTCGAAGGACCGGTTCTCGAACATCACGACGACGACGTGGTCGAACCCCGGTTCGCTGCGCTTGGGGAGCGGCGTGAACCCGTAGTCCTCCTGCGGGTTGGACGCGGTGGCGGCTGCGATCCCGCCGGCGACTGCACCGCCTGCTGCCAGCCCGGCGACGCCGAAGCCCGCGGCGCGGAAGAAGTCTCGGCGGGAGGTGGGGTGTTTGGGCTTGGGATCCGGGGCACCCTCGGCTGCCGGCGTGGAATCTCTGCCTACTGCCATTCTTGCCCTCACTCTCGACGGCGCTACCGTGCTCCCAATAGCGTATGCCGCTTCGAACAGATCTACGTGAGCACCGGCGCTTCGGGCTGGCTGGGGTCGATCTTGTGGCCAGGTTGCATGCCGGTGCGAATCCGGTTTGTCAGAGCTCCACACCGTGAGAAACCGCTGCAGTCGACTACCCGCCGATGGCTGATAGCACTGTAATTCAACTGCTCGTGCGGTAGCCTCCGGTGACGCAAACGAAACTTGGGGAGTTCCACTTGTCGCGCAACGCCGCTTCGCCAACTCTTGAGCTCGTGTTCAACCCCAAGCTCAACGCCCTGAACGCGATTCGTCTGCTTCTTGCTGCGAGCGTCATCGTTGCGCACTCATGGCCGCTCACCGGAAGAGAATTCTCGGGACACCTCATCACACTCGGGGTGGACGGATTCTTCATTCTGTCGGGATATCTCATTGCGGGCAGCTGGGCCCGTCGGCCAGATTGGCGAGCGTTCCTCCTCGCGCGCGCGCGGCGCATCCTTCCCGGCTTCTGGGTTGCGCTCCTCGTTACCGCGTTCGTGCTGGCGCCAGTCGGAGTTGCGCTGCATGGGGGTAACGGATGGAAGCTGATTTCCTCTGGAGAGTCAATTTCATACGTCGCGCAGAATGCGGCGCTCTACATATTCCAACACTCCATCGGGAACACTCCGAGCGGCGTACCGTACCCGGGCGTCTGGAACGGGTCGTTGTGGACGCTCCAATGGGAGGCATTCTGCTACTTGGGGCTGCTTGCCCTCGGCCTCACCGGGTTGCTCGCGCGCAAATGGGTCGTGCCAGTGCTCACTGTCGGCTGCTGGGCGCTCTACATGGCTCTGCAGGGCCGACTCGATGCAGACTCATTCGTGCTGAGCCGTCTGGCGGACGGCCTTCGGTTTGCCCTGCTGTTTCTAGCTGGCGTCTTGATCTTCAAGATCGGCCGACGATTGCCTGTGACCTGGCCGATCGTCACTTTGGCTGCTGCGTTATTCGTCGGATCCCTGTTTCTGCCTGACTATCGGACTCTTGGGGTTTGGCCGTACGCGTACCTCTTGGTCTCCGTCGGCGCACTGACGAAAGTGCGGTGGCTCACGATGAGGAACGACCTCTCGTACGGTCTCTACATTTACGCCTTTCCGATTCAGCAAGTGATGGCTGGAACAATCCTCGCGAGCTTGCCGGTCGCGGCGTTCGCCGGTTTCGCTGTGGCTTTCACCATTCCGTTGGCTGCGGCAAGTTGGTTCTTCGTGGAGAAGCCGTCATCAAGACTTTTCACCCGACGGAAGCCGGATCTGGCACCAACCGTTGGGCCTATGTCGTCTGCGACAGGCGAACCTCGCTAGAGTGCGCTCTCGGTCGCGGCGCACCATGCGCGCTGTGGCGCCCGTCTCGAGCTGCGCGGACGTAGCTGGATGGGCCGCGCGGGGCAACCTCAGGTCAGGTGTGCGTCACGCGGCGGCCGCTTCAGGAGGAAGAGGCAGAACGCCTGCACCGCGATACCGACGAGTTCCGCGCAGAGACCTCCGAGCTGAGCACCCGGTGCACCGAGTGGGCCAGTGAGCGCGAACGTGGTCGCCACACCGGCGATGGCCGCGAGCACGTTCGCCAGTGCGATCCAGTTGGCGCGACCCTCAGCGACGAGCGACAGCCCGAACCCCCGCGAAGCACAGATTGCGAAGAGGATCGCGCCACCGAGGACGGCAACCTGCCAGACGATGTCGATCGTTCCCGAGAAGACCAGGTTCGCGACAAACGGGACGAGAACCGCGAATCCGATGCCGGAGATAGCACCGAGAGCGGCATTCATCAGGAGCGACTGTCGGCTGCGTTTGACGCGCCCATCCTCGGGGGCGCTACCGACCCAGCTCTGCAGACGGCTGGGAACGCCGCCGAGGATCGCGAGGGCCATCCGCATGAGCCGGTCGACGGCCGCGAACACCGCCACCGCAGAAGGATTCACCAACCCCACGATCGCGATCGGCAGCGAGGTGTAGACCACGCTCACGGCGCGTCCGCCGGTGAGTGGGAGCTGCTGCTTGATGATCGCCCCGCCGCTCGTGAATGCCGAGAGCCGCGGCAGGACTCGTTGACCGAACCGAAGCGCGACAGCGACCTGGGTGAAGATGACCGCGACAAGCGTGCCGATCCCGTAGACGAGCAACGGCGCACCGGCGAGGAGAAGCCCGGCCACCCCGGCCATGATGAGCAACCGCGGGATGCCTTCGAACGCCAGGATCGCAAGGGGCCGGTTCGCCCCCACGAGGAACCAGCCCGGGCTGAGACAGGTCGCCACGGAGGCGGCAGCCAGGACCGCGGCGGCAGGCTTGTAGTCGGTGGCGATGACCGCGGCGGCGACCGCCGCGACAGGAGCGCCGACCAGCGTTGCAAGGAGCTTGGTCGCCAACGCCGATTGGTACAGCGAAGCGCGCTCAGCGGTCTGCGCTCTCGCAACCCGCTGTGGGCCGAGCACGCTCCACCCGAGTTCGCAGATGGTCGCACAGGCCAGGCCGAGCGATTGCGCAACGGCGACCGCAGCAAAGCCGGTGCTCCCGTACTGGGCCGTCAACGCCGGGTAGACCAGCAGTGGAGTGGCCGCTCCGAGGCCCGGGATGAGCAGGTACAGGAGGAGATTCGAGGCTTGACGCAGTCTTCTCATCAGATGTGGGTACTCATCCCGATCAGGCGACGAGCGCACTGGCGTGCTTCACGACGTCGGTCAGCGGTGCGCCGAGTTTCGTGATGAACGTGGAGTCGAATCCGGCGGGTTCGCTCGATCGGGCCATCTCGATGGCGTCGTTCAGGCGCTGTCCGAGGAGTGTGGGATCAGGTTCGGCGGTGAGCAGTCGTGGGTGCAGCGCGGCTCTGGTGCCAGCCAGCTCATTTGTCACGGTGATGCCACCGGAAACGACCGAATCGAGGGGCGGGTGAGACGGGTGGGGGCTGTGCTGCAGTGAGAACATCACATCCGTGTTCGAGAGCAGCTCGAAGTATCCCTGCCAGGACAACTTCCCGCGCGACGCAAGCGTGGTGGAGCCTGACAGCGCGACGGTCGCATGCGATTCTCCGACGGACGAATAGGAGACTCCACTACCCGCCGGCGATGTGGCGGAGAGCTTCAAGGCGGAGATTCCGATCGTGAAGAGGTTGCGGGGCTTGTTCGGCCGCCCGTAGAACATCACGGACGGCTGCGCGGACTTCCGCCGATTCGCAGCCGATTCCTCAAGGCGTCCGAGATCGAGACTCGGTGCGAACACCAGCGTTGGATCGACATCGAGATGCTCCGCATCCCGGAGGTACGCAGCGAGTGGTTCGGAGTTCACCACCAGTCGGAACCCCGCGTGGTACGTGGCACGAGCAATGGCGAATTCCGTCGACCAGGGATAGAACCCAGGCTCGTAATCCTGAGCGAGGTAGATGACGCGGTCCGGTCGGATCACGTTGAGTCGAGCAGCGACGTCGAGCGGGTGGACCGTGGTCCAATGCGTGCCGATCCACAGTTCGTCCGCGCTGACGGCCAGACCGGTGAGCGCTGATACGTGGAGGACCTCGACCTCGTCCCAACGGGATAGACCGAACTCGTCCCTCAGGAATTCCCGGATGCTGGCGGATGCCCGTGGGTTGGGCTCATCCCACAGCGCGAAGATGCGGAGTGGCAGCTCGAGCGAGTTCGCCACACCGACACTGACCTCCAGCGCCGTGCGGATCCCGGCGAAGATGGCTTCGGCCTTGATCTCGGGCACGATCAGCGAGACACGGGGCCGTACCTGGTCGCTCGGTCGGACCGATGCGACCGCCAGGCTCATCGGGTTGAGGCCTGCGAAGGCGTCGGCTCCCGGCACCCGGGCGGATGCTTCGATGAAGCCACGCTCGACCCGGTCCCGCTTCGCCTTGCGTCTGGCTCGCATTGCCAATGTTCGCGCCTGGTTGATGACAGCGTTCACTTGGTACCCGTCTCCTGCGAGAACCAACGAACGGCGTCCTCGCATATCGCCCGAAATGCGTCTTGGTGTGCTTCGACCGTGAACAACGCGAGGGCTCGTTCCCGCGCCTGTCGTCCCAACGACGTCCGGGTGTCCGGAGACGCCACCTCGCCGAGCGCCGAAGCGAGCGCCGAGACGGAGGACGGTTCAACCGTCAGACCGCCGGACCCCACTGCCCAGGTCATGGGCTCGATGTCGCTCACAATGACCGCGCGACCGGCGAGCATGGCGTCCATCAACTTCGCCGGGAGCTGACCATGGGCGTATCCGTCGTCTTTGCTCGGGATCACCACGACGTCAGCGTTCTCGACCAGCGCGAGGCCCTCGTCGAAGGAGGTCATTCCGACCCACTGCTCCCAGGGCCGAGCGTCCTCGGGTGCTTCGTCGGTGAGCTTGAGCGTGATGCCAAGGTCCTGGCGGTTCGCGACCGCCTCACGCAGGATGTCGACGCCCTTGTGCTTCCGATTCGTTCCGACGAATGCGATGGAGGGCTTGGAGCTGGTGTGCGGTGCGCCGAAACCGCGGTCGTCGCGAACATGGGGGACGACGGGCCCGCCGTAAATGGCTTGGAGGACCGGATTGCTCACGATGGTGTCCGCCTGCAGAGCGAGCCGTTTCAGCTCCGTGTTCTTCCGCACGGCGCTGAATTTCAGGATGCCCTTCGCGAAGCGGCGCAACGGGCGCCGCCATGACAACGCGGCTTCGAGATCCGGGTCATCGACATCGAGGAGGAGCGGCCGTTGGACGGCGCGCGCGAGACGTCTTGCGCGCCCGAAGGACGTCTCCACCGGCTTGACCGCGAGGACCAGGTCGGCAGCTTCGACCGCCGCAAGAAGTTCTGGGTCGTCTTCGTCGACCGTGCGACAGTTCGCGGCAAAGTCCCCGCCGCGGAGTGGACCCCAGATCTCGCCACCGCGTGGTGCGAACACCTGCGTCTCCCAGCCGTTGGCCCGCATGAGCAGCCAGAGGCAGTAGGTGCGTCCAAGTGAGTTCGACGTGATGTCGGGGGTGAAGATCGCGATTCTCATGCGTCGTTCTCACGTCGCGAGAGCTCCGGGAAGCGCAGCCGACCCATACAAGATGCCTTTCAGGGCGAAGCGGAAAGAAACGGCATGATCTCAGCACTGTCCTGAGCGTGATGGTGCGTCTCAGACTACCAACGGGGTACATCATTGAACGTCGCATTGCTCGTTCGGAGCGCCTGTCATTCTGCGAAGCGTCACTCGTGCGCGCGATATCGGAGAGAACTCCCGGGGCCACTGGTCAGGTGAGTCATACTGGACCCGTGAACAATCGCGGGGTGGTCTGGGGGATCGGCGGTGCTATCGCCACTGCGGTCCTCGTGCTTGCCTGCCTTCGTTTTCTCTCACCGGTGATCTCCCTGCTGCTCCTTGGGGCTGGTCTGCTGATCGTGTGGGCGCTGTTCAAGCCGCTCCAAGCGGCGTGCGTCCTCGCCTTCTTGACGGCAGCGTTCCCGAAAGCCGGAATCAAGGTCGACGGATTCCCCTTCCCTGTGTTCTTGTTCGGGCTCATCCTCGCCATCGCTCTCGCCACGATCGCACTCGGATGGAAGCGTCGCGCCCCGACGATGGACATCTTGCTGCTGATCTACCTGGTCTGGGTCCTGTGCCGGGTCGTCGCAGTCGGACTCCCGGCCGGTTTCACACCTGCATTCCAGTTGCTCGCCTGGTCGGCGATCCCCGTCGTCCTCCTCGTCATCACGACTCATCTCAAGGGTGACGGGACGCCCATCCGAAAGAGCTTGGAGCGAGGATTCCTGGTTGCCTGCGTGTACGCGCTCGTCCAGTTCGTCGGTGGAGTCGTCGAGACGGCGATTCCCGGCCTGTCCTACGCACTTGGCGATGACATCCTGGAGAAGAACAACGTCATCTACTCAAGCACCGTCGCCGACTTCTCGAAGATCCCGTCCACCTACCAGAACGGCAATATCTTCGGGCTGGCGGCCGCGGTGTTCTTCTCAGCCGCACTGCTGCGGATCGCGAAGAAGCAATCCAGCGTGCAAGACGTCGTCGTCCTCCTGGGGGCGCTCGCGGCGATCGCGCTTTCTGGCTCGAGGACGGCTATCCTCGCTGCCGCGATCGTGACGCTTGTCGTGTTCCTGCGAGGAGGAAGCCTCAGTCGCAAACTCGCCATCTCCGCCGTGGCAGTGGGCGTCGTGATGACCGTGGTCACGATCCAGCCAGGCTTCATCGAGCGGTATTCCATTGACAACATCCTCGCATCGGGAGGCGCCGGCAGAAGCGATGTCTGGTCGATGGTGTTGTCGCAGCTGACACCGCTCGAGTACTTCTTCGGGATGGCGACCTGGCGAACTCCCGCAGAGGGGGTCATCGGGATGATGATGCAGATCGGCATCTTCGGGATGATCCTGCTCGTCGCCATCATCGCGCGTTCCATCTCTCGCCGAAGCGGCATGTGGGTCGTGTGGTTGACGCTCGCCATCGGAGCGAGCATCGATTCCAGCTACATGCTCTTTCCGACCTGGTTCATCCCCGCAGCGCTCGCGGCCGCAGCGGTGACGGTCCCGGCCCGTGCTGAGGATCAGGTGCAGCTGGCAACGCGGCAGTCGACGTCTTCGACCAGGGCGATAGGCCCGTCCCAAGCTGTGACCCGGACACCCTCGGTCTGAGATTCGCCTCGCCACAGACCTGCCACCTTGATGTCAGGTGACGGCCGGCTGATGCAACCGAGTCTCCTGCCGCGATCAGATCGCCGGGATGAACAACCACCGATCGGCGGCAAGCCGGCCGTCGATGTCAGGAAGGTCAGCTAGTACTGCCGAGCGCACCCGCCGGGACTGGAGGGCGTGGACGACTGCGGACGCAAGGGCGCTTCGCGGAGCGTGAGGTGCCAGCACCTGATGCCCGTGATTCTCGAGCCAGCCAGCTATGCCGGTTTCCGTGCTCGCGACGATCTCGGTTCCGACGCTGAGGCCCTCGACGATCGGAAGGCCGATCTGCTCCTTCCAGTTGGTGAAGGGTTGCGACAGCAGGACGGCCACGTCGGCGTGACGCTGCGCCTCGAAGATGACGTCGCGGGTGGGGTCGATGATGACCGTCGTACGCGGAGCAGTCTTCGCCCATGTGAGCACCTCCGCCTCAAGCGGCCCTTTGCCGAGGATCTGCAGCTCCGCGTACGGGAAGGCGACCACGACGTCCGACCAGCTGTCCATGAGCTGGCGAATGCCCTTCCGTTCGTCGAGCGCACCCACGAACAGCACCTTGGATGCTCGCTCCTCGTTGTCGACGGCGAGCGCGGACGGGTGGGCCGTCGGCAGGCCCCAGATCAAGGTCGTTTCCGGTGGACGACGCTTCATCCGGGCGCCAAGGAGGGCTTCGTAGTTCGTCTCCGCGTCGGCGGTGCCGAAGACGACCCGAGTCAGCGATCGGTAGCAGAATCCGACCGTCAGACGCAGCAGGGCTCGGGTGACGGCAACTGGCAGATGTGTACTTGCGGCGACCTTTCTCGGCAGGTCGGCATTCTCGATCGCGTAGGTCACGAGCTGGGTCGGCTGTCGATGCAACACCCGGCCGATTCGGGCTGCCGCCGAGAGCACCAGGTTCTGCGGCAGCGCGCTCGGTGCGTACGGTTCGACGATCTCCAGCTTCGAGTAGGTGCCTTTGAGAACCAGCGCCGCGATGTGCAGGAATGAGGTCTGTTCGACCCGGACCCTTGCAGGAGCTCGGGTCATATCGAAGTCGTACATCGGTTTCTGATAGAAGAAGTCGCCCGGGGCACTGTCGTGCAGCCGCTCGAGGTGCGTCGTTCGCGCGCCGCGGTAGTACCGGGCGATGGGTCTCTGAGTCATCGGGGCCAAGCGTCCTTCGTCACACGTTCGAAAGCAGGCCGTTCCGTCTGGCGTAGGCCGTCTCGATACGCCAGCCAGAGGTCACCAGCGAAGCGGAATCGGCCTGCGGCGACGCGTTTGCCCACACGCAGCGTCGCGCGGATGGCGGACGCCAGGAGGAAGTGCCGCTGACGCGCAGCGATACGGCCGAGTCCATACGCCGAGTAGAGCTGGACTCGGTCGCCGGCGATGCTGTGCGACGACGAGACCGCATGAGCGACGGTCGCGTCGGGTGCGGTCGCAATCCCGAAACCGGCGGCGCGGGCGCGGTAGCCGAACTCCACGTCCTCCCAGTACATGAAGAAGGTCTCGTCCAGCAGGCCGATCGTCTCCAGAAGTCGTCGGGAGACCAGGACGCACGCCCAGGTCACGAAGTCGGGGCTCGTCGATCCCGCCGTCTCGTCGATCCGCAAGGGGAACCCGATGCTCGGACCGAGCGCCTGGAGCGAGCCGTCCTCGTTGAGGATCGCCGGGCCGACGATCCCCACACTCGCATCGCGTTCGACCGCGGCCAGCATCGCGGACAAAGCCCCCTCGTGCAGCCGCGCGTCGTTGTTGATGACGAGCATGAAGTCTGCGCCAGCGTCGAGGGCATAGCGCAAACCGATGTTGACTCCAGCGGAGAAACCACCGTTCTCCGACCGTTCGAGCAGGACGTGATCCGGAGCGTTCGACGTGTCGAGCGCTTGCCGAAGCGTGCCGTCAGCCTCGTTATCGACGATGACGATCTGGTTCAGGCCACCGTCCTGTGCGAGCGAGGCGATGCACGCAGTCGTATTCACGGCGTCGCGCCAGTTCAGAACGACAGCGGTGATCGACGGTTGTGGCGATGAGACCGCTTCAGGAAGATCCATCAACGCTCTCGCAGCACGTTCGAGACGATCTCGGCCGTCCGGTCCCAGCTGTAGCTCGCCGCCGGAGCCGTGGCACGGGGCCGCCCAGCGAGTGCTGCGCGGAGGGCTTCGGCCCAGGCCAGGTCGTCGTGCGCGTCACCGACCGGGATCCCCTGTCCGCTCGAGATCTCGGCGATCGACTCGCAGCCCTTCCAGAAGATCACCGGGGTTCCACAGGCGATGCTCTCGACCGCCGGAAGCCCGAAACCTTCGACCAGCGACGGGAAGACGGTGGCGACTGCGCCCCGGTAGAGGTCGGCCAGCTCCGGATCCGTCAGCCCGCTCCGCACCTCGACGCGATCGGCGACACCGAGTTCCGCCGCACGACGCTCGGCGCCCTCACGGTCGTTCATGACGACGACGAGCTTCGCTTCGGGAACGCGAGCTAAGGCGCGGAACACCACGTCGACGTTTTTATGTGCCCGCAGGTTGCCGACGTAGAGGAAGTAGGGCGCGGAGTCTTCGGTGGACGGGGCCTCACCCGGGTGGAACGCCTCCGACAGCCCGTTGCCGGCGTTGACGACCTGGACGCGATCGTCGTCGACCCATTCCTCGATCGCTCGCTTCGACGTCTCAGACACGGTCAGCACCAGTCGGTTCCTGCGGATGATCGGGCGCAGGACGGCCGAATAGTGCGCGAGGTACACGGCACGACGATTCGTTGTCGGGTGCAGATGGATCAGGTCGTGGACGGTCACCACCTGTGGCGAGCGCGCGAGGAAGCCGTTGTAGCCGGGGGAGTAGATCGTCTCGCCGCCGGGTGTCCGGCGCACGCGAAGGAAGTCCTGCGGATCGGACGGCTTGCCGCCGACCTCGAGCGCCGACCACTCGACGCTCAACCGCGGGAGCACTTCGGACGCGTAACGACCGATGCCGTGGACGCCGCTCCACCTGGTGTCGGCAAGGATCATGAGGCGAGGGTCCGATCGGTTCCGTCTGTGCGGGCGGAGTGACCGA
>Ga0157369_10010494_pt1 | contig 10546 bp, 11 predicted proteins | sample C25metaG_FD_113461 | JGI IMG/M metagenome (GOLD analysis project Ga0157369, IMG submission 113461) | Corn rhizosphere microbial communities from Kellogg Biological Station, Michigan, USA - C2-5 metaG | ecosystem: Host-associated > Plants > Roots > Rhizosphere > Soil | place: USA: Michigan...
ACCGACTCGGATCCGAACAACAACTCGCTGATCGTGATGGCGGACGTCGACGGGATCCGGATACTGCTCGCCGGGGACGCGGAGGTGCAGGAGCAGTCGGAGGTACTCGCGACGGACGGCCCTGACGCGCTGCGCGCCGATGTCCTGAAGGTCGCCCATCACGGCAGCGCCTACCAGGCGCCGCAACTGCTGGACGCGGTCCACCCGTCGGTCGCGCTGGTATCCGTAGGTGCCGGAAACCCTTACGGCCACCCGAATGCGTCGGTCCTCACGCACCTTCAGCGGGAGGGTGCGCGGGTGCTGCGCACGGACCTGGACGGCGATCTGGCCGTGGTACTCGACCGTGGGACGCTGGCCACCGTCCGGCACGGTACCCGACCCGGGCAGGGCCGGGGCTGACCCGCGCTACCCGGAACGCGGCTCCGGGTGGCCGGCGAACATGGCACCATGGCGGGGTGACTCCGGCACCCCCGATGCTCTGCCTCGTCATCGGCGACGAGGAACTGTTGGTCGAACGAGCCGTCGCCGACGTGAGCGCGGTCGCGCGGGCCGGTGATCCGGAGGCGGATGTCCGGCAGCTCGCGGCCGCCGCGCTCGCGTCGGGGGAGCTGGACGAGGTGCTCAGCCCGTCGCTGTTCGGCGGCCGCCGGGTGCTGGTCGTCCGCGACGGTCAGGACGCCAAGAAGGAGCTTTCGGCGGCGTTGCTGCGGTACGCGCAGGAACCCGACCCGGACGTGTGCCTGGTGGTCACGCACGCCGGGGGCGCGAAGGGCAAGGCGCTGGCGGACGGGTTGCGCGCGGCCGGTGCGACCGTGGTGACCGCGGCCAGGCTGACCCGGCACCGGGAGCGGGTGGACTTCGTCCGCGACGAGCTGACCCGGCTCGGCGGGCGGTGCACCGAGCAGGCCGCCGAGGCGCTGCTCGTCGCGGTCGGCAACGACCTGCGTGAGCTGGCCGCCGCCTGCTCGCAGCTCATCGCCGACACCGACGGGCGGATCACCCCGGAAACGGTGGCCCGGTACTACCGGGGGCGCGCGGAGGTCAGCGGGTTCACGGTCGCGGACGCCGCGATGGTCGGCGACGTCCCGGCCGCGCTGGAGGCGTTGCGCTGGGCGCTGCAGGTGGGCGTCGATCCCGTACCGATCGCGGATGCCCTGGCCGACGGCGTGCGTACCGTCGCCCGGGTGGCCGCGGCGGGGAGGGGCAACGCGTACCAGCTGGCCAGCTCGCTGGGCATGCCGGCCTGGAAGATCGAACGCGCGCAGCGGCAGGCCCGCGGCTGGTCGCCGGAGGGCCTGGTCGACGCGATGCGGGCGGCCGCGGAGTGCAACGCGGCCGTGAAGGGCGGCTCGGACGACCGGGGCTACGCGCTGGAGGCGGCGGTGTTCGCGGTCAGCGCCGCGCGCGGCCGGGCCGGCGGCGAACAGGCCGGCGCCGCGCGCGGCCGGGCCGGGGGCGAACAGGCCGGCGCCGGGCGGCGTGCGAGCCGCGCCCCCGCGACCGGTGACCGGAGCGCGGGCCGGGGCCCGGAGGGCGGCCCGTGACGTCGAGCGCGGCCGGCCGGACCCGGCGGCCGCTGTACGCGCGGCTGCTGCGCCTGCGCTACCTGCATCCGGGTGCGGTGGCCTGCTTCCTGCTGTTCGAGGGCACCATCGCGCTGGGCGCGCTGCTCGCCCTCGCGGAGCTGGTGGACTGGCCGGTGGTGATCCTGCTGCCGGTCGGCGTCGCGGTGATGGTCAAGATCAATGACCTGCTGGCCGGGGCCACGCTGCCCCGGTTCGGGCGCGGTCGAACCGCACACGTCGCGAGGGGCACGGCCATCGTGGTCGACTCACCGCCGGTACCCCCGAAGGATCGGGTGGTGGGGAAGGCGCCCGCCCCGACAAGCTCTGCGGCCGCAGGGCCGGAGCCGGACCCCGAGGATGCCGGCTCGTCCTGAGCGGACGCGGAAACGCCGCCCGAGCCGGCTCGGGCGGCGTGCGCGCTAGTCGAGCGCTGGCTTTTAGCGGCTCCGCAAGCGTCGCCGCTAGGGCGGTCAGGAGGCCGCGTTGGCGTCCTGACGCTTCGAGATGGCCGACTTGCGGTTGGCCGCCTGGTTCTTGTGGATCACGCCCTTGCTCACGGCCTTGTCCAGCTTGCGCGACGCGTCGCGCATCAGCGCCTCGGCGGCGGCGGTGTCGCCGGCCTCGACGGCCGCGTGGAACTTGCGGATGGCCGTCTTGAGCGACGACTTGACCGCCTTGTTCCGCATCCGGGCCTTCTCGTTCTGCCGGTTGCGCTTGATCTGGGACTTGATGTTCGCCACGCGACAGCCTCGTCCTGGTAGTTCGGGTTTGATGGTCCGACGCAAGCGACGACCAGGGGCCGTCGGCGCGCGACAAACCAGAGTAGCAGCAGGCGGCTGGCCGGCCCAAACCGGGCCGGCCAGCCGGTGGTACCCGCTGGGTGGGGGGCTCAGCAGGTCCCGTTGCAGGCCAGTACCTTCAGGCGGGCCAGCGTGCCGTTCCAGACGTCCGAGTCGCCGGCGAACGTACCGCTGCTCGACCACTGCCAGAAGGAGTAGACCGAGTAGCCCGGCGGCAGGGCGCCGACGGCGCTGGCGTACCGGGCGATCCACAGCGGCGAGTTGCCGGACCAGGCGTTGTAGTTGCCGATGCAGGTGTTCCACCAGTCTGTCGTGGTGTAGAGCACCGGCCAGCGCGTGGTCTTCGCGTGGTACTCGTTGGAGAACGACGTGATCCAGGAGCGCATCGAGGACTGGGACAGCCCGTAGCACTCGGAGCCGTACGGGTTGTACTCGATGTCCAGCGCGCCCGGCAGGGTCTTGCCGTCCTTGGACCAACCGCCGCCGTGTGCGACGAAGTAGTCGGCCTGGGTGGCGCCGGTCGTGGTGTCCGGGCGTGCGAAGTGGTACGAGCCGCGGATCATGCCCACGTTGTACGAGCCGTTGTACTGCTGGGCGAAGCTCGGATTGGTGTAGTACGTGCCCTCGGTCGCCTTGATGTAGGCGAACCGGGAGCCGGCGTTCCACTGTGCCGTCCAGTTGACACTGCCCTGGTAACCGGACACATCCTGGCCCTGCGTGCCGGCGGGGGCGGCGGCGGCCGGGCTCGCCGTGAAGGCGAGGGTGGCGACCAGGGCGGCCACCGCGGCCCCGCCCATCATGGTCAGCCGGTTGAGACGAGAGGTCATCTACGCTCCTCGGGGTTGTGGAGTCATGACCGAGTTGGCCAATCCTGCCTGCCCGGTGTTGACCGGTTCAGGCATCGAGAACCATACAAATTCACAGTGAGCGATACAAGGGGTAAGGGCGAAACGGCGGGAAACAGGGGGAAACATCTGCGCTCGGTGCCCACAGCCGCCACTCTGGGCTCCGGCCGCGCCGTGCCCGCCGGGCCGCCGGCGCGCCGTGGGACGATGGAGGACGGGCCAGCCGACCCGCAAGCCACCGACCAATGAAGAACGGACGACCGTGCCACCGAAGTTGGAAGCCGGCGCGACCGCCCCGGAGCGCATCCGCAACTTCTGCATCATCGCCCACATCGACCACGGGAAGTCGACGCTGGCCGACCGGATGCTGCAGCTCACCGAGGTGGTCGACGCCCGGCAGATGCGCGCCCAGTACCTCGACCGGATGGACATCGAGCGCGAGCGCGGCATCACCATCAAGAGCCAGGCGGTGCGGATGCCCTGGCGGGTACGCGAGGGTGCCGGGCAGGGCGACGACACCGTGCTCAACATGATCGACACCCCCGGGCACGTGGACTTCACCTACGAGGTCAGCCGCAGCCTGGCCGCGTGCGAGGGTGCGGTGCTGCTGGTCGACGCGGCGCAGGGCATCGAGGCGCAGACGCTGGCCAACCTGTACCTGGCGCTGGAGAACGACCTGCACGTCATCCCGGTACTCAACAAGATCGACCTGCCGGCCGCGCAGCCGGACAAGTACGCCGAGGAGTTGGCCCGGCTGATCGGCTGCGAGCCCGAGGACTGCCTGCGGGTGTCCGGCAAGACCGGGGAGGGCGTCGCCCACCTGCTCGACGAGATCGTCCGGCAGTTCCCACCGCCGGTCGGGAACGCCGACGCGCCGGCCCGCGCGATGATCTTCGACTCGGTCTACGACGTGTACCGGGGCGTGGTCACCTACGTACGGGTCATCGACGGGCGCATCGAGGATCGCGACCGGATCAGGATGATGTCCACCGGCGCGACGCACGAACTGCTGGAGATCGGGGTCATCTCGCCCGAGCCCATCAAGGGGCGCGGGCTCGGGGTCGGCGAGGTCGGGTACCTGATGACCGGCGTGAAGGATGTCCGCCAGTCCCGGGTCGGCGACACGGTCACCATCAGCGCGCGGCCGGCCACCGCGGCCCTCGGCGGGTACAAGGATCCCAAGCCGATGGTCTACTCCGGCCTGTACCCGATCGACGGCTCGGACTACCCGGACCTGCGCGACGCGCTGGACAAGCTGAAGCTCAACGACGCCGCGCTGTCCTACGAGCCGGAGACGAGCGCCGCGCTCGGGTTCGGGTTCCGCTGTGGCTTCCTCGGCCTGCTGCACCTGGAGATCATCCGGGAGCGGCTGGAACGGGAGTTCGGCCTCGACCTCATCTCCACCGCGCCCAACGTGGTGTACCGGGTGATCCTGGAGGGCAACGAGGCCGAGGTGGTGGTCACCAACCCCAGCGAGTACCCGACGGGCAAGGTCGCCGAGGTCTACGAGCCGGTGGTACGAGCGACCGTGTTGACACCCAACGACTATGTCGGCGCGGTGATGGAGCTGTGCCAGGGCCGGCGCGGCAACCTGCTGGGCTTGGACTACCTGTCGACCGACCGGGTGGAGCTGCGGTACACGCTGCCGCTCGCGGAGATAATCTTCGATTTCTTCGACCAGCTGAAGTCGCGCACCAAGGGGTACGCGAGCCTGGACTACGAGCCCAGCGGCGAGCTGCCGGCCGAGCTGGTGAAGGTGGACATCCTGCTGCACGGCGAGGCGGTCGACGCGTTCTCCGCCATCGTGCACAAGGACAAGGCCTACAACTACGGGGTGGCCATCGCGGCCAAGCTGCGGGCGCTGATACCGCGCCAGCAGTTCGAGGTACCGATCCAGGCGGCCATCGGCAACCGGGTCATCGCCCGGGAGACGATCCGTGCGATCCGCAAGGACGTCCTCGCGAAGTGCTACGGCGGTGACATCACCCGTAAGCGCAAGCTGCTGGAGAAGCAGAAGGAAGGCAAGAAGCGGATGAAGATGGTCGGCCGGGTGGAGGTGCCGCAGGAGGCCTTCATCGCGGCACTGTCCACTTCGGACAGCCAAGCCGACCAGCGCGCCGCGGGGAAGAAGTGAACGGCCACTGTCCCCGGTGCGGCGTGTCGCTGCCCGCCCCACCGCCGAGCGCCTGCGCGGGATGCGGGTACGCGGTGTTCGTCAACGCGCGACCGACCGCGTCCATCGTGGTGCTCGACGGCGACCGGTTCCTGGCGCTGGTACGCGCCCGGGAACCCAACGCCGGCAAGTGGGACCTGCCCGGCGGGTTCTGCGACGGCTGGGAGCACCCGGCCGACGCGGCGGTACGGGAGGCGCGCGAGGAGTTGGGTGTGCGGGTACGGCTGGACCGCTTCATCGGCATGTACGTCGGTGAGTACCTGTTCCAGGAGGAGAACCTGCCGGTACTCGACTGCTACTGGTCGGCGTCCATTCTGGACGGAGCGCTACGACCCGACCCGAGCGAGGCGCGCGGGTACGACTGGCTGCCGCTGCACGACCCGCCGCCGATGGCGTTCGCGACCCAGGAGAAGGCGTTGCGCGACCTGGTGTCGGCGCTCGACAAGCGCTGACTGTAGCCGGCTCCGCAGGCGTCGCCGTCTGGGCTCTGTACGACCCGACTGAGGTTTTGCCGCCCGTGCAGTCGGGTACCACCCGATCGTTCCGCCGTAGGAGGGTTTGGGAGGAACCATGACAGTGGCAGGCATCATCTCAGCGATCCTGGTCGGTCTCGTGATCGGCGCGCTGGGCCGCCTGGTGGTACCGGGCCGGCAGGGGATTCCCATCTGGCTCACGATCATCGTCGGTATCATCGCGGCCTTCATCGGTACCGCTATCGCCCGCGCAGTGGGCGTCGCGAATACCAGTGGCTTCGACTGGATCGAGTTCTTCATCCAGGTCGGCGTCGCTGCCTTGGGCGTTTTGCTCGTCAGCGGCATCGGCGCACGTGGCATCAGCCGCAGGTACTGACGACCGAGCGCAAGGAGGGCCCGCTCCGCCCGGAGCGGGCCCTCCCTCCTTTGTGGACAGTGACTAGTGGACCCCTGGCTGTAGCGGCTCCGCAGGCGTCGCCGCTAGCGCAGCCAGGGGATGCTGCGGTCGAGCTGCCCGCGCGTCTTGAGCTCCTTGCGCAGCGGGATCTCGTCGTCGATGTACCCGTCCCAGTTGATGCCCCAGTAGTTGGCGGTGTGCGTACCCTCGCCGCACAGCTGCCGCTGCACCGGCGTGCGGTTGGTCCACCACGCGCCGTCCTTGTTGGGGTGCAGCTCGTCCAGGGGGCGGATCCACCGGTACGTGTAGCCGATGAACAGCATCTTGCGGGTGATGTTCGACAGGTTCGTCGAGCGCGAGTGCCACTGGCGGCGGTCGAAGATGAACGCGTCGCCCGGGTTGGCGGTGATCTCGACCGTGCCCTCGGGGTCCGGGTTGTGTACGGTCAGGTCCGCCGGCCTCGGCAGCGAGTTCCACAGGTGGCTGCCCGGGATCACCTTGGTCGCGCCGCGCCCCGTCTCCGACAGGTCGGACAGCACGTAGGCGACCTTCAGCGAGAACATCGGCCGAGGAAGGTTCGGGTCCATGGTCTCGGGGGCGGAGTTCTGCCGGAAAACGTACTGGTGCCAGCCCCAGTAAGGCTTCTCGGGCTCAAGCGCGGGCGGCGTGACGTCCAGGTGGTTGTGGTGTGTGTAGATGTTCCAACCCGCCAGACCCCACATGTACGGGAAGGCGATCGGGTGCGTCAGCAGGTCGCCGAAGAGCTCGTCGCGCTCCAGGAAGCCGAGCAGGTGCAGGGTGCCGTCCTTGGTGGTGTGGCCGGCCGCCTTCTCCTCCGCGTACACGCGGTCGACGGCGGCCTCCAGCGCGGCGCGGTGCTCGTCCGTCAGGACGTTGCGCAGCAGCAGAAAGCCCTGCTCGTGAAACTCCTTCCGGTCGGTCTCAGAGATCGGCTCGTAGCCGGTCCGGCCGCCGTAGTCGAACGAGGGCCTCGCTGCTTCCATGGCGTTACCGCCCCTTCCCCTGGTCTGCCCTGGTGACCGGCCTGGGTGCCGGTTCCGGGCACGATGGTAACGCGGTGTGCAAGTCGTCGCCGGTCACCGAACGCTCGACCGGGGCGGCCCCGTTCGGGCCGCTAACTCTGCGCATACACCTCGGCTACCACGCGATCACCAGCGGCCACGGTCCGGTCGCCGGTGCTCCGGGTCCAGGTACCCGTGCGCGCGGTCCAGAACTCGTCGCCGAAGCGGACGCTCTTGATGTTCTGGTCGGCCGAGTGCGCCACCAGCCAGTGCGCGTACTGCCAGCCGGTCTGTTCGCCGTCGACGGCCAGTTCGATGCCGAGCAGCCCGGTGTCGGGTACCGCGTCGACCTGTCCCCAGTCGGTGGCCAGCGACTGGGCCAGGGCGCTGGCCGCCGCCGCTCCGCGGCGGTTCGGCTGGTCGGTGATCGTGCACGCCACCGCGTTGCCCTCGGCACCGGTCAGCGCCGTCGCCATCACCTGCGCCTGGCCGACCCAGCGCTGGTACGCCTTGCCGTCGGCGGAGTGCTGCACGGCCTGCGCGGCGTCCTCGACCGGCATGGTGGTCCAGCCGTTCACCTTGACCAGGGCGCTGTAGAAGGCACCGGCGGCGTAGCGCGGGTCGGAGATCTGCTGCGGGGTACCCCAGTTCATGCTCGGTCGCTGCTGGAAGAGCCCGATGGAGTCGCGGTCGCCGCCGGCCAGGTTCTCCAGCTTGGACTCCTGCAGCGCGGTGGCCAGCGCCACCACCACCGCCTGGGTGGGCAGGCCGCGCCGGATGCCGACCGCGGCGATGGTCGCCGCGTTGGCCATCTGGGGAGGCGCCAGCACCACCCGGTCCGGCGCGCCGGAGGCGCCGCTACCGTCCACGACGCACTGTTGGGTCACCAGGTGCAGTGGCAGCCCGTTCGACAGGCTGTGCACCGCGACATAGATGCCGACCCCGGCGATCACGGCCAGTACCGCGAAAGTCGCCAGGACCACCCGGACACGCACGGTAACCCTCCAATGTGGTCAGGCGATCAGAGTACCCGCGTACCACAACGCTACGCCCAGCAGTCATTTGGGACCGGCACGAACTGGGGATCCCGTGTCAGAACTGGTTGATCCAGGCAGGATCGCGCTTTTCCCGGAACGCCTGCATACCTTCCCGGCCTTCGGCGGAGGTGAAGTACTGAAGGGACAGCCGGGTCAGTCTGGCCAAATCCTCACGCATCGTAGTCGCGTCCCGCAGCAGCGCCTTGGTACCGGCGAGGGCGCCGGGTGCCGCGCGCAGCAGGTCGGCGACGTACCCGTCCACGGTCGCGTCCAGCTGTGCCGCCGGTACCGCCGCGTTGACCAGCCCGATGCGTCCCGCCCGTACCCCGTCGAAGGTGACCCCGGTGAGGAACAGCTCGGCGGCGTCCCGCCCGGAGAGCCGGGGCAGCACGGCGGCCGAGATGACCGCCGGGATCACCCCGATGCGGACCTCGCTGAACGCGAAGGTCGCGTCCGCCGCGCACACGGCGATGTCGGCGGCGGCGACCAGCCCGATCCCGCCGGCCCGGGCCGCGCCCGCGACCCGGGCCACCACCGGCTTCGGGCACTCGGACACGGCGGCGAGCAGGTCGCCGAGGCGGGCGGCGGGCAGCGCGCCCGCTGTCAATCGCTGACTATTGCCGGCTCCGCGAGCGTCGCCGGCCGCCAGCGCGGCGGCGGTCTCCTTGAGGTCGGCACCCGAGCTGAACACCATCCCGGTGTGGCCGAGCACCACCACCCGTACCGCCGGGTCGGCGGCGGCCCGGGCCAGCGCGCCGAGCAGCTCTTCGATCATGGCGCCGGACAGCGAGTTGCGGGTCTCCGGATGGTCCATGGTGATCCGGGCGACGCCGTCCCGGACCGCGTACCGGACCACCAGGGTGGGCGAGGACTCCATGCCGGCACACTAGTAGGTATGCCTGGGGTGCTACCGGACGGAGAGCCGGTACCGGCCGACGGCGCCCTGCCGGAGGGCGCGCTGTCCAGTGTCGGTACGCGCGGTTTCGGCGTGTACGTGCATGTCCCGTTCTGCGCGTCCCGCTGCGGGTACTGCGACTTCAACACGTACACGGCGGGCGAAGGGGTGGACCCCGACGGGTACGCCGACCGGGTGCTCGCCGAGCTGGCGCTGGCCGGCCGGGTACTGGACGGCACGGTCGCCCGGGTGGACACGGTGTTCGTCGGCGGCGGTACCCCGACCCTGCTGCCCCCCGGCGAACTGGCCCGGATCCTGGACGGCATCGACACCACCTGGGGACTGGCGCCGGACGCGGAGGTGACGACCGAGGCCAACCCGGAGACCGTGGACCCGGCCTCGCTCACCGCCCTGCGCCGGGCCGGCTTCACCCGGATCTCGCTGGGCATGCAGTCCACCGCGCCGCACGTGCTGGCCGTACTGGACCGGCGGCACACCGCGGGCCGGGCGGCGCGTGCCGCGACGGAGGCGCGTGAGGCCGGCTTCGACCACGTGAACCTGGACCTGATCTACGCAACGCCGGGTGAGACCGCCGCCGACTTCGCCGGTTCGCTGGACGCCGTGCTCGCGGCCGGCGTGGACCATGTCAGCGCCTACGCGCTGATCGTGGAGGAGGGGACCCGGCTGGCCGCCCGGATGCGCCGCGGCGAGCTGCCGTACCCGGACGACGACGTGGCGGCCGACCGGTACCTGGCGGCGGACTACACGCTGTCCGGTGCGGGACTGGACTGGTACGAGGTGTCCAACTGGGCCGCCGGGCCGGGGGCGCGCTGCCGGCACAACGTCGGGTACTGGACGGGCGGGGACTGGTGGGGGCTGGGCCCGGGCGCGCACAGCCACGTCGGCGGGGTCCGCTGGTGGAACGTGAAGCATCCGTCGGCGTACGCCCAGCGGCTGGCCGAGGGCGCCTCGCCGGGGCAGGGCCGCGAGGTGCTGACCGCGGCGCAGCGCCGGGACGAGGACGTGATGCTGAGGCTGCGACTGGCCGACGGCCTACCACTGTCCACACTGGACGATGCGGGTCGGGACGCGGCGCGGCGGGCGCTCGAGGACGAACTGCTGGAGCCGGCGGCGCACGCGCGGGGCCTCGCGGTACTGACGCTGCGCGGCCGGCTGCTGGCCGACGCCGTGGTGCGCGACCTGCTGCCCTGACGCGCCCCATGCGTACCGGGCCGGAGCGGTCCGGCCCGGTACGGTCCTACTTGATCATCTGGATCGACGCGGGGTACCTGAACAACTGGCCATCGTTGGCGCGTACGCCGGCGATGATCCCGAAGAT
>Ga0157369_10010495_pt1 | contig 10545 bp, 10 predicted proteins | sample C25metaG_FD_113461 | JGI IMG/M metagenome (GOLD analysis project Ga0157369, IMG submission 113461) | Corn rhizosphere microbial communities from Kellogg Biological Station, Michigan, USA - C2-5 metaG | ecosystem: Host-associated > Plants > Roots > Rhizosphere > Soil | place: USA: Michigan...
ACCGGCAGCTACCATGCGATCCTGCGCGACGGCACGATATTGCCGGTCGGGCGGTCCTATCGTGCGGTCGTGCGTAAGCTGACCAACCGGCTGACCTGATCCGCCATGGCGACCGTGGGTTGACGCGGGACGGCGCGGATACCGGGCGGGACGTTCGCTTCCCGGGCCGCACGGCTCGCAGCAACCCCTCTCGCGCGGCGCATCGAATCGCTGTCGGCATTGCCCGGACAGACAGGGGGACAGGCATGTTTCGAAATGCGATGGCAGCCGTTCCGGCCGTGGCGCTTACCGTGGCGGCGCAGGGCGCGACGGTGCAGCCACTTGGAAAGGACGTAGGCTGGCTGGCAGGCACGAGCTGCAACCTGCTGATCGTGGCGGGTGGCAAGGGCGTGCTGATGGTGGACGACCAGCGCGCCTCCGATATCCAGGAGACGCATGCGGCGGTCGGTCAGGCCTATCACCTGCCGATCGTCGAAATCGTCAACACGCACTGGCACCTCGATCATGCCGGCGGCAACGCGCATTTCGCGGAAGCGGGCGCCCTGATCGTGGCGCAGGCCAATGTCGGAAAGAGGCTGAAAGTGTCGCAATATATGTCGGCGTACAAAAAGCTGGTGCCCGCATCGCCCGCGGCCGCCTGGCCCAGGCAGAGCTTCGAGCGCGCGATGACGATCCGCTTCGGCAACGAGACCGTGCGGCTGGTCCATGTCGCCAACGCGCACACTGACGGCGACACGTTGGTGAAGCTGGTCCACGCCAATGTGATGCATATGGGCGACGTCTTCTTCAACGGCCTCTTCCCCTTCATCGATCTCGACAGCGGCGGCAGCATTCAGGGGCTTATCCGCGCGGTCGATCAAGCGCTGGCGATGAGCGACAAGGACACGCGCTTCGTGCCGGGCCATGGCGGACTTGCGACGCGCGCCGATCTCGCCGCTTATCGCGCGATGCTGGCCGATGTCGCCGCGAATGTCCGCCGCCAGATCGGTGAGGGACATGGGCTGGACGCGATCGTCGCGTCGCGGCCGGCGGCATCCTACAGGCTGGATGGCGACGAGGAGCGCTTCGTCGCGGCGGTTTATGCCGGTTACGCGCCCCGCCGCTGAGGCTCTTCGACCACCCCCAGCATCGCCAGCAGTCTCTTGCGCTGGAGCGCCAGGAGCGTGCGGTCTCCCCGACCGGCCACCTGGACCTCCGCTGCGATGCGGCCATCGTCGAGCATCACGATCCGGTCGGCGAGCATAAGCGCCTCGTCGATGTCGTGCGTGACGAGCAAAACCGCGGGCTGGTGTCGCGCCGACAGGCGGCGCAGCAGATCGTGCATCTGGATGCGGGTGAGCGCGTCGAGCGCCCCGAACGGCTCGTCCGCCAGTAAAAGGGCCGGATCGCGCACCAGCGCCCGCGCCAGCGCGACCCGCTGTTGCTCGCCGCCCGACAGCTCATGCGGCCAACTATTCTCGCGCCCGGTCAGGCCGACCTCTTCCAATGCCTGCAGCGCGCGCGCCCGCGCCGCGGCGGGCTGGCCGAGCAGGATATTGTCGAGCACGCGCAGCCATGGCAGCAGCCTGGCGTCCTGGAAGATCACCGCGCTTTTGGGCGGCAGCGCGATTTCGCCCGTCCCCTCGGCCTCATGGTCGATCCCGGCGAGCGCGCGCAGCAGGGTGCTCTTGCCCGATCCGCTGCGGCCCAGCAGCGCGACGAACTCGCCGGGTGCGATGTCGAGATCGATGCCGTCGAGTACGCCCTTGAGCGTGAAGGTGCGCTTGAGATCGCGAATCCGGACGGCGGCGGCGCTCATCGGCCGAGCGTCCTGCGCCAGGAGAGCAAGCGGCGTTCGAACCATCGGATCGCATAATCGGTGGCGAAGCCGAGCAGGGCGTAGACGACCAGCCCGACCAGCATCACGTCGGTCTGCGCGTAATTGCGTGCGAGCGTGACCATATAGCCGATGCCGCTCGTCGCATTGAGCTGCTCGACCACGACCAGAGCGAGCCAGGCGGCGGTCGCGCCGAAACGCAGGCCGAGCAAGAAACCTGGCAGCGCTCCGGGGATCACGATCCGGCGCAGGAATTGCCAGCGGCTGAGCCCCAGCGTCTCGGCCAGCTCGACAAAGCGCAGGTCGATCGCCCGCAGCGCGCTGTGTGTCTGGATATAGATCGGGAAGAAAGCCGCGACCGCTATCACCGCGATCTTCATCGGCTCGCCGATGCCAAACCACAGCACCATGAACGGGATGATCGCGAGGATCGGGATGCCGCGCTTCAGTTGGACGATACCGTCGATCACATAGCCGCCCAGTAACGAAAGGCCCGACAGGAAGGCCAGCAGCACGCCCGCGACTCCGCCTGCCAGCAACCCGCTCGCGGCGCGCGCGGCGGAGACGGCGAGATTTTCCTGAAGCCGGCCCTCCCGCACCAGGTCGGCACCCGTGGTGATTGCGGTCCAAGGTGCGGGCAGGGTGCGCGGATCAAGCCAACCCGTTGCGGACAACACCGCCCAATAGAGCAGGAGCAGGCCCGGCCCGAGCAGATGCCCCTGGCGGCTGGGCAGACCCGGCCCGAGTGGCGTACGCCGCGCTGGCACGATCAGCGCCGGGGGCGCGGCGAGCAGGTCTCCGCTATGCGCGTTCATGAGGTTTTTCCTTTCGCGGCATCGGCGGCGATGGACTGGAAGCGGGGGTCGAACAGATCGGCCGCGTCGAAATGCGCGCGGCCGGTTTGTGGTCCCAATATGTCGATCGCGGCCTGCTCGACGCCACGGGCACGGGTCCAGTCGTTCGGAACGTTGAGATTTCCCGTCGTAGCGGCGACGATCAGGCGGCCATCGGCAATCGGCAGGCCCTGATGCTGGCCAAAATAGCCCCGGGCCAATTCTTCGGGGTGCTGGTTGATCCAGGCCTGGGCCAGCCCCCAGTAACGGACGAAAATCTTGAGCGCGGCGGCCTTGCCGGGGTCGGCCAGCACCGTTTCAGGCACGTAAGCCATGACCGCATCGTCTCGGAAGGGCGGGTGCTTGAGCAGCCTTGCCCCGTCGCGCCCGAACTTGCGGATATAGCGTTCGGCAACGATCCCCGCACCGAGCGGGGCCACATCCACCTCGTTGCTGGCAAGCGCGTTGGTATAGACGTCGCCGCCGATGCTGGATGGAAGCTCAACCAGCCGCACGTCGCTCGGCTTGATCCCTGCCGCCTTCAGCGTCTGCAGCACCACCACTGCCTGCACCTGACTTGGGCTGAAGGCGATGCGCTTGCCCTTGAAGTCGGCGATCGAGCGGATGTCGGCCCTGGGCGAGATGCCGAAGACCCAGGCCTGTCGGTGGGCCGCATCGGCGAAGTCGCGGAACGCCACGATCCGCACCGGAATGCCCGTCCAGGTCGCATGGATCGGCGGCACGCTCGCGCCCAGCCCGACATCGAGCGCGCCGGCGTGGAACGCCTCTGTCACGTCAGGGCCACCGGTGATTTGCGCCCATTCGATACGGAAGGGCAGCTTCTTCTCCCAGCCTTCATGCTGGAACACCCATTGGGTGACCGGGTCGCCCACGCGCAACACGGTCCCGGGCGGGACATGGTCGGGAAGCGGCCGGCTGAGGTCCAGCCGCCGTTCGGCCGCGCCGCCGCGCCAGGCGGGGGCGAAGGCCACCAGCAAGGCGATCGAGGCGATCACGAACGCTGCCAGGCCATAAGGCCCGGCGCGCGAGCGGGGCGCGGCCTGTGGCATCAGCCAAGCACGCCGAACAAATCGCCTTCGAGCGGCCGGGAGGTGAAGCCGTCCGGCCCCTTGGTGAGGTCTCCAGCGACGGTGATGCGGCGGACGGTGCGCGCCCCGGTGAATAGCGAATAATCGATCGGCCCGGCATGGGCGACAGCCTGGTTGTCCCAGACGACCAGGCTACCGGGCTTCCAGTGGAAACGGACCTGATATTCGGGGCGCGTCAGTTCGGTGTAGAGTAGGTCGAGCAGGGTCTGGCTCTCGCGCTCCTTCAAGCCGATGATGTGGCTGGTCGTGCCCGGATTGAGGAACAGCAATTTCTCGCCGGTTTCCGGATGGATGCGAACCAGCGGGTGAAGGGCGGTGAACGGGCCGTTGGGCAGGCCGTCGCGGCGTGGGCCGCGGCTGGTGCTGTCATAGCTGCTGGTCCGGTGCACCGCCTGCAGCCCGTCGATCAAATCGCGGATCGGCTGGGACAGGCCATTATAGGCCTCGATCAGGTTCGCAAAGATGGTGTCGCCGCCATAAGGCGGGATCTCCACGCCGTAGAGGATCGAATAGCGGTTGGGATTGGCGACGAAGGTGATGTCGATGTGCCAGCCTTTGTAATCGCGCGGCGGCTGGCGGCCCGGCGGCAGCGTATCGTTGGCGGTGCGGCGCACGCGATATTCGGTGACCGAACGTTCCCAGATTTCGGGATGATCCTCCAGCCCGTCGGCGATCGGGTGCGCCGGCGTGAGCGGACCGAAGGCGCGGCCAAATGCTTTCAGCTGGTCGTTGCTCAGATCCTGGTCGCGAAAGAAGACGACGCGCCATTCGTGGAGCGCCTTCTGGATTTCGGCCGCGGTCTCCCCGTCTATACCCCTGGACAGGTCGATGCCCGAAATCTCGGCGCCGATCGTCGGCGTCACCGGTTCGACGGTCAGGCGATTATAGGTCTGACGCTCTTGTAGCTGTGCTGCACTGCTCATGTTGTGCGCCTTTCTGGCTGCGAGGGAAAAGGATCAGGCGAGCGCGGGTTCGCGCGGGACCAGCTTCAGTTGCTCGGGCGGATAGCGGTCGCCCACGACCGAGCCCGGCGGAAAGGCGCCCTCCAGCTCGGCGATCGTCTCGGCATCGAGAACGATCTCTTTCGCGGCGACATTATCCTCGAGGTGGGCGATGTGTCGGGTGCCGGGAATGGGTACCACACCCTTGGCCAGCACCCAGGCGAGGCTGACCTGCGCGGGCGTGACATAAAGCCGCTCGGCGACGTCCTCGATGATCCGGCGGCGGCTTACATTTTGCGCGACGGCCGCTTCCTGGAAGCGCGGGTGGAAATTGCGGCGATCATTGGCCTCGGTTGGCAGATTGCCGGCGAGAAAGCCGCGTCCAAGCGGGCTGTAGGCAACGAAGCCGATGCCAAGTTCGTCGAGCGTGGACAGAATCTCGCTTTCTACATAGCGCGTCCACAGCGAATATTCGCTCTGGAGCGCAGCGAGCGGCGCGATCGCATGCGCGCGGCGGATCTGGTCCGCGTCCGCTTCGGACACGCCGATCGCGCCGATCTTGCCTTCCTGCTGCAGCTCGGCGAGTTCGGTGATCGATTGGGTGATCGGGACGAGCGGATCGACGCGGTGGAGATAATAAAGGTCGATATGGTCGACCTTGAGCCGGCGCAGGCTGGCTTCGACCGCATCGCGTGCGCTGATCAGCTCGCCCGCACCGCCACGACGGTGGGTGAACTTGCTGGCAATCGTCAATCGGTCGCGCCGGCCGGCAATCGCGCGGCCGAGCAGCCGCTCGTTATGCCCGTCGCCATAGCCGCTGGCGGTATCGAAGAAGGTGATGCCAAGATCGATCGCGCGGTCGATCGTGCGCAGCGATTCCGCATCGTCGGCGGCACCGTAGGCACTCGACAAGCCCATCGCGCCGAAACCCTGCGCGCCCACTTCATAAGGTCCGATCTTCGCCATGCGACTCTCCCAGGCGGCGTGGCTGCCGCACGCATGGGATGCCGCCTGACCGATTGTCGCGGCCACGCAGAAAAACTTGAACCTCGGCTAGATTCTATAATTCCCTAGTAGGAAAATATGAAATTAAGAGGCCATGCCCTGACCGGAACCGGAAAAGGGGCAATATCATGATCATGCGTCGATTTGCATATGCGGCGTCGGCTGCTGCGCTCAGCGCCGCGCTGCTGGCGGGGGCGGCTGTGGCCGCGGATACGGGGACTGCTGCGGCCGCCGGCGCTGCCGCTCCCGCCGCTTCGGCCGATGCGAACAGCGCCGACAGCGATACCGCGCTTGCGGTTGCGGAGGTGGTGGTGACAGCGCGCCATCAGGTCGAAAAGGCGCAGGACGTGCCGGTCGCGCTGTCCGCGGTATCGGGCGCCAATCTCGAACGCACTGGCGCCTACACGATCGCCGACCTGCAGCAGCAGACGCCCAGTCTGACCACCTATAATTCGAACCCGCGCAACAGCTCGACCGCGATCCGCGGGATCGGCGTTTCGAGCGCCTCGGACGGGCTCGACACCTCGGTCGGCGTCTATGTCGACAATGTCCATCTCGGCCGCCCCGGCATGGCGCTCGCGGATCTGGTCGATGTCGACCGGGTCGAGGTCCTCCGCGGCCCGCAGGGCACCTTGTTCGGCCGCAACAGCTCGGCCGGCGTGGTCAATATCAGTACCCGCGCGCCGAGCTTCGATTCGGGCGTCTATGCAGAAATCTCCGGCGGCAATTACGGCTATAACCAGGAGCGGCTCGCCGTGACCGGGCCCCTGGTGGACGGCTTGCTCGCCTTCCGCGTGACGGGCTTCAACACGCACCGCAACGGCACGCTCGACAATCTCAAGACCGGAACCACCGCCAACAGCGTCGCCCGCAGCGGCGGACGGGTACAATTGCTGGCCACGCCTTCAAACAACTTCAAGCTGCGCTGGATCGCGGACTATTCGCAGGAGGACGACACCTGCTGCGTGAGTTCGACCAAGCTGGTCCTGCCGGCCAGCCTGAGCGCGACCACCGCCCGCACGCTGCAGACGCTGGCCGCGCTCGGCTATGTGCCCGCGCCGGGCAATTTCACGCGCAACAATGCGCCGCAGCAGATGCGCACGCATCAATGGGGCACCTCGCTCCAGGCGGATTGGGACCTGGGCTTCGCGACCGCGACCTCGATCACCGCCTACCGCCAATGGTATTTCAATCCCCTGCAGGACAGCGACAATACGCCGCTCGACGTGATCCAGGTCAACGTCGCGACCACGCATTACAAGCAATTCTCGCAGGAATTCCGGCTCGCGTCAGGGCCGGGCCGATTCAACTGGCAGGCTGGCGCTTATTATTTCCACCAGCATCTGCAGGATCATTATATCCTGAACCAGTTCGGCTATGATGCCTCGGCCTTCTACACGACCTACGCCCGGCTCGCGAACCCGAACGCCGCCGCGGTGACGATTGCGCCCGGGTCGCAATATCTGGACGACGTCGATACGCATACCGACAGTCTCGCCGTTTTCGGCCAGGCCAATTTCGAGATCACGCCCCGCCTGATCGCAACCGGCGGCATCCGCTACACTCATGACAAGCGCGGGGGCGTCTCGGACACGTCGCTCTCCGGCACGCCCAATCCGGCGACGTCATTGCCCTTCCACTATGACGTTGACGTGAAGAACAACAACGTCTCGTGGCTCGGCACTCTGTCATGGAAGCCTATCGACGGCCTGCTTGCCTATGTCACCTATTCGACCGGCTATAAGGGCGCGGGCTTGAACCTTAATTCCGCAGTATCGGCGGGAACGCCGCTCGTGCTCCAGCCCGAAAAGGCGCGAAGCTTGGAAGCCGGCCTCAAGCAACAATGGTTCGGCAATCAGCTGACGCTCAATCTCGACGTCTATCGCACGACGCTGTCGGGACTGCAGGCCAACATCGTGCCGAGTAACGGCAACCGATCCTATCTGGCGAATGTCGGCGACGTGCTCGCCAAAGGGGTCGAGGCGGATGCGAATTGGCGGGTCAGCCCTATCCTGACGCTGATTGCGAACGGCGCCTACAATGATGCCAAATACAGCTCCTACACCAATGGGCCGTGTCCGGTCGGCGTCGCCGGCATCTGCGATCTGACCGGCAAGCGTGTCTATCAGTCGCCCAGATGGACCGCCAACGCCATCGCGGACGTGCATTTCGAAACGGCGAGCGGGACCAGACCTTACCTGATCGGCCGCTATTCCTACCGGTCGAGTTTCTTCGGAACCGCGGATGATGGGCCTTACAGCCGGGTCCCCGGTTATGGCCTAGCCAGTTTTCGCGTGGGTGCTGCGTTCAAGCAAGGCAAATATGATCTGTCGGCTTGGGTCGAGAACGCGTTCGACAAGAAATATTATCTCAACCTGTCGACCACCTCGATCGTGGGCACCTCACCCTTCGCCTTCGCAGGCCAGCTCGGTACGCCGCGCACTTATGGCCTGACGCTGCGCGTGATCTTATAGGCGGACATGCAAAAGCCCCCTCCCGCCAGGGTCGCGGAAGGGGGCTCTGAAGGCCCGCGCTGCCTTTAGGGGGAAGGCGCGCCGGGCTATGCCAGGCGGAGGCTTAGGCCGCCTGGCGGTCGTTGTTCGCTTCGATCGTCTGCGGCTCGGCCTTGGCGGTCGGGGCGCCGTCGATCTGGATGGTGCGCGGCTTCTTGTGCTCGGGCACCTCGCGAACCAGCTGGATGTCGAGCAGGCCGTCATTGTAGCTGGCGCCGGTCACCTTGATGGTGTCGGCGAGCTGGAAGCGGCGCTCGAACGCACGCTTGGCGATGCCGCGATGCAGGAATTCGCGATCATTCTCGGCGCTCTCGATGGCGCGGCCGGTCACGATCAGCACATTGTCCTGCGCGGTGATGTCGAGCTCCTCGCGGCTGAAGCCCGCGGTCGCCATCGAGATGCGGTACGTGTCCTCGCCCACCTTCTCGATATTGTAGGGCGGGTAGGCGTCGCCTTCGCCGCGGGTCGCGAAATCGACCAGGCGGTTCAGATTCTCGAAGCCGATCGAAGAGCGCAGCAGGGGCGCGAAGTCAAAAGAACGCATGGATACAATCCTCCTAAAAGCGATCGATATGTCGGTGGTCCGCGGATGCCCGCCGAACCATTTTGCCGCCGCCCCGAAACCGGCAACGGTGGCGAAAAGAGAGATAGGAAAGCTCCGCGGCCGTTCAAGCGCGGGCAAGGGAATCGGCGCTAACCACCTTTGTCCGTTCCGGAAAAGCCGCTTCTGTGGCATTGGGGAGGCCGAAAGGATCGTTATGGCCGTTGTTCGTGGCCCCGCTTTGTCCGATCGCGTCGCCGAGACGCTCTATACCGAAGCCCTGCTGCTCGCGGACGAAACGCATGCTTATTACGATATGGCGGGCCGTGCCGAGCGCGCCCGGCTGGAACCGCGCGAGCGCGTCCAGTTTGCGTGCGAGGCGCTAAAGGCGACCACCCGGTTGATGCACGTCATCGCCTGGCTGGCGACGCGCCGCGCGATCGCCGCGGGCGAATTGGCCGAGGGCGATCCGCGTTCGCCCGAGCGCAAGCTCGGCGAAAGCGCGCCCAGCGACACACGGGTGCTGGGCGCGATGCCGACTTCCGCGCGCCGGCTGATCCTGGCGGGGATCGACCTGCACGAACGCGTCGGCCGTGTCGCGGCGGGGATCGAGGCGCCGATCGCGGCGGCGAGCCCGGCACGTGCGCTCCTCCAGCGGCTGGAGCAGTCGCTCTGAGCCTGTCGGCCAAGCACTTTGGCATATTGTTCGCGCTGGCGCTGCCGGCGACGCTTCCCGCCGCCACGCCCAAATTGCCGCCCGACGCCCCGGTCTGCGCGCGGCCGGGCACGCAGCCGATCTTCTTGTCGCCGATGGGCGAGCCCTTCCGGGGGCAGCCGGGTCAGCCCTATCCGTCGGCCTCGTGGTTCGCGGGTGCGGACAAGGATCATGACGGTTTCGTCAGCCACGACGAATTCGTGGCCGATGCGCTGCGATTCTTCGAGACGCTCGACACTAACCATGATGGCAAGCTCACCCCCGATGAGGTCGGCCGTTACGAAGCGGTGATTGCGCCCGAGACGTCGATCTATTCGGCGCATTCCGACGATTTCATCTACAATCGCTCGCGGCGCGAGCAGGATCGTGGCGCGATGGCCGACTCGCGCGATTATGGCGGGCCGATGGGGGCGGGGCGCTATGCGTGGCTCAACGTGCCCGAACCGGTCGCCGCCGCCGATGCGGATGTCGATCGGGTCATCACGCGCGACGAATTCGCGACCGCTGCGGCGAGCACGTTCAACCGGCTCGACGTGCTCAACCGCAACAAATTGCGCCTTTCCGATCTTCCGCGCACGCCGCAGCAGATCGCGATCGAAGGGCCGTGCCGCACTCCCAAGAAGCGCAAAGGGCGCGATCAGGAATGGTTCGGCTGACGCATATGGAATATTGCGCAATCACGAAATAAAATTATAAGCGGACTCGAACAGCAACGAGCCCCCCAGCAGGGCGTTGGGAGAGAATGGACGAGATGGCCGAGGGCGCGCGCCGCAACCTGCCGCCGCTGTCGCTGCATGTGCCGGAGCCGAAATTCCGGCCTGGCGATGCGGTCGATTATGCCGATTTCGACAAGGGCGAGGCAGGCGCGGTGGCGCGGCCGCCGATCGATGCCGAACCCCGCACCATGCGCGACCATGCCTATGGCCTAGTGCGCGTGCTCAATGACGAGGGCAAGGCGGTCGGTCCCTGGGATCCGCGGCTGGAGCCGGAACGCCTGATCGCGATGCTGCGCCATATGGCGCTGACGCGGGCCTATGACGACCGCATGTATCGCGCCCAGCGCCAGGGCAAG
>Ga0157369_10010497_pt1 | contig 10541 bp, 7 predicted proteins | sample C25metaG_FD_113461 | JGI IMG/M metagenome (GOLD analysis project Ga0157369, IMG submission 113461) | Corn rhizosphere microbial communities from Kellogg Biological Station, Michigan, USA - C2-5 metaG | ecosystem: Host-associated > Plants > Roots > Rhizosphere > Soil | place: USA: Michigan...
CAAAAGCAAGCAACATCCCGGACAATAAATGCTTCATCGCAACGCCCTTCTCTCGGCGATGGCGAACGCCATGCCGTTCAACAATACACTCAGAATTATCAACACCAGCCCCAGGGCGAGCGCGAGCGGCAAGTTCCCCTGGCTGGTTTGTAGCATGATTGCCGTCGTCATCGTTCGTGTAAAGCCGGCGATGTTTCCGCCGACGATGACGATCGCCCCTACCTCGGAGATCGCGCGGCCAAGCCCGGCGAGGATTGCCGTCAGCACCGACCGTTTCGCAAGCCGCAGCAGATGGGGGATCGTCTTAAGCCGTGTGGCGCCGGCGACCTGAAACGCGTCGCGGTGGCGCGCCCATTGTTCCTGGGTGGCGCGATGAACGATGGCGACAATGATGGGAAATGTCAGCACGGCCTGCACGAGCACCATCGCGGTTGGCGTATAGAGCAAGCCAAATCGCCCCAGCGGGCCGCTGCGCGAGAGCAACAGATATCCCACCAATCCGACGACGACAGGCGGCAGGCCGAGCAGCGCATTCACCAGAATCACGAAACCGCGCTGCCCGGGAAACCGATAAATGGCGAGCGCGGCACCGGCCGGGAGTCCGATCACAACCGCGATGGCCACCGCGCTGAGGCTGACGCGGAGCGACAGAGCGATGATCGCGTAAAGCGTGGCATCGCCACTGAAGACGAGGCCGAGTGCCAATCGGATTGCGTTGCCGAAATCGCCCATCAGCCCCTGCGCCTGACGCCACTTCCCATTTGCCGCGTTTCCGCTTTATAGCGAGGAGCAACTCCCGCGGCGCGCGATGATCGGAAGCGCTCGCAAGATACAAGACCGCCTCGATGATCGCTACGGACCGGGCGCAAGTAAGCGACCACGGAGCGTGGCGCTATCACCTACAAGCTTCGGTCGGGAATACCGAAGCCGCGCGAGAGCTTGATCGCGACGACGATCAAGAGCGGCTCGATGAATGACGCCGACGCAGCATCGCGTTGTCTCCTTGTTAGACGAGGAGAAAATCTTCTCGTGCCCCAGGGACACGTCGCTGGCTCTGTGTTCCTATTGTTGTGGGAACGAGAATCCCCAATCGAGTACAGACCCGCGCGTTGAGCTAAAGCAACCTCGCTCTATGCTAACGCCGCATCATCTCGGCGCGCATCCTCGGCAGCGGCCCCCGCCGCCGAGACAGCCGCGATGTCGCACGGTGGCCGGCGCAGCAACGTTTCCGCAATGCTTTTATAAAAAGCCTCTCCCAGCCCGGCGCGGCCGCGCGTGCCGATGACGAGCAGATCGGGCCGGAGAAGGTCGCAAGTACGTCCCAACACCGCAAGAACGTCACCGTCATGCACCTCTTTATGGATGACGATCGGCCGATCCTCATCTCGTGCGGCGAACGTTCGCATAGTGTCAGCAATGTTGCTCTCCATTTCAGCGCGCGCCTGATCGCTGGCTTTCCGGCGCGCTTTGTGACTCGGGGGAAAACCGACGAACGGAACCGTAAACGCGTGCACGGCGGAGAGCTTGCCATCTGTCGCCAATCGGCACGCCAGCAGAAGTGCTTCACGCGAAGCTGGGGTGAAGTCCACGGCTGCCAAGACTCGGCGATAGGGACCCGTTGGCGGATACTTGACTTGCAACACCGGGCGGCGCGCTTCCCTAAGCACCCGCCAGGCGGTCGAACCGGTGAAGAGATCCCGCAGCTCTTCCTGGCGATGCGTTCCGAGCAAAATGAGCTCGACGTCGATCGCCTCTGCCTCGGCCAAGATACCCTCAAAGGCGCGTCCGGTGCGGGTGACAAGGGTCACCTCGATTCCGGCATCGTGCGCGCGCGGAAACCATTTTCGGCGGATCATGTCTTCAGCCTCGCGCGCTAGGCGCTCCGCGACATTGCCGGGCAAGGCGTCGTCCATGACGAAAAGAAGGCGCACTGTCGTGACGTGTTGGCTTGCAAGCTGGACGGCGCGCTCAAATGCTGCTTCGGCGCGTGCGGAGAGGTCGGTGGCAACGAGGATCGGTTTCATGAAACTATACCCGTGCTGTTTATGCGAGCCGGTGAGCGCCCTCGCGGGCTCACTTCGCCTCCGGTTGTGCCCCCTTGCGGCGTTATTGCGACATAGCGAGCCCCGGGAGGCGGCAGGAGAACACGAGCAGTTCTCGGCCACCATCCGATTTTGCTACGTACAGAAACCCAACCTCAATCACAAAGCGGCGAAAGCCCAATTACGATGCACGTAACTTCGCTTGAAGTTATGACAATGACGCGTATTCCGTTTCAGACGAACAGTTCCATTCGTCTGACGCTCATGATCCACCCGGATCGAGAATGCAGCTTGCTCTCTCTGGTCGTACCCGTCATATCCGCCAAAGAGAGGAAAACGATCACTGGCGCGGTCCCCGCCTGACGACGGAAGGGGCCGTTCGGTCCTTCAAAACGTTATCGCGGCGCCAACCTTCGCTATTCCGTCCCATCTTGCGTCACGGTGCAATGCTTTCCGTCAGCATCGGCAAATTCACACTGATATGTGGCCAATACTCATATCCGGTCAGACTTGGGAACATAATTGCAGCCAAGGTTTCTCTCACATGCGTGGCAGCGACGGCCCAGTGTTAGATTAGAAAGGCAGGAGAGCCACGAGCGCGGGCCACGGAACAGTGCAAGTGCGAGAGTGGGCCGACTGGGATCCCTTTTTCTGGTTGATGTGGAACGCCGATCGGCTCGAGGTAATTCATTCAGCGAGGTCTATAGGACGTCGATCCGGGCATCCCGATTACCTTTCAATGGGTGAATGGATGACGCGCTGACCGTGGGCGGCTATGCGCCAATCGCAGCTACCGAGTGAGTCACGGCGGTCGATCAATGGGTGTGGCGCGCCGTGCCCATTCGGAAAAGCGAACCGCGACCACACACTGAAGCGACTTGCTCGAAGCATCGTCACCATGCGCTCCTAGTCACCGAGCGCGAGCCGGAGAGATGAGATGCTAATCGACATACGCCACCTGGACCATCCGGTGTCCGACGCTCTCAATCGTTTTACGGAGCGCCGCGTGGCCCGCGCTCTACGCCCCTTCCAGGAGGCGGTTGCGCACGTCGATGTGCGCACGAAAGACGTAAACGGGCCGCGGGGCGGTATCGACATCGAGTGCAGCGTCAAGATCGATCTGGCTCCGGTCGGTCAACCGGTGATCGTCTCTGGCAAGGGTGCAGACCCATATGTAGCGGTCATGCGCGCGACCGCTCGTCTGCATGAGGCTGTCTCTCGGGCATTGGGGCGACAGCGGCGCACGGCACGCCCGCGTGCTTCAGTATCCGGAGCGCCGTTACAGCCCACCTCAGCCGAGCCAAAACCCGACAAAGCCACCCCGGACGTTGGTACCTACGGCTCGCGCGGCGACATCGTCATTACCGTCGCCGACCAGGAGCGATTAAGGAAATTGATCGAGATCAGTCAGGATACCCGCGATCGCGACGCCGCCGAGGCTTTAGCCGATGAGTTGGATCGTGCGGACGTGGTGCCGGCAGAGCGTATCGCCGGGAACGTCGTGACCATGAATTCACGGGTCGTGTTTGAGGATGAAGGGACGCGCGAACGCCGCGAGATTTCGCTTGTCTATCCCGAAGAAAGCGATCCCGAGCAGGGACGGATTTCCATTTTGGCGGCCGTCGGCACTGCACTGCTCGGCCTTTCCGTGGGCCAGACGATCGATTGGCCGCTCCCGCAGGGCCGACTTAAACGCTACCGCGTCGTCGAAGTCGTGTACCAACCGGAGGCTGCGGGCCACCTGCACCTCTGAAGCTGTAAAGGTGATGGCTCCAGTCCTTCGTGAGGCGCCGTTGCCTCCGGTCCACACCGCTACTCGTCGTCGACTGCGGACTTTCTTGCGGCACTTTCGAGCGACACGAGCGACATGAGGAGAACGTGGAGGTACTTCGGACGGATATCGCCATCATCGGCGGCGGGCTCGGCGCCTGCGCAGCCGGGCTCGCTGCCGCACGGCTCGGGCGCCGGGTCATTCTGACTGAGGAGACCCATTGGGTTGGCGGCCAACTCACGAATCAAGCCGTCCCACCGGACGAGCATCCATGGATCGAGGAACACGGCGCGACGGCAACCTACCGGGCACTCCGGCAGGGCATTCGAAACTACTATCGTCTCTATCTGCCACTCACCGCCGAAGCCCGCCAGCATAGTGCGCTTAATCCCGGCAATGGCTGGGTGAGCCGACTTTGCCATGATCCACGCGTGGCCGTGGCGGTGCTACACGAAATGATGCTCCCACATCAGCTAGGCGGTCGCCTGTTCGTAATGCATCCACATCGGCCGATCGCCGCCTGGACACATCATGATCGGCTAACTGGCGTGGTGACCAGAGGGCTTCACTCGGGGCGGGACACGCTTATAGAAGCGCCCTTCTTCATTGATGCGACGCCACAGGGAGAATTGCTCGAGTTCGCCGGTGTAGAGCGCGTGCTCGGCGCAGAAGCGCAGGGAGAAACCGGCGAACCGCACGCCCCGGAGGAAGCCAACCCGCGAGACCAGCAGGCCATCACCATGTGCTTCGCCATCGAGCACCGTCCCGGCGAAGATCACACCATCGACAAGCCCCGCCAGTACGAACTCTGGCGCAATTACCGGCCCCCCGGATGGCCCGGTCCGCTACTAAGCTGGACGACACAGAATCCGGAGACACACGAGCCTCTCACTCGCTATCTCTTCACCGCTGACGATGACCGCCCCTGGTGGCGTTTCCGCCGCATTCTCGACCGCACGAACTTCGCGGAAGGCTTTGCGGCGAGCGATATCACTGTAGTCAACTGGCCGCAGAACGATTACTGGTTCGGTCCGGTTTGCGGTGTCGATCCTCTCGAAGAGGCGCGCAATCTGGACGCCGCGCGGCAGCTCAGTCTCAGTCTGCTGTATTGGCTACAGACGGAGGCGCCACGCCCAGAAGGTGGCCTCGGCTATCCGGAGCTGCGGCTCCGCGGTGACGTGATGGGAGGAACGCCCGACGGGCTGGCGCAGGCGCCATACATCCGCGAATCGCGCCGTTTGCGCGCGGAGTTCACGGTGCGAGAACAGCACATTGCCTATCCGCTCAGGCCCGATGGACCAGAGATCTTTCCCGACTCCGTCGGAGTCGGCTGCTACAGGATCGACCTCCACCCACGGGTTAGTGGGGCCGGCTACCTCGACCTCGGCTGCTGGCCTTTTCAAATCCCGCTGGGCGCCATGATCCCAGTGAGGATGGAAAACTTGCTGCCGGGCGGAAAGAACCTTGGCGTGACGCACATCGCCAATGGTGCATTCCGCCTCCATCCGGTGGAATGGAACATCGGCGAGTCCGCCGGTCTTCTCGCAGGCTTCTGCCTTGAACGGAAACTCATGCCGCGGCAGGTCCGGAACACTCCCGCGCTTCTCGAAGAATTCCAGGCCTTGTTGCGGCAGCAAGGTATCGAGCTCGCCTGGCCTTCGCTCAAGCCGCTCTGAGGCCGTCATGACGAAACCTGCCAAGCGTTGGCGCATCGGCATTTCAGGGTCTTACGGTGGAATGAACCTCGGCGATGAGGCGATTCTTGACGGTATCCTCAATCAGCTACGCGCTACCATTCCCGCCGACATAACTGTTTTCTCCCGAAACCCCCGGGATACTCTTGCACGACACAAGACCGAACACGTCGTCGCTGTTCGACAGCTGACACGGCGGGAGATCCGGCCGGAGGTTCAGCAGCTGGATCTCTTGATTCTCGGCGGCGGCGGGATTTTCTACGACGAGGACGCCGAGACTTATCTGAGAGAAGTCTTTCTCGCCCACGAATTCGAGATTCCCGTCATAGTCTACGCGGTCAGCGCCGGCCCCCTGACGCGGCAGAGCGTCAGGCATGCGGTGCAAACGGCGCTCAACTCCTGCGCCATAATCACCGTTCGCGACCGACAGGGCTATCGACTCCTCGAAGATGTCGGCGTTACTCGTGAGATCCATCTCACGGCCGACCCGGCGCTTCTCCTCGAACCCGAGGAATTGCCGATCGAAACGGTCGAGGCGGAAGGCGTCCAGTTCGACCGCCATCTCGTCGGCTTTTCTGTCCGAGAACCAGGGCCGGCCGCTCCGGATATCGATCCGGAAGAGTACTACGCGTTGCTGGCGAACGCTGCCGACTTCGTCGTCGAGCGGCTTGATGCGGACGTCGTGTTCGTTCCCATGGAGACCACCGACGTTCGGCACAGCCACGCGGTCGTCGCCCACATGCAGAATGCGGAGAGGGGCGAGATCTTGAGGAAGCAATACGCTCCAGAGCAGATCCTGGGCCTCATCGGGCGATTCGAGTTCGTCGTGGGGATGCGACTTCATTTCCTGATTTTCGCCGCGCTTCGTAACACGCCGTTTACAGCCCTCCCCTACGCGTCAAAGGTCACAGGTCTCCTGGAAGATTTGGGGATGGAAACACCGCCACTGGGAAGCGTCGGCATCGGCCAGCTCCTAGCCAGAATAGATCGCTCTTGGGATAACCGAGACAAGATCCGCGCGCGGATCAAACAGCGACTGCCCGCACTTCAGGCGCGAGCGCGGGAAACCAACCAGCTGTTGTTGCGCTACCTCAAGGAGCGAGCGGCCGTCCATTAGAACGGCTTAACCGAAATACCATTTTGCCGGTTTCGAAAAAAACCTCCGGCAGCGGTTCAAGCCCTGTGAAGGGCCTTCCTGCGCCGGTACCACGATACGGGTGGCGCGTCGCGCAGCAATATACGGAGCGTGAAGGCGAAGGAGAGAAGTCGTGCGACAGCTTGTCGACCCGCGTCTCTCAAGCGAAAGTGAGAGGGTTGATCAGTGACAGCAGCTGATACGATGAGCCGTGAATATCGCGCCTACTCTCCGGGGGTTGCCGCCGGCTGTCGTTGCGATGGGTTTGATTCGGCGCGCGCACGTTCTTGTTCGAGCCACAAAGCGTGGTGTTCCTTCGCCCAATTGATATCCACGGTGCCTTCGCCCATGGCCTCGAATGCGCCTTCCATGCCGATCGTGCCGATATAAATGTGACCGAGCATGGCAGCGATGAACAACATGGCGATGATGCCGTGGACCATCGTAGCGCTCTGCATGTTTTCGATATCCGTCCCGTAGAACGGGAATATCAACGCATAGCCGCTCACGGCGGCCGCGGTTCCGCCTAGCACCACGATCCAATAGACCGCCTTCTGCCCGCCATTGAAGCGTTCAGCCGGCGGATGGTCATGTCCGACCATGCCGCCGCCGCGCTTGAACCATTCGACGTCCACCCGGTTCGGGATGTTGCCGGCGATCCACATGAAGAAGATCAGGATGACGCCGAGCGTGAACGGGAAGCTGAGATAATTATGAGCATATTTCGCCCACTCCGACCACGCGGTGAAGGCCTCGGGGCTCATCAGCGGAAGCAGCAGCGGCTTGCCGAACGTGATGTTGAGCCCGGACAGAGCGAGGATGATGAAGCACGTCGCCGTCATCCAATGCACGAACCGTTCGGCGGCATTGAAACGAACGATAGTGTGTCCGGAGCGTCCGCTTTCAATGCGCACCATGCCGCGCGACAGATAGAAGATGATGAGTACCGCCAGAACACCGAGAATGGCGACGGCGCCAATCCAACGCAGCGTCACTTCGTGGAAATGGCGCCAATCGCGGCCGGCAGGCTGCTCGATCGTGTAGGATTTCGTATCGGGGATGCTGCCGCGGCCCTGGATCGTCTTAAACTGCTGCAAGAGCTGCTGCTCATTAACCGAGTCCGCCTGAGGATTCACGGAGCTCGGCTGTTGCTGCGCCGCGACGGGATAAGAAAAGGCCGCCAACGCGAGGAGCATCAAAGCCGCGAGGACGATGCGAAGTTTCGAAAAAAGCTTCGTCATGGCGACTCCTCCTTCGTGGCATCTGACCAACCCGGCGTTGTGCTACTCGATCGGGCGTCGTTATGACGTGATGGTCTCGCGGTAGGCTGTCTTCCATCCCCAGGCGCCGGAGCCATAGCCGCGCTTGACCACGCGCTCCTTGTAGATCTGCGCGATGATGTCGCCGTCACCCGCAAGCAGCGATTTGGTCGAGCACATTTCAGCACAGAGTGGCAGCTTTCCCTCGGCGAGACGGTTGGCTCCGTATTTCTCGTATTCGGCCATCGTGCTGTCCTGCTCGGGGCCACCGCCGCAATAGGTGCATTTGTCCATCTTGCCGCGCGAGCCAAAATTGCCGACACGTGGATACTGCGGCGCGCCGAACGGGCAAGCGTAGAAGCAATAGCCGCAACCGATGCAGATGTCCTTCGAATGCAGCACGACCGCATCCGCGGTGGTGTAGAAGGCATCCACCGGACACACCGCCTGGCAGGGCGCATCCGTGCAGTGCATGCAGGCCATCGATACCGAGCGTTCGCCCGGCTTGCCGTCATTGATGGTGACGACACGGCGGCGGTTGATGCCCCAGGGTACTTCATTTTCGTTTTTGCAAGCGGTGACGCAAGCGTTGCACTCGATGCAGCGGTCGGCGTCGCAAAGGAATTTCATCCGAGCCATGCTGTTCGCCTCCCTTATGCCGCTCTGATCTGACAGAGGCTGACCTTGGGCTCCTGCATCCCCGTCGCCGGATCATAGCCATAAGTCATGATCGTGTTCGCGCTCTCGCCGAGGACGTACGGATCGATGCCTTGCGGGTATCTCGACCGCAGATCCTCGCCGCCGAACCAGCCGCCGAAATGGAAGGGCATCCAGGTCACGCCCTTGCCGACACGCTCCGTGACCAGCGCCTTCATCTTTGCCTTGGCACCATTTTCGGCGCCCGTCACCCAAACCCAGCCGCCATCTTTGATGCCACGCACCGCGGCATCCGCCGGATTGATCTCGATGAACATGTCTTGTTGCAATTCAGCGAGCCAGGGATTGGAGCGCGTCTCCTCGCCGCCCCCTTCGTATTCGACGAGGCGGCCGGACGAGACGATGAGCGGGAATGCCTTGGCGATCCCCTTGTCCATCGCCGTTTTCTGCACCGTAAAGCCGATGTTCGGCAGCCGGAACTGTTTGGCATCCGGCAGCGTCGGGTATTTGGCGACCAGATCAATCCGCGGCGTGTAGATCGGTTCACGGTGTACCGGGGTGGGATCGGGCAGGTTCCACGCCAACGTGCGCGCCTTGCCGTTGCCATAGGGCGAACAGCCGTGTTTGAGCACAACGCGCTGGATGCCGCCGGAAAGGTCCGTCGACCACGACACTGTATCGATTTTGTCGACACCGCCCGCGATGGTCTCGATAGTCGCGAGTTCTTGCGGCGCCAGATCCTTGTCCCAGCCTAGCTTCTTCAGGACGCCCATCGTGAACTCGGGATAGCCGTCCTTGATCTCCGATCCCGGCAGATAAGATCCTTCGGCCAGCAGCGTCTCGCCATTCCGCTCGACGCCGAAGCGGGCGCGGAACCCGTTTCCACCATCCATGACCGGAACGTCGGCATTGTAGAGAATAGGGGAGCCGGGATGCCTGATCTCCGCCGTGCCCCAGCACGGCCACGGCAACCCGTAAAAGTCGCCGCCAACCTCCGGATCGTCCTTAGGCGCGCGCAGCGTCACCAGATCGAACTTCGCCTGGTTCTTCATGTGCGCCTTCAGCCTCTCCGGCGACTGACCGGTGTACCCGGTGCTCCAGCTCCCGCGATTGATCTCGCGCAAGACGTCCTCGGGCAGCGGACGATCGTTCTCGACCTTGATGTTCTTGAACATCAAATCGGCGAAGCCAAGCTTTTTAGCCATCAGGTAGATGACCTGATAGTCGTCCTTGGACTCGAAGCTCGGCGGAACGACCACCTCGCCCCATTGCAAAGATCGGTTCGACGCGACGCGCGATCCCGAGGTTTCGAACTGGGTACATACCGGCAGCAGGTACATGTTGTCCTTGCGTCCGGCCTCAACCGCCAGCGACGCCCAAGTGGTCGGATGCGGGTCGGCGACGACCAGCAGGTCGAGTTTCGGCAGCGCCTTCATCGATTCCGGGATGCGCGTGATGCTGTTGCTCGCGTGGCCCTGCACGAACATCGCCCGCAAATTATCCTTCTGCTCCACCTGATCCTTCGGCAACAGCACGGCGTCGAACCAGCGCGTCAGCGGAATGCCAGGCGTTTCCATCATTTTCTTGGAATCGAAGCGCGAGAGCAGGTAGTCGTAGTCGACCTCCCAGACCCGTCCCCAATGCCTCCATGCGCCCTCGGTGAGACCGTAGTAGAACGGCAACGTCACGATATCGACGCCGATGTCGGTCGCGCCCTGGACGTTGTCATGGCCACGGATAATGTTGGCGCCGGTTCCCGGCTTGCCGACATTGCCGGTGGACAGCAGCGCAATGCAGCTCGCCCGCACATTGGCGGTGCCGACTGTGTGCTGGGTCTGGCCCATGGACCACAGCAGGGTCGCCGGCTTCTCCGTCGCGAACATCTTGGCGACGCGCTTGAGCTGCTCGCCCGGCACGCCGCTGACGCGCTCGACCTCTTCCGGGTTCCACTTGTCGATTTCCTTGCGTGTCTCATCGAAGCCG
>Ga0157369_10010500_pt1 | contig 10539 bp, 8 predicted proteins | sample C25metaG_FD_113461 | JGI IMG/M metagenome (GOLD analysis project Ga0157369, IMG submission 113461) | Corn rhizosphere microbial communities from Kellogg Biological Station, Michigan, USA - C2-5 metaG | ecosystem: Host-associated > Plants > Roots > Rhizosphere > Soil | place: USA: Michigan...
CCTCGAGCGGCCGGTTGTCGAGGAGCGAGATGTGGCGGCTCCTGCGCATGAAGGCGCCGAGGAGGAACGCACCGAACCAGCGCGAGCTGTTCGCCATGGCGCCGGCGAAGTCCGCGCGGTACACGTGGCCCGGCTCGAAGTTGCACCACACCTTGAGCAGGAGCTCCACCGCGCGCCCGAAATCGTCCGCGTGCACCGCGAGCGCGCCCGCGTTCACGCCGCCGGCGGAGGTGCCGCAGATGATCGGGAACGGATTGATCGCGGGCGCCGCGAGCAGCTCGCGCAGCGCCTTCAGCACGCCGACCTGGTAGGCCGCGCGCGCCCCGCCGCCGGCCAGCACCAGCGCGGTCTTCCCGGTCTTCGCGTCCATGCGCTCCCCCTGGGGGCGCTTCAGCGACGTCCGGTGAGCGCCCGGCCCTTCTCCCTGCGTACCGGTGTACCTGCTGCGGCGGCGTTTTGCAACATCTCGCGCGCATGGTGGCGCGTGGCGTCGGTGAGCTTGAGGCCGCCCAGCATGCGGGCGATCTCCTCCACGCGCGTGTCCGCATCGAGGGCCTCGACGTGCGCCGCGGCGCCTCTCGCCCCCGCCTCCTTGCTCACGCGCCACTGGTGCCGCGCATGGCTCGCCACTTGCGCGAGGTGGGTGACGCAGAGGACCTGGTGATGGGCGCCGAGCGACTGCAGGAGCCGCCCGACCACCTCGGCGACACCGCCGCCGATGCCCGTGTCCACCTCGTCGAAGATGAGCGTCGGCACCGTGGCCTCGCCGGTGAGCAGCACCTGGATCGCGAGCGAGATGCGCGAGAGCTCGCCCCCCGAGGCCGTGCGCGCGAGGGGAGCCAGGGGCTGCCCCGCGTGCGCGGCGACCATGAGCTCCACCGTCTCGAGGCCGCCCGCGCCCGGCGTCTCGACGGGATGCAGCGCGGCCTCGAGCCGCCCGCCCGTCATGGCGAGCTCCTGCATGGTGCGCGTGACCGCGTCGCCCAGCTTCTTCGCCGCCGCCTGCCGCGCCGCGGTGAGCTTCGAGGCCTGCACGCGATAAGCCTTCTCGAGCCTTGCCTCCTCGGCCTTCAGCTGCTCGAGGCTCTCCGTGCCGCCGAGCGATTCGAGGTGCGCACGGCGCTCCCCGAGGAGCTCCGGGATCTCGTCGGGCTCGACGCGATACTTGCGGGCGACCTCGAAGACCGCCTTCAGCCGCGCGTCGAGCTGCGAGAGCCGGGCCGGGTCGACCTCGAGCTTCTGCAGGTAGCGCCGCAATTGCTGCGCCGCCTCCGCCGCGTGCACCGCCGCGGTTTCCGCGCCGCGCCGCGCTTCCTCGAGCGCGGGATCGAGGGACGCCGCGTGCTCGAGGCGCGACTGCGCCTGCGCGAGCCGGCTCGTCACCGCGTCCTCCGACTCGTCCAGCATGGCGGCGCATTCGGACACCGATTCGATCAGCTCCTGGGCGTGGGCGAGCCGGCGATGCTCCGATTGCTCGTCGGTCCAGCGCGCGCGGTCGAACTCGAGGCCCTCGAGCTCCCGCACCTCGTGCGCCACGAGCTCGCGCTCGCGCGCAGAGGTGCGCTGCGCATTCTCGCGCGCGGCGCGCTGCTCGGCGACGCGCCGCCAGGCCCCGTGCGCCGCCGCCACCTCCCGCGCGAGCTCGATGCTCCCGCCATACACATCGAGCAACGCGCGCTGGTGGTCGCGCTTGAGCAGCAGCTGGTGCTCGTGCTGGCCGTGGATGTCGACCAGCCTCTCGCCGAGCTCGCGCAGCTGGGCCGCCGTCGCGGGCCTGCCGTTCACGAAGCCGCGCGAGCGTCCGCTCGAATCGATGGTGCGGCGCACGACGCATTCGCCGCCCTCGCCTTCGTCGAGGTCCTGGAGCGCCAGCCACTCGCGCACCGCAGGCAGCCGGCTCACGTCGAAATCGGCGCTCACCTCGGCGCGCGCGGCACCGGGCCGCAGCACGGAAGCCTCCGCGCGATCTCCCAGTGCCAGCTTCAAGGCATCCAGCAGGATCGACTTGCCCGCGCCGGTCTCGCCCGTGAGCGCGGTGAAGCCCGCCGCCAGCTCGAGGTCGAGCCGTTCGACGATGACGTAATCCCGGATCGAGAGCGCGCGCAGCATGGACGAGCCTAGGCCGTGCGCTCCGACCAGCGCAGCTTCTGTCGCAGCATCGAGAAGTAGCGGTATCCCCTCGGATGCAATAACGTCGCCGGGCGCGCCGCGGAGGACACGGACACGACGTCGTTCGTCTCGAGCTCGCAGTAGGCCTGCACGTCGAAGTTCGCGCGCGCCTCGGCGCCGCGCACGAGCGTGATCTCGACGCGCGAGTTGTTGCGGATCGCCACCGGCCGGTTCGAGAGCGTGTGCGGCGAGATCGGCACGAGCGCGATCGCCTGCAGCGCCGGGTGCAGGATCGGGCCGCCCGCCGAGAGCGCGTACGCGGTCGAGCCGGTGGGGGTCGCCACGATCAGGCCGTCGGCGCGCAAGGTGTAGATGAACTCGCCGTCGACCGTCACGGCGAACTCGATCATGCTGCCGGTGGCGCCGCGGCTCACCACCACGTCGTTCATGGCGAGCGCCGAGAAGATCGTCTCGCTCCCGCGCCGCACCGCGCCCGCGAGCAGGATACGCTCCTCCGGCTGGTACTCGCCATCGAGGATCGCGCTCACGCCGGGCTCCATGTGGTCGGCGGGGACATCGGTGAGGAAGCCGAGCCGGCCCAGGTTCACGCCGGCGAGCGGCACGCCGCGATCGGCCATCACGCGGGCGCACGAGAGGAGCGTGCCGTCGCCTCCCACGACCAGGCAGAGGTCCACGCGCGCGGCGAGCTCCGGGAGCGTTCCGGTGCCGTCGGGCTTCACGGGCGAGGCGCCCGCCGTGGCCGGGTCCATGTGGATCGACAGCCCGCGCCGCCGCAGCAGCCCGGCCAGCTGGTCGAGGATGTCGGGGAGGCTCGCGGCGTCGCTCTTCCCGACGACGGCGACCGACTTGAACGCATGCGGCATGGGGGTGAATTAAATCATGAAGTTGACGATGGCTTGGAGTTAAAATCGGGACATGCTCAGCGAACGCGCGCAGAACCTGCTCAAGATCCTGGTCGAGCGCTACATCGCCGAGGGGCAGCCCGTCGGCTCGCGCGCGCTCTCCAAGTTCTCGCAGCTCGAGCTCTCGCCGGCCACCATCCGCAACGTGATGGCGGACCTCGAGGAGATGGGATTCGTCGCGAGCCCGCACACCTCCGCCGGCAGGATCCCGACGCCGAAGGGCTACCGCCTGTTCGTGGATACGTTGCTCACCGTGCAGCCGCTCGAGGCGCTGGAGCGCGAGCACCTGCAGAAGCAGCTCCTGCCCGACGATCCGCAGCGCGTGATCGCCAACGCCTCGCAGCTCCTCTCGGACCTGACCCGGTTCGCGGGCCTCGTGGTCTCCCCCCGGCGTCGCGGCGCCGTGCTGCGCCACCTCGAGTTCTTCCAGCTCTCCGAGAAGCGCGTGCTGCTCATCATCGTCGCCTCCGACGGCGAGGTGCAGAACCGCGTGCTCGTGACGGACCGCAGCTACACGCCGTCGCAGCTCACCGAGGCCGGCAACTACATCAACGCCCACTACTCGGGCGTGGAGTTCGACCAGCTCCGCGGGCGCGTGCGCAAGGAGCTGATCGACCTGCATCGCGACATCTCCTCGCTCATGCAGCAGGCGATCGAAGCGGGAAGCGAGTCGGTGCGCGGCCCGGCCGACGGCGTCGTGATCTCGGGCGGGCGCAACCTGCTCGAGAACGACGACCTCTCCGGCGACATGCAGCGCCTGCGCAAGCTCTTCGAGCTGTTCGAGCGCAAGACGCAGCTCCTCGACATCCTCGACATCTCCGAGCGCGCCGACGGCGTGAAGATCTTCATCGGCGGCGAATCCGAGGTCGTGCCGCTGGACGAGTGCTCGATCGTGACCGCGCCCTACGAGGTGGACGGCCAGGTGGTCGGCACCGTGGGCGTGATCGGCCCGACGCGCATGGCCTACGAGCGCGTGATCCCGATCGTCGACGTCACCGCGCGCCTCGTCTCCTCGGCGCTCTCCCAGCACTAGCCGCGATGGCGGCCGAACCGGCCACGGGCGTCCTGCTCGTGAACCTCGGCACGCCGGATGCGCCCACGCCCGGCGCGGTGCGCCGCTACCTGCGCGAATTCCTGCTCGATCCGCGCGTGGTCGGCATCCCGAAGCTCGTCTGGTGGCCCATCCTGGAGCTCATCGTGCTGCGGGTGCGCCCGGCGAAGAGCGCACGCAAGTACGAGAAGATCTGGAAGCCCGACGGCTCGCCGCTGCGCATCTATACCGAGCGCCAGGCGCAGCTGCTGCGCGGGTTCCTCGGCGAGCGGCTCAAGGTCGCGCTCCCGGTCGTCGCCGGCATGCGCTACGGCAAGCCCTCGATCGCGCAGGGCCTGCGCGAGCTCGGCGAGCGCGGATGCCGGCGCATCCTCGTCCTCCCCCTCTACCCGCAGTACTCCGAGAGCACGACGGCCAGCGTCCAGGACGTGCTGGACCGCCTCGCACCGCGCATGAAGCCCGCGCCCGAGCTGCGCGTCGTGCGCGATTTCCACGACCATCGCGCGTACGCCAAGGCCATCGCGAAGAGCGTGAACGATTACTGGTTCAAGCACGGCCGGCCCGACCGGCTGCTCATGAGCTTCCACGGGCTGCCGAAGGTCGTGGTCGAGCGCGGCGACCCGTACGAGAAGCAGTGCCGCGAGAGCGCGCGGCTCATCGCGACCGAGCTCGGCTGGAACGACGCGCGCACGCTCGTGACTTTCCAGTCGCGCTTCGGCGCGCAGAAATGGCTCGAGCCCTACACGGATGCCACGCTCGAGCGGCTGGGCGGGGAAGGTGTCGGCCGCGTCGACGTGATCTGCCCGGGCTTCACCTCCGATTGCCTCGAGACGCTCGAGGAGATCGCGATCGAAGGCCGTGATACCTTCCGGCGCGCGGGCGGGAAGGACTTCCACTACATCCCGACCACCAACGACCTCGGCCCCTGGATGACGGCGCTCACCATCATCGCGATCGAGAGCCTCGAGGGCTGGGTCGAGCGCGCCCCCGAGAAGAAGAAGGAGATCTACTGATGATGACCCTCCTCGCACGCTGGCTCCTGAACGCCGCCGCCCTCGTGCTCATCGCCTACTTCTACCCCGGCGTGGAGCTGCACGGATGGGGGCCGGCCCTGATCGCCGCGCTGGTCCTGGGCCTGGTGAACGCGCTGGTGCGGCCGATCCTCATCGTGCTCACGCTGCCGGTCACCATCCTCACGCTCGGCCTCTTCATCTTCGTGATCAACGCATTGCTTTTCTGGTTCGTCGCGGAAATCGTCCACGGCTTCGCGGTCACAGGCTTCGGGGCCGCGCTCGTGGGATCGATCCTCTACAGCATCCTCACGCTCATCACGAGCCGGCTGCTCTTCCCTCGCGTGCGCCAGGGAAATTAGGGACGGGAATTGCGGACGTACCCCATTTCCGGCCGGGAAATGGGATACGTCCCCAAATTTACCGCCCTCTTGAAATGGGGGCTCGCGGCCCCATGTAGCCGACAAACGATTGTTTTTCAGAGGAATTTTCCAGTGACTGACGCAGATTTTTCCGGCGCCGAGGCGACGCCCGAGGGGCAACCGCCGCTCGGCGGCGAGTCCGCGGCCGAGGGCGACGAGCGCATCGCCCAGCTCGAGGCGAAGCTCGCGGCCGCGACCGCCGAGGCCGACAAGCTGCGCGACGATTGGATCCGGGCCAAGGCCGAGATCGAGAACGTGCGCCGCCGCGGCCAGGAAGACGTCGCCAGGGCCCACCGCTTCGGCCTCGAGGGCTTCTCGGGCGCGCTGCTGCCGGTGAAGGACAGCCTGGATGCCGCGCTCGCGGTCGAGAACGCCTCCGTCGAATCGTTCAAGCAGGGCGTGGAGATCACCGCCAAGCAGCTCGACGGCGTGTTCGAAAAGTTTTCCATCCGCGCGATCGATCCCCAGGGCCAGAAGTTCGACCCGCACCAGCACCAGGCCATCGGGCAGGTCGAGAGCGACGCGGAACCCAATACGGTGGTGAGCGTCCTGCAGAAGGGCTACCTGCTCCACGACCGCGTGCTGCGGCCGGCTCTCGTGATGGTGGCCAAGCCGCGATCAGACGCAGCTTGATCGCGCCCCGGCGCAGGCCGGGGCCCAATTTGCTCTTGAACGGCTCGGCAATAACCTTACTTACAGAACAACTAATCGATTTTTCCTGACGCAAGGAAACGGACATGGCAAAGATCATCGGCATCGACCTCGGCACCACGAACTCGTGCGTCGCCATCATGGAAGGCGGCAAGCCCAAGGTCATCGAGAACAGCGAGGGCTCCCGCACGACGCCCTCGATCGTCGCCTACACGGACAACGACGAGATCCTCGTCGGCGCGCCCGCCAAGCGGCAGGCGGTCACCAATGCGAAGAACACCCTCTTCGCGGTGAAGCGCCTGATCGGGCGCAAGTTCGAGGAGCGCGAGGTGCAGAAGGACATCAACCTGATGCCCTACAAGATCGTGAAGGCCGACAACGGAGATGCGTGGGTCGAGGTGCGCGGCAAGAAGATCGCGCCGCCCCAGGTGTCGGCGGAAGTGCTGCGCAAGATGAAGAAGACGGCCGAGGACTACCTCGGCGAGCCGGTGACCGAGGCGGTCATCACGGTGCCGGCCTACTTCAACGACTCCCAGCGCCAGGCCACCAAGGACGCGGGCCGCATCGCGGGCCTCGAGGTCAAGCGCATCATCAACGAGCCCACGGCGGCGGCGCTCGCCTTCGGCCTCGACAAGAAGGAAGGCGACCGCAAGATCGCCGTCTATGACCTGGGCGGCGGCACCTTCGACATCTCGATCATCGAGATCGCGGCGGTCGAGGGCGAGCACCAGTTCGAGGTGCTGTCCACGAACGGCGATACGTTCCTGGGCGGCGAGGATTTCGACCAGCGGCTCATCGACTACATCGTCACCGAGTTCAAGAAGGAACAGGGCGTCGACCTGTCGAAGGACGTGCTCGCGCTCCAGCGCCTGAAGGAAGCGGCCGAGAAGGCGAAGATCGAGCTTTCGAGCTCGCAGTCGACCGACATCAACCTGCCCTACATCACGGCGGATGCGCAGGGCCCGCGCCACCTCTCGATGAAGATCACCCGCGCCAAGTTCGAGGCGCTGGTGGACGAGCTCATCGAGAAGACGATCGAGCCGTGCCGCATCGCCATCAAGGACGCGGGCGTCAAGGTCGCCGACATCGGCGACGTGATCCTCGTGGGCGGCATGACGCGCATGCCCAAGGTCGTCGACAAGGTGCGCGAGTTCTTCGGCAAGGAGCCGCGCAAGGACGTGAACCCCGATGAGGCGGTGGCCGTCGGTGCCGCGATCCAGGGCGGCGTGCTGCAGGGCGACGTGAAGGACGTGCTGCTGCTGGACGTGACGCCGCTCTCGCTCGGCATCGAGACGCTCGGTGGTGTGATGACCAAGCTCATCCAGAAGAACACGACCATCCCGACCAAGGCGCAGCAGGTGTTCTCCACCGCGGACGACAACCAGGGCGCGGTCACGATCCACGTGCTGCAGGGCGAGCGCGACGTGGCGAGCGGCAACAAGAGCCTCGGGCAGTTCAACCTCGAGGGCATCCCCCCGGCGCCGCGCGGCATGCCGCAGATCGAGGTCACGTTCGACATCGACGCCAACGGCATCCTGCACGTCTCCGCGCGCGACAAGGCGACGGGCAAGGAGAACAAGATCACCATCAAGGCGAGCTCGGGTCTCTCGGAATCCGAGATCCAGGCGATGGTGAAGGACGCGGAGCAGCACGCCGACGAGGACAAGAAGGCGCTCGAGCTCGTCACCGTGCGCAACCAGGCCGACGCGTTGATCCACTCGATCCGCAAGTCGCTCGGCGAGTACGGCGACAAGCTCGACTCGGGCGAGAAGGAGAAGATCGAGGCCGCGATCAAGGACCTCGAGGGCGTGATCAAGGGCGACGACAAGGCCGCGATCGAGGCGAAGGTGCAGGCGCTGGCAACGGCCTCGCAGAAGCTGGGCGAGAAGGTCTACGCCGACCAGGCGAAGGCGCAGGGCGCTGCGGGCGGCGAGCAGCAGCAGGCGGCCGGCGGCGGCGCGGCCGGCGCGGGTGGCGCGCAGCAGGAGAAGGAAGTCGACGGCAACGTCGTCGACGCGGAATACACCGAAGTCAAGGACAAGAAGTCGGCTTAGGCCGCGGCAGCGGATGGGAAATTGAGGGCCTGGTCGCGAGACCAGGCCCGTTTGCACGTTAGAGACCAGGGAATTTGATGGCGACCAAGAAGCGCGATTACTACGAAGTGCTCGGGGTGAACCGGGATGCCTCCGAAGAGGAGATCAAGAAGGCATACCGCAAGCTCGCCATGAAGTACCACCCGGATCGCAATCCGGACAGCAAGGAGGCGGAGGAGAAGTTCAAGGAGGCGAAGGAGGCCTACGAGATCCTCTCCGAGGCCGAGAAGCGCCGCGCGTACGACGCCTATGGCCACGCGGGCGTGAATCCGCAGATGGGCGGGATGGGCGAAGGCGCAGGCTTCGGCGGCTTCGCGGAAGCGTTCGGCGACATCTTCAGCGACATCTTCGGCGGCGGCCAGGGACGCGGCCGCTCCTCGGTCTATCGCGGCGCCGACCTGCGCTACAACCTCGAGATCTCGCTCGAGCAGGCGGCGCGCGGCACCGAGACCAAGATCCGCATCCCCACCATGGAACCGTGCGAGACGTGCCACGGCACGGGCGCGAAGCCCGGCACCTCGCCCAAGACGTGCGAGACCTGCCACGGCTCGGGCACGGTGCGCCTCTCGCAGGGCTTCTTCTCGATCCAGCAGACGTGCCCCACGTGCCACGGCAACGGCAAGGTCGTCTCCGACCCGTGCGCCACGTGCCGCGGCGCGGGCCGCGTGAAGCGGCACAAGACGCTCGCGGTGAAGATCCCGGCGGGCGTGGACGAGGGAGACCGCATCCGTCTCGCCGGCGAGGGCGAGGCCGGGGTCAATGGCGGCCCCGCGGGCGACCTCTACGTCGTGATCCACCTGAAGCCGCACCAGGTCTTCCAGCGCGACGCCGACGACCTCCACTGCCAGATGCCGATCAGCTTCACGCAGGCGGCGCTCGGCGGCGAGATCGAGATCCCGACGCTCGATGGCAGCGCCAAGATCAAGGTGCCGGCGGAGACGCAAAGCGGCCAGGTCTTTCGCCTGCGCGGCAAGGGCATCAAGGGCGTGCGCTCGACTTATCCCGGCGACCTCCTCTGCGAGGTCGTGGTCGAGACGCCGGTGCGCCTCACCGATCGCCAGAAGGAGCTGCTGCGCGAGTTCGAGGAGATCAACCTGCGCGACGGCGCGCGCCACAACCCGCGCGCGAAGAGCTTCATGGAGAAGGTGCGCGAGTTCTTCGCGAGCTGACCCCCGGTCTCGAAATGTGACTCGCGTCACAAACTTCGGGCATTGCTTAAGGATCGCAATGCAACAGCTCGAAGTAACACATTATTCCCGCGAAAGGCGTAGTCTTTCCTGCGGCCGCGACGTCGGCCGGGGAGGACTCCATGCTCCGCATTCTGTTGGCCCTGCTGGCGCTCGCCGCCGGCATCGCGCAGGCCCAGGGCGTCACCGACAGCGAGATCGTGCTCGGCCAATCCGCGGCGCTGTCGGGGCCCGCGGCGCAGCTCGGGCAGGACATGCGCGACGGGGCGCTGCTCTACTTCCAGCACGTCAACGCGCAGGGCGGCGTTCACGGCCGGCGCATCGTGCTCAAGACGCTCGACGACGGCTACGAGGCGAATCGCGCCGCCGCGAACACGCGCAAGCTCGTCGACGACGACAAGGTGTTCGCGCTTTTCGGCTACGTGGGCACGCCCACGAGCGCCGCGTCGATGCCGATCTTCACGCAGGCGAAGGTGCCGTTCGTGGGACCTTTCACCGGCGCGGAATCGCTGCGCAACCCCGTGAACCCGTACATCTTCAACGTGCGCGCGAGCTACTTCGACGAGACCGAGGCGATCGTGCAGCACCTGAGCGCGATGGGCATCGACCGCATCGCGATCTTCTACCAGGACGACGCCTACGGGCAGGCCGGGCTCGCGGGCGTGGAGCGCGCGCTGAAGAAGCGCAACCTCGCCCTCGTCGCGCGCGGCACCGTCGAGCGCAACACGGTGCAGGTGGAGAAGGCGGTCGCGGCGATCGGCAAGTCCGATCCGCAGGCCGTCGTGATGATCAGCGCGTACACGTCATGCGCGGCGTTCATCAAGCAGATGAAGGCCGCGAACATGAATCCCACGTTCTGGAACGTCTCGTTCGTCGGCAGCAAGGCGCTCGCGAAGGAGCTCGGGGCGGAGGGACGCGGCGTGCAGGTCTCGCAGGTGGTCCCCTTCCCGTGGGACACCTCCGTCGCCGTGGTGAAGGAGTACCGCAAGCTCGTGGACGACGCCAAGGTCGAGCCCGGCTTCGGCACGCTCGAGGGCTTCATCGCGGCCAAGGTCATGGTCGAGGGGATCCGCCGCGCCGGGCGCAACCTCAC
>Ga0157369_10010501_pt1 | contig 10539 bp, 10 predicted proteins | sample C25metaG_FD_113461 | JGI IMG/M metagenome (GOLD analysis project Ga0157369, IMG submission 113461) | Corn rhizosphere microbial communities from Kellogg Biological Station, Michigan, USA - C2-5 metaG | ecosystem: Host-associated > Plants > Roots > Rhizosphere > Soil | place: USA: Michigan...
AAGAGTTTCGCGTACTTTTCGTATTCGGGGACGGAGATGCCCTCCTGCTCCATCGCCCACTCGTGGCGGCCGATCACCGAATAGAGGCCCCAGTGAATGAACATGCCGAAGCGGGCTTCGTGCCACCACTTCATGCGCCGTTCGCGGTCGGAGGCATCCCCCGCGGCGAATACCGGCGTAGCCAGCGCGGTCGCCGCGGACATCATTTGGAGGTAATCGCGTCGTGTCATGGCTTCACTCCTGTGAAGAAGTAGCATATCACTTTAGCGATAAATATCTCGGACGCGCTCCCGGATGGCGGGTGGAACCAGGTCATCCCACGGCTCGCCGCGCGCGATCCGCTCCCGGACCTCGGTCGCGGAGACTCCGTCGCACCCGATCTCGATGGCTTTTGCCGCTTTTGCGTACTCGGGTGGTGGTGCAAATGCCCCGTTTCGCGCAGACACAAGCAGGTCGAATTCGCGGAACATCCCCGCCACAGCGTCCGGACGTCCATAGTCCCAGCCCAGAATTCGCTCGGCCGCGTCGCGTCCGCAAAGGAACGAGAGCTGGACTCCGCCGGCGTAGGCATCGCGGCATTCGCGGGCGATCTCGAGGAAGAGGCCGCCTTCAGCCGTCGCTACGGAGAACGCCGGCATTTCGGAAGTTGCCGTCAGCAACAGTTCGACTCGGTCGGCGAAACTGGCGCCCTGAAAGTCTTTATGAGGAAATACCCGCGGCAGCACCAACACTACCTCGTCGACATGCTGGAGGGCAGCATGCGCCAAGGCCAAATGCGCCACGGTCACAGGATTGAACGATCCAGGCAGTACACCCAAACGGGAGGGCCGCCCTGTCGCTCGCCGGAAGAATTCCATGGGTCACTTGACCCACACTGTAGACACAAAGGGCGCAGGATCACTCCCGCGCCCTCGGTCCGTTAAGACTCTACGCTGCGTTCGCAAGCAGCTCGTCGATGGTCTCGCCCGACTCGCCCTCGAACTCGTGACGATCCGCCATCTCCTGGCACCGGATGCAGAACTTCGTCCACGGCACCGCGTCGAGGCGTTTCGGTTTGATGTCCTCTTCGCAATGGAGACATACTCCATAGCTGCCATCGGCAACGCGCGCCAGCGCGCCGCGGACCTGCCGCAGCATGTTGGCTTCGCGATCCATATTGCGGATCGCGAGCTCGCGCTCGCCGGCCAACTGCACTTCGTCCAGGGCGTCCGGGGTCTTTTCGATGGCGATGTCTTCTCGGTTACGGAGCCCGCCGGACAATTCGGCCATCCGGGCTTCCAGCATCGCTTTGTATTTGTTGAGTTCGGTCTGGTTCATGGTGCTTCTCCTTCTACTTCAGGTGTCGTTCTTCTTTTTTTTGTTCTCTTTAGCGTTGTTCAGCAATCGCAAAAGTATAGACGACAAATTGCGCCAAAGGTTTCAGGGCTTCGACTGCTTCCTTCGAGCTATCTTTTGATCGTTGCCCCATCGCGACGCCTGCACGAGACCAATCACTAGCAATCGTCGTGCCAAACGCGGAAAGCTCCTGCTTCCACCTTTTTCTGCGCGTCATCGGACATCTGTTACCATCTCTCTTTCAGCCCAGCCGGTCCCGAGCCGTGAAGCCCCAACCTCCATCCATACTGAATAACGTCCTCGCGTGGATTTTGTGTATTTTTTTCTTCTGCGCCGGACACGCCTTCATCCCGCGTCTCGGGATTGAGGACGACGAGGCCTTGTTTGCCCAGGGGATCTATTCGCCCCGCGCCGAGCTTTATTCCATACATATCGGCCATTCTCGGATTCCCATTATGCTCATGAGCTATCTGGGAGCCCTGAAATCCATCATTTTACGGCCGATTCTCGTTAATTTTGGAGTAGGGCTCCGCAGTGTGCGCGAACCGATGCTACTGGCCGGGGTCGCCAGCCTATGGATCTTCTTCCTGCTATTAAGGAGGATCGCCGGCGATCGCGCAGCCTTAATTGGATGCGCCTTGCTCGCTTGCGATTCACTGTATCTTCTCACCAGTTGTTTCGACTGGGGGCCGGTCGCCCTCCAGCACCTCCTCCTTCTGAGCGGTTTCCTGTTGTTGGCCCGTTTCTTCGATAAACGCGGGAACGGAGCGCTTTTCGGCTCAGCGCTGCTCTTCGGCCTCGCGATGTGGGACAAAGCGCTGGCCGCCTGGTTCCTCTCTGGCGTGGCGGTCGGCGGGCTCGTGACGTTCCCGCGACAGATTTTCGCCGTCGTGACGCCCCGCCGCCTCGGGATCGCGACGCTCGGGTTCTGCCTGGGCGCGGCCCCGCTGATTGCCTACAATTGGTCGTCAAATGGGGGCACTTTTGCCGGAAATTTCCAGAAAAACACGGCAGATGTGCCCGGAAAAGCGCGATTTCTGGTCAATAGCTTCTCGGGCGACGGCCTGTTCGGCTGGATGACCGACGAGGATTGGAACACTCCGAAGCCCCACCCGCCGAGCGGCGCCATCGAGCGGGCGTCTGCCAAAATATCGGCAGTTTTCGGCGACCCCCGGCATTCCATCTTCTTCTGGACGTTCCTCCTGGCGCTGCTGCTCTCGCCGTTTGCCGGCCGGACCGCGTTCCGGCTGATTCTGCTCGGCTTGATCGCCCTGCTGGTGGCCTGGATCCAAATGGCCGTCAATCAGAACACCGGCGGCAGCATCCACCACACGATCCTGCTCTGGCCGATCCCGCAATTCATCGTCGCGATCTCCTTCGCCGGCGTGTCGTACCGCCTTGGCCGTGCCGGAATGCCGGCAGTTGCCGTCGTCACCATCGTCGTGGCGCTTTCGAGCGCGCTGGTGATGAACACCTACTACCGCTTCGTAGTCCGGGACGGCGGCGCCAAGGCTTGGACCGATGCGATCTATCCGCTCTCGGGGTACCTGGGCGGGCAGCCTTCCACGACGTGGATGTTCGCGCTCGACTGGGGGATTGCGGACCAACTGCGGCTCCTCCAGCGCGGCAAGCTGCACGTGGCGAACGGCGCGGACCAGATTTCGAAGCCCGAGATGTCGCCGGGGGACCGCGACTACGTTAAGGCGATCGTCGGGATGCCCACCAGCCTCTTTATCGCGCACACGAAGGATTTCGAGTTCTTCCCCGGCAACAGCGAAAAGCTGGTGAACTTCGCGACCGCGGCCGGCTTCCGCCGCGAAATGGTCGCAGTCATCCCCGATTCCTTCGGGCGCAATGTCTACGAGGTTTACAGGTTCGTCCGGTAGTCGACGCTACTTGCGAATCAGCGACGCCGTGGTCGCGATGATCCCGAGCTGCCGTTGATCGGCGCCGGTGGGCGTCATCACCTTGTCGAGGGTGAACGTCGCTTTCACCGAGTCGCCGCCGAGTATGGAAGCCGGGACGTCCCGTTTGTAACTGTGCTCGCCGGCGGTCGAAAACGTCTCGGGCGGCAAAGCATTGCCGTCGACCGATGCCGCGACCGTCACCGACCCGTTCGTCTCGATCACGACCGGCGGGACGGTGAACTGCAGCGCGAGCGTCGCCCCGCGTCCGGCGGCCCCGAGCGGGGTGCCGAGCTCGACGACGAACTGCTTGCCGGTCCAACGCCAGGCATTATCCTCGATGTCGTAGAAGCCGCTGAGCAGCTGGCCCGCCGCCCGCGGATCGCCCATCTCGACCACCGTCGCGATGCGCTTGTTCTCGACCGCCTGCGCGGGACTCTTCTTCTTGCATGCGACCGGCGTCCACACCAGGAGCGCCAGCGCCAAACCGATACCGATTCGCATCAATCTCCGATCCTCTCCACTTGAACCAGGCAACTGTAGAAGGTAGGACCCCCGCCCGCGTCGGTCAGCCGCTCCGACGTAAGGGCGTTTACATTACGCGAGCCCGGCGCGCGCTTGCCCCAACGGACGGATGGAGCAGACACGACGCCCGGCCGGACGGTGTCGCCGACCCGCGCCGTCAAAACGCACGAGCCGCGATCGTTGAACACGCGGACCTGGTCGGACGTCTGAATGCCGCGAGGCGCGGCATCCTCCGCCGCCAAGTGCAACGTGGACGTCTGCAAATTGACAGCGTCCCGATGTCCGAACGTTGAGTTCATGCTGTCGTCATTCTTGGCGGAGACCAGTTCCAGGGGATACTTCCGCCTCAGCTCTGTGTCGCCGTGCCGCGATTCGACAGGCGGCTGGTAGTCCAACTCGGCCGCGCGGAAATGACATTTGCCGTCGGGCGTGCCGAAGCCGCCGCTGGCGAACGGCCGGAACGGGTCGGGAATGCGGAGCCGCACGGAATGTTCCCGCTCAAGCTGCTCCAGCGTGATCCCCTGGACGAACGGGTGGCTCGAATCGAGCAGGGTGCGGATCATGTCGTCGTCCGACTCGCGGAAGCAGGGATCGGCGAGGCCCATGCGCTCGGCCAGCAGCCGGAAGACCTCGACGTTCGCTTTCGCCTCCCCCGGCGCCGGCAGCGCCGGCCGCGCCAGCTGCAGATAGTAGTGCCCGTACGCCTGGTAGAGATCCGTGTGTTCGAGGAACGTGGTGGCGGGCAGCAGGACGTCCGCGTAATCCGCCGTATCGTTCTGGAACTGCTCCAGGACCACCGTGAAGAGGTCCGGGCGGCGGAAGCCCTGGAGGACGGCGTTCTGATTGGGCGCGATGGCGGCCGGGTTCGAATTGTAAACCACGATCGCCTTCACCGGCGGATCCGCAAGCCGCGTCAGCGCGGACCCGAGCTCCGCCATGTTCACGAGCCGGGCTTCGCGGCCGAGCGCCTTCTCCTGCAGGTCGGGGCGCTCGAGCCCCGCTCGATTCAGGTGGAATGCCTGCGACGTGGAGAGCTGGATTCCGCCGCCGACTTCCTTCCAGGAGCCGACCAGCGCCGGCAGCAGCGCGACCGTACGGGTAGCCATCGCGCCGCGCTCGCTCCGCTGCACACCGTAGTTCAGCCGGATGACGGCCGGACGCGTGGTCGCATACTCGCGCGCAAGCCCGGCGATGTCTTCGGCGGGGATGCCGGTCAGTTCCGCCGCGCGTTGCGGCGTCCACTGGCGCACTCTCTCGCGCAGTTCGTCGAACCCGACGGTGTGCCGGTCGACGTACTCCGCGTCGTGGAGCCCCTCGCCGATGATGACGTGCATCATGGCAAGCGCCAGCGCCGTGTCGCTGCCCGGATTGATGAAGTAGTGGCGGTCCGACGCGGCGCCGGTGCGGTTTCGCCGTGGGTCTATCGTAAAGAACTTCGCCCCGTTCCGCCGCGCCTCCATAATGAAGGGCCACAGGTGGACGTTGGTCCCGAGGACGTTCGCGCCCCACGCCAGGATCAAACGCGAGTGGCGGAACTGCTCGGGCTCGGTCGAGTAGCGCAGGCCGAGCGCCTCGGTCATGCCGGCCATTCCGGCGGTGGAGCAGATGGTGCGATCGAGCCGCGAGGCGCCGATGCGGTGAAAAAACCGGCTGGCCATCCCACCGAAGTTGAGGAGGCCCATCGTGCCCGCGTAGCTGTACGGCAGGATCGACTCGGGGCCGAACTCATGCGCGATGTTCCTCAGGCGGAACGCAATCGTGTCCAGCGCCTCGTCCCAGGAGATGCGCTCGAACTTTCCCTCGCCCTTCGCGCCGACCCGCCGCTGCGGATACAGGAGGCGCCCCGGCGAGTATTCGCGCTCGAGATACTGCGCCACTTTGCCGCACAGGAAGCCGCGCGTCACGGGATGGTCCGGGTTGCCGCGCAGCTTCGTCCCTCGTCCGTTTTCGTCGACGTTGATCAGCACGGAGCAGGCGTCCGGGCAATCCAACGCACAGACGGAGTGACGGGTTTGAGGCATTTAAGACTGATTATAACGTCCGACGGAAGGCTTCCAGCGTCCAGGTGTCCGCGCGCTCGTCATGCCGGAGTATGTACATCGAGCCGTCCTCGACGTTGACGCGGAAGAAGACGGCCTCCGGATCGTACCAGCGGTCCACCACCTCTTCGACGCCGAGCCAGCGGTCGCCGAGCCGGAAGCGGAGCGGCCGTTCGTCGGCTTTGTGTCCCGAGTAGGTTTCGACGTCGATGGTCACGCCGCCGTCTCCGCCGCCATTTGGACGATGTCGGCGCCGATCGCGAGCGACGCGGTCGCGCCGGGACTTGGGGCATTCAGGACGTGCAGCGCGTTCCGGCGCGGAATGAAGCGGAAATCCTGAACGGGGTCGCCCTCCGGCGCGATGGCCTGGGCGCGGACGCCAGAACCGCCGGGCGCGAGATCGTCCGGCCCGATCTCCGGGACCAGGCGGCGCAGCGACTGGCAGAAGAGTTCGCGGCTGAAGGATCGGCGCAGTTCGTACCACGCCATCGACGGGTATTTGCGGAGAAAGCGCCAGAAGCCGCCATAGCTGAGGGCGTCGTAGAGGTCGGCGGCGTTGAAATCGGTCTTGCGGTAGCCCTCGCGCGCGAAGGCCAGGACGGCGTTCGGGCCCGCCTCGATGCCGCCGTGAATGAGGCGCGTGAAATGCACCCCCAGGAACGGAAAGCGCGGGTCGGGGACGGGGTAGATGAGATGGCGGACGAGGTGCTGCCGCTCGGGGCGGATGACATAATACTCGCCGCGGAAGGGGACGATGCGAACCTCACGGCGCTCTCCGGCCAGTTCGGCGACACGATCGCAGTGCAGCCCGGCACAGTTGATCATGAAGTCGCCGGGGAACGCGCCCGCGGGCGTCTCGGCGGTCCACGTTCCGCCGTCGCTTCGCATGCGGTTGACGCGGGCGCCGGTGACGACCTTCGAACCGCGCGCGGCCAGTTTCCGCACCAGGGCGGCGCAGACGGCAGCGTAGTCGACGATGCCTTCCTGCGGGACGCGCAGCGCCGCGACGCCGCCAGCATGCGGCTCGATCTCGCGCATCTCCTCGGGCTCGAGCCAGCGCAGACCTTCGAGGCCGTTGGCGATGCCGCGCTCGTGCAGGTCGCGGAGGCGGGCCACCTCCGCCTGGTCGGCGGCGACCACGAGCTTGCCGCAGATCTCGTGCGGGATTTCGTTCTCCTGGCAGAACGCGACCATCTGGTGAATACCCGTCACCGCGAGGCGCGCCTTGGCCGAGCCCGGCTTGTAATACAGGCCGCAGTGGAGGACGCCGCTGTTGTGCCCGGTCTGATGGCGGCCGACGCCGTTCTCCTTTTCGAGGATTGTGATTTGCGCGCCGGGAAATCGTTCGCCGAGCCGGTAGGCGGTGGCTAATCCAACGATGCCGCCGCCCACGATGAGGACCTTTTTCGAGTTCACTGTGGTTACTTCGAGTGTAGCGTGGGGGCGCCGGCGCACTGGCTTGGCGTGGCGGACCACTCGTGCCCGGGGCCCTGCGGGCCGGCCACCCGAAAGGCCGCCGAGCAGAGGCGCACGCCGCTCGGGGCGGATACGTCGAAGTAGATGCGGCGCTCGCGATCGGACGTGGGGACGACCCACAGCGCGGTCCACCGCCGCGTCCGCCCGCGTCCGTCGGCGAGCACGGTCAGGATGTCGAGTTCGGAGCCGATTTCGACTCCGGTCCCGGCGTCGCGGATGCGGACGTGGCGATCGCCCGCTTTCCAGTCGCCGTCGGGCGTTTCGCTCCATTCGACACGCGGGATGCGCCACTCCTGGCGGACCAGCGAGGCGGGTAGCAGCGACTCCAGATCTTCGTCGACGATATTGCGCGGCTTTCCAAGCATCGCGGGCGAAAAGCCGAGCGTCCGTTTCGCGCCGACGCGGAAGGCGGCCGCGGCAACCTTCCCGGTGCGCTCATCGGATGCGGCGGCGAGGCCCGCCAGCATCTCCGCGATCGCAGGGCCTTCCTGCGGACCGGCAAGCGTCGAGGCGCCTTCATACTGCTGCGCGTCGTACTCCTCCGGCGTGGTCGTATAAGAGAAATATTCGTTGGCGAGACCGACAAGCGCGACGTGAGAGGCGGGCCACAGCGGCTCCAACCGGCGGCGGACACGCAGCCCCATCGTGGTCGTCATCTCGACCGGCATCGCGGCCACCATCAGGAGGTCGCCAAACCCGGCGAGCGCGACGGGGATCTGCGCCGGATACCCGTTGCGTGTGATCGCGCGGGTGAGATCGACGTGCAGGGGCAGGGACGAAATCGCGCCGGCATCGAGGTCGTCCAAGAGCTTCTTGGCGGGCCCGCGCAGCCCCGGCTCCTTGTCGCCCTGATCGCCGCGGCGGCCGGCGGGCGACTCGCTGGTATAGCCGCCGCGCCACCCGGCCGCGTAGAAGAATGCCGTGCGGCCGTCCTCCGCGCCGCCGATCTGCGCCACTCCGGAGGCCGGCTCGTGAGCGAACTTCGGCTGGGCGTTCGGGCGCTCCTCGTGCCAGTTGTTCGGATAGCTCCGCGCGGAGACGCGTAGTCGCGGCTCGTCCGACGTGGCGTCCGCCGGCTTCGCGCGCAGGTCGAGCACGGCGCGCGCGAGTTGCTCGCCGAAGCGCAGGACGTCGCCGCGATCCTGACGGTCCCAGTCGGGCGAGACGTCGCCCTCCGCGCCATTGAAGAAACCCGCGACGGGCACGGTGTGTTCGAGCAGGCCCATGGCATAGCCGGTGAGGTCGGATTGGTAGAGGGGGCCGTCGTGCGACATCGCAGTGGGGTGGATGGCGTAGAAGACGAGGAGCGCGGCGGGCGCGCCGTCGTGCTTCGCTTCGAGCGTAATGAGAGTCGGGTCCACGGCAGTGAGGCGGGCGCATTCGACGCACTCGATGCCGGCTTCGCGTGCGAGGCCGCCGACGGCATCACGGTCGGCGGGCGGATTGCGAAGGAAGGGAACGATCGCGCGATTGCGCTGCAGGCCGGGGGCCCAGCCCTGGCGGACCTCGAGGGTGGCGCGGCGGGCGTTCGCCTTGGCGTCGACGATCGCGTCGGCGATGCGGCCGGCGAGGGTATCGAACAGGGGGCGGTCGAAACCGGGAAGCGCGGCGCCGAGGCCGTTATAGACGGGAGAGGTCATATACCCGCCGGGGCCGTGATGCGTGTGGGTGGCGCTCAGCAGAAGGCTCTCGGGCGGGAGCGGGACGCCTTGCGCGTTGACGCGCCGCAGCACCTCGGCCTTAAGGCCGGCAGGGACGGCGAATAAGTCGCAGGAGGCGAGCGCCAGCGGGCGTCCACCGGCGTCCTCGAAATAGAACGCGCGCGCGTACAGATGGGTCCAGTAGCCGCGTGAAAGGCCGGCTGAGATCGAGTGGCCGGCTAAGGGGTAGCCCGGGGGCGGGGTGATATCTCGTTTGGCGGCGCCGGCGAGAAAAGCGGAGACCGGCTTGGGCGGCGCGATCTCGTAAGCGGGCACGCGGAGATGGTAGGACACACATCCCGCGGCGGGCAGCCAGCAGGCCAGAGTTACTAAGCTGAGAACGTCTTTCTTCATGACTAAGTTTCCGGGGCCGATATTAGCCTGCTTAGTGCCGGATTGTAAATCGAAAAATAACGCCCAACTCCACTCACCCCAAATCGACATTTATTTTCCTTTTGAATTGAATAGGTTGCGGAGACCCCGTGGCAGGAGGCGGGTACCGGAGTGTTATAGATATCCGGTTGAGAGAAATGCATCTAACTAACATGAAGCGAGCAGTAGCGCTTTCGGTCTTGTTGTTGACCAGCTGCGCGATGCGCCGTCCGGCGTACGTAGTTGTGCCTCGCGCGTCGAGCCGCAGCGAGGAGCCGGTGACGCTGCCGTTGGATGCGGCCGGGAGATCCCGCCTGGAGGCGTTCCTCGGACGCGGAGGCCATCCTTCGTCGCCCGATCCCGTTCCCGATTCCGGCGCCGCCGAGCACCGGCGTGCCCTCGATGCGCTGGCGCGGAGCGAGGCCCTGGCCGTGGACACCACCAGACCCGAGGCCACTCAGTTCTGCGACGCCGCCGCCGCGCTCTGCCGCGATACGGCGCTCTTCCGCGGCGAACGCTTCCTCCGGCAAGTGGTGGACGCCCGCGAGATTCGCCGTCCCGTGCCGGCTCCCCTCGCCGTCCGCGACGGCGGCTACTGGTGGATCTTCCGCCTCGAAGGCGGCCGGCTCAGCCGCGTCCTGCTGGTGGTCGACGTGAACCGCGAGGAGGCGCGATGACGCTGCACGATCGATTGCTGGCGTCGCTCGAAGGCGTGGCGGAGGTTTCGCTGGTCTCGCAACTGCGCGACCCCCGGCTGCGGTGCCCCGACGAATCCCGCCTCAACGTGTTCCTCCCCGACATTCACCTGGTGACGCCCCGGCGCGAATACCTCTTCGGCACCAATGCGCCCGAGATGCTCACCGCCGTGCTGCGCGGCTTGCGCGATATGCGCGCGGCCGCCGCGCCCGCGCAGGTGGTCGTGTACCAACTCGGCGACCTGCTCGACCTGTGGCGCGAGACTGACGGTCTCGACCCGGAGGCGGACGTCGCATCCGCGATCGAGGACTCGCGCTCCGAAATCGTCGAAGCGCTGTACGATCCGGCGTTGGATGCGCAGTTCGTGCTCGGCAACCACGACTACGACCTGTACCGCTGGCCGAATTACGACCTGTGGCAGCGGTATTACTATCTCCTGCCGTCCGTCCTGGCGCTGCACGGCGACGTGTTCGACTGGCTCGAGCAACTGCC
>Ga0157369_10010502_pt1 | contig 10539 bp, 8 predicted proteins | sample C25metaG_FD_113461 | JGI IMG/M metagenome (GOLD analysis project Ga0157369, IMG submission 113461) | Corn rhizosphere microbial communities from Kellogg Biological Station, Michigan, USA - C2-5 metaG | ecosystem: Host-associated > Plants > Roots > Rhizosphere > Soil | place: USA: Michigan...
CTCGGCGAGATCGACGCGCGCGAGGTCAACTCGATCCCGATCGGCGCCGACGCCGACGGCGTCGCGATCGTCGTCCGCGTCGGTCGTTACGGCCCGTACGTGCAGCGCGGCGACGACCGTGCGAGCGTGCCGGACGACTTGCCGCCGGACGACCTGACCATCGAAAAAGCGCTGGCATTGCTGGAAAAGCAGAGCGACGAGCGACTGCTCGGCCAAGACCCCGTGACCGGCGAGCCCGTTCTGGTCCGGGCCGGCCGCTACGGCCCCTACGTCACCACGCAACCGCTCGATGGCGGCGAGGCGCGCACCGCGTCGCTGTTCGCGTCGATGTCGACCGAGACCGTCACGCTCGACGACGCGATGCGCTTGCTGTCGCTGCCGCGCGTGCTCGGGACGACCGACGGCGAGGACGTCACCGCGCAGAACGGCCGCTACGGCCCGTACGTGCGCCGCGGCGCTGAGTCGCGCTCGCTCGAGTCCGAAGAGGCGATCTTCACGGTCACGCTGGACGAGGCGCTGGCCCTGCTTGCACAGCCCAAGACGCGCGGCCGGCGGGCCGCGGCCGGCCCGTTGCGCGAGCTGGGCGCCGACCCCGCGTCGGGCAAGCCGGTGGTCGTGCGCGACGGTCGGTTCGGCCCTTACGTCACCGACGGCGAGACGAACGCGAGCCTGCGCAAGGGCGACAACGTCGAGGAGATCACGATCGAACGGGCCGCCGAACTGCTCGCCGAGCGCCGTGCGAAGGGGCCGGCCGAGCCGCGCAAGCGCGCGGCCAAGCGGGCCGCCCCAGCGAAGAAGGCGGCCAAGACCCCAGCGAAGAAAACCGCGGCCAAGAAGACGCAGAAGGCTGTGCGTAAGTCGACCGAGTGATCGCGCCGCGATCGTTACAGTGACGGTACGGACCCGGCTCGCACCTGGAGTGAGGACATCGACCGCCCCCGCCGCTTCTTCGCCAACGGCGCGCACGTCCGCCGGCTGACCGAGGTCGCGGCGGCGCCGCCGAGCGAGGCCGAGGTCCGGCACGTCCTTGCGATCAAGCCGTTCCGGCGGCTGTGGATCTCGTTGTCGCTGTCGAGTCTCGGCGACTGGCTCGGCTTCCTCGCGACGACGTCGTTGGCGCAACAACTCGTCGGCAGTTACTCCGCGAAGTTGTACGCGATCGGCGGGGTGCTGTTCGTCCGGCTGCTGCCGGCGCTTGTGATCGGGCCGATCGCGGGTGTGTGGGCCGACCGGTTCAACCGCCGTACGACGATGGTCGTCGCGGACGTGCTGCGGTTCGGGTTGTTCATTTCGATTCCGTTGTTGCAGACGTTGCCGTGGTTGTTGGTCGCGACGTTCCTCATCGAGTGCGCGAGCTTGTTCTGGATCCCGGCGAAGGAGGCGTCGATCCCCAACCTCGTGCCGCGCAACCGACTCGAGTCCGCGAACCAACTCGCGCTGGTGACGACCTACGGCTTCGGCGCCGTCGCGGCCGTCGTGTTCTCCGCGCTTTCGTTCGTCAACCGCGTGCTGGCGCACGAGTTTTCCTTCTTCCGCACCAATCCGGTCAACCTCGCGCTCTACCTCGACGCGTTGACGTTCCTGGTCTCCGGGTTGACGATCCTCGGCTTGTCGCAGCTGAGCTCGGCGCGCCCGCGCGGCCTTGCCGCGCAAGGCGCGCAACAGCTGGGGCTCCTGACGTCGATTCGCGAAGGGCTGTCGTTCGTCGGCGGCGCGCGTTGGTTGCGCGGGCTCGTTCTCGGCGTCTCCGGCGCGACCGCTGCCGGGGCCGCGGTCATCGGCTTGTCGCGGGTGTTCGCCGACGACCTGCAAGGTGGCAACGCGGCCTACGGCGTGCTGTTCGGCACCGTGTTCGTCGGTCTCGCGTCGGGCATGTTCCTCGGTCCGCGCGTGATCGGGAACTTCCCGCGCCGGCGTGCGGTCGGCGTCGCGATCATGGGCGCCGGCGCCGCGCTCGCGATCGACGCCGTCGTGCCGAACCTCGCGCTCGCCGTCGTGCTCACCGGCCTGCTCGGTTTCTTCGCCGGCATCGTCTGGGTCGTGTCGTTGACCCTTGTCGGATCCGAGGTCACCGACGAGTTGCGCGGTCGCACCTTTGCGTTCATCTACAACCTGATGCGCGTCGTGTTGCTCGTCGCGGTCGCGGCGGCGCCGTTCGCCGCGGGTTTGATCGGCCCGCACACGGTGACCGTGCAACGGCTGCACATCCGCGTCGACGGCGTGACGGTGACGTTGTTCGCGTCGGGCCTGCTCGCGATCGTCGCCGGCGTCGTGTGCCTGCGGCTCATGGACGATCGCGGTGACATCCCGCTGCGCACCGACGTGCTCGCCGCCGTGCTGCGCCGGGATCCGGAGTTGGGCCGCGGCACCCGCGCGGGCTACTTCCTTGCCCTCGAAGGCGTCGACGGCGCGGGCAAGACGACGTTGGCCCGTCGCCTCGCGGACGAACTGGGCAACCGCGGTTACGACGTCGTGCTGGCCTTCGAGCCGGGCGACACCCCGATCGGCGCGCACATCCGCGACCTGCTGCTCGATCGATCCAATCGGGGACTGGCGCCGCGCACCGAGGCGATGCTCTACGCCGCCGACCGCGCGCAACATGTCATCGAGGTCATCCGGCCGGCGCTGGAACGCAATGCCGTCGTCGTCAGCGACCGTTACGTCGACTCGTCCCGCGCCTATCAAGGCAGCGGCCGCGCGCTCGACGATCGGGAGATCACGCACTTGTCCAGGTGGGCGACCGGCGGTTTGCAACCCGACCTCACCGTCCTGCTCGACATCGATCCGGAAGAAGGCCTGCGCCGGGCGAGCCGGACCGGCAGCGGCGACCGCCTGGAAGCGGAGACGATGGACTTCTACCGCCGGGTGCGAGCGGAGTTCCTCACGTTGGCTCGCCGCGGCCGGCATCGCTACCTCGTCGTCGACGCGACCGACGAACCCGACGTCATACTCGACCGCGTGCTCAGCCGGCTCGACGAAGAGGCGCTCCCGGATCTTCCGGCCGCCCGCACGACGATGACGATCCCGCTCGCGCAGGCGCCGCGATGACCGTCTTCGCCGGGCTGATCGGGCAGGACCGGGTCGTCGACGTGTTGCAAACCGCAGTGGCCGCGGCGGCGTCCGCGTTGCGCGGCGAGGCGGCCGCCGGCATGACGCACGCGTGGTTGTTCACCGGCCCGCCGGGCTCCGGCCGTTCGGTCGCGGCCCGGGCGTTCGCGGCCGCGTTGCAGTGCCCGAACGGTGGCTGCGGCGAGTGTCATGAATGCCACACCGCCATGGGCGGCTCGCATCCGGACGTGACCGTCGTCGTCCCCGCGGGGTTGCACCTGCTCATCGCCGAGGCGCGGGAAATCGTCGCGAGCAGCGCTCGGGCGCCGGTGCTTGGCCGATGGCAAGTCACGGTCATCGAAGACGCCGATCGCATGGAGGAGCGCACCGGCAACACATTGCTGAAAGCGCTCGAGGAGCCGCCGCCGCGTGGGGTGTTCCTGCTCTGCGCGCCGTCGCCGGAAGACCTCTTGCCGACGATCCGCTCGCGCTGCCGGCTCGTGACGTTGCGGATCCCGCCGTACGACGCCGTCGCGGATCATCTGGTGCGCGAGGGGATCGACCGGCCGACGGCGGAATTCGCGGCCCGCGCGGCGCAAGGACATGTCGGCCGGGCCCGGCGGCTCGCGCGCGACGACGAGGCTCGGCGGCGCCGGCGCGAGGTGCTCGACCTGCCGACGCAAGTGGCGACGGTCGGCGGTTGTTTCGCAGCCGCGGCCAACCTTGTCGAAGCGGCGAAGGAAGAGGCGTCGGTGTTGACCGGCGAGCTCGACGTCGCCGAGGCGACCGCGTTGCGCGACGCGCTCGGTGACACCGGCGGCCGCGGTCGCGCCCGGCCGCGCGGCGCCGCGGCTGCGATCTCGGATCTCGAACGCCGGCAGAAGTCGCGCGCCACCAGGACGCAACGCGACGCGCTCGACCGCGCGCTGATCGATCTCGCCGCGTTCTATCGCGATGTTCTCGCGGCGCAAGTCGGGGCCGGTGTCGAGCCGGTGAACGTCGACCTCGACCGGCCAATTCGCGAGCTCGCCGAGTCGAGCTCGCCGGAGTCGACGTTGCGGCGGATCGAGGCGGTGCTCGCTTGCCGCGAGGCGATCGACACCAACGTCGCGCCGCTGCTCGCCGTCGAGGCGATGGCGCTGTCGCTGCACGCCGGGTGATTCATACCCGTTGGTGTGCAACGTCCTATTTTCGGGTCTAGGCAGATGCGGACATTAGTCAGTAATGTCCGGCTACCCGAAAGTCGGTATCACTACATCAAGGGGGTTAGTCGTGGGGCCAAGAATCGTGATGGGAGCAGTGCTGACAACGGCGGCATTGTCGTTGTCGATCGCTCCGATCAGCGCGAACGCAAGTGGCGGTTACACGCTCAATTGCCAAGGCACGTCGCCGGTGCCGGTCGTTCCCAACTCCACCGTCCAGTGCAACCGGCCGGAGAAGCCGAGCGACGACGACGGCGCGTACACGTTCACCTACAGCCCGCCGCTGGTGTGCGGCGGATCCGGCACGTTCACGGTCATGGTGTCCGGCGGCGAGATGCAGATCGGGCAGGCGTCCGGCACCTACGTGACGGGAGGCCCGGGCATCTCCCTGGCCTTCACCTACACCGCGCTCGAACTCGGCGTTCCGCCGGCGATCGAGACGCACCGGGTCAACCTGAACATCGACTGCAGCACTGGTGTGACGCTCGGGACGCTCTCCGAGTGAGCTAACGGCGCCATGGGCACGAGAGCGACGCCGTAGGCTCCTCTCGTGCCCATGGTGATGGCGGTGAGCTTCGAGCGGTACGGCCGCTTGTATTACCTCGACGCCGGCGACATCACTCCGAAGGTCGGCGACAAGGTGCTCATCCCGACTGACGGCGGCACCGAAGTCGCCGAGTGCGTGTGGGCGCCGCAGTGGGTCGACGACGAGATCGGCGGGCTGCCGCAGCTCGCGGGTTTCGCCGCTGACGACGACCTGCGCCGCGACGACACGAACCGCCGCCGGCGGGCCGAGGCGCGGGTCGCGGCGAAGAAGCTGATCCGCAATCACGACCTGCCGATGAAGGTCGTCGGCGTCGACTATCTCGATCGCGGCGAGCCGCGCAAGTTCGTCGTGTACTTCTCCGCGCCGCACCGCGTCGATTTCCGCGAGCTGGTCCGCGACATGTCCCGGACCCTCGACACCAAAGTCGAGTTGCGCCAACTCGGCGCCCGCGACGAGGCGCGGGTTCAGGGCGGCATCGGGCCATGTGGCCGCGACCTATGTTGCGCGACGTTCCTCAAAGACTTCGAGCCGGTCAGCGTGCGGATGGCGAAGGACCAAGACCTGCCGGTCAACCCGTTGAAGATCTCGGGCGCCTGCGGCCGCCTATTGTGCTGCTTGAAATACGAGCACCCGCTCTATCAAGAGTTCAAGGCGAGCGCGCCGCGGCTCGGCGAGACGATCGGCACCCCCGACGGCGACGGGCGGGTCATCGGCCACGACGTGCCGGGCGAGTCGGTCGTCGTACGGCTTGCGGCGAATGGGCAGGCGTGCCGGTGCTCACGGGCAAACGTGTGCGCGCCGCGCCAGGCACACGACAACGCGGTCGATGCCGGCGCGCGCGCGACCGCGGACGACGAAGGAGACAAGTCATTCGACGACTGAGCGGCATCGCCGCGGCCATCGCGCTCGCCGCAACGGCTTGCTCGAGCGGCGGTCACACCGCGGCGCCGCCACCACCGGTGGCGTCAGGTACGACGACGACCGCGCCGGCCGACACGACGACGCCGAGTCCGGCGACGGCCGGGCTCACCCGGTTCTACGCGCAGCACCTGTCGTGGCATTCCTGTTACGGCCATGGGTTCAAGTGCGCGACGATGACCGTGCCGCTGGACTACGCGCACCCGGACGGCGCGACGCTCGGCGTCGCGGTGACGATGCGGCCGGCGAACGGCAGCCGGCGTGGCGCGCTGATCGTGAATCCCGGTGGGCCGGGGGGTTCGGGCATCGACTTCGCGCAGCAGTGCCTGGCCTGCTTCGCCGCGTTCACCGGCCACTACGACCTCGCGAGTTTCGATCCGCGCGGGGTGGCTCGCACGCGGCCGGTGCGGTGCCTGGCGCCGAAGGACCTCGACGCGTTCTTCGATCTGCCGCCGTACCCGACGACCGCCGCGCAGATCGCCCAGGTGGTCGACGGCGACAAGAAGTTCGTGGCCGGCTGCCGGCAGCGCAACGGCTCCTACCTCAGCCATATCGGCACCATCGACTCGGCTCGCGACATGGACGTCTTCCGGGCGCTGCTCGGTGACGCGAAGCTCACCTATTACGGCGCCTCTTACGGCACCTACCTCGGGGCGAAGTACGCGCAGCTGTTCCCGCGGCACATCCGTGCGCTCGTGCTCGACGGCGCCGTCGACCCGGCGCAAGACAGCCTGACCGGCGCGGCGGTGCAGGCGCACGGATTCGAAGTGGACCTCGGGGACTTCTTGCGCAGCTGCGCGGCGACCGGCGCGTGCCCGCTCGGCGACACGGCCGCCGCCGCGCGCCACGGCTTCGACCAGTTGCAGGCACGGATCGCCTCGCACCCGGAGCAGGTCGGCAGCCGCCGGCTCGGCCCGGCCGAGTTCATCGGCGGGGTCGCGCAAGGCATGTACGCCGTCAGCGAGTGGGGCGAGCTGCGCCTCGCCCTCAACGACGCCGAGAACGGCGACGGCGCTCGGATGCTGAGGTTCTTCGACGACCTCGTCGAGCGAAACAAGAACGGCACCTACAGCAACTTGCAGGAGGCGTTCAACGCGATCAGCTGCATCGACCGGCAGAGCCCGAAAGACCTGTCGGCGTACGAGGCTTCGGTGCGCGCGCATACGAAGGAGTCGCCGCACTTCGCCGCGCCGATCATCCTTCCCGGGTACGTGTGCGCGATCTGGCCGGCGCCGCCGGTCGAGCGAGCGCATCCGGTCAGCGCGCCGGGCGCCCCGACGATCCTCGTCATCGGCACGACGCACGACCCGGCGACGCCGTATTCGTGGGCGCAGGCCCTCGCCAGCCAACTGCACGGGCGCCTCTTGACCCGCGATGGCAGCGGGCACACCGCCTACCTCACCGGCAACGAATGCATCATGTCCGCGGTCAACGCGTACGTGCTCTCGCTGCGGCTGCCGACCGAGGGCGCCCGCTGCAGCTGAACGCCGCGCACGAGCGCCGTCGGTTCCGTTAGACTCGTCCGGTCGTGCCGCTTCGGCGGCACGCGCCGCCTTAGCTCAGTCGGCAGAGCGATTCACTCGTAATGAATAGGTCGTCGGTTCGATTCCGACAGGCGGCTCCACCTGACCAATTCCCTAGTTGGCGTACGGCGGGCAATCCCATTCGCGGGTGTAGCCGCGGCCGGTTGGTTGCGCGAGATAGACGTCGCCGTCCGACGGGTTGAACAGCACGGCGCCGAAAACACCGCCGCCGGTGTCGTTTGCAAGCTCGATGAAGGCCGGGCACGCGGCCGGATTGAGGTCTCGCTTGAGCGTGCCGACGGGGTCACTCGCGAACGCCGAGGTCGCGGCGCCGACGAGCATCATCGCCGTCGCTGCGGCCGATGCCGCGAATCGTGCCCTCGTTCGCATCGCTGCTCCTCCTTGGGAAACGAAAGGGGCAGCCAACCGGCGATCACCCGTTGATCGGCCGGCCGGCTGCCCCGACGTGTTGCTACTAGAGCGTGCTGCAGCTCGCGACGCCACCGTTCCAGGTGGAGCCGTCCAAGAAGACCACCTGCTGGCACAGCTGGATGACATCGGTGCTGGCCGCGGTGAAGCCGACCGACAGCTCGCCGGCCTGCAGGCCGAAGCCGCCGGCGGTGAGCCGGGTGGCGTGCACCTCGACGCCGTTCACCGTGATCCAGCACGAGACCGTCGCGGTGCTCAGCGTGGAGTCAGCGTGCTGGCTGACCGAGAGCTCGTACTCGCTGCCGGAGTAGGAGCCGTTGACGCCGGTGAGGTTGGTGCCACAGCCGCCGTGCAGCGTGTCGCCCGCGTCTGCGTACGCCGCTGTGCCCTGCGTGACGACGAGTGCCACGACCGCCGTGGCAACGCCTGCGAATACTGTCTTGCGCATTTCTTGTCCCTCCCTAGGCTGGGTTGATAACTGCAGTACCGGTGAAAAGCCGGTTTGCTTACGCGGCACTTTCAACCAGGCGCGCCCGCACCCGAACCTCCATGGCGGTCGCGGGCCCGCACGCCGTACCGTCAAGACCATGCGCCGTACCCGACTTGTGCCGGTTTTGCTCGGTCTCGTCCCTGCTGTCGTGTTCGCTGCCTTCGGCTCGGCGTCGTCGGCGGCGAGCGCGGGCGCGAAGCCGCACTACACGACGGTCAAGCTCGCCGGCGCGAGCGGCTCATCCGAGCCGCGCGTCACCGTCGCCCCGGACGGCACGCGGTACGTCGACACCAACGCGAAAGACGGCAGCGAGGTCGTCTATCGCGCGCCGGACGCGACGCACTGGACCCTCACCGCGACCCAGCCGGATCAGACCGCCGCGACAACGGACGTCGACATCGTGTCGACCCGAACCGGCCGGATCGTCGCGAGCGAGCTCGACGACGGCGGCATCAACTTCCGCACGTCGTACTCCGACGACAAGGGCAAGACGTGGACGCGCTCGCTCGGCCACACCTTCGCCGACACCGACCGGCAGTGGTTCGCGGTCGGCCCGGACGACCCGACGTCGCACCAGCCGCGGGTCTACCTGCTGTTCCACAACTTGCTGTCGGGCGCGTTGACGCACAACATGTTCGTCGCCACCTCGACCGACGGTGGCGCGACGTTCTTGCCGCCGGTGCCGGTCGCGACGCCGCCACAGCAGGACTGGCTCGACCTGCAGTGCGCCGACTCGGGCGGGCCCTCGAACATCTTCTACGACAAGCACACCGACCGGGTCTACGTCGTCTTCGGCACCCGTAGCTCCCCGGCCGGGGGCTGCGCCGCGCAGCCGGTCGAGATCAACGTCGTCGCCGCCAACCGCGTGTGGGTGGTCGGCGCGCCCGCGACGTCGACCGAGCTCGCGACCTCATGGACGCCGCATCTCGCCGTCAACGACACCGGCGCCGGATCGGCTCCTTCGAAGATCGTCGGGATGCAACTCGCGCCCGGCACATCGGACTCGCAGGGCAACGTCTACGTCGCGTATCCCGAGTCGGTGAAGGATTACCCCGACTACGACGGCGCCGCGATCAAGGTCGTGCACGCGTCCGCGAACAACCTCGACCACTGGTCGAAGCCGAGTGTCGTCGCCGCGGCCGGTGGCGCCGGCAACGTGTTGCCGCACATCATCGCCGGCTCGCCCGGCCGGGTCGACGTCGTCTACTACCACGGCTCCGGCAGCGCGAAGGCGCCGACGTGGCACGCCGTCGCGGCGCAGAGCCTCGACGCGTTGTCGGCCACTCCGCACTGGTCGACCCAGCAACTGACCAACGTGATCGTCGAGCCGGCGAAGACCTCGAGCCAGTTGATGGGCGCTTGCAACCAAGGCCAGGAGGCCACCCTCAACGGCTTCGCCTGTGGCCGGGCGGCCGACGTGTTCGGCATCGCGATCGACAAGTGCGGCAACCTCATCACCACCTGGCCGGCGCAGGCGAGGGCACAGTCCGACGGCACTTATGTGTCGACGCAGACCTCCGGCTCGAACCTCGTCTGCAGCGGCGTGCACGTGCACACGAGCGTGGTCAGCGCGGAGCTGACGGTGACGCGGTCAACGGCCGCCGTCCCGGCCGCGCATGCGCCCGACGGCCACGCCCTCGCCCGGCTCGAGTAGCCCGGCTAGCCGGCCTTCGCGCTGTAGGAGTAGAGCTCCATCGGGGCGGTGTTCACGGCTTCGAACGCGCTGGCCGGGATGGTCTTCAACTGGTCGAGCAAGCCACTTGGCCACGCGGTGTCGGCGGTGCCTTGGAAGTACCACGGCGATCCGTTGTCGGCCAGCACCAGCCCGTAACGCTTCATCGCCGTCAGCACGACGCGCGTGTCCGCCCGGTACGACGAGATCGGGAAGCTCGCCTTGAGCCGGAACCGCGCGCCCATCGGCGGGTAGTTCGCGATATCGGTCGTCGAGCCCGCCGCATGTCGGGCCGGCCAGAGGTAGCCCTGCGACGTGACGTTTGTGGTGAACCGGATCGCGTGGTCGACGACGCCGGCGCGCACTTCGTCGTAGCGCAACAACCCGGGCAGGATGGCCAGGCCCGCGGCGTCGGCCGAGGTCCAGCCCTTGGGGCGCAACGCGTCGCTCGTCAGCGACCAGGTCGCTCCGGATCCCGCCGACCAGCGGCCGCTCGTCGTCCGGTGGACCTTCCAGAGCTCATAGAGGCGGCAGGCGCCCGTGTCGACGATCACCGCGTGGTCGTCGCCGGGCGAGTTGGCCCCGCCCTCGATCTTCGTGTCGGCGCCGAGCGGGTAGCCGACGTGGTCCGACTCGTCGGAGTAGGTGAACGACACCAATGCCTTCACGTGCGAGGACTTCACGTACGTGATCGGGATGCCGTAGGGGAC
>Ga0157369_10010504_pt1 | contig 10538 bp, 5 predicted proteins | sample C25metaG_FD_113461 | JGI IMG/M metagenome (GOLD analysis project Ga0157369, IMG submission 113461) | Corn rhizosphere microbial communities from Kellogg Biological Station, Michigan, USA - C2-5 metaG | ecosystem: Host-associated > Plants > Roots > Rhizosphere > Soil | place: USA: Michigan...
CGCGAGGCGCGCCGTGAAGTACCGCACCTGCGGTGCAGTGAGGAAGTCGGCCGTGCTGAAGTTCGACTGCGCGCCCGCGTTCACCTCCGGATCCAGCCCTGAGTACTTCGTCCAGGTGTGAAGGTTCCGGCCGGCGAGCGTGAGCGTTGCCGCCGAGGCGTTCGCCTTGGCCGCGAGATACTTGGGCAGCGAGAGCGACACCGCGACTTCGCGCAGCTTGGTGAAGGAGGCGTCCTCGATCATGCCGGTGAGCACGCCGTAGCTGGCCGCCTGCGCCGCCGCCTGCGCCTCGAGATTATTCGGTCCCGGAGTCTGGGCCGTGGCGCCGTTCTGGATGAGTACGTCGCGATAGTACCGCGTCAGGTTGAACAGCTTCTGACCGCCGCGGTGATCTACCGTTGCCGTGATGCGAACGTTGTTGCCGATGCTGAGTGCGGGGGCGAAGCTGATCTCGGCCACGGGGAACGGCGTCCCCTGATAGCTCGGCGCATCAGCGACGGTGATCTCGCAGCTTGCGGAGCCCGGGCCCGCGGGGCAGGCAATCAGGCCGTCGCCGTTCGCATCCTTGTAGGTGTACGACTGGGTGTAATACGCGCCCAGCGGCAGGCCCGTTCTGATGATCTGCGTCGTGTTGAAGCCGGTCGTGATCTCGGGAATCGGGTTGCCAAGCGGATCGTAGCCCAGCGTGTCGAGCTTGTTGCTGTTCCACGAGCCATTCAGCGTGAGGTCCAGCGTCACGTTGCGGGTGTTGAACGCCGTGGCGCGAATGAGTGCCTCGTGGCCCCAGTTGTGGACCTGGCCGAGGTTCATCCAGCGCGAGGCGCTCGTGCCGAGCGACGGCGCAAGGTTGACGCTGACCAGCGCATCGCGCGTCGTCTTGGTGTAGAAGGTGTATTCCGCGTTCACGCGATCGTGGAAGAGACCGAGGTCGAACCCGCCCTCCTTCTCCGTCGAGCGCTCCGGCTTGAGGTTCGGGTTGCCCGCGCCGCCCACGGTGAAGCCGGGGACGTCGGTCCCGTTCACCACCACCGCCACCGGGTTGTAGTACTGCTCGGCGGCGAGGTAGCCCGGGTTCTGGCCAGCCGAACCGACCGCGGCACGAAGGCGCAGCGAGGAGATCGCCGACAGACCCACTGCGTCGTGCGGGAAGAAGCTTTCCTCGCTCACGACCCACGACCCGCTGAGCGAAGGATAGTAGATGCGTGCGAAGCTCTGGCCGAACGCGCTGTTGCGGTCGGTGCGCAGACCGCCGGTGAGGAAGACCCGGTCGCGCCACGCCATCTGCTCCCGGCCGATGAACCCGAGGGTGCGGACGTCGCTCGTCTGCTCGCCCACCGAGAAGCGGGCGTTGGTGCCGTTCAGCGAACCGGTACCCGCGAGCAGCTTGGCGCCGTACGCATCCGTGCGCGTGAAGAGCACGTCAGTGTACTGGGTGCCGAGCGTGGAGGTGAACCGCAGCGTCGGGTTGTACTCGTAGGTCGCCGTGCCGTTCAGGCTCGAGGTGTAGTTCGTCGACACACCGCGGTAAACGCCGCGGTAGCCGTCCAGGGTGCTCTGGGTATAGGCCAGAACCGAGGGCGGCAGCGTCTCGTTGTCATTGCGCTGGTTGATGTCGGCGCCAAAGGTGCCGTTGAAGGCGAGCCAGCTGAGCGGCGTGAAGTTGCTGGTCAGGCCGCCCGTGAGGCGCTGGACCTCCTGCCGGGTGTTGATGTTGTAGAACGCCTTCGGATCGAGAAATGGATTGTAGTAGCCGCGGCTGATCGAATCGACGCCGTTCGTGGCGCTCGTGCAGAGGGTGGGATGCAGCTGCGCGAGCCCGCCCGGGCCGCAATCCGCCGCCTTGCCGAGCAGCGCGCCCGACACCACGCCGAACGCGTTGTTGTCGTTCTGCGGACGACGCAGGTCGCTGTTCGTGTAGCCGATGTTCACCTGCGCATCGAGCGTCTTCGTCAGTTGGCCGCGAATGTTGGTCCGGATGTTCAGGCGCTGCTCGTTGTTGACGAGGATGACGTTCTGCTCGTGCTGGTACTCGCCGGAAAGGAAGTAGGTGGCCGCATCGGAGCCGCCGGCCACGCTCAGGCCCGCGATCTTGCGCGCGCCGCTTTCGGTCATGCCCGCCGCGCTGAGCGGCGAGTTGTAGATCGTGGAGTCGACGACGAGGCAACGGCGGGCCGACGTGCTGGTCCGGTTGAACAGGTTGCAGTTGGTGACGAGCGTGTCGCCCCGCATGCGGCCGAAGGTGCGCACGTTCGCCGGATAGTCGTTCACGTCCGTCAGGCTGCCCAGCTCACCGAAGGCGTCCCAGCGGGTCTTGCCGGCACGACCCTTCTTGGTCGTGATCTGGATGACGCCGTTGGACGCTGCAGTCCCGTAGAGCGCGGCGGCGGCGGGGCCCTTGATGACCTCGTAGCTCTCGATCTCTTCCGGGTTGATGTCGTTGATGCGCGACGGCTGCTGACCGCCGGTGCCGATGGCGGTCGACTGCGGGCTGTTGTCCACGCGCACGCCGTCGATGATGACGAGCGGCTCGTTGGACAGCGAGATGGAGTTGGAGCCGCGGATGCGGACGCGCGAGCCGGCGCCCGTCTCACCGGCGGCTGTCTGCACCACCACGCCCGGGGAGCGCGAGCTCAGGGCGTCGGCGAAGGTGCTGATTGCCGCCTTGTTGATCGCGCCGCTGTCCACCACCGCCGTCGAGACACCGCTCTCGCGGCGACGCTCGGACTGACCGGTGGCAGTGACCACCACCTGATCGAGGGTCGTGGCAGCAACAGCGAGGCCGAAATCTTCCGTCAGCGTCCCGCCCGCCGGCACCGTCACGGAGCGTGACATCGGGCCGTAGCCGATGCGCTGCGCGACGAGCTGCACCGGGCCCGCCGGTACGTTCGTGATCCGATAGTTTCCGGATTCGTCAGTCTGTGCCCCACGCGTCGATCCGACGATACGGACCTGCGCGCTCCCCAACGGCTGCTGGGTGGCACGGTCGACCACTTTTCCGGAGATGGTGCCTACGCTCTGTGCTCCTGCAGGCGCAGCGAACGCCGCGGCGAGAACACCGACGAGGAACCGACGCAATCCACTACTCATGTTCTTTCCTCCGACATCGGAGATGTAAGGGACCAGACGACCGTGATGGCAGTCTTCACGGCTTTTGGAAGGGACTTCCGCCAGCAATTCGGCGCATGCAGACAATCGATCAGTAAAGCTGGAACCCAGGATGACCCCACCCGGGGAGGGGCGGTCACACGGGTTCGGAATGCATGGGCGGATGGAATACTGTAGACGAACGAGTCGAGCGCCGGCAACGGGGGAATCGGGCGCCATTCCATCCGCGCGGATGACTAGTGGGTATCGCGATGCCGGTCAAGCCACCGCCGTCATCACCCCATGGGACCGGGCGCCTTGGCCAGCCATTCCCCTCCATCGACCACCATGATGGCGCCGGTGATCCACGATGCGGCGGGCGAGCAGAGAAACGCGACCATCCCCGCGATGTCGGCGGGCGAGCCCCACCGGCCGAGCGGAATCGCCTTCTTCGCGTAACTCTCCATCGCTCGCTCCACCGCGAATACGTCGGGCACGCCCTCGGCCGATGGCGGGGGCGTGAAGGCCTTTCGCACCCCCTCCGTGGGAATCGGGCCCGGCGCGATGGCGTTCACGCGTACTCGATCGCGCGCCCATTCCAGCGCCAGCGTGCGCGTGAGCGCGTCGATTCCCGCCTTGGCGGCGGTGGCGTGCGCCATCAGCGGCCAGCCGCGGTAATGCAACGTCATCGAGATGTTGACGATGCTGCCGCCCCCGGTCGCGCGCATCACCGGCAGCGCGGCCTGGGAACAGAAGAAAGTGCCGTACAGGTCGATCTCGATCACGCTCTTCCATGCATTGGCCGTGAGCGTCTCCGACGGAGCGTAGAAATTCCCCGCGGCGTTGTTCACCAGGACATCCAGCCGGCCATGTTCGTCGGCGATGCGCGCGATGACTTCCTTCACGCAGTCCTGTTCGCGCACATCGACGGCAAGCCCGCTCGCCTTGCCGCCTGCAGCGCGGATCTCCTGCGCTGCCGCGTCGACGCGCTCCTGCTTTCGGCTCGCCAGCACCACATGCGCACCGAGCGCGGCGAGCGTATCGGCAATCCCGCGGCCGATGCCGCTCCCGCCACCGGTGATCAGCGCCACGCGACCGTCGAGGAGTCCCGGGCGAAAGACATCGAGCGGCGACGCGGCTGATGTGGTCACGGACATGGCTCCGGCGGAAGGATGATCGGCTCCGGCAGATCGATCGCGGGCGCCGCCGCGAGAGTCGACGCGTCCGGCACGAGCACGTCCTGCAGCGCGTCGGCGAGCGTCACCGCCTCGGGCGCAGGCGACACGGTGAGCGCCAGGCCGAGCTGCAGCACTGGTGCGAAGGAACGCCGATGATGCGACGTGAGTCCATGCGACGCCAGTCCCGCATGGTGTTCGGGCGTGCCGTATCCGGCGTTCGTTTCCCAGCGGTAATGCGGGTGACGGCGTGCCAGCGCCCGCATCAGGCGATCGCGCGTGACCTTGGCGACGATGGACGCGCAGGCGATCGAGTGGCAGCAACCATCGCCGCCGACGACGGCGGTGTGTTCCACGCCCAGGGTGCGGATGCGATTCCCGTCCACGAGCACGTGGTCGGGCGTGATTTTCAGCCTGCCCAGTGCGCGGCGCATGGCGAGCACCGCGGCGTGGTAGATGTTGAGGCGATCGATCTCGCGCACGCTGGCTGCGCCGACGGCAACGGCGAGTGCGCGCTCGGCGATGCGTCCGGCCAGCTTGTCACGCTCGGCGGCGGTCAGCTTCTTGGAGTCGTCGACACCGCGGATGGCGCGCGCCTCGGGAGGCATGACCACCGCACATGCGACGACGGGGCCCGCGAGCGGGCCCCGTCCGACTTCGTCCACACCGGCGATCAGCGGCCCTCGAGACGCGCGGAGCTCCCGTTCGAGCGTGCTCCAGCGAGGCATGCCCTGCCGAGGTGAGAGTTACTGCGCGGCGGTTTCCGTCTGCGGAACGCGCGCCTTCTTCTCCTTGATGCGGGTCGCCTTGCCCGTGAGGTGACGCAGGTAGTAGAGCTTGGCGCGACGCACGCGGCCCCGGCGGACGACATTGATGTCGGCCAGCATGGGGCTGTGGAGGGGGAAGATGCGCTCGACGCCGACGCCGTTGGAGATCTTGCGGACGGTGAACGAGGCGCTGACGCCGCTGCCGCGGCGGGCGATGCAGACTCCCTCGAACGCCTGAATGCGCTCCTTCTCCCCTTCCTTGACGCGGACGTTCACGCGCACCGTATCACCGGAGCGAAACGGGGGAAGATCGGTGCGGAGCCACTCTTTCTGGGTTTCGATGAAGGGATGCATATGACGCTCGGGGCCGAGGGCCCGGTTCGGGGCTTAACTGGTAGAGACTGGACAAGTTAGCGTTCCGGAGGGCGTGAGTCCACCCCCGTCCCGTCGCGGAACGTGAAACCGCCCCGTCGCGCATGCGCGACGGGGCGGTTCCGGTTGCTACGACTGCGACCGGCTTACTGGCAGGTCGGGGCCGTCTTGGTATCCCAGTAGGTCTGACCCTTCATCTCGTTCGCGTCATCGAAGCCCTGCGCCGAGATGGCGTCCTCCACGTTGGTACCGTTCACCGAGCGTTCGGTGATGGGGTACTCGAGGCGACGCGGTACGTACTTGAAGATCGCGTCCGGTCCCGGATTGAGGGTGGGGACGCAGGTGCGCCGCCACTCGAACCACGCCTGGGCGCCGTCGGTGAAGAGGGCGATCCACTTCTGGGTCGCGATCTGCTTCAGGCCGTTGGTGCCGCCCTGGTAGGCGATATCCGGACGAGCGAGATACGTGGTGATGTCGGCATCGGCGACGCCCCACTGCTGCATGGAGGCCTTGATGCCGTCGTAGTAGAACTGCGCCGCCAGACCCGGGGTCAGGCCGCCGAGTCCGCGCTCCGCCGCCTCGGCCTTGATGAACAGAAGCTCGGCATACGTCATGAGGTACGACGGCTGCTTGGCGCCGTTGCCGCCGAAGAACCCAGCGGTGGTCGCGCCCGGATAGAAGATGGCGCCCGGACGCGAGGTGCTGCTGAAGTACGTGCCGGCTTCCGCCGCCGACAGGCCGTTGGGCTGGCCCACGAACTCAGCTGAGCTCTTGCCGCCCTGGAAATCTTCCGTGGGCATGGCGAAGATCGGAAGGCGCGGATCGGCGTGGGAGAGCAGCGTGTCGACAAACGTCTTCGACATGCGATGGTCATCGCGCGTCTGGAAGTTGTTCGACCAGGGGTTGTTGTAGACGCCGTCGCCGGGCCAGTCGAGCTCGGCATTGTCGGCGTTGGACGCGAACACCCCGCCAGGACCGGTAAACGCCGCCTTGAGCTCGGCGTCAGCCGTGGCCTGATCGACGTACGAGATGCGCATGGCATCGCGCGCGTGGAGCGAGTTGGCGAACTTCTGCCACTTGGACGGGCTGCCATTGTAGATGGGATCGGCGCCACCCAGGGACTGTGCGCCCGGCGTCGCGAGATCCGCGGCGGCCTTGGTGAGCGCGGCGAACATCCCGGTGTACACGTCCTTCTGCGAGTCATACGTGGGCAGCGCCACGCCGGAGTCGCCCTTGAGCGCCTGCGAGTAGGGGATGGCGCCCCACGCGTCGGTGAGGTAGCCGAACTCCCACTGCTTCATGACCATCGCCGGCGCGTACTCCGCCGCGGAGTTGTCCGCGACCCCCTTCTGGCGGACCTGCTCGAAATCCTCGAGGTCCGTGTTGTAGGCGCCGGTGAAGGTGTTCTGAGTGTCGCTGGCCCGTATGCGCGCGTAGCGATCCTCGTCGGGATACTGCACCTCGGCGAGGTGCTGGGTGAGGAACTCCATCTGACGCAGATCGAAGCCGGAGCCGAGCCACCGGCTGACGGAGTTCGCCACGGCCGACGTGAAGACCGCGCCAGCCGGCGCATTCTCCGGGCTGTTCGGATTCTGGTTGAGCGACGTGAGGTCGCTGTTGCAGGCGCTCACTCCAGCGGCGAGCGCGAGGCTCGCCGCGAGTGACGCCGCGGGTCGGTTGAATCTCATTGTCATTTTTATAGTCAAGGGTTACGGCGTGAGACGGATGCTGAAGCCGATGCTGCGCGGATTCGGCAACGCCGCGAACTCCATCCCCTGGTAATTGCCAGTCGAGTACCCGAACTCGGGGTCGATCTTCGGGACCTTGGTCCACGTCACGAGGTTGCGTCCCACGAGCGCGATGCTCGCGGACTGCGCGTACATCTTGTTGGCGAAGCGAACGGGCAGCTCGTAGCTGACGCGAACTTCGCGGAGCTTGGTCCAGGTGTCGTCGTAGACGTAACGCTCGTGCAGGCGGAAGAAGCTCTGGAAGTAGTCTTCCGACGTCACGGTCGTGGTGTTGGGATCGCCAGTCGCCTCGTCGATGCCCTTCACGACGATGCCCGGGTTGTCCCAATCCACCTCGCGTCCCTGGAGCGTGTTGGCCAGCACGCCCGTGGTCTCGCCGAACATGTTGGTCACGCTGAAGATGCTGCCGCCGATGTGCATGTCGAGCAGCGCATTCAGCGTGAAATTCTTGTAGCGGACCGTGTTGTTCCAGCCGCCCGTCCACTTGGGCTGGGTGTTGCCGAGCACTGCCAGCGGACCGCGCTGCGGCAGACCGTCAGCCAGCAGCCAGTTGCCGGCACTGTCCTTCTTGATCGTGTAGCCACGGATGACGCCGTAGGGTTCACCCACTCGCGCCTCGACCGTCGCGCTCCAGGTGCCGCCGAGCACGATCGTGCTCAGGCCCGGATAGAGGTCGACCACGCGACCGCGGTTCATCGAGTAGTTGAAGCTCGACGTCCACTCCGCGTTGGTGCTGCGGAACGGCACGACGGACAGCAGCGCCTCGAAGCCCTTGTTCTCGATCTTGCCGGCGTTGATCGCCTGGCTGGTGAAGCCCGACGTCGGCGAGATGGGGAGGTTGATGATCTGGTTCGACGTCGCCTTGTCGTAGATGCTGGCGTCGAGCGTCACGCGGTTGTCACCGAATCCGAGCTCGACGCCGCCCTCCGTGGAGAGCGTCTTCTCGGGCTTGAGGTTGGCGTTGGCCAGCGTGTTCCCGAGCGAATAGAGCGGGAGTGCGCCGAACTTGCTCGACTGGCCCGTGTAGGTCGTGCGGAGCTGATAGGGATCCGCGTCGTTACCTACCTGTGCCCACGCGCCGCGGATCTTGGCGAAGGTCAGGTAACCCTTGCCGCGCAGCGACGGAATCGCGTCGGTGAGGACGATGGAGGTGTTGACCGAGGGATAGAAGTAGGAGTTGTTCCCTGCGGGCAGCGTGGACGACCAGTCGTTGCGGCCGGTGCCTTCCACGGTCCACCAGTTGTCCCACGTGAACGATGCCGAGCCATAGAGGCTGTTGACCCGCCGACGCGAGAGATTCTGCGAGTTGGTCGGCGTGATGGCCGCGTTGGACACGTTGTAGATGCCCGGCACCGAGATGCCGCTCGTGGTCACCGCTTCGGTGGTCAGGCTCTGGTTGCGAACGTTGCCGCCGAGGGTGCCGTTCAGCTCGAGCTTGCTCGTCGCCTGCTTGGTGGCGGTGAGGAGCGCTTCGGTGTTGTTCTCGTTGCTCACATCGGTGAGATCCGCGAACGCGCCAGCGTAGTTCGGGTCGGCCATGTTGATGTTGCCGGCCGCGAAGTTCTGGTTGATCACGTAGCGGTAGAAATCCGTGCCCGAACGCAGCGTGGCATTCAGCCAGGTCGTGGGGCGATACGAGACCGAGCCATTGATGATGGTGCGGTCACGGTTGTCAGTCTCCGGGTTGTAGTCCTGGAGCCAGAACGGATTGTTGTGGTAGTTGTAGTTCCAGTTGAACAGGTTGCCGTTCGCGTCATACTGCTGAGCGCGAAGCGCGTTCATGTCCACCTGGCGCCCGAACCACACGAACTGCTCGAGGATGCCGGTGTTGTAGCCGACGCCAGGGCGGTTCTGGCCGGTGTTGCGGATGTAGTTCACCGAGCCGGTCGCCGTGACCTTGCTGCTCACGTCGATGGAGCCGTTGGCCAGACCGGTGATCTTGCGCAGGAACGAGTTCGGGATGATGCCATCCACGTTCTCGCCACCGAGCGACAGGCGAGCGCTCGCCTTGTCGGTGCCACCCGTGAACGCGATGTTGCCGTCACGCGTCTGGCCGGTGTTGAAGAAGCTCTCGACGTTGTCGGGATGCGCGATCCAGGGCGCGCCGTCGGGCGCGTTGAACTGGTGGCAAGGCAGCGTCGTGTCGTAGACGTAGGGGTTGTTCTTGTCGTAGCGCGGATCGCTCTTCTTGATGAAGGCGCACCCGGTGGTGCGTCCGTCGAGCCGCGGGCCGTAGCTCTGATCGTTACCGTCCTGCACGCCCTTGCCGGCGCCGTTCACGAAATCGAACTGGCCGAGTGAACCCTGACCGTACAGGTTCTGGTAATCCGGAAGGATGGATGGCTTGTCCCAGGTGTTGCTGGCCGTGATCGTCGTGGAGCTGGTGCCGCGGTTGCCCTTCTTGGTGGTGATGAGCACGACACCGTTGGCCGCGCGCGAGCCATAGAGCGCCGCTGCGTTGGGGCCCTTGAGCACCGAGATGTTGGCGACGTCTTCCGGATTGATGTCCGAGATGGCGCTGCCGAAATCACGGCTGTTGTACATGTTGCTCGCCCCGGACGGGTCACCCCCGCGATCGGAGTTCGAGATCGGCACGCCATCCACCACGTACAGCGGGCTGTTGTTGCCGTTGATGGAGGTGAAGCCGCGGATGCGGACGTTGACCGACCCGCCCTGCGTGCCGGCGCCGGTGATCGCGACACCTGAGACCTTGCCCGCGAGCTGGTTCATGATGTTCGGGTCATGCGTGGTGTTGAGCTGTTCGCTCGACACCTGCTGCACCGCCGTTCCGAGCTGGCTCTTCTCCCGCGTCTGACCCAGGGCCGTCACGACGACGCCTTCGAGCTGGCTGACCGCCTGCGAGAGGACGAAATCCTGCGTGATCGATGCGCCGCCGAGCGTGATCTGCACCGACTTGGCCTGCAGACCAATGCGCCGCGCCGTCAGCGTATGGGTGCCGGACGACTTGGCAACTGGTACGACGAAGCTGTACCGGCCAGCGTCGTTGGTAACCGCACCGACGCTGAGCGACGGGATGGCGACGTTGACTGCCGGCAACGGCTCGCCCGCCGCGCCCGTCACGACGCCAGATACGGTGGTCCCCTGCTGCGCTGCAAGCGTCATGGGGACGAGACCCACGAACGCCAACGCGGCGAGGACGCGGAGTGGAACTGCTCTCATCATGCCCCTCGAATCGGGTTGAAGTACGAGCGCACGCCACCGACGACTGCGTCGATGGGTGGCGCGATGGAACGGGACGAACGATGTGCATTCGGCGGAAACGCCCGCCACACTGCGGCTCACAAAGGACCGGAACCGGCTGAGCCCGGACCAGCCCGAATGGATGGGTCCTCCATATTACCCACGGGTATCGGGGAATCAAGCAGGCCCCG
>Ga0157369_10010505_pt1 | contig 10538 bp, 12 predicted proteins | sample C25metaG_FD_113461 | JGI IMG/M metagenome (GOLD analysis project Ga0157369, IMG submission 113461) | Corn rhizosphere microbial communities from Kellogg Biological Station, Michigan, USA - C2-5 metaG | ecosystem: Host-associated > Plants > Roots > Rhizosphere > Soil | place: USA: Michigan...
ACGCGCCGAACGGCTTGAGGATGCGCGCGGAGAGCGGGCGGAAGATGCGCGGATGGATCGCCGCCGTCAACAACAGCCCAAACGCAACGATGAGCGGCCATGGCGCATCGACGCCACGCACCCACGTGAGGCTCACGATGAAGACGATCACGCCGGAGATCGCGGAAAGCGCCGCTTCGACGAGGATCGACGCGAGGACTGTCGGCGTGTCCGTGACGCCGGCGTTGCGACGCAGCGCGACGGCGCGCGCGGCCGGCGTCCACACGCCGCCCGGCAGGTACTTCGCGAGCATCGAGACCATCTCGGCCTGCAGCGCGACGCGATACGAAATGTTGATGTCCCACGCCGCGAGCATGCGAATCCAGCCGAGGATGAAGACGAGGTAGTACGCCGCGATGCACGCGAACGCGATGACAAGGTCGGGGATGCTCGCGTTCGCAAGGCGGGGGCCTGCCTTCGACCACTCGTCGCGCACGCCCCAGACGCAGAAGCCGATCGTCGCGAGGACGAGCACCGCCTGGAGCGACTTGGTGACCCGGGGGCGTTCCCGGAAGTAGGCGATCGCTGCTGCCATCAGCCGCGAGTCTGCCTGAAGGCTCTCAGCTGGTTCCCAGACGCCGTTGCGACCATGCAGGGATGGGAGGAGCACCTGCCAATGCGCGCCTGACGGCGGTGGTGGGGGCAATCCTGCTCGTGTTGCTCGCCGCGGAGGGCGCGACGATCCCATGGATCGGCCCGTTGCTCACGCCGCACGTCTTCCTCGGGCTCCTGCTGATCCCGCCGGTGGCGCTGAAAATGGCGTCGACCGGGTGGCGGTTCCTGCGCTACTACCGGCACGACCCGGCATACGTCGAGCTCGGGCCGCCGCACGCGTTCATGCGTTTTCTCGTCGCGCCGGTGACCGTGCTGACGACGTTCACGCTCTTCGGCACAGGGATCCTTCTGGTGGTCGAGCATCCTCACGGTGGGGCGATCCTCGGCCTGCATAAGGTCAGCTTCGTCGTCTGGTTCGGCGCAATGTCGCTGCACGTGCTCGGGCACCTGCGCTCGCTCTGGCCGGAGATCGCGGTTTCTGTCCCAGGACGTGCGCTAGTCGCCGCGCTGGTCGCCGTCGCGATCGCCGCAGGCGTCGCCTTCGCGATGCTCGAGCTTCCTGCGGCGCACGCGTGGTCGCACTGGCACGAGATGCGTCACGCGTTCGACAAGTAGATTCGCCTCATGAAACGCGTGCGCTATGCGCCCAGCCCGACCGGCTCGCTACATGTCGGCAACGCGCTCACCGCCGTCGCCAACCGCAATGCCGGCGATTGGCTGCTCCTGCGCATAGACGACACCGACCCGGAGCGCAACGTCCCCGGCGGAGAGGCTGGGGTCGAGGAGGATCTCCGCTGGCTGGGCATCGCATGGGACGAAGGCCCCGTCAGCCAAAGCAAAAGGAATGCGCGGTACGTGGAAGCGTGGGAGTCGACAGGGTTGCCGCCTGAGCTTCAAGGGTTCCGTCTCGTGCGCGAGAACGGCACCGCGACCTACAACCTTGCGAGTGTGGTCGACGACGTCGACTTCGGCATCACGCACGTCATTCGCGGTGCCGACCATCGGCCGAACGAACCGGTGCAGCGCAAGCTGTTCGAAGCGCTCGGCACGTCGGTGCCGGAGTTCATCTACGTCGGCCTGCTCGTCGGCGACGACGGGAAGAAGCTGTCGAAGCGCGCCGAGGGCGCGACGGTGGCGTCGTTGCGCGACGCCGGCTATCCGGCGGAAGCGGTGCGTGCGTATCTCGACGAGCTCGGACTGCCGCGGCACGACGTGCATCTCGATCTGGAACGCATCCGTTCGCTCTCGGTCGACGTCTTGGCGGCGATGGAAGACGACGAGCTCGCGGCGCGCGCCGGCGTGCCCGTCGCTGCGGTTCCGTTGATGCGCGGCGCACACGATCTGGTGGAAGCCCGGGCGCTCGCGGCCTCGGTGCTCGATGCGCCGACCGGGGAGCACATCGACCCGTTGACCCTCGCGCGCTTCGTCGAGCTTCGCTCGGGCGCGCCCGAGACGGTCGGCAAGGACCAGGCGCGCGAGATCATTCGCGAGCTGAAGGCGGTCGGCGGCAACCTCAAGGCGCTCCGCGTCGCGCTCACCGGCGCCGAGCGTGGGCCAGAGCTGTGGGCGGTCGTCGCCGCGTTGCCGCGCGACGAAGCCTTGCGCCGCGCACTACCCTGAGCGGATGAGGCTGTACGACACGTATTCGCGGCGGCTACAGGAGTTGCCGCCGCCGCCCGGCCCCGTGCGGATGTATTTCTGCGGGCCGACGGTGTACGCGCGCGCGCACGTCGGCAACGCGCGGCCGTTCATCCTCGGCATGTGGCTGCGCTCGTGGCTGCGCGCGACCGGCTACGACGCGCAGCTCGTGCACAACATCACCGACATCAACGACAAGATCTACGACGCCGCGCCGGTTGCGAGCGCCGACCTCGCCGCGCGCGCGACGGAGTGGTACCTCGAGGACACGGGCGATCTCGGTCTCGGCATGCCCGACTTTCTGCCGAAGGCGACCGAGACCGTCGACGAGATCGTCGCGTTCATCGAGCAGCTGGTTGCGTCGGGCAATGCGTATGAGTCCGGCGGCGACGTCTACTTCCGCGTGGCGTCGTTTCCCGAGTACGGCAAGTTGTCGGGGCAGCGCGTCGACCAGGTCGAGTCGCAGGAAGAGCCGAGCGCGCTCAAAGACGACCCGCGCGACTTCGCGCTGTGGAAGGCGAACAAGCCTGCAACCGAGGACACGTGGTGGGAGTCGCCATGGGGTCGCGGGCGGCCGGGCTGGCACATCGAGTGCTCGGTCATGGCCGAGCAGGCGTATGGCACGGCGTTCGAGATCCACGGCGGAGGGCTCGATCTCGTGTTTCCCCATCACGAGAACGAGGTCGCGCAGTCGAAGTCGCTCGGCCACGACTTCGCGCGCATCTGGACGCACAACGGGATGCTCGAGTTCACCGGCGAGAAGATGTCGAAGTCGCTCGGCAACACAACGACGCTGCGCGACGGCATCGACGAGTGGGGGCGCGAGGTGATCCTCGCGCTGTTCCTCTCCGCGCACTGGCGCAAGCCGATGGACTACGCAGAGGACACGCTCGCGCAGGCGGCGGCGCGCGTGGAGACGCTGCGCAACGCGTTCACGCGCGCGCCGGCGGCCGGCGATCCGTCGCGCTGGGAGGCGCTCGCCGCGGCGCTCGACGACGACTTCGACACACCGCGCGCGCTCGCGGTCATGCACGAGTGGGCCTCCGACGGCCAGCACGACCTGCTGCGGCGTGCACTCGACGTCTTCGGACTCGGGTCTCTGGCGGAGCGCGAGGCGGCCCCGCCGGAGGTCGCCGACCTGGCGGAGCGGCGCGCAAAGGCCCGTATGGAGCGCGATTTCGAGGCTTCCGACCGGTTGCGTGACGAGCTCGCCGGCGCCGGCTGGGAGATGCGCGACGAGCCGGACGGCGGCTACACGCTCGTTCGGCGCGGCCGGTGAGCGACGTTGTTTATGGGCGTCGCGCCGTTCGCGAGGCGCTGCGCGGAAACCGCGAGGTGCTCGAGCTCTGGGCGACCGAGCGTGCCGTGAAGAGCGAGCCGTGGCTCGCGGAAGCGTCGCCGAAGGTGAAGCTGGAGCGGGAGATCGGCGATCGCGCAGGCACGCGCGATCACCAGGGTGTCGTCGCGCTGGTCGAGCCGTTCAAGTACGCGGATGCGTACGAGCTCGCCCGCGCTGAGCGTCCGCTGCTCGCGGTGCTCGACCGGGTGACCGATCCGCGCAACCTCGGCGCGGTCTGCCGCAGCGCCGACGGGGCGGGCGCGACGGGCGTGGTCGTTCCCGCGCACGGCTCGGCAGTCGTCACGCCTGCGGTCGCGCGTGCATCGGCGGGCGCCGTCGAGCATCTGCCGGTGGCCGTCGTCACCAACCTCGCGCGCTACCTCGAAGAGGTCAAAGGCCCCGACCTCTGGGTCTACGGCGCCGCGCTCGACGACAAGGCGAGCTCGATGTGGGAGACCGACATGGCCGGCGGTACTGCGATCGTCCTCGGCGCGGAGGGGAAAGGCCTGCGCCCGCTGGTGCGGCGTACGTGCGACGCACTCGTCGCGATCCCGCTCGGCGGGAAGGTGGAGTCGTTGAACGTGAGCGTCGCCGCCGCGTTGCTGCTCTACGAGGCGCGGCGCCAGCGTGCCTGAGCAGAGCCTCTATCTCTTCGACGGCTTCAACCTGCTGCACGCCGGGCCGTACGGCGAGGTGCGCGAGCTGGTCGATGCGCTCGCGAGCTTCGTCGCGATGAAGGGCGCGCGTGGGGTGGTGGTCTTCGACGGAGTGGGCCAGGACGCGGTGCGCGGCCCGCTCGAGGTGCGCTACGCCCCGGATGCCGACACAATGCTTGAGCGGCTCGCGGCGGAGCATCGCTCCAGCGAGCCGGTGGTGCTCGTCACCAGCGACCTGACCGTGGCGAACGCGGCCGGCCTCGAGGTGGCCAAGCTCTCGTCACGGACCTTCTTCCGCGACCTCGAACCGCCGCCCCGCCGGGAGGCGGCACCGCAGGGATTAGCTTCGAAACTCGACGAACGGACTCGGGCCATATTGGATCGGATGCGCCGGGGCGACTAGCAAGCGGGTCCAGAGCAAATAGGTCTTGTGTTCTTTGCGGGACCTTGCTAGATTCACCTCAACCTCAGGGTGAGGGTTCCTCACCCGACCGCCCACGAACAGGGGTAACGACCGTGCCGCCGACTGCCGCTACCGCCCTGAAGAACCCCGCCCGCAGCGCCCAGAAAGCCCAGCGTGAGCTGGAGGATCTGCAGCTCGTCCTGAAGGCGCGGAACGGGTCGAGCCAGGCGATGGACCAGCTGATCCGCCGCTACACGTCGTTCGTGCGGCTGAAGTCGAGCTCGTACTTCCTGGCCGGCGGCGACTCCGAGGATTTGATTCAGGAGGGCCTGGTCGGCCTCTACAAGGCGGTGCGCGACTTCCGGCCGGAGAAGGAGACGTCGTTCCGGTCGTTCGCGGAGCTCTGCGTGACGCGCCAGATCATCACGGCCATCAAGACCGCGACGCGGTTCAAGCACGCCCCGCTCAACACGTACGTGTCGTTCAGCCACACGCCGGCCGGACAGGACGGCGACGGCGACGTCACGCTCGGCGACGCGTTGCCGGGGCCCGCGGTCAACGACCCCTCGGTGCGCGTGATTTCGACCGAGGAGCTGCAGTCGCTGGTCGGCTGCCTCTCGACGACGCTCTCGTCGCTCGAGGCGGATGCGCTTCGCTTGTATCTGGAGGGCCGCTCCTACGAGCAGATGGCCGAGGAGCTCGGCTGCGACACGAAGACGATCGACAACGCGTTGCAGCGCGTGAAGCGCAAGATCCTGGTGCACCAAGAGGCGCGCCAGGTTCTGAACACCTAGTAGACGTCGATTCGCGCGATCTCGTAAGCGCCGGCCATGCGGATCCGCTTGATCTGGCCGTTGCGTGGGAGCTTGAGCCGCAAGCGCGCCTGGGCCGTTGAGTCGACATCCTCGATCGGGATCAGGTAGACCCGACCCAGCTCTGGACAATAGACGGCGAACTCGTCGATCTCGCCGTGATACGACCGACGGATGACCTTCGGGTTCGCGTGGTGAGCGTAGGTGCTACACGGTCGAAAGATCACGCAGTCCTGCCGTAGCCGACCGGTTTTGCATTGCAGCCGGCTGATCTTTCCATTGCGAGCGACGATCAGGTCAGTGCGTGTGTTCTCGCCCCACGGAACGTAGATCTCGTATCCGAGCTCCTGGAGTGCGACCATGACGCGCAACGTTGTTCGATCGCCGATCTCTTTCGGGTGTTGCATCTTGAAAGACTGCCGACCGAATCGGACGGATCGTTGCTAAGTTGGACAACAACGACGTGTCCTAAACTGACAATTGCGCCGGAGTAGCTCAGCTGGTAGAGCAACGGTTTTGTAAACCGTGGGCCGTGGGTTCGAGTCCCACCTCCGGCTCTCTTACGCGCTCTGCAGCGCCTGCTCCAAATCGCCCCAGATCGCGTCGACGTCTTCGAGTCCGACCGACAGGCGCAGCAGGCCAACCGGGATGCGGTCGCCCTCCCAGCGGTAACGGCTCTCCATCGACGACTCGACGCCGCCGAGTGAGGTCTGGTTCGCGATCAGCTTCGTCGCGGTCTCTACCGGGATCGGATCGCCGGCGACGTCGAAGGACAGCAGCCCGCCGAAGCCCGGATACCGAACCTTGACGACCGCGGGATGCGCTTCGAGCCGGCGCGCGATCTCGGTCGCGTTCTCGGTGTGCTTTGGCATGCGCTCGCCGAGCGTTTCGAGCCCGCGCGAGAGCGATGCGCACGCATCCGGCGCGGCGTGCAGGCCGAGGCGCGTGCGCACGTCGCGCAGCCTCGCGTGCAGCTCGGCGTCACGCGTGACGAGTGCACCGAGCATCGCGTCGTGATGGCCGGTCAAGAACTTGGTGGCAGAGTGCAGCGAGACGGTCGCTCCTTCGTCGAGCGGCCTCAGGTAGACGGGCGTCGACGCGGTCGCGTCGCAAACGACCGGCGCGCCGTGCGCGCGAGCTGCGTCCCAGTCCGGCAGGGAGAGCGTCGGATTCGACGGCGACTCAAGCCAGATCACGTCGGCGCCTGCGGGCGGCGGCCCGGTCTGGTCGAACTCGGCGACCTTCAAGCCCCAGGTTGCGAACTCGCGCAGCGTCACGCCGGTGCCGAAGTACGCGCCGTCGGCGAGTGCCACGGTCGAGCCCGGCCGCAGCAGCGCGAAGACGCACGCCGTCCCTGCTGCTGTGCCCGAGCTGAAGAGCAGCGCGTTGCCGCCCTCGAGCTCGCCCAGCACGCGCTCGGCTGCCGCGCCGGTCGGGTGCGCGTAGCGCTGGTAGTAGAAGTCGCGCGGCTGCCCGCGGTCGTCGTAGGGCCAGACGGTCGAACGGTCGACGGATTCCATGCCGAGAGTTTCGCACTAGGCTCTCCTCCCATGGCGAAGGCGGAGAAGCGCACGCATCAAACCACTGCGGAGAAGCTGCAGTGGCTCGCGGAGCTGCGCGACGAGGCGCGGCACGCCGGCTCCGGAAAGGCAGTCGAAAAGCACCACGCCGCCGGCAAGCTGCTCGCCCGCGAACGCGCCGAGAAGCTCTGCGATCCGGGCTCGTTCGTCGAGCTCGACCGCTACGTCCGCCATCGCGAGGCCAACTTCGGGATGCTCGAGCGGCGCCCGTACGGCGACGCGGTCGTCACCGGCTACGGGACGATCTTCGGCCGGCGCGTATTCGTCTTCAGCCAGGACTTCACCGTCTTCGGCGGCTCGCTGTCCGAGGTCTTCGCCGAGAAGATCTGCAAGGTGATGGACATGGCGGCCAAGTACGGCTGCCCCCTGATCGGCATCAACGACTCCGGTGGCGCGCGCATCCAGGAAGGCGTCGTGTCGCTGGCCGGCTACGCGGAGATCTTCTGGCGCAATGTGCAGTGCTCGGGCGTGATCCCGCAGATCTCGCTCGTGCTCGGCCCGTGCGCCGGCGGTGCCGTGTACTCGCCGGCGATGACCGACTTCGTCCTCATGGTCGAAGGCAGCTCGTACATGTTCATCACCGGCCCCGATGTCGTGAAGACCGTGACCGGCGAGGAGGTGTCGTTCGAAGAGCTCGGCGGCGCGCTCGCGCACGCGACCAAGTCGGGCGTTGCGCATCTCGTCTCACCTGATGAAGCCTCGGCGCTCGAAGATGCCCGCTACCTGCTGAGCTTCCTGCCGCAGTCCAACAAGCATCCGACGCCGTACGACGCGTCGACGGATCCCGAGGATCGCGAGGCGCCTGAGCTCGACGAGCTGATCCCCGACGAGGCGACGAAGCCGTACGACATCAAGCGCGTGATCGAGGCGGTCGTCGACGACGGCGAGTTCCTCGAGATCCAGCCGCTCTTCGCCGAGAACATCGTCTGCGGCTTCGCGCGGCTCGGCGGCTACTCGGTCGGGATCGTCGGCAACCAGCCGAAAGCGCTCGCGGGCGTGCTCGACATCTCGTCGTCCGAGAAGGCGGCGCGCTTCGTGCGCACCTGCGACGCGTTCAACATCCCGCTGATCACGTTCGTCGACGTGCCGGGTTTCCTGCCGGGAACGACGCAGGAGTGGGGCGGCATCATCCGCCACGGCGCAAAGCTGCTGTACGCGTATTGCGAGGCGACGGTGCCGAAGCTCACGGTGATCACGCGCAAGGCGTACGGCGGCGCGTACGACGTCATGAGCTCGAAGCACATCCGCGCGGACTTCAACTTCGCGTGGCCGACCGCAGAGGTGGCGGTGATGGGGCCGGACGGCGCCGTCAACATCATCTTCCGCCGCGAGCTCGAAGAAGCGGACGATCCCGAAGCGCGCCGCGCAGAACTGATTGCCGAATACCGCGAGCGCTTCGCGAACCCGTACACGGCGGCCGAGCGCGGCTACGTCGACGACGTGATCGAACCGCGCCGCACGCGGCCCGTGCTGATCGACGCGCTACGCACCGCGATCACCAAGCGCGAGCCGCGCCCGCCGCGTAAGCACGGCAACATCCCGCTCTAGCTACTTGAAGCAGTTGTGGAACGTCGTCTGGTGCGTGATCTGCGCCGGCTTCTTCGTGACGTCGACGAGAAAGATGGTGAAGTCGCATTTCGCGGTGCGTTCGATCTCGACAGCGGCCTTCGCGGGGTTCGCGGCCGTGCCGAAGACGCAGACGTAGAACCGGTTGCCGCCGGTGAACTTGCAGAGCGAGATGCGCGCCTTGCCGTTGCTCGCCTTGACGGCCGGCTCCATGATGTCCTTCCGCAGCTGCGGTCCATACCGTGCAGGAATCGGCAGCCAACCGCTACCCGCCGTCGCAGTCGCGGGAATTAGCACCCACACGAACAGTGCGAGCACAAACGCCTTCACAGAAATCACCTTCCCCAAGTAGCCGCAGTTGGTCGATCGTAGGCGAGTAGGCTGCGCAGTTCAATGGATCTCGAGCTCGATCCGCCGCAGCCCGACGAAGTCTCGCGCGTGCTCGGAGAGCTGCTGCGAGACGCACAGCAGGAGCCCGATCCGTGGTGGCAAGCGGGAATCGACGACGCCCTCGACGACGCGTAACCCGAGCACGGCGCGGGCCGTTCAACCCGTGTCATGTGTATTCGCTGTGGAGAACATGAGGCGCTCCCCGACCGCCCGTACTGCATCCACTGCACGTTCGCGATGCGTGCAGAGGTCGAGCTCGGGCTACGGCAGCTCGCCGACTACCTGAGCAACTGGGCGGAGTTCGACGAGTGGTGCAGAGCGCACGGCTCCGTCGCCGTCTAACGATGCTCGTCTAAACAGCCGGCGCGCGGAAGACGCGCGGCGCGACGCGCGCATAGTCGAGACCTGAGATCCACGTCAGCGCGACGGCGATGCCGAGCGCCCACAGGGCGACGGTGTTGCTCCACACGCCGGCTGCCGTAAGCCCGCCGATGCCGGCCGCGATTGCCTGCGACCACGTTTTCAGCTTGCCGAGATCGCGTGCCGCGATCACCACGCCGCGTTCGATCGCCGCGAGACGCAGACCTGACACGAGCAGTTCGCGCGCGACGATTGCCGCAACCATCCATGCGCGGAAGACGTGCTGGTCGAGCAACACGACGAGCGTTGCGAGAACGAGCAGCTTGTCGGCGACCGGATCGAGCAGCGAGCCGAAGGGCGACGTCCGCCCGGCGCGCCGCGCGAGGCGGCCGTCGAACCAATCCGTCGCCATCGCGACGCAGAAAACGGCCGTCCCCCAGTAGTCATGGCCGTGGAAAGGGATGGCGAACAGCGCGACCACGACGGGCACGGCGGCCGCCCTAGCGACGGTCAACTGGTCGGCGAGGCTCATCGGCAAGGAGAATACGGCGAATGTTCACGAAAGTTCTCGTAGCCAACCGCGGGGAGATCGCCGTTCGCATCTTCCGGACGCTCCGCGAGATGCGAATTGGCTCCGTCGCCGTCTACTCGGACGTCGACGCGACGGCGCTCCACCCGACCTTCGCCGACGACGCATACGCGCTCGGCGGGGCGACAGCCGCCGAAAGCTACCTCCGGGTCGAGAAGCTGCTCGACGCCGCCCAGCGGTCGGGCGCCGAGGCAATTCATCCCGGTTACGGCTTCCTGGCCGAGAACGCCGCCTTCGCGCGGGCGGTCGAGGAGGCGGGGCTCGTGTGGATCGGCCCGCCACCGAGCGCGATCGAGCTGATGGGCTCGAAGACGCGCGCCCGCCAGGCGATGCAGGCCGCGGGCGTGCCGATCATCCCGGGCACGACCGAGCCGCTCGCGTCGGCGGAAGAGGTCGTCGCCCTGGGCGAGCAGATCGGCTATCCGCTGCTGATCAAGGCGGCTGCCGGCGGCGGCGGCAAGGGGATGAAGGTCGTAGCCTCCGCGGCCGAGGCGGCGCAGGCATTCGAATCCGCGCAGCGCGAGGGCATGTCGTACTTCGCCGACGCGTCGGTGTACGTCGAGCGCTACCTCGAGGATCCTCGGCACGTCGAGGTTCAGGTCCTCGCGGAC
>Ga0157369_10010506_pt1 | contig 10538 bp, 9 predicted proteins | sample C25metaG_FD_113461 | JGI IMG/M metagenome (GOLD analysis project Ga0157369, IMG submission 113461) | Corn rhizosphere microbial communities from Kellogg Biological Station, Michigan, USA - C2-5 metaG | ecosystem: Host-associated > Plants > Roots > Rhizosphere > Soil | place: USA: Michigan...
GAGTGAGTGAGTGAGTGAGTGAGTGAGTGAGTGAGTGAGTGAGTGAGTGAGTGAGTGAGTGAGTGAGTGAGTGAGTGAGTGAGTGAGTGAGTGAGTGAGTGAGTGAGTGAGTGAGTAACTAAATAAATAGTTAATACCTATTGACCACTAACCACTAACCATTCACCACCACCACTCACCTCAAAGATTCACCCTGTTAATAGTTTGCGCCAGGATGCTTTGCTGGGTGTTGATGTCCTTCACATCCACATAAACAGGGGGGAAGTTGTTGATCATTTGGTAGGCTATGGTGTTGGCCAGATCTTTCTGATCGTTCATCGGCTGATTATAGTAGCGGTTGGAATTGCCGCCATCGGTAAAAATACCACCTATAGCATAGCCCCGATGCGGATTAGCCATTGAAAAATCACGGCCCCCATAAGCCACGTTAATGGCGCTCACCAGGTTGCGCGCCCATGGGTCGCGCATGGCTTCTGAGACTACTACGGCCTCGCCCGACCGCAGGTAGGCGTTCATATTGTCGGTACGGCTGTAGCCCGGCAGTAAGGCGCCCCGCCCGTCCGACTGGTAGTGGACACCACCCTTTGCATATTGCGGTGCCTTTTGCGCAGCGATGGTGGCTACCTGTATTGCCGTCTCGGCTATAATACCGGGGATAATGAATGCGGAGGCGACACCCGTTTGCGCCGTGACTTTGGTAATGGCCAGCGCCCCGTTAATAACCGCCTGCAGTATAGATGCCTTTTGTTCGGCTTTGAAAGCTTTGGTTTTTTCTTCAGCTTCTTTTTTGGCATACTTTTCCTCAATAGCCTTTTTTTGCGACGAGGTGAGGCTGCTGTTATTCAGTTCTGAGGTTTTTTGTGTTTCAAGCTGTTTAATCTTGGCCTCGCTTTGCGATTTGATGCTGTTTTGCAAGATAGAAAAAGCCGCGTTGGAAACTTCCTGTGTTGTTTTGAGTTCGAAGTCTTTGCGCTCCTGAGCAAATTTTTTATCTGCCTCCACCATTTCCTGCGCATAGCGCATTCTGATGGCCGTTGTGCCTTTGCCGGCTTCGTTTGCTGCTTGTATCTCGAAATTGTATTTGTCTTCAATCAGCTTCTTTTCGGCAGCTAATTTTTGAGTTGGCAGCAGGGCTTTATCAACATCGTGCTGGTCCTCTCCCAATTTTTTTGATTTCACCAGTTCTTTTTGATATTGCAGCACTTCATTAATACTTTCTGCGCTAAAATCGCCAATATCTGCCCTGAGGCCGGCAAGAAATTTTTCATTGGCCTGCTTGCTTAAATCATTATGTTGCTCCTGCGTAATCAGTTCGGCTTTAAGTTGTTTGTCAAAATCAGCCAACTCTGTATCCATTTGCTTTTTTCTGACATCCGCTCGCATGGCAAACTGCTCAGCCTGGGCTTGTATGGCTTTTTGAGGTTTTGAGCCTGATGAATTTCCCTGAGCCGATCTATAATTATAATCCGTTGATGGAGTTTCTAAATCTTTTAGCTCTTTTTTTAAGAGCTTAATTTTTTTAAATGTTTTAGAGTTTACAATTTTCGCATCTGACAGTTTTTGCAAATCGTCAATTTGTTTTTTGATTATATTGATCGGGCTGTTGTTTTCGATCTGTTTGTTAAAGTTACTTACGTCCACCATGTAATGTTCGGCTATGTTTTGAAACTTTTTTGCCTTTGTCTCGAATGGCCTTGCAGCATCACGTCGATTTTTTTCTGCATCGTTTTTATACTCCTTGCTGTCCTTTGGCAAACCACTCATCATGTAACTAACGCTGTCTTCGTCTGACTTGTTAAGTTCTTTCGCAGCAAGTACTTGGTTATCAGCTGCTTCTTTTAATGCAGCCATTGCAGTTGCTTTGGCAAGCATCATTTTGATATAGTTCCCCGCGTTATTTTTTAGTGAAGTTTCAACTTGATCTAATGTTTTAACCTGACCTATAGTTTGGCCTAAAGTGCCATTGTATTCTTTTACAACCTCTGATTTTTGGATAAAGCCTTTTTTGGCGAGGTCAACTTTTATTTTTAAAGTATCAACATTTTCAATCGCTTTGCTGTATTCTGTAGATGAGATGCCTTTATTAAGTGTATCCATACTTAGTTTGGCCTGGTTTATGGCATCTTTGCCTTTAAATAAAGCTTTGGCAAAATTTATGATTTCTGGACCGTACGCTATTAATATAGTTAGTCCTCCCGTTAAAGCCTCTTCTAAACTAATAACGCCTGTTTTAAGCACATCGAAGGCTTTTTTTAATGTTTCGATTACAAACCCTGCAGTCTCGGACGATTTTTTTATTTTTTCAATTGTCCCTATAAGCCCATTGTTCTCTGAACCAAGTTTATTAATTGAGTCTGAAAGCTCTGATATGTCACTATCTAATTTTGTTATAGGATTAGATAAGTTATTTATTGATGACCTCAAACCGTCAAAAGCGGTTTGATATTGCTTAATTTGCCGTTCTCCATCTGCATTAATGGTAACGTCCAGAGATATTTTGTTATCGGATGCCATATTTTTTGATTTGTGTTAATTGTATATGTTAATAGATAATGCTATTTTGGAAGCACCTGTAAAGATCACATGAAGAAATTGTTTACCTTATTACTGTCTCTATTGTCTTTTTGTGGAATTGCACAAGAAAGAGCAAGTGACGATGCTTTAGAAAAAGAGATTGTAGCTAAAGCCCACAATACACCCGCATATAAAAAAGCAGTTATTGACGTAAATGCTGTCCGAAAAGATATTGAATTAGCCAGTAAAGGAGTGGTTAAAAACGATTATGTCGTTAAAGATTACAACGCGAGGTTAGGAAAGCCGTTGGGTAAAAAACAAACCTTAAGAGATGTTAAAGTAAGAATTGACAACGACGGTGACACATATATTAAATATATACTGTCAAGAGAAGTGGTACGAATAGCGACAGAAGAAGCTAAAATTGCAACAGAAGAAGCCAAAAAACGAGGTAATTAACCTGCCTAAAATGCTTATCCTAAAATATCAAACCTTTTCGTTCCCAAGGTTATTGTTTGTAAACAATAACAATACCCCAAGAGAAAATATTGTCATCATAACTAATTGTAACACCTCTATTAGCAAATCAGAAGACTATACTATTTTCTTTTACGGCGATGCCGACGTAAAAGAAAATAGTACCTGGTTTTTTTGATTGATCGAACTGGGATTGTTCAATCAAAAATAACTATAACGATATAGGATCATTTACAGGACTAAGCACCTTGTTATTTTTGTTTTTCAATTTTAGTAATAATAAAATTGAAAACAGGCTCACTAAATTGATCCTCGATGCGAAGAGAGCCGCTCATGTATGGAAAAAATTGAATATTTCCCTCCTCATCTTTGTCGGTAGCAAATGAACCTGATAACAATACCTTATCACCTTTTTGTAAAGGCTTAAACATGTTTTTGGTTGTATCAGTGTCAGCTATATGAGTTTTTAGAATAATAGATTCAAACTCAGGATCTTTTTCATCAGGTTGCGCTTTCTTTGAAATCAGTAACTCAACATCGACACCGCCTTCTAATATTGCATCCTCAATCTTGAATACATTTACATGCCAATTTTTAAAGTTTGTTTTTAATGTATCTATAATGAAATGCGTTATTTTAACTTTATTGTTGGCAGCGGCATCTTTTTTACCAATATCATTGGCTTGATTACTTGTATTCCAATAAGCGCTATCTAATAATTTGATAAATGCTAATTCATCTTTTGGTCTGTTGTCATTTTGCGCAGCTGTGGTTTGTTGATCACAACTTTGAAATATTGTAACTGAAAGCAGGATTAAAAAGGGGATATGAAATTTTTTCATTGTGACAAGTTGGTTTGCTAAAACTTTTAGTAAAAATATCCAAACAAAATTAAAAATCCAAATAAATTTTGCATTAACGAGTATCTGATGTTTACCGCCAATAATTATATATGACATTTACTTATTACTTAGCATCCCTGAAACTTCTGCTTTCAGCAAGGCTTAAATCGGTCATTTCCAGATAAAACGGGAAATTATCATCGAATTTATACCCACTTGGGGCTTCAGTAAAACTTTCCCTGAACAGAGATTTTTGAAGCGGATGTACCGCAATAAAAACAATTGGAAAGTATTCGCCATTACCGAAATATCTGCTGGAAATTTTCGATTCAGTATAATTACATATGAACGCGCTTTTTAGTTTACAAAGTACATTGGTATTAACTACCCATCCACATTCTGCCATATGTGGTTTTTTTAACGAAAGCTGATGTTCATTTGATCTACATCATCATTTGAAAGCGGCGTAGCTAATCTATACAAACTTATGTTAAATCTATCTTTGGCAGATTCTTTATTGACATAAAGCTCTCTCGCATATATTTTATTACCGGGCTTAAAAGGGTTACGAACCATATCATAGTAGTATGCATAAAATAATGGCTTGTTAAACAAATACCAAGTAAAAGATCCGGCACCGATTACTATCAGGCAGATTAATAAAATCATCCCAACTTTATCAACTCCACCTTAGTAAGCTGTCCTTTGCGCCAACTGTCAATTTTATTAATGTAATAGTAGGCGCTGTCTTGCTCCAGGTAAACGGGTATCAGCAGGTCAAGTTCCAGTATGTCGCGCGGGGTGAGTAAAAAGTAGCGCACCACCTTTTTTGTTTGCTGTAATATCTTTTCCAGCTCGGCGTAGTATTTGGTTCTTAACCCGGGGAGGGTGGCATTGTGGCCCGCTGCGGGCATGTCGCCAAAACAGAGGCTATACGGCCCGTCAGGTTTATAAAAATAGGGCGTGCTTATTATATCATTCACTACAACCTGCTTGTTACCATCGGTAAAGGTTATTTTTTTGTTTAGATTATTGATGTTCAGCTTCTGGTCTACCAATATGCGCGGCGAAACGCCTATGCTAAAATCATCGCCATTATCGGTATCTATCATTTTTATCTGCGCCACGGTGCCGCCAATGTAAGGCCGGTTAAGCGACGGCGCATATTGGCTCTCAAATAAATCGGCGCTGGCCGGCAGGGTGGTGTCTTTCACCTTAATCACATCGTCGGCAAAATTGGCGGGTAACACCGCATCATCGGTTTTATATTTTAAAGCATTGGCTTGTGCGTAACCGCCCAATTGAAAGCTGATGCTTTTGCCCTGGTCGAGGCATTTGGTGGTCCAGTTTTTTGCTTTGGGGATGTTATTGATAACATCCCTGAACGAGTTGAACGAGATGGTACGGGTAGCGTTATCGGCCTGACAAATAATACCAAAACGTTGAAATACGTCTTTTAACAGATCTTTTTGCGAAATGTCGGGAAATATGCGCTCGCATTGAACGCGCTGGGTATATTTGACCTGGCTATTTTCGGCTTTAACAGCAAAAGTAGCCCCGGGATACGCAATGAAATAAGCGGGGGTGCCACCGCGCCAGGTATAGTTAATCTCAACACTTTGGCCCTCATTCAATTCTTGCTGGCAAGAAAGCGTTTTATTTGAAGTATATATATAACCTGTGACATTGCTGCCGCTGCCCTTGCGAACATAGTTGCCGGCGTCCCAATTAAAGTCTAAAGTGGCAACTGTAGTCGGTACTCCTGAAGTGTATACGTTAATAGCAACTTCGAGATGGGTATGATCGCCGGTTATCAATCCGTTCAGATAGATCTTCGGAAAATATGCTGTGATGGTATATATCCCCCTTTTTTTTGCTGTGAAAATGCCATTGCTCAGTTGGTTGGAAGGGTCAGAAACAGAACTGAAAACAAATAGTCCCGTTGGGTTGCTTTTGTTAGGGTGATTAAGCTGGATGTTATTGCCATTACTAGCGAGACAGCTCAAAATATCCGGCTGATTCTGATAATCGCTGCCGTGCTCCCAACTGCCATTACTAAATTGGGCGATGAGCAGCGGATACAATGGGTCTTTCAATAATGAGCCGGTAGCTTTGTACCCGGTGGTCTTTACCAAAAGATCAACCGCCGACTTGATAAAAAATCCGGGACGCAAGGTGATAACATTAATAGTTTGACCCGGATCATCAGTAAAATTCCCATAATCAACCACAGGGTATATCCAGCCTTCGGTTTTAATTTGCGAAGAGGCGACATTAGCCAGTGTCCAGTCGTGATCGTAATCCTTCCAAAGCGGGCTGTACCATACGCTGGTTTTATCGCCCATTTCATAAAGACTACCATCTATCGCATCAAAAAAATCGACATTGCCTGACAGGATGGTCACGTTGGCAAAGTCCTGATCAACGCTGTTTAACTCGCAGATACCGTAGGGGATTATCTCCAGTCCGTCTTGCACCAGTTTAGCCTGATATTTTTTGTAAGGGCGGTCATCACAAAAGGCCACATCATCCGGAAAACCCAAAATGCGCCGGTTATTTTGCGTAAGCGGCAGTTTAAACTGGTTAGACGTATTGCCCTGCTGATTTTTAACCTCGGCCAGATTGTTGATCTGGAAAGTGAGGGCGATGGGGCTATCGTCAGTCAGATCGGCCAGCTGGTCATCTATGTACAATTGTAAATCATTCATGATAGTGAGTGGTGAGTAGTGAATGGTGAATAGTGAGTTTTGAATAGTGATGATGAGGACAAAATTGACCACTCGCTATTCACTATTCACTAAATTATTGGGTTTGTATGTTGATGCCCGGCAGGTTAAATGTCACGCTGAAAGGCGCCCGGCCGTTCAATGTTTCATACTCGCTAAAGGTTGCGGTGTTAAGCACCACAGTTTGCCATTTAACAGGGTTTTTGCTCATCAACATTTGTACCTTAGGCGAGTATTTGATGGATTGCAGCCCTTTGATATCGCCGACGGCAAGGTCTTCGGCCATAACCTTCATTTTTTGTCCCGCCGATTTGCTGATCACCTCTTCAATGCCTTGCTGGTTCTCCCAGTCGGTCACATAATTTTTAATGATGGTGGCATTTTGCACATCCAGTGTAATCTCCTGATTATAAACAAAGCGATAGTAGTTCCACGAACCCGAAAGCCCAATCCAGCGTAAATAAACCGATTGCTCATCAATCGCATCATCAATGCGCACGGTTTGTGTTTGGGTGATAGCTTGAGTGTCAATGCCGTCGTTATATTTTAGGGTGATGTTAAAATAGCGGGCATCGGCAGGGAAATCGGTGTTAACCAATAACCTGTTCAGACCCAATTTCTGGGGCAGCGTACTACCGGTTGGATTTTGCCGGGCGATCAATAGCTTACTGCCGTCCTGGTTAAGTAACCATGAGCCATCCTCATTCAATAAACTGATATCTTGCGATGCGCCGGACAATGGGTTTCTGTTGATGTCAAGCATGGTGAGCTCGCAATAGATGTTTTGGCCGACGATGCTGTCGCCATAAATAAAACCGATATCGAACGGATACCCGTTTGAATAAGCCGGTTCAACAAAATCAGTGACCCACTTTGCAGGCGGCTGTCCGTCAACAAAAGGCACATAAGCCGCCAGATTACCACCGTAACGCTCGCCCAATTGTTTGGCAGCATAAACAACATAATAGGGTTCTGTGAGGCTTATGGTGTTTGATGTAATAGGCGCCGCATCAACAGTTGTAGCCTTCGGGTCATCCCATTGTTCGGCATAGCTAATTTGATAAGAGGCGCTCAGGTTGCTATCTTTAAAATTGGCCTGGGTATAGCCGCTGTCATCTTTTGCAATCAATAACGATTGCAAAAAGTTTGACAGGTCTGTCCTGATTAGCCCTGTATTATCTGGCCGGTTGGTTGAAGTGATGGTTTGTGTTGTACCCGTTTTGACATCCTGGTAAGTAATGTTAGTGAGCAATCGGTAATACGGCCTTAGCTTATTGATATTGACAAAACCAGTTGAAATACCATCTGTAAAAGGTGTATCGATGACGAACGAATTCTGCGAGACTGCAACCACGCTAAAAACACCCTGATAAGGGCCGGTATTGATATAAATCTGATCGCCGGTTGCCAATCCGCTTAGGTTGGCGCTTACGGTTACACGCGGCTTGCCGTAAGTTATATCGTAGGCGACACTAATTACTCCAAAATCCCGGCGTTGGTAGGTAAACACAATGGGGTTGAAGGCGGCATTCCATCGGCTTATATTGCCGTTGATGTTGACTGACGGATCTTTGATGAGCAGGCCATTCAATACCGGCACAGTAACCGCTTGCGATTCAACACAACCAAAAGAATTGGCATCCTGAACGGTGACGGTTTTTAATCCGCCACTCAATCCCGTAAATATATTGGACGATTGAAAATGAACGCCGTCCAAGCTATACTGCAGCGGCAAATAGCTCGACGAAGCGTGTACACTTATTTGTCCATCCATTGCACCGGGTGCAGACTCAGGGCTATCCACACTGATGCTGATGATCAACAGGTCGCAGTTGTTTACCGGAGGTGCCGGGCTTTGCGCCGGGACGATGCTGTCCAGCCCAAATGTTTTGGTGTATTCAATCGTAAATGTGCCGTCGCCGTTATCCAGATCGCGTTCTACAACACCATCAAACAGCAAAACTTGTTGCCCCATGGCAATGGCTTGGCCGGTGCCTGTAATGGCATGGTTTTCCCTGACGAAATAGTTAATGGTGGCGCCATTGCCATCCGTCGGTTGATCAAAATCGTCGACTATAAATGCGTAAACTTTGGCGGTGGTTATCTTGTAGGCGCCATCCGTTGAATATTCTTTTTCAAGAGCCCTGATATAGCAATTTAATCCCATGCTGAATTTTAATTAATGATTTGAAATAGAAGGATTACTGTAAGTCGTTGAAATACATCGTCGCCAGCGTAATGGTTAGGCTCACGCCGGTTGTATTCACGTCGAATTTGTTGTAAACCGGCATACATTTGGCCTTGTCGCCGGCCTTTATCCTGAAGTAACGGCCATCCCCCTGCCGATAAGTTGAAGCCTTTGCAATAAACTGATTAGCCATAAAAAGCGCCTGACTTACAAAGCTTTCGTTATCGGCAGTATATTGGTCGAAATCTGTTTTAAACAGAAAATCAAGCGAGATACTAAAAGTATTATCCACCGAGCCATTAATTTGTGGCGACAGGTTAATATTTTGCGGTGGATATAGAAAAACACACGGAAAAACGGCATCGTCTGCTAATAAATTAAGCTCGTTAGCGGTGCCGTATATAAATGTGGGGTTGCCGGTTAGGGTTTGCACCACGGCTTCTATTTGATTGCGTATAGGCATGGGTTTGTTGGTTAGTGATTATGAGTGTTCGAAAGATTTGTCATTGGCAGGGATAGGGAAGAATCTTGTAAAGCGATTTAACTTGTGGTCAGTGTTATCACCGCGCCACCTAACTCACTGGTGCGGTGATAACAGACCAGAGGCTAAAGATCCTTCGCTACCGCTGAGGATGACAACTAAAGTTTTATACTATCGCTGGGCCTGCAGCAGCTCTGCATATTTGCGCTGATACTCGGCTTCGGTTTTGTTGAGCAGGAGCTTGGTAAGCACCCTGTCGTAAGGCATGTTCAGCACTTCGGTCCATTTGGTGATATCGCCGCCAGCTAATGAGTTTATGGTATTGATATATTTAAACTTCTCGAAAGCCTGTATTCCGGCTTTTTTTTCCAGGGCTGTCGCAGGCGCTGCCAGAAGCCGGTTTTCGGTCTCGATAAGCCCAGAAAGCTCATAAAAAAATATCGGGCAATGGGCAGAGCCTCCGTTACCCCAAGCGTTTTAATGGTTTCGGCAAATTCTTCGGCCTTATATTCGTCGTACCGACTGCCGGTAGCCCGGCAGTAAAAGTACTGGGCCAATACCTGGCTGCAGGCTTTTAATGAGGGATTAAAGGTTGCCTGCCAATCTTCGTCGCCGTGTTGTTTGATGTGATTGCTGATCTCTTCGGCAATTATATCACGCGAAGCCATGAATGCGCCGGCCGGCTCGATAGAAAGGTTGCGGTTTACTTTGACGCTCACCTTTTTGCCGTCGATATCAAAAGTTATCTTGTCAGGAATGGCCTCGGCGTTATACAGATATTTGATCTGGCCGGACAGCGATAATATCGCATCGCCAAACACATCAAACTCATTAAAATGAACTACATTTTTTAAATCAGCCACAGGTGTGCCTGATAGTATACTGATGGCATCCAGGTCGCTCAATTGTTCAATGGCCTGCATTTGCATCAGCTGCCCCAGTTTTAACTCGGTTAAAGCTGATGGTATTTTAATGCTAAGCTGGCCGGTTAAGGTTTTTACGGTTCTTTCAATCATGTTTTAAATAAATCTGTAAGGTTGCTGGCTGTAAAAGTTTCTTTGTAAGGCATTCTTGATTTGCGTGTAGATGCCGATTTGGTTTTCAATTTATTAAGCGCCACATACCGCAATGGATCAATCAAATGGTTCCACGTGTCGACGGGTTCATTCAATGGTTTACCTGAGCGGTCGACCTTCCATTTATACCGCCCCAATTCCTTGCGCAGGTTAATGCTACGCCGCGTGATGTTTAGTTTATAGCGTTTTAAAATGTCTATTGAGTTATTGACACTGTCGGCACCCTTCTTCGCC
>Ga0157369_10010508_pt1 | contig 10538 bp, 10 predicted proteins | sample C25metaG_FD_113461 | JGI IMG/M metagenome (GOLD analysis project Ga0157369, IMG submission 113461) | Corn rhizosphere microbial communities from Kellogg Biological Station, Michigan, USA - C2-5 metaG | ecosystem: Host-associated > Plants > Roots > Rhizosphere > Soil | place: USA: Michigan...
GTCAAATACAGCGACAACGGTACGTCGGTTTCCTCGGTCAACTTCCCCGAAGTGGCCCTGCCGGCTCACCCGGGCAAGCACCGTCTGCTGCACATCCACGAGAACATCCCGGGCGTGCTGATGGAGATCAACAAGGTCTTCGCCGAAAACGGCATCAACATTTCCGGTCAGTTCCTGCAGACCAACGAGAAGGTTGGCTACGTGGTCATCGACGTCGACGCCGAGTACTCGGATCTGGCGCAAGAGAAGCTGCAGCACATCAACGGCACTATCCGTAGCCGTGTGCTGTTCTGATCGAACGCTGAGCGACAAAAAAGGGAGCCTTCGGGCTCCCTTTTTCATGCACGGCGAAAAGGTTATTCGACGTTGACGGTGATTTTCTTCGAGACGATTGGCGGATCGAATGCCATGTGACCGCTGTCGCCAAGTTCCAGCTGCAAGGTGTGTTTGCCCGGGGCGAGCTTGATGTCAGCCTGGGTCTGCGCCTTGCCGAAGTGCATATGGTTGGCATCGGTAGGGACGACCGAACCGGCAGGAACGATTTCCTTGGCGTCGATCAGCAGGTGATGGTGACCGGTGTTCTTGGTGACGTCACCGGCCGGTGCCAGTGCGACGTTCTTGGTACCGAACTTGACGGTAAAGGTCTGCGAAACCGTGGCCCCGTCCTCGGGAGAAACGATGAACACTTCGGCACCTTTTGGCGCTGGTGTCGCCGCACTGGCCAGCACCGAAACACCCATCAGCACACCGGCCAACGCTGCACGTGACATAAAGCTTTTCATTTTCTTCTCCAGTTTTTCCGTAAAATCCGCACGGTATGACAACTTCATGACCATTCGTTGTCGAAGGCACTCGACAACCATAGCAAAGCGAGCCTGAATCAGAGCGTCGCGATAATGATTTCAAAGGAGTGACCATGCGTTTTCTGCCTGGCCTGATCTGCCTGCTACCCCTTTTGAGCCCTCTGGCTCACGCCGAACTGATTGATGACGTCAACGACCGTGGCGAGCTGCGCATAGCCCTTGAGGCTAATACACCGCCGTTCAATTACAAGGAAGGCGACACACTCACGGGGTTCGAGGTCGAGCTTGGGCAACTGCTGGCCCGGGAGCTGGATGTACGCGCCGATTTCATCGTCACCGACGAGGCCGACCTGCTCCAGGGCGTTGAAAGCGGCAAGTACGACGTTGCGCTCAACCACATAGCACTGACATCCGAACTCAAGGATCGTTTCGACTTCAGCGAGCCTTACGGCAAGGTCGATTCGCAGTTGCTGGCGAAGAAGGATGAGCAGCCACGGCCGATGGTGCTGGTGCAGGCATTGACTGAAGAGAAGCCGAAAGCGGCGGAGCCAGTGGATTTGGCGATTCCGTTTCAGAAGGGTAATCCGGCGTTTCAGGCCAGCCTTGCGAGTGCGATGCAGCGGATCAAGGCGGATGGGCGTTTGGCGGCGTTGACCGAGAAGTGGTTGAAGCCTTAAAAGCCCCCTCACCCTAACCCTCTCCCGGAGGGAGAGGGGACTGATTGGGGGATGCTTTAGAGGTACGCCGACCTGAAACTGCCTCGCCGAATCCAAAATCGTCTGGTCATTGCTTTGTCGACTCAGTAATCGATCGGTCATGGCTTTGTCGAATCCATAATCGATGAGGTCTTCCAGGTCGATGCAAGACGCCGGACTCCTCGGTCGGCCCCCTCTCCCTCCGGGAGAGGGCTGGGGTGAGGGCAACGATTCAGGATCAGTCCAAAGCGGCCAGAGCCACCGCCGCTAGCGGCAGTTCCAGTTCACTGAACACTTGCACCCCATGGCGCTTGAGCAACGCGGCCGTCACACCTTCGCCAGAGACTTTCACTCCGCTGAACGTCCCGTCATACGTCAGCAGATTTCCGCAAGAAGGACTGTTGGCCTTAAGCACCGCCAACCGAATGCCATGCTTCTGCACCAGCGCCAACGCCTGCCGCGCGCCATCAAGAAACTGCGCACTGACATCCTCACCCTCAGTGGTGATCACCGCCGCAACACCATCGAGCACTTCACCACCCTGCCCGCCCGGGATTTCCGCCGCTGCCCGCGGCGTCGGCAATCCTCCCGCAACCTCCGGACACAACGGCACCACCCGCCCTTCAGCAATCCACTGCTCCAGCAGATCAAACGGCCCGCTCGCGCCACCGTCGTAACGCACGCGATGACCCAACAGGCAGCGACTGACCAGAATTCTGTCCATCTCAGAACGGCTCGTTGCCACGGCGACGGAACCAGCCAGTCAGCGACAGACGCTCGCGATTGGCCGGCAGCACTTCGTGGGGCACTTCACCAGAGAGAAACACCACCAGACAACCGCCGGTAGGCTGCACGTCATGCACGCGCTCATCGTTCAGGTACATGCGCAACTGACCGCCATCCTCCGGCAGCCACGCGTCATTGAGATAGACCACCACCGAGACCATGCGCTTGTCATCGTCGCGAAAGCGGTCGACATGTCGGCGATAAAACGCACCCGGCGGATACAGCGCGAAGTGACATTCGAAATCCTCAAGACCAAGAAACAAGCCACGGTTGAGCGCTTCACGCAGACTCTCCATCAGCTTCAGATAGCGGTCGCTGGCCTCGGCCTGACCGGGATCGATCCACTGAATGTGGTCGCCACGAATCCCCTCGCGTATCTCCGAAAACGGCCCACGCCCCACCGCCGCCGGCGCCAGTTCGCCCTCGGCTTCACGTTTGCGGCACTCGGCCGCCAGCTCGCGGGTCAAACCGGCGGGCAGGAAAATGTTCTGCTGCGACCAGCCGTGGTCGGCCAGGTCATCGACAATGCGTAACAGCAGTGGGTGTTCAGAGGATATTTGCATGGCGCGCATAGTATGTCGGCGGCAAGAAATCCGACAGAGCCACGCGGCGGCTTGATACGAATTCTCGACAAGTACCGGCACCGCACGGAGAATAGTCCGCTGCTGACAGGAGTCCCTATGCGCCGTTTGCTTTTTTCACTGTTGATGTTCTGCGTTTTGCCCGCCTGGGCGGACGGCTACGATCAGTTGTACAAGGTCGCCGGCTGGCCAGATCAACGTGCGCATTTCAACGATGCCCTGACGGCCGCACAGCAGCGCTATCAGAACAGCCTGCCGCCGGCGGTGTTTCAAGCATTGGTGAACAACAGCAACCAGCGCTTCGCCTCGCAGGCCGTGGATCAACGTGCCGAAGCGCAACTGCGGCAGAAGCTTGCCGACCCGAAACCGGCGCTGACCTTCTTTCAATCGCCGCTGGGCAAGAAAATCGTCGCGGCTGAATTGCTCGCAACCCGTCGTGATCAACTGGCGAAAAATGCCAAGGGCTTGCCGAAGATGCAGGCCAGCGACAGCCGTCTGCTGATCATCGGTCACCTCGCTCAGGCGCTACCAGCGCGTGAAGCTGGCGCCGAAGTCAGCCTGGCGATTGCTGGTGTGGCGGCGGACAGCTTGAGTTCGATGATTCCGGGATTGCTGGGTGGCGGTCAGGCGCAAGGCATGTTGAATGGTCAGCGCCATCGTTTGATGGACCAGATTGGCGCGGACATGAACAACACGTTGCTCTACGTTTATCGCGATCTGTCGGATGAAGAGCTGGAAGAGTTTGCGACGTTTGCTGAGTCGGCTGAGGGCAAGGCCTATTACCAGGCGGCGCTGGCGGCGATTCGCGCAGGACTTGCGGTCGGGCAATGATCTTCTTCGTCTCTTAGACCGCTATCGCGAGCAGGCTCACTCCTACAGGGGTACGCATTCAAATGTAGGAGTGAGCCTGCTCGCGATGGGCCCTCACCAACGCTAGGGATTCCGGCCCCTGATCCGCTTGCTCAGAAACTCGAAATACTCTTCCCGCATCTCCACCGTCTCATTCGCCAGATGATGCCGGGCCTCGGCCAATAGCAAGATCTGCGGCCGGTCGAACTTCCATTTCATCACCTGCAAATTGTGCTGCCAGTCGACCGTCATGTCCGCCTGCCCCTGAATGATCAGCGGCCGTCGCGGACTTTTTTTCGCGTGTTCGACGCGAATGATCCAACGCGATAACGCCCCCACCCACTTGGTTGGCAAGCGTCGCGGCTGCAACGGATCGGCCTGCAGAAACGGCAGGAAATCCGGATCGTTGGAGTTTTCGCTGAAGCGCCGCGTGACACCTTTGACAAAAGGCCTGAGCAAGTAATAGCTCAGCTGCGACCAGCCCCACGCCCGCGGCCGAACCAGTGGCGCCATCAAAATCACCTGGCCCTGCGCCGGGCTGTTTTCGCCATGGTTGAGCAGGTGATCAACCACAATCGCCCCGCCGGTGCTCTGCCCACACAGATGCCACGGTTGCGGCAGCGCGATCGACTGCGCTTCGGCGAACAAGGCCTGCAGAACATCCTGGTACTCGGAGAAATCGCGAATGCTCGCACGCGGCCCGCTCGACAGACCATGCCCCGGCAAATCACAGGCGATCACGGCAAAATCCTGATCCAGCGCCCACTCGATCACATGGCGATAGAGCCCGGTGTGATCGTAGTAGCCGTGCAGCAGAAACAGCGTCGCCTTGACCTTCTCCGGCCACCAGCAATGGCTGACCACTTCATAGCCATCGACCTCGAAACGGCCCATGCCACGCCAGACATCGCGATGGGGGAAATCGGTTTTATAGAACTGCTGGTACGCCTTCGCCTCGTCCGACAACGGCTGCCACTCGGCCAAAGGCTTGAGGCTCGCGCGGATTTGATCAGGGTCGAAAGTGGCAGACATAAGGCAATTCCAAAGCGGTAAACAGACTTTATCGGCCTGCGATATTCATCTGTCGGAGCAAGCATGGCAAGCTAGCCCGCCTCCGAGGAACCAAATCCATGCGTTCGCCCCACCGCACCGCACTGTTTGCCAGCCTGCTCGCGCTGATTTGCGCCGGGGTGCTGTGGGCGGCGTATGACTGGTTTCAAGGGCGTTATCTGCGTGCGTTCAGTGAACACACGGCGGTGTTTTCCGGTGATCCGCTGCGCCTGCCGGACAATCTCGCCGGCCCCGGCAAGATCCGCCTGGTGCATTTCTGGGACCCGGCCTGCCCGTGCAACGTCGGCAATCAACAGCACCTGACCGAGATGGTCGAGCAGTTCGGCGCCAAAGGCGTGGAGTTCTTCGCCGTGCAAAAAGCCGGCAGCCACGGTCAGTTACCCGCCACCCTCAGCAGTCTGAAAACCATCACGATTTTGCCCGGCTCCGAACAGGTGCCCGCCAGCCCCGCCGTGGCGATCTGGGATCGCAGCGGCAAACTGGCCTACTTCGGCCCGTATAGTGAAGGCCTCACCTGCAATTCCAGCAACAGCTTTATCGAACCGATTTTGAATGCCCTGACGGAAAATCGCCCGGTCAATGCCACGCACACCCTGGCGGTCGGTTGTTACTGCCCGTGGCCGGTGGAAACGCCGTAAGGCATTCCGGACTTTTCAAGGACAGCGCTGCACGGCACAGAAGGTCTGTGCTAATTGTTTGCAGCCCGACGGGCGGCAATCCCGCTTGCACAAGGAGTCACCATGAAGCGCGTGTTCACCGTACTTGGCTTGCTCATCGTTGTTCTGCTTGCCGGCGCAGGCTGGTACGTCTACAGCAAACAGCCAACGCGACAAGGTCAGGTCGAGCTGCGCAACCTGCAGGGTTCAGTGACCGTGCGCTATGACGAACGCGGCGTGCCGCACATTCGCGCCGAGAACGAAACCGACCTCTACCGCGCCCTCGGCTATGTGCATGCCCAGGATCGGCTGTTCCAGATGGAAGCCATGCGCCGCCTCGCCCGTGGCGAACTGGCCGAAGTGCTCGGGCCGAAGCTGCTCGACACCGACAAACTGTTCCGCAGCCTGCGCATCCGTGAGCGCGCGGCCAGTTACGTCGCCAGTCTCGATAAACAGTCTCCGGCGTGGAAGGGCCTGCAAGCCTATCTGGATGGCATCAACCAGTATCAGGACAGCCACGCTGCGCCAATCGAGTTCGACGTGCTGGGCATCCCCAAGCGGCCGTTCACCGCCGAAGACAGCATCAGCGTCGCAGGCTACATGGCCTATAGCTTTGCCGCGGCGTTTCGCACCGAACCGCTGCTGACTTACGTGCGCGATCAGCTCGGCGCCGATTACCTCAACGTTTTCGACCTCGACTGGCAGCCGAAAGGTGTGCTGGTCAACGGTCACGCCAAACCGACGCCGGCCCTCGCTGCCGGCGACTGGAAAGACCTCAATGCCCTCGCCCGCCTCAGCGAACAAGCGCTGATCGACAACGGCCTGCCACAGTTCGAAGGCAGCAACGCCTGGGTGATTGCCGGCAGCCGCAGTCAGAGCGGCAAGCCTCTGCTGGCCGGTGACCCGCACATTCGTTTCTCGGTGCCGTCGGTGTGGTACGAGGCGCAATTGTCGGCGCCAGGCTTTGAGTTGTACGGCCATCATCAGGCGTTGGTGCCGTTTGCCTTCCTCGGTCACAACCTCGATTTCGGCTGGAGCCTGACGATGTTCCAGAACGACGATCTGGACCTGATCGCCGAGAAGGTCAACCCGGATAACCCGAATCAGGTCTGGTATCGCGGCCAGTGGACCGACATGGTCGTCACGCAGCAGCAGATCAACGTGAAGGGGCAGTCGCCAGTGACCCTGACCCTGCGCCAATCGCCCCACGGCCCGATCGTCAACGATGCGCTCGGCACCGCTGCCAGCAAAACGCCGATCGCGATGTGGTGGGCCTTCCTCGAAACACCGAACCCGATCCTCGAAGGTTTCTATCAGCTCAACCGCGCCGACACGTTGGCCAAAGCTCGCGCGGCAGCGGCCAAGGTGCAGGCGCCGGGGCTGAATCTCGTCTACGCCAACGCCAAGGGTGATATCGCCTGGTGGGCCTCGGCGTTGCTGCCCAAGCGTCCGGCCGGGGTCAGGCCGGAGTTCATCCTCGACGGCAGCAGCAATCAGGCCGACAAGGACGGTTTCTACCCGTTCAGCGCCAACCCGCAGGAAGAAAACCCGGCGCGCGGCTACATCGTCTCGGCCAACTTCCAGCCCGTCTCGCCGACGGGCATGGAGATTCCCGGTTACTACAACCTCGCCGATCGCGGACAACAGCTCAATCGTCAGCTCAGCGACAAGAGCGTGAAGTGGACCAACGAAGCCAATCAGAAACTGCAACTGGGCACGGCGACCGGTTATGCCCCGCGATTGCTGGCGCCATTGCTACCGGTGCTACGTGAGGTGGTCAGCGATCCGACGCAACTGAAACTGCTCGAGCAACTGGCGCAGTGGTCGGGCGACTATCCACTGGATTCGGTCAGTGCGACGGTGTTCAACCAGTTCCTCTACGACCTGGCCGATGCGGCAATGCGGGATGAGTTGGGCAATGACTTTTTCGAGACACTGCTGTCGACGCGGGTGATCGATGCGGCGCTGCCGAAGCTGGCGGCGAACGCCGATTCACCATGGTGGGACAACCGCAGCACACCGAACAAGGAGACCCGCGCCGATATCGTGCGCACGGCGTGGCAGGCGAGCATGCAGCACTTGAAGCTGACCCTCGGCGACAACACTGCCGAATGGAAATGGGGCGCGGCGCACACGCTGACTCACGGCCATCCTCTGGGGCAGCAAAAGCCGCTGGAGCGGATATTCAATGTCGGGCCGTTTGCGGCGCCGGGCAGTCATGAAGTGCCGAACAACCTGTCGGCGAAGATCGGCCCGGCGCCATGGCCGGTGACTTACGGGCCGTCGACGCGGCGCCTGGTGGATTTTGCTGATCCGGCGCATGGGTTGACGATCAACCCGGTTGGACAGAGTGGTGTGCCGTTTGATAGCCACTATGACGATCAGGCTGAGACGTATGTCGACGGGATGTATGTGCAGGCGCATTTCAACGACGAAGAGGTGACGGCGAATACGCGCAGTACGTTGAAGTTGTTGCCGGCGCGGGCACCTTAAAAGCCCCTCACCCTAGCCCTCTCCCCGAGGGAGAGGGGACTGACCGAGGTGTCTTTCGCTATGCACCGACCTGAGAGATCGAGTCGATTATGGATTCGGAACAGCAACATCACGTCGGCGTATCTCCTCAATATCCCCCAATCGGCCCCCTCTCCCTATGGGCGGTCCGACGTTTCGGGAGGGCTGGGGTGAGGGTTAGGGTTAAAGTGCCACCGCAAAATTCAGCCGAAACTGCTGCGGTGTCACACCCAGCCGCCGGTTAAACACCCCGCGCATATGTTGCGCGTCACGAAACCCGCACTGATACGCCACCGTCTTCAACGGCGCCGCAGTACTTTCCAGCATCACCCGCGCCGCATCCACCCGCGCCCGCTCGACAAACTCCGCCGGGGTGACTTTGGCCTCCCGAGCAAACACCCGCGAGAAATTACGCGCACTCATGTTCGCTGCATTGGCCAGATCGGCGATCGTCAGATCACCAGTCAGATTGGCCAATACATACAACTGCACCATCGCCACCGCCGACGTCGGTTCCGCATGCGGCGTCAGGAACGGGCTGAACTGCGACTGCCCACCAGAGCGCTGAGTAAACACCACCAGCCGCTTAGCCACGCTCAGCGCCACCTCAGCACCGTGATCCCGCGCCAGCAGATACAGCGACAGATCAATCCCCGCCGTAACTCCGGCCGAGGTGTAGAGCGTGCCGTCCTCGACATACAAGCGATCGGCTTCGACCCGTGTCGTCGGACATAATTGGGCCAGCGCCTCGGCGTCATTCCAGTGCGTAGTCACGGTGCGTCCCTCCAGCATTCCGGCGCGCGCCAGCATGAACGCGCCGTTGCAGATCGAACCGAAGCGCTGCGCCCGTGCGCAGGCCCCGCGCAGCCAACCGTCGAACGTCGCGCCGAAATCCATGAACGGCAATTGCGGCCCGCCGGCGACCAGCAACAGGTCGTAGGCCTCGAGGGCTTCGCTGAAATGCCAATGGGCATTCAGGTTCAAACCGTTGGAGCAAGCCATCGGGCCGCGTTCGACGCCGATCACCTGCAGCCGATAGTGATCCTCGGGCGCCAGGAAGCGATTGGCCTCGGCGAACACATCCATCGGGCCGCTGACATCCAGTGACTGCACTCCGGCGAACACGACGATGGCGACGGTTTTGTTCATGGCTGTGGATTCCCCCTTTAAGAGCAAAAGATCGCAGCCTGCGGCAGCTCCTACAGGGGAATGCGGGCTTCTGTAGGAGCTGCCGCAGGCTCGGGCCGCGATCGGACGATCTTTTTAGCTTGGCACGATTTGCACGTCGATTGGCAAGGATCGCAGCCATGCGTCGATTGTTCGTTTTAAGCGTCGGGAACAGACTTTCCTCATCAGCGCCACGACGGCGTTCACTGAGGAAACCTCCCATGAGCACGACCATTGCCGGCATCAAAATTCCCGACAGCGCCCTCGCCCGGGCTACCACCGAATACATCCGCGACATCGAGTCCGACCTGCTCTACCACCACTCGCGGCGGGTCTTCCTGTTCGGCGCATTGAGCGGTGAACGTAAGCAACTGGCCTACGATCCGGAGTTGTTGTACGTCGGCGCGATGTTCCACGACTTGGGTCTGGTCGAAGGTCATCGCAGTGATGACGAGCGTTTCGAAGTGGACGGTGCCAACGCGGCGGCGGCGTTTCTCAAACCGTACGGGCTCAGCGATGACGATATCGAACAGGTGTGGCTATCGATTGCCCTGCACACCACACCGGGCGTGCCCAAGCATCTGCGCCCGACCGTAGCGCTGGTCACCGCTGGTGTGGAAATGGATGTACTGGGGATGGACTACGCAGCGTTCAGCAACGTGCAGCGTGAAGCGGTGGTGCATGCGCACCCGCGTGGGGAAGGTTTCAAGGAGTGCATCATCTGCGCGTTTGCCGATGGCTTGCGCCATCGTCCGCAGACCACGTTCGGCAATGTGAAGACCGATGTGCTGAGGGATCAGGAGCCGGGGTTCAAGCCGATGAACTTTGTCGAGGTCATCCGCCATTCACCCTGGACTGCGTAAATCTCCTGTAGGAGTGAGCCTGCTCGCGATGGCGTCCTGTCAGTTGGAAATTTCCTGACTGACACTCCGCTATCGCGAGCAGGCTCACTCCTACAGTTTGAATTGGGTTGGTCTCGAGAATGAGGCCAACCCATTAGTGCTTACGCCGCTTCCGGGCTTGGCGCCCGACGCACGTCCGGCTGCTTCCACGAATCGGCTGCGCTTTCTTCGATGGCTTGCTGGATGGCTTTCTTGCGCGCTTCTTCGGCACGGCGGCTGAAGAACCAGACCATGAAGGTCACGATCGATACCGCCAGCAGAATCAGGCTCGCCACGGCGTTGATCTCAGGCTTCACACCCAGACGCACTGCCGAGAACACTTCCATCGGCAAGGTCGTCGAACCCGGACCGGAGACGAAGCTCGCCAGCACCAGGTCATCCAGCGACAGCGCGAACGACATCATGCCGCCCGCCGCCAGCGAAGGCGCGATCATCGGGATGGTGATCAGGAATAACTCCTTCCACGTCCGTGCACCGAGGTCCATCGCCGCTTCTTCGATCGACAGGTCCAGCTCAC
>Ga0157369_10010509_pt1 | contig 10536 bp, 16 predicted proteins | sample C25metaG_FD_113461 | JGI IMG/M metagenome (GOLD analysis project Ga0157369, IMG submission 113461) | Corn rhizosphere microbial communities from Kellogg Biological Station, Michigan, USA - C2-5 metaG | ecosystem: Host-associated > Plants > Roots > Rhizosphere > Soil | place: USA: Michigan...
ACAGCGGAAGCAGCCGCGAGCCCATCCGCGTAAAAGGTTCGCCGGAGCGTCGGACGGTCCTCCGTCGATAGATTCGGCGCCATGGAACTCACCTGGCTCGGCCACTCATCCTTTCGCCTCGATGCGGGCGGCAAGCGCATCTACATCGACCCGTTCCTGAACGGGAACCCGAAGTGCCCCGAGAACGAACAGGCACCGGAGCGTGTCGACGTCATCGCGCTCACGCACGCGCACGGCGACCATCTCGGCGACACGGTCGAACTGTCGAAGCAACACGGCTGCACCGTGATCGCACCGGTGGAGCTCGCCGACTGGCTGCAGGGCAAGCACAAGCTCGAGAACGTGAGAGACCCGAACAAGGGCGGCACCGTCGACCTCGACGGCGTCCGGTTCACGCTCACCGACGCGAACCACTCTTCGTCGAACAACGACCTCGAGTACATGGGCGAGCCGTGCGGGATCGTCGTCCGCGCGGAGGGCAAGAGCGTGTACTTCGCCGGCGACACGAACGTCTTCGGCGACATGGGAACCGTCATCGCGCGGCTCTACAAGCCGGACGTCGCGGTGCTGCCGGTCGGCGACAACTACACGATGGGCCCCGAGGAGGCCGCCCTCGCGGTCGAGCTGCTCGGCGTCAAGCGTGTCGTCCCGTGCCACTACGGCACGTTCCCGGTGCTGACCGGAACCCCGGAGGCGCTGGCGGAGAAGGTCGGCGGCGACGTGAAGGTGGAGAAGATCGCGCCGGGCGAGTCGGTGACGATTTGAGAGAGCGCTGGTTCGGCGCGACCGGACGGCGCGTGCCCGAGCTCGCGGCGGAAGGGACGATCGACATCGACGACGCGCTCGTGACCGACGGCGTCGCAGACGGCGCGCAGCTCCGTGCGGCGTTCGACGCCGGACGGCCGGTCGTGGTGCGAGCGACGTCGCCCGACGCGATCAAGGCGGCGCTCGCGCGGCCGGAGGTCGCGTGCGTGCTCGTCCCGGCCGATCGCGCCGATCTGCTCTCACTCGATCTCACCGAGCTCACCTACGGATGACCTACTCGATCGTCGCGCGCGACCCCGATGCGTCGCAGTGGGGGGTCGCGGTGCAGTCCAGGTTCCTCGCGGTCGGCTCCGTCGTCCCGTGGGCGGAGGCGAACGCCGGCGCACTTGCGACTCAGGCCTACGCCAACCCGCAATACGGGCCCGACGGGCTCGCGCTCCTGCGCGAAGGGAGCGACGCTGCCGAGGTCGTCGAACGGCTCGTCGCGGCGGACGCCGGACGGAACGAGCGCCAGCTCGGCGTCGTCGACCGAAACGGCGGCTCGGCCTCGTACACCGGACCGAGCTGCATGGACTGGGCTGGCCACCGGACGGGGGAGAACTATGCAGCGCAGGGAAACATCCTCGTCTCGCGCGAGACGGTCGACGCGCTCGTCGAGACCTTCGTCTCGACCGGCGGCACGCTGGCGCGACGGCTGCTCGACTGCCTGCAGGCGGCGCAGACCGCCGGCGGCGACAAGCGCGGGCAGCAAGCGGCAGCGCTGCTGATCGTGCAGGAGCGCGGCGGCTACGCCGGAATGTCCGATCTCGTCTGCGACCTGCGCGTCGACGACCACGAGCGGCCGATCGAGGAGCTCGCGCGGCTGTACCGCCTGCACGACCGGCTGTTCGGCGTCACGCCGGACGAGGATTGGCTGCCGCTGGACGGCGCGCTCGGCGTAGAGGTGCAGGCGCTCATCGCACGCTCCGGCCACTCGACCTTGCGCGAGTGGGCCGGCGTCGCCAATCTCGAGGATCGCGTCCGCGATGAGCCGCGGATCGATCCCGTCGTCCTCGAGGCGTTGCGTGAAGACGCTGCAGCTCGATGACGTCGAGGGCATCCCGGTTTTCGGGACGCTCGTCTGGAAGCCGGTTCGCAAGACGCTCGGCGTCACCGCGTTCGGCATCAATGCGTACGTCGCGGCCGAGGTCGGGGACGAGGTCGTCGAGGAGCACGACGAGACTGCACTCGGGCACGAGGAGATCTACGCAGTCGTCGCAGGTCACGCGACGTTCTCCGTCGACGGCGAAGAGGTCGACGCGCCTGCGGGAACGCTCGTCTATCTCGACGACCCGAAGCAGAAGCGACACGCGGTGGCAAAGGAGCGCGGGACGACCGTGCTCGCGATCGGCGGCGTCCCCGGCAAGCACGAGATCTCCCCGTGGGAGTACTTCTTCCCGGCGCTGCCTGCGATCGAGGCGCACGACTACGACACGGCGCGAACCATCCTCGAGGACGGGCTGGGCGTGCTCGACCACTCGGCGTTGCACTACCACCTCGCGCGCGTCGAGGCGCTCGCCGGCAACACGAATCGCGCGCGGGCGGAGCTCGCACGGTGCTCGCAGCGTCATCGGGACGCGTTCGCCGGGCTCGGGCTGCTGCCCGATTAGCGAAAACGGCGGCTAAACTGGCTCCGTGGGGTCGGGTCGCAGCGTCTCGGTAATCGTCACGGTCGCTGCGGTGCTTCTCGTGGGCGCCGTGTCTGCCGCGACCGCGCAGACGTCACCGAAGGCAGTCTTCAGTGCGCACGTGCGCGCGATCGGGACGCAGGCCCAAAAGGCGCTCCTGGCGATGCCCGCCGGGACCGCGCCCTCCACGGCCGAGAGCGCCGACATGGCCGCGCAGCTCCAGGCGATCTATCAACGCATCGCCGATCGTCTGGCCGCGCTGACACCGCCGAGGGCCATCAAGGCCGACTTCAGGACGCTCGTCGCGTCGTATCGCGCGTCCGCCGAGAACGCAGCCGCGTGGCGAGACGCGCTCCTTCACGGGACGACCGGCGAGGCGGCGAAGGCATCGAGCACCCTCTACAACGGGCTTGCGAACTACAAAGCCAGTCTCGCCATCGTGAGGATGAGCCAGAAGGGCTACTACTTCGGCACGTTCTTCCACTGACGGTCGCCCGGTAGCCGGATTCCCGTCGCTCGCAGCGCTGTGACAGGATCGGCGTGAGGCCGCGCGACGAGCAGCACCGCGCCGTGCCCCGGCTGCGTGACGAGCGAGTCGACGAGCAGCTGCAGGCCGAGTGCGAGCGCGAACGCCTTGTGCCACTGCTCGCCGCCGAAGGGCACGAGCTGGTCCTCGCTCGCGAGGCCGGCGACGACGTCGCCCCAGGTCACCGCGCCCATCGAGACGTCCACTACGACCGGCTCGCTCCCCCACGACGGGATGCCGATTGCGAGCGGATTGGTGCCGGCGACCTTCGGGCCGTCCGGCGGGCCGAGCCGCGCCGGCGAGGTGGCAGTGAGCACGCCGATCAACCCGGCTTCGGCGAGCCGTCGCACGTGGTGGCCGAGCATCCCGGTGGGAAACGTCCGCTCGCAGACGACGAGCCGTGCGTCCCGCGGCGGCGACGCGATCAGCGCGTCGCAGACACGCGCGAGCACGAGGTAGCCGACGGCGCCGTTGCCGTCCCAGCGCCCGTCGTCGATCTGCTTCGGACGCGCGTGCGCGTCGAAGGACTGGGTCGCGAGCCAGTCGATGCGCGCGTGACCGTGCGACGGCTTGCCGCGTCGTTCCGCATCGTCGAAGTGCTGCCAGAGGAGCTCGGCATCGGCGTCGCGGAAGCCGAGCGCTTTCAGGCGGGCAACGCCGTCCTCACGTTGCACGCCGAAACTCCTCGACCGGCCAACCGCGCTCGGCCGCGATCTTCCGCAGCTTGCGGTCCGGATTGACGACGACCGGGTGGCCGACCGCCTCGAGGAAGGGCAGGTCGGTGTGGCTGTCGCTGTAGGCCGTCGACGCATCGAGATCGTGGTCGAGAGCGCGGATGCAGTCGGCCTTCGCCTGGGCGTGCAGCGCGCGGATCGCCGTGCCCGTGTACTCGCCGTCGACGACCTCGCACACCGTGCCGAGCGCGCCGTCGAAGCCGAGGTCGTCGGCGATCGCCTGCACGATCTCCTGCAGCGCCGCGCTCACGATGTAAACCGGCTCGCCGCGCTCGCGGTGCCGCTCGACGAGGTCGAGCGACTGCGCGTAGACGAGCGGGCGCAGGATGGTCTCCATCGACTCGGCGACGAGGTCGCGCATCTCGTCCGGCGTGTGACCGCGCAAGAGGATGAGCCCATCCTCGGCTGCGCGACGCACCGCGGTGTGCGACGCGCCGCGCAGCATGAAGAGGAACTGCCACGCAGCTGCTTCGACCATCATCCGGCGCGTGATGATGCCGTGGCGCCGGAACGCCGGCGCAAGGGCAAGCGCCGACGAGCGGCGGAGCAACGTGCGGTCGAGATCGAAGAACGCCGCTGCGCTCAAGCGCTGAGACCGGCGGCGCCGTACGCCTCTTTACGGCGGCCGTAATCCTGGATGCTGGCGACTTTCCCGTCACGCACGACGAAGATCTGGAAGAGCCGCGGCACGAGCCCCTTTGCGCCGAGCCGGTCGAGCCGCTTGCCGCGCAGCTCGACGAGCACCCGGTCGCCGACGTCGATCATCTGCCCCGGACGCAGCCGATTCGCCTCGGCGCGCCACAGCAGCGTGCGCACCACCTCGTCCGCCGTCTCGCATTCCTTCCACTTCGCCGTCGGCGCCGGCCGCCACGTCGCGTCGTCGTGCAGCCGCATGCGCAGCTTCTGATGGTCCGCGCGACGTGCGAGCCGGAAGACTTCGTCGATCGTTTCCTCGTTAGGAGACAAGCGGCAGCGCCTTGACGATCGACCCCGGCTCGCGCCGCGCATCGATCGACTCGGCGATCTCGACGATCGCCTGCGCAGTCGGCGCATCCGGATGCACGGCGACGAGCGGCGCACCGAGGTCGCCTTGCTCGCGCAGCAGCGGATCGAGCGGGACGGTCCCGAGAAGCGGAACGTCCAGCTGCGCAGCGAGCTCCGCACCGCCGCCGGTGCCGAAGACGTCGCCGCTCATGTTCTCGATCACACCGAGCAGGCGCATGTTCGTCTTGCGCGCCATCGACGCTGCGCGGGATGCGACGTCTTGTGCCAGCTTCTGCGGCGTCGTCACGACGACGACCTCGGCGCGCGGCAGAAGCTGTCCGAGTGAGATCGAGATGTCGCCGGTGCCGGGCGGCATGTCGACGACGAGCACGTCGAGCTCGCCCCAGTGCACATCCGTCAGGAATTGCTCGAGCGCGCGATGCAGCATCGGACCGCGCCACATCACCGGCTCGTTGTCGTCGAGGAAGAAGCCGATCGACATCAACTTCAGGCCGTCCTTCACCGGCGGCACGATCATCTGGTCGACCGCGACCGGCCGCTGGTGGATGTCGAGGATGTGCGGGATCGAGTGGCCGTAGATGTCGGCGTCGAGGATCCCGACCCGGCGGCCGAGCTGTGAGAACGCGACCGCGAGATTGGCGGTCAGCGAGGACTTGCCGACGCCGCCCTTGCCGGAGGCGACGGCGATGACGCGGCAGCCGGCCGGAAGCTTGACGACGTCGTCGCGCTCGACGCCGCCGCGGAGCTTCGTCGTCAGGGCCTGGCGCTCGTCGGGGGTCATGACGCCGAAGTTCAGCCGGACGCCTTCGACGCCTTCGACCGGGGCGAGGGCCTCGGCGACCTGGCGCTCGAAGGAATCGCGGAGCGGGCAACCGGCGATCGTCAGCACGATCGTCAGGGAGACGATCCCGTCGGCGACCTCGATGTCCCGAACCATGTCGAGCTCGGTGACCGGCCGCTGCAGCTCCGGGTCGATCACCCCTGCGAGGGCGGCCAGGATCGCGTCGCGGCTGGGCTCCACGTCAGGAAGCGTAACGGCGGAGGTTCTTCACGGCGGCCGCGAGCGGCCGTGCGTCGTTCAGCACGGGCGCGAAGAGGTCGCCGGTTCGCGCGACCCGCTCGAGCGCCGCCTGCATCGTGAAGTCGCGCGGCCGGACGTCCGGGGTCAGCTCCTCCCAGCGGAGCGGCGTCGAGACCGGAGCGCCGGGCTTCGGGCGCACCGAATAGACGCTGGCGATCGTCTTGCCGGCTCCGTTCTGGCGATGATCGACGAGCACGCCGCTCCGCTTCTTCTTCAGCCATTCCGTCGTCACGAGTCCCGGATGGCGGGCCTCGAGCAGACGCGCGGCCGCCTCCGCGAACGTGTACGTCTCGTCGTAGCTCGACCGCCGCGTGATCGGGGCGAGAACGTGAATGCCGTCGGCGCCGCTCGTCTTCACGTAGCCGGGCAGCTCGAGCTCGTCGAGCAGCTCGCGGATCAGGTGTGCGACTTCGATCGCCTGGGCGAAGCCCTCGGGCTCGTCGGGCGGATCGAGATCGAACACGACGTAGTCGGGTCTGTGCGGCTTGTCGGCGCGCGAGTACCACGCGTTCATGTCGATGCAGTTCATCTGCACGGTCCAGAGCAGCGCGTCGCGAGAGTTGACGAGCAAGAAGTCGACCTGCCGGCTGCCGCCGCCGCGCGGATGAGTGGTGAACTCTCGAGTCTGGGCCCAGGAGGGTGCGCCCTTCGGAACCTGCTTCTGGAAGTACACGTCCTCCGTGATGCCGTGCGGATAGCGCTTGAACGTGAACGGGCGGTCGCGCAGGTGCGGCAGGATCGCCGGAGCGATCTCGCCGTAGTACTCGAACAGGTCGCCCTTCGTGATCCCGTCCTCGGGGAAGAGGACGCGATCGCCGCTCGTCAGCTTGACCGTCATCCTGATTCGTCGTCCGAGAAACGGGGAAGGACGACGGCATGACCACGGTCGCTCAACTGCACAGCTGCGACGGGTTCACGGTCGAATCGCCCGACGGCTGCCTGGGCTGGGTCGAGGAGACCTGGCTCGACAGTGAGAACCATCCGGCAGCGGTAGCGGTGCGGACCGTGGACGGCCGGCGCGCCCTGCTCCTCGCCGAAGCGGTGCGGGCCGTCGACGCGGACGCGCAGGAGGTGTTCGTGGACGCCGGCGTCGAGCTGCTCGCGCTCGAGCAGCCGCGGCTCGCGAGCGCCGATGGGGCGATCGCTGCCACCTGGACGGCGACGGACGAGCACCTCGTTGCGACACCGGCCGGCGCGCACGCCGTGCCGGAGGCGGCCGCGCTCTCGGCCGCGCGTGCAACGACGGCGACTCACGAGCGCGCGCTCTGGCAGACGATCGTGCTCGCGCTCGCGGTCATCGCCGGGCTGATCGGGGCCGAGATCGGTCTCGCCTTCGGGATCGCGTATCTCGTCACCGGCCAACCGTATTAGACGGTGCGGTAGCGCAGCTCCTGTCGTCCGCCGCGCACGATCGCGTCGCACACCTCCGCGCATCGGTAGCCGTCCTCGAACGTGGCGCCGTAGGGCGCGACGTCGGTGTCGTTCGCGATTGCGTCCAGCATGTGGTGCAGCTCGTGCACGAACGTGTCGCCCCAGCCGACCACGTGGCCGGGCGGCCACCAGTGCTGCGCGAACGGATGGTCGGCTTCGCTCACCTGTACGGTCGTGAACCCGCGCACGCGGCCGCCCTGCTTGAACACCTGGAGATCCGCGAAGCGCTCCATGTCGAACGCGAGCGCGCCCTTCGTCCCGTTGATCTCCCACTGCAGCGCATTCCGCCGCCCGTGCGCGAACCGCGTGGCCTCGAGCGTGCCGACGGAGCCGTTCTCGAACTCGACCGCTGCTTCGGCCGCGTCATCCACCTCGCGGCCGGGGATGAACGTCTTCGCGAAGCCGCTCACCGCCGCAACCTCGCCGTTGAGGAAGCGCGCGACGTCGACTGCATGGGTCATCAGGTCGCCGATCGCACCGGACCCCGCCTCGTCCGCGTGGAAGCGCCAGGTGTCGAGCGACGCGTCGTCACCCCAATCCTGGAGATACCGGACGCGGAAGTGGCGGATCTCGCCGAGCTCGCCCGCCTCGATCAGCTCGCGCGCGAGCCGCACCGCGGGCACGAAGCGATAGTTGAACGCGCACATGTGCTTGACGCCTGTCGCCGCCACCTGCCGCCAGATCTCGAAGCTCTCGTCGGCGTCGCGGCCGAGCGGCTTCTCGCAGACGACGTGCTTGCCCGCGTTCGCGGCCGCGATCGTCGGCTCCGCGTGCAGCGAGTTCGGGCCGCCGTTGTCGAACAGGCCGATCCGCTCGTCCGCAACGAGGTTGCGCCAGTCGTCGGTCGCGTACTCGTAGCCGTAGCGCGTCGCCGCCTCCTGCACGGCCTCCGCGTTGCGGCCGGCGATGCCGACGAGCTTCGGCTCGAGCGGCGGCGGCCACGTCATGTACGCGATCTTGTGGAACGCGTTCGAATGGGCTTTGCCCATGAACGCGTAGCCGAGCATCCCGATGCCGATCCCGGATTCATCAGACGCTGCCACGTGCGCGATAGTACGCGTATGGAACCGGTGAAGTGGGGCATCGTCTCGACCGCGGACATCAACCGCAAGGTGATCCCCGGCGCGCACGCGTCCGACCAAGTCGAGCTCGTCGCCGTCGCCAGTCGCGAGCAGTCGAGGGCCGACGCGTATGCGCGCGAGTGGGAGATCCCGCGGGCATACGGCAGCTACGAGGCCCTGCTCGCGGACGCCGAGATCGAGGCGGTCTACATCTCGCTCCCGAACACGCTGCACTGCGAGTGGTCGATCAGGGCGATGGAGGCGGGCAAGCATGTGCTCTGCGAGAAACCGCTGTCGCGTGACCCCGACGAGGTCTCCGCCGCGTTCGATGCCTCCGACCGGACCGGGATGCTGATGAGCGAAGCGTTCATGTGGCGGCACAATCCGCAGACGAAGAAGCTGAAAGAGCTCGTCGACGGCGGGGCGATCGGCGAGCTGCGCCTGATCCGCTCGGCCTTCAGCTACTCGCTCTACGACGAGACGAACATTCGCCTGCGCACCGACGTCGACGGCGGCGCGTTGATGGACGTCGGCTGCTATTGCGTCAGCGGTTCGCGGCTGCTCGGCGGCGAGCCGCTCGAGGCTCACGGGCTCGCGCGGCGCGGACCGAGCGGAACCGACTGGGTGACGGCGGGTGTCCTTCGCTTCCCGAACGACGTGCTCGCGACCTTCGACTGCGGCACGGCGCTGCCGAACCGGGACGAGCTCGAGGCGATCGGCAGCGAGGGCTCGCTCTTCCTCGACGACCCGTGGCACTGCAATACGCCCGTGATCGACGTTCGCAACCCGTCGGGCGTCGTCGTCGAGCGCATCCAGGTCGAGCAACAGGACTCGTACCGGCTCGAGCTCGAGAACATGAGCGACGCGATCCGCGGCGAAGGGGAGCTGCTGCTCGGCCGCGACGACGCGATGGGTCAGGCGAGGACGATCGCGGCGCTGTCGCGATGACGCACGAGGAAGCACGCGAACGCGCTGCGGCGCTGCTGGCCGAGGCCGGCATCGTGCTGACGCAGCAGGAGCGCGCGCAGCTCGAGGTGACAGACGTCGGTCTCGGCCGGCTCGAGGAGGTCGGCCTGCAGCTCGTCGTCTACGAGAACAACGACCGGTATTGCGCGAAGGAGCTCGTGCTCTTCCCGCACCAGCTCTGTCCGGAGCACCGTCATCCGCCGGTCGGCGACGACCCCGGCAAGCAGGAGACCTTCCGCGTACGCACCGGCGAGGTGACGCTCTTCGTCGAGGGACACGGCGAGCTGACACTGCGGCCGGGCGACCAGTTCACGATCCCGCCGGACACGCTGCATTGGTTTCGCGCCGGCAACGAGGGCGCGATCGTCTCGGAGTTCTCGTCGCCGAGCCGCGACGAGTACGACGTCTTCACGGATCCAAAGATCGTCCGGTAGATATTTTGCCCGGCATGACCGAAGCCGCCGACAAGATCAGCAACAAGATCGCGGAGCTCGACGATTGGCGGGGCGACACGCTCGCGCGCGTCCGAAAGCTCATTCGGGACGCAGACCCGGATGTCGTCGAGGAGTGGAAATGGGAGAAGCCGACCTCCGGCGGCGTCCCCGTCTGGTCGCATGACGGCGGCATCTGCACCGGCGAGTCGTACAAGCAGGTCGTGAAGCTGACCTTCTTCCGCGGCGCTTCGCTGGAGGACCCGAAGAAGCTCTTCAACTCGAGCCTCGAAGGGAGGACGCGACGCGCGATCGACATCCGCGAGGGAGAGACGATCGATGCGACGGCGTTCAAGGCGCTGATCCGCGCAGCGGTCGCGGCGAACTCCGCTGCGAAGACGTGAGCTAGAGCTTCGCGCCGCTCAGCGCGGTCGGCGACCGAAGAGGCGGGCGAGGTTGATGTCGAATCCCCACCCGAACGTCTTCGGCGTGAAGAGCCTCGGCTCGGCGGGGTTCCACCAGCGCGACTTGAGGCGCGCAACCGTCGGGCGGCGCCAGTCGTACGGCATGCCGAGGAACGTGCCGGTCTTCGCCATACCGCCAGAGTACTCGTGCTTCGCTCGGCTCGCATCGTTGTTTTGTACTGTCATTCGGTGTCGTGACCGTCAGCGCCGAAGCCGCGCGTCGTTTTCTCGTAGCGCGGCACTTTCTCGCACCCGCACGCTCCGTCGCGGGCGGCGCCGACGGCGTGCTCGAGGTACTGCGGCGGCTCGGATCGATCCAGTTCGACCCGATCGCGGTCGCCGGGCGGAACCACGACCTCGTCCTGCATGCGCGCGTCGCAGGCTACGAGCCCGCCTGGTGCGACG
>Ga0157369_10010511_pt1 | contig 10535 bp, 8 predicted proteins | sample C25metaG_FD_113461 | JGI IMG/M metagenome (GOLD analysis project Ga0157369, IMG submission 113461) | Corn rhizosphere microbial communities from Kellogg Biological Station, Michigan, USA - C2-5 metaG | ecosystem: Host-associated > Plants > Roots > Rhizosphere > Soil | place: USA: Michigan...
CATAGTTGTGGACGTTTGTAAACAATAGATTAATTTAAAATAAATTTTTAGATATTTATCATACAATCTATATAAAGTTTCGATTATCTATACAAATCACCCGGATTTCCCTCCCACCAACTTAAGTTTCTATGCGTAAAAAAGTATAAATCCAGATTTACGAATCTTGATTAATAGACACCAGTCCTTCAGCAATGGCATATTTCATAAGTCCGACAATTGATTTTGTTTTTGTTTTTATAAAAATATTCCTTCGATGTGCTTCCACAGTCCGCTCGCTGATGAATAATTTTTCACCGATCTGTTCATTATTAAATTCTCTGGCAATGAGTTTCAGCACCTCAAGTTCTCTGGCAGAAAGAATTGGTTTATTTTCTTCCTTTGAGTCCATCAGCTCATCAGGATTCATAAGATTATCCATAATCACATTTTGGACACTGCTACTGAGATATTTCCCGTTTTGGTGAACAATTTTCAGTGCATCGATTACCTCGTGCATATTAGTTCTTTTCAGGACGTAGCCGGATGCACCAGCTTTTATCATTCTGGAAATGATGGAAATATCCTCATGCATCGTGAGTGCGATGACTTTTATATTGGGAAACAGTTCTCTGACTTTTTTTGTGATTTCTATTCCCGATGAATCCGGCATGTGGATATCCATCAAAATGACATCAATCTGATTGTCTGTTAAAAAATCCAGTGTTTCCTTTATTGATGTTGCGCCGGCTACAAAGGAAATGCTCTCTTCATCTTCGAGAAGGGATTTAAGTCCTTCTATCATCAACTGGTGATCATCTACAATTAAGACCCTGATTTTGTCACTTGCCATATTTAATATTACTCAATTGGGATTAGAATACTTATAATTGTTCCTCTTTTAATTTTTGAATCGACATGAATGTTACCATTCAGATTCTCGATCCAGGATTTGATATGTGATAATCCAAAACTGGATTTATTTTTCAATGACTCCGTATCGAATCCTTTTCCATTGTCTTCTGCCATCAATGTGATCTGGTTATGATCCTGTGCAATCTGTATGAATAGTTCTGTCGCATCCGCATGTTTTATCGTATTGTTCACAATTTCCTGTAATGTGCGGTAGATTACATTTTCTATCAGATCATCTAATTTATGATTAAGTCCGAAAGTATCAAAGCTCATTTTCAGCTTATTGCTTTGGTTCACTTTATCCGAAATATTTTTCAAAGCTCCTTTTAGCCCTTGTTCTGAGAGAAGTGATGGTGCAAGGTTGTGAGAAATGCTCCGAACCTCATCAAAAGCATCATTGATACTTTCCATCAAAGAATTCAGAAGTTCATTCTTTTTTTTATCAGTTATATCTTTTCGCTTTTGCAGTACGCTTGCATTGAGTCCGGCTAATGAAAGCAGATATCCCAAACTATCATGCAATTCCCTTCCTATCCTTTTTCTCTCCTGTATCTCCGCTTCCAGTGCTGCATTGGATTTCCTTTTAGTAAGTTCTATGATGGTTTCCTGGAGTTTCACTTTTTGTTTGTTTTGATGATTTCTGTATAAAAGATATGACCCACCGGATATCATCAGGAAAATTAATGACAGAAAGAACAGCCATATGTTTTTGTTGCTGATGGCGAGTTCTTTTTTCTCCAGTTCCAATTGCTGCATTTTGTTGAGTTGATTCAGATAATCTACTTCTACGTCATATATCTGATTGACAATCGTATTGTTATTGAGCTCTTCTTTTACTTTGACATGTTCCTGAAATTCTTTCAGACTGATTTTAAAATTTCCTTTCTTTTCATAAATGCTTGAAAGAAGCTGATGAGCATCAGCTTTTAAAGATTGATTATTTTTTTCATTAGACACCGCCATCACTTCATTTGCGTATCTTAAAGCATCTTCTATTTTATTTTGACTTAGCAAAACCCTTGAGATCCCAACTTTGGAAACAGCAAGCAAATGAATCAGATTGGCGTTTTCCGCTATCCCGATGCTGGTAGAATATGCATTGTAGGCCTTTTCCATCTTATTTTCGGAAAGAAACATATTCCCCATAATTTGATAAGACACACAAATTCCATAAACATTCTTGGTTTTTTCCGAAAGAAAAATAGAACGATTCAAATTTTCGAGGCCCAAGCTCATTTTCTTTTTGGAGAAGTTGCAGATCGCAATATTGTTCAGAATGGTAGATGCCAGAATCGTATCCTTGTTGGAGTTGCTGGAATTGAGTGCGCTCTTGAAATAACTTAATGCTTTCTCGTGATTATCCAGATTAAGGTAAGTGAGACCGATGTTATTGAGCGTTCCTGTTTTTTTTTGCTTATTTCCTGCCAGATCGTAGTTTTCCAATGCTTTTATGAAATAGATGTAGGCAGATCTGAAATTGCCAAATTCATTGTAGATAGTTCCAAGATTATTATTAAGGTTTGCGATCTCATAGTAAAAGTTGATCTTTTCTGCCAGTTTTAATGATCGCTTATAATATTTTATTGCCTCGGAATAATTGGTTTCAAAAGCATAGGATGAGCCTATGTATTTTAGAGAGATAATCTCTGCTTTTTTGCTATCAGGAGTGATAGACCGTAGTATTTTATTTGATCTTTCACGGGCAAGAGAAGGATTTTCATAAACCAATTTGTGGATCTCTGCGAACTGACTTTCATACATGTAAGATTGATCCAAATCATTTTTATCATCTGATGAATGACAGGATACAACAAAATTCATCAATAAAAAAATGAGAATACATAAGAGAACAAGATATCTTTTATCCTTTTTCATTTTATATGTTGTGAGCAAATCCATTTTTATCTTAATACAAAAAAAACCATACAAATATGAGGTTTAATCATGGATTTAGTTTTATTTTCCGACAATAGATACTTAAAATAGGTGGTAGCACGTATTTTATTATCAGAAAATTAGCAGGAAACCCGAATTGTTTTAGAAAAAATTATGAATTTAATTTGTAAAACATTAATCAAATAAAAATTTAATTATGAAGAAAATTTTTACTTTACTGTCGGCCTTGCCATCATTGCTGCTTCTCAGTGGGAATGTTTATGGTCAGCAAACGATTTATTCTGAAAACTTTAGCTACCCGACAGGCGGTCTTCCTCAAGGTTGGGAAATCCAGGCAGAGCAACCGCCCGGCTGGTCTATCAATAATTCCCAGATTTCGGGTGGCACAGCTCCTGAACTGTATATGACTTACGGAATGCAAGTCGGTCTCAGCCGTTTGGTTTCGCCTGCTATTAATATTGCAGGGCATAAGCAGCTTGCATTATCTTACAATCAATATCTCATTAATTTTGCAGGTGATGCCGGAGAAACGATTGGTGTAGATGTAACCTTTGATGGAGGGCAGACCTGGCAGCCTCTTTGGGAAAAACCACTTGGTACACTTAATATTCCACAGGACAGATTTACTTACTTCGTAACAGTACCTGAAAGTGCAACGGAAATGAAATATGCTTTCCGGTATGATGGAAACAATTTCTTTATCAACGGCTGGGCGATTGATAATATAAAAATTGAAGATGTTGCCAATAAAGACCTTCTTGTAAGCAATATTACTGGTAATACAACACTCAATGCTGGAAAACCGGCTATGTTTGTCGCAGAAGTAACGAATGGAGGCAAATCTGTACAAAATAATTATACTGTCAAACTAAAATCGAGTGACGGTACAGAACTTGCAACTGCATCGGGAGAATCAATCAATTTCGGTGAAAAATCTCAAAATTTCCTTACCTGGACACCTCAATTAAGCGATGTTTCCCATAAGTCAGTATATGCTGTCGTAGAAAGTTCAGACGACATAGACCCAAACAATAATCAATCAAAAAATCTATCAGTAAACGTGCTGAAAGAAGAAACTAAAAATGTACAGATTGGTACTGGCTCATTTACGCTGCAACATTCTATACCGTTCAATTTTTATACTTTGTATAGTCTGGGTCAGACAATGTACACTTCACAACAAATAGGTACAAGTAATTCGAAAATTAGCGGAATACAATATACTTGCCAGTTTGATGAAGATAACAACGATATTCCTATACAAATCTATCTGGCAGAGACCAATCAGGAAGATCTTTCCTCCGACTGGCTGAATCCAGCTTCATTTACCAAGGTGTATGATGGTAAAATGAATTTCAAAAAAGGATTCAACAACTTATACATCCCATTGCAAACCGAATTCAACTATACTGGAAAAAATCTTGTCATCTACACGAACAAAAGTCATCCGCAACAGGTACTATGGTCCACTTTTATGAGTACGTTTTCAGAATCACCAATCTATTCCAGATACAGCGACCGTGATGACCAGCCTTTTGATGCTATGAATCCTCCACAAGGCTATCCTGTTCTTTATACGCCAAACGTAACACTATTCTTTACCGACGGTACAATGTCCGTAATTGATGAAGGTTCAAAATATTCCACCCTTAGCGTTTATCCAAATCCGGTAAGAGATGTTCTAAAAATCAAAACCTATCAGAATGAAAAGATCCTGGAAATCCGATTGATAAATTCTGCCGGGCAGATTGTATCACATCAAATGATTGATAATGGAAAACCAGAAGCGGATGTGAAAGGACTGCCGGCCGGATATTATTTGGCGCAAATCACTACATCAAAAGGATTAGTAACAAAAAAAATACTAGTGGAAAAATAATTATTGACACCTTGCACTAGAAAAGACCGGGCAGTGTAAAACTGGCCGGTCTTTATATGAATAATTAATATGACTCTATATTATTCATCGTTTTACTTTCTGAATCTATGTTTAGGAAACTTAAAAAAACAATTCGACTGACGAGCTATTCTTTGATGAAAATGTTATATCAAATGATAGTATCGTATACAAAAATTAGTTAAAGATTTTGCGAGTTGTATCCTAACGTGATCGTTGAATTTATTTATAAATTACATACACTGTTTTTATATCGATTGATTTAAATATATGATTTTTAATGTTTTAAAAAATATGTCATAATCTATCAGTATTAAAAATGATTGCTTTTAGTTTTCTTATTATTCCCATTTTTTAAGATCATAGGCAGCTTCCCAGAAATGATATTCCATTCGTGAGGATGTTATAAATGCTTCCGTCATTTTTTCTCTGATGGAAGGAGTTGTTTCAGAAGCAATTTGATCGCAAAGGCTAATAGCTTGGAGCACTGCATCTGCAAACTCTTCACCACCGTAAGTATCAATCCATCTTTGATAAGGAATATTTTCTGATTTAAGGTTATTGTAAATATGATCTCCTACTTTTTTGTAAATCCAAAAGCAGGGTAGTACGGCTGCCATTGCAATCTCTACTGATTCCAATGCCGCTGTACTCTTAAGGAAGTGAATATAATGATGACACGCAGGTTGTATCTCGCCTTTTTCTGTTAAACCGAAGTCTTTAAAATAAGATTCGTGCAGTATATTTTCTACGACAATTGCAGTTTCCGCATATTTTAGGTACTTTAAAGTGTGGTTAATGTTGTTCGCTCTCGCAGCAATTAATGCCAAGGCTCTTCCAAAGTGTTCGAGATACAAAGAATCCTGAGCCATATAAAATTGAAATTTTTCTTTTGGTAAAGTACCGTTTGCTAATTCGGAAACGAATGGCATTTTCAGAATAGACTGATATCTATTTTCGGTTTGTTTCCAGGTTAATTCAGACCAGGTCATTTTTAATTAATTTATTTGGGTTAAAAAAGTGATTCAAAGGGCCGTTTCCATTTCCGGTAACTACATCTTTTCCATTTTTGATTGCGTCGAAAACATATTGTTGTGCGAATTCTACTGCTTGGTATAAATCTTCACCTCGTGCAAGGTAAGCTGCAATTGCCGACGAAAGTGTACAGCCGGAACCGTGGGTGTTTTTAGTGATAAACTTTTCGGTTTCAAAGAAATATTGTTTGCCATATTCTTCAAAAAATATAGAAGTTACAGTTGGTGACTCTTGATGTCCTCCTTTCAGCAATATATTTTTACAGCCGGATTTCAAAATCTTTTTTCCTGCAGCCTGCATATCTTCTAAAGTTTTCACATCCATTCCTGCAAGTATCGAAGCTTCATCCATATTGGGTGTGATGATATCTGCAATAGGGAATAACTTCTCTACGATTGTATTGATTGTTTCCTCCTCAATCAGACGATGTCCGCTTGTCGCCACCATTACAGGATCAAATACGATAGGAATTTTTGGATATTTATTTAATGTCTTTACTATTACTTCAACCAATTGCGGGGTATGAACCATTCCAATTTTTATTGCTTGCGGGACAATGTCGTCGAGTACCGCTTCGATCTGGTCTGCAACCGCTTTGATCGGAATAGGATAAATGTTTCTCACGCCCATCGTGTTCTGCACTGGAAGTGCAGTAAGTACGGATGTTGCATAACATCCCAGCGCAGAAAATGTTTTTATGTCTGCCTGGATTCCGGCACCACCACTGCTGTCAAAGCCTGCAATTGTAAGTACGGAAGTGTAAGTGTTTTTTTTCATTTCAGTATTTCATTTTTAAGTTGGTATGCCGCTTTCTCGGGATTTTCTGCGGCACAAATCGTTGATACGACCGCTATTGAATCTGCGCCAGCTTTTATGATTGCGCTTACATTTAATAAATTGATATTCCCGATGGCAACTAATGGTTTATTGGTGAGAGACCGTATTTTTGATAAGCCATCCAAACCCCATTCTGTAACGGTGTCTTTTTTGGTGTCGGTGCAGTATATAGGACTGATGCCCAAATAATCTGATAGTTCTGTGTATTCATTTTCCAACTGACTCAGATATTCAATGGAGTATCCAATGATTTTTTCTTTGAAGAATTGTTGCCCTCGAAGAACTGACGGAGTTATATCATTATTCCCAACGTGAATGCCTGCAGCATTTACTTTTTCGGCAATTTGAGAATGATCATTGATGATGAGCGGGATATTGTACTTATCAGTAATTTCTTTTAGTTTTAAAGCTTTAAAAAGAAAATCTTCGGTTGATGTATTCTTTTCACGAAGCTGAATAATATCGACACCTCCTAAAATCGACTGTTCGGCAACTTTAAGAAAATCTTTACCCAGACAATCCTTTTCGGAAATGACCAGATATAAAGGATAAGGAAATAAGGACTTTTTTATCATCATTCAATCAACTTTAGATGAGTGTTAAATTCTTCTTCAGTTAAATTATACAATCGATCAATAAGGTTGAACTGTAAACTTCCCGGGCCTGTGCTTTTTTCAGCTGCCAATTCTCCTGCTATACCAATTAAACTCATTGCTGAAACCACACCTTCCGTCTTATTTTCAATAACTCCGATGAATGCGCCAATAAGTGCAGATGCCGTGCAGCCAAGTCCGGTAACCTTTGGCATCATCGGATGACCATTTTTCAGATAAATTATTTGACTATTACTGATGACAATGTCTGTTTCACCGGAAATGCAGACCACCGAGTTGTAATTGTGCACAAGGGTTTTTGCTGCTTCAATAGCTTCATCACTTTGTGCTGTACTATCTGCTCCTTTTGTAGTTGTGTTATTCGTTTTTGCAAGAGCGATGATCTCCGAAGCATTTCCACGGATAACTGTTGGATGTAGTGATAGCAGCTTACTTAAAACCGAATCACGATAAGTTGTTGCACCCGCTCCTACAGGATCTAATATCCAGGGCTTTTGTAATAGGTTAGCTTTTTGTGCAGCCAACAACATTGATTCCTCCCAATATTCATCCAGCGTACCAATATTGACCACCAAAGAATGTGAGATATTGACCATATCCTCAACTTCGGATTTCGCGTGAGCCATAATGGGTGATGCGCCAATTGCAAGAAGTGCATTGGCGGTATTATTCATCACAACATAGTTTGTAATACTATGGACTAGGGGAGATGTGTTTCTTACTTGCAGGATGTGTTGCCAGAGATTATTTTCCATTCTAATATTTTTAAAAATAAAAGCTTTAGGATAAAATCCGAACAACAGTCATTATCAGATTAATAATGACTTATTGCTTTTCCCTACGTCGGTGTAAGCCGTATCAGGTTCAAAGGGACTGTCTCAATTCTTTTCAGAATACCCCTAAAGCGTGATGCAAAAATATTGAAAAATATTGTTCTTATAGATAATTGAGAAAAAAAAATAAAATTAAATAGATCTAAGATTTGCATTGTGTATTTATTATGATTAAATTTTATATGTTAAGCTTTCATACTTCTTACCGTTACACTTGAAGCTTATACTTTTTAGATCTATGCTTATATTTTTGTTTTTTTTAATGTTTCTGTATCGTAACAAAAAAAAATTAACATTTCAATATTAAAAAACGAAGTTACATGTCAAAAATTTAACCTTTTTGAAAACCTAAATGCAGGATTTGGTATTTTACCTCATTATTTTGTCAATAAATTAAGTGTAAAAAACACATTTTTTAATCAGAATAAGCATTTTTTGTATAGAATTTTAAAAAAAATTACATCAAATTTTATGTTTTTCTTATCATAATTTATATTAAATAATGTTATAAATATTTAATGAATAAATGTGACTTTGTTCTACATTTAAGGCTTGTATCAACTGTTTATATCATTATTTATATGATAAGCTTATCATATTTAAGGTGTCAATCTTATCATAATAAATAGATATGTAAATTATTGATATATAGTAAGTAATTGAAAATTTATTTTTTTTTATCAATTGTATTTTTATATTTGTGATGTTACGTAAATGTTAACAATCAAATGAATCCAAATTTCATTCATACTTATTTATCTGTTGACTGTGTTGTCTTTGGTTTTGATCAGGAGAATAAACTTAATATTCTTTTAGTACAACGCCATGTCGATGATATTCCAGTTGAGCAGCAAAAAAAACTACCTGGAAGTTTGATTTTTAGTGATGAAGATGTAGATGATGCTGCAAACAGAGTTTTATTTGAACTTACAGGGATAAAGAAAATGGTGCTGAAGCAATTCAAATGTTTTGCGGATCCTAACCGTGCGAGTAATCAAAATGATATCAGATGGATGGGCAAGGAGTATAAGCATAACATAGACAGAATCATTACAGTAGCTTATCTCTCACTATGCCGTATAGATCATAAAATAAACAGTACAAAGTACGATACTGTTGACTGGCATCCGATAGACAAAGTTCCCAAATTGCCTTTTGATCACAATAAGATTATCGCAGAGTCTTTGGTAGAAATCAGAAAATGGATTGATTCCGATTTTTCTATCATTTTTGTACTCTTACCAAAAAAATTCACGATCAGACAATTGTATCAGTTATACAATGCTCTCAGCGAAAAGAAAATTGATATCAAGAACTTTCATAAAAAAATCTCATCATTCAGTTATATCATCGCATTAGACGAGATCGAAAGCAATGTTTCGCACCGTGCTGCCAGATATTACAGGTTTGATCCGAAGATCTATAAAAAGACCCAAAATAAATTAATTAAATAAAAAAAGCTTCTATAAAAGTATGTATTTATTAGGATACGATATCGGCAGTTCATCTGTAAAAGTTTGTCTCATAGAGGCTTCCAGTGGAAGAGTTGTGGCTTCTGATTTTTCTCCGAAAAAAGAGATGAAAATTACTGCTATCAATCCCGGTTGGGCAGAGCAGAATCCAGCTGATTGGTGGACAAATCTGAAACTGGCACATCAGTCGGTAATGTCCCACGCTGGAATAGATGCAGAAGATATCAAAGGTATCGGAATTACCTGGCAGATGCACGGGTTGATATTGGTAGATAAAGATCAGAATATTCTTCGTCCGTCTATCATCTGGTGTGACAGCCGCGCAGTTCCTTATGGTGAAAAAGCATTCAAGGAAATTGGTGAGGAAAAATGTCTTTCACAGTTATTGAATTCGCCTGGTAATTTTACAGCTTCAAAATTAGCCTGGGTCAAGGAAAATGAGCCAGAAATCTTTGATAAGATTGATAAAATAATGCTGCCCGGAGATTACATTGCTATGAAGCTTTCCGGAGAGATAGGAATTACTGTTGAAGGTCTTTCTGAAGGGATTTTCTGGGATTTCAAAAACAATTGTATTTCCGAAGATATTATTAATTATTATGGAATTCCAAAAAACTTCTTTCCTGAGATTGTTCCAACATTTGGAATACAATCTACAGTTTCCGCTTCTGCTGCAGAAGAATTAGGACTGAAGGAAGGAACACCAATTTCCTACAGAGCCGGAGATCAGCCGAATAATGCCTTATCACTTAATGTTTTCAATCCGGGAGAAATAGCTTCCACAGCGGGAACTTCTGGCGTTGTTTACGGTGTTTTGGATCAGTTGGATTATGATAAATTATCCAGAGTCAACACGTTTGCGCATGTGAATCATACGGAGGAGCAAATGAGATTGGGTGTTTTGCTTTGCATTAATGGAACAGGAATTCTTAATTCATGGTTGAAGCACAATTTCGCCACATCATTATCCTCCTATGGTGATATGAATGAGTTAGCATCGCTTTCCCCAATCGGTTCAAAAGGTTTAAGTATCATTCCATTCGGAAATGGGGCAGAA
>Ga0157369_10010514_pt1 | contig 10534 bp, 12 predicted proteins | sample C25metaG_FD_113461 | JGI IMG/M metagenome (GOLD analysis project Ga0157369, IMG submission 113461) | Corn rhizosphere microbial communities from Kellogg Biological Station, Michigan, USA - C2-5 metaG | ecosystem: Host-associated > Plants > Roots > Rhizosphere > Soil | place: USA: Michigan...
CACCGGGAGACGCATACTGCTGCCTCAGGGCCATCACGCAGGCACGCAGCAGCGCCGCGAGATCGCCGCTGACCTGGACGGTGGGAACGGTCAGCGCAAGACCGGCCATAGTGGCGGAGGCAAGTACCGCCACGCTGAGAGCCTGCCACGTCGCGATCGCCAACCGTGGAGCACGGTCGGCCCAGCTTGCCCCGCGCAGCAGGGGTGGAACGACGACCGCCAGGAACAGGGCGTAGGAAAAAAGGACTAGCGCAACGATCATCCGCCAGCCCTCTCCTCACGCGCCGAACTCAGCAGACGATGAAGCTCCTCCGCTTCATCCGCTTGCATTCCCGCAACAAATCCGACCAGCGCGGCGGCCCGGTCGTCCGTCAGCGACAACGCCTCCCCCACCAACCCGGCGACGTACTCCTCACGACTCGCAGCCGGCCCGTACCTAAAGGCACGCCCGTCACGCTCTTTGGTGAGCCAACCTTTGCGGTACAGGATCTCGGTCACCGTATGCACCGTGTTGTACGCCAAAGGACGATTCAGGCGCTCAAGCATCTCGCGCACCAGCAGCGGTGTATTGGCGTTCCACACCTCAGTCATGATCGCGCTTTCCAGATCGCCGAACTTCGGCACGCAGCCTCCTGGTCTCAGTTCACATTGATTGTCTGCACTAAGGATAGAGCCTGCTTCCCCATTTGGACCTATTCACCTAAGTAGCTTAGGATTACGTTTAGGACGCTACTCCGACGATAGGCGGCAGGTTCCTGCCAGCACTCCCCCTGAGGGACGATTTTGCGATGCATGAGCAGTCAAAGGAAGTGGAATGACACGAGGCACCAACGGCCCCCAAGGCCAGGGAACGGGCTCCAATCACACCGGCCCGCAATCAGCCGCACAAACGACGATCAAGCAGCAAAGAGCAGCGAAGAGAGAAGAAAAACTTGCAGCGTTTCGCCGTGAACAAACGAGGAGCAAACGCAACCGGCTCATCGGAATCATTGCGGGCACAACGGCGGTTGTCATCGTTCTCGTTTCGCTCGTCGCATACATCGTCACGAGCGGGGGAGGCAAGAAGGAAGCTGCCCAGGCAATCACCGGCGTGCAAACATTCACCGGACTCACGGCCAACCACGTCACCGGACAAGTCCCCTACGAGCAGACACCACCAGTGGGCGGAAACCACGCAGCCGTGCTGTTGAACTGCGCCGTGTACTCACAGCCCGTGCCCAACGAGAACGCCGTGCACTCACTAGAACACGGCGCCGTCTGGATCACCTACGATCCAGCCATCGTTACCGGAAACCAACTTGAAACACTCCGCAAAGACATTCCACAGACCTACGCCATCCTCTCGCCCCACGCCGGGCTCCCCTCCCCCGTTGTCGCCTCCGCGTGGGGAGCACAACTGAACGTAAGCAAGGTCAGCGACCCCAGGATCAAACAGTTCATCGCAAAATATCGCCAGTCGCCGAAAGCCCCGGAACCAGGTGCACCCTGCTCCGGCGGCATCGACGGTCCCGGGAAGATTTAGCAATGAACACCGGCCGACAGAAATACCAACTGACAAACCAAGTGACAGCAACTGACGAAAGGAAACACGATGATGGGAAACGATGACGGCGGCACGGGAATGATGGGTAACGGTCACGGCGGCATGTCCATGATGGGAGACGGTTACGGCGGCATGATGGCCTCGATGTGGCCCTGGATGCTGATCCTGGCAGCCCTAGCCATCGCCGGTCTGATCGCCCTCATTCTTGTGATCATCAAGCTTGCCCGAGGAAATAGCGGACATACAACCGGGTCACGAAACGAATCGGACTCAGCGCGTCGCATTCTCGATGAGCGCTACGCACACGGAGAAATCGATCACGACGAGTACCGGAAACGCCGCGAAACGTTGCAATGACGCCGGCGACTCAAGAATCCAGCTCAATCCTTACACCAACTTTTGGAGGTCCACATATGTCATTAGGTCCCGATTCTTCTCCCACGTTTTCTGAATATGCGCATCCAGAACGCCTGGTATCGGGCGACTGGCTTGAAGAGCACCTAGGCGTCCCCGGCCTGGTTGTCGTCGAGTCCGATGAGGACGTGCTGCTCTACGAGACCGGACATATCCCCGGTTCGGTGAAGATCGACTGGCACACCGACCTCAACGACCCCGTCGTCCGCGATTACGTCGACGGAAAAGGGTTTGCGAAACTACTCGGCGCCAAAGGCATCGCGCGCGATACCACCGTCGTCATCTACGGCGACAAAGGTAACTGGTGGGCCGCCTACGCGCTCTGGGTCTTCACCCTGTTCGGGCACGAAGACGTTCGGCTGCTCGACGGTGGACGAGATAAATGGATCGCTGATGGCCGACCGACCACAACGGACGTGCCAGAACGAACTTCCGTTGACTATCCGGTCGTCGAGCGCAATGATTCGACCATTCGAGCATTTAAAGACGATGTGCTGGTGCACCTGGGCAAGCTGTTGATCGATGTCCGCTCGCCCGAGGAATACAGCGGTGAGCGAACAGTCATTCCGGGCTATCCAGAAGAAGGGGCGCTTCGAAGCGGCCATGTTCCCACTGCGCTGAGCGTCCCTTGGGGCAGGGCAGTTGCAGCGGCCGGCACGTTCAAGCCAATTGCGGAGCTCAACGCCATCTACCGCGAAGACACCGGACTGAGCAACGAAACGGACGTTATTACCTACTGCCGGATCGGAGAACGATCCAGTCACACCTGGTTCGTACTCACCCACCTGCTCGGCCTGGAAAATGTCCGCAACTATGACGGATCCTGGACCGAATGGGGCAGCGCCGTCCGAGTCCCCATCACAACAGGTAGCGAACCGGGCGAAACCCCCAGATAGTAGGAGAACTGATCCCGGTACCATCGCCCACACGTGCGCACCCCGCTCTTGTCGGTGTTGGCTCAAAGAAGCGGGGAGCTACGGTCGATCGTGCGCGAGGCTGGTTCCCGGCGCTTCCATACCCGATAGGACGGCGGAGCAACGTCCACGCCCTGCTCTCGCAGGACGCGGCACGTCGACCCCACTCCGTGGCCAGTGGCTCTCATCTCATCAATGAACTGGACGATCAGCGGCGGCGAGGGTGGAGCTCCCTCGCGAAGAAAATTGACGCCGCTTTCAGGATCTCGTTCGCTTCCTTCAGGTCACGAACCTCGCTTTTGAGCTTCTTGATCTCGTCGAGTTCTTCCGTGGTCGGGCCCACGCGCTCACCGGCATCGACCTAGGCTTGCACGATCCACTTCCGCAGCCTCTCCGCACCGACGTCGAGCTTCGGCGCCAGAGCCTGGCACGCCGCCCAGACCGAGGGGTAGTCGTTCAGTCGGTCAAGCGCCATCCGAACCGCGCGGTCGTGAACCTCCGCAGGGTATTTCTTGGGCACGGTCGCATCCTTTCAAAGAAAGAAAGCGGCATGAAATCAGGGACGGTTCAGGGTTCAGCGTCGTCCGTTACAACACAGCCGACGTCATACGCTGGCAAACGATGCAGGCGGCTTCGTAAAGAGCACGCGGGCCGCTAGCCTTCGCTGCGGCACGTCTCGCTATACAGCTCGCAACAATATGCCCGCTCGTCGGAAACAAACGCCCGAGCAGGATCCTTACAAGAGTGACGCAGGGCCGCAACAAGCACTCCTCGGGTGCACGGCTAAACCGTGATGAGCAGGTTCGCCAGCGAATCCAGGGCACCAGGTACGAGCTTGTAATAGGCCCACGTTCCGCGCTTGTCCCGGGAAAGAATGCCAGCGTCGACAAGGACCTTCAGATGATGCGACACGGTGGGCTGCCCAAGACCCAACGGCTCCGTGAGATCACACACGCACGCCTCCGCGTCTTCATGAGCGGCAACCATTGAAATCAGGCGGATACGCGCAGGATCCGCGATCGCCTTGAACGTGCGGGCGAGCTTGTCGGCGTTGTCTGCGCTGATCGCTTCGCGGGCAATGGGAGCGCAGCACGCTGTGACATCGGCGAGTGGAACCAGCTCGGTCAACGACATACGACAATTCTCCCACACAAATTGACACACATCGATATTCCTCGAATAATTGAATCGACGGTGATCGATGTTCACCTTGACCGGTACGGAGTTCAATGCCTTCCACCACTGCCACGCCCGCACCAGCCCGGTTGGGGACAACCGACCGGTTCCTGCCGGTATGGATCCTCGCCGCGATGGGCCTCGGGCTCCTGCTGGCAGTCTTCGTTCCCGCGATAGGAGAAGCGCTGCACGGGTTCCAGATCGGTTCGGTAAGTGTTCCCATCGCGATCGGTCTACTCGTGATGATGTATCCGGTTCTCTCGAAAGTTCGCTACTCCGACGCGCGCGCTGTCGCCGGTGATCGCAAGCTCCTTATCTCCTCGCTGGTGTTGAACTGGCTCATCGGACCGGCACTGATGTTCACCCTCGCATGGGCGTTACTTCCCGATTTGCCGGAACACCGCACCGGATTGATCATCGTGGGCCTGGCACGGTGTATCGCCATGGTGCTGATCTGGAACGACCTCGCCTGCGGCGACCGAGAAGCCGCAGCGTTCCTCGTCGCGGTGAACTCCGTATTCCAAGTGATCGCATTCTCCGCGCTGGGCTGGTTCTACCTACAAATCCTCCCCGCCTGGCTGGGGCTCTCAACAACAAGCGCAGAGTTCTCCATCTGGGCAATCACCGTCAGCGTCCTGGTGTTCCTCGGCATCCCCCTGCTCGCCGGATATCTGTCCCGACGCCTCGGTGAGCGCACCCGTGGGCGCACCTGGTACGAAGGAACATTCCTCCCCAAGGTCGGCCCGTTCGCTCTCTACGGGCTACTGTTCACGATCGTGATGCTGTTCACGCTGCAAGGCCAACAGGTCATCGACCGGCCCTTGGACGTCGTACGGATCGCGTTGCCGCTGCTGGTCTATTTCGCGGTGATGTTCGCCGTCGGATTCGGGGCAGGGAAACTGGTCGGCCTGTCCTACGAGCGCACCACCACCCTCGCGTTCACCGCGGCCGGCAACAATTTCGAACTGGCCATCGCCGTCGCGATCGGCACCTTCGGGGCCACAAGCGGGCAAGCTCTCGCCGGGATTGTTGGTCCTCTCATTGAGGTACCCGCTCTCGTCGCCCTCGTCTACGTGGCCCTGTGGCTGCGTCCACGCCTCTTCAAACCCGAACTTTCACGAACCCCTGGCACCAGCCAGAACCTCCCGGTCAAAGACCGGGTTTGAACCCAACCCGAAGGAACCGATCATGACCGACAAGCCCACCGTTCTTTTCGTCTGCATCCACAACGCCGGCCGCTCCCAGATGGCCGCCGGCTACATGAAAGCCCTCTCCGGAGGTGCCGTTGAGGTACGGTCCGGTGGCTCCGAACCCGGCAACCAGATCAACCCCTTCGCGATTCAGGCCATGGCCGAAGAGGGAATCGACATTTCCGAGGGCGTCCCCCAGCTGATGACCACCGAGCAGGTCCAGGAATCCGACGTCGTGATCACGATGGGTTGCGGCGACGTCTGCCCGATCTTCCCGGGCAAACGTTACGAGGACTGGGAACTCGTCGACCCAGCCGGCAAGGGCATCGACGAGGTCCGCCCCATCCGAGACGACATCAAGAAGCGCATCGAAACGTTGCTCGCCGAGATGCTCCCCGCAGAACCGACCGCACGTTGAAACAGCGGAACTCGACGACGCCGCAACGCTTCAAGAAAAGGACGTAAGAGTATGACGATTGCAGAACTACCCACCCTCACACTCCCGATGTCCCGGAAGCTCGACGGGCTCCCCGTCGCGATCATCGGGGCGGGCCCCGTCGGTCTCGCCGCCGCAGCCCATCTTCTGGAACGTGGTATCGATGTGGTCGTTTTCGAAGCCGGCCCGAGCGCGGGCAGTGCTGTGCAATCGTGGGGACACACCCGGCTGTTCTCCCCCTGGGAATACCTCATCGACAAGGCAGCCGCCCGCCTACTCGACAACACCGGCTGGGAGGCACCCGAAGGGAAACGGCTGCCGTATGGCCGCGAACTCGTGGACAACTACCTCACTCCGCTTGCCGCGACGGCTGAACTCAGCCCCCGCATCCGGTACAACAGCACCATCACCGACGTCACGCGGCAGGGAATGGACCGCACCCGTTCGACCGGACGAAGCTCCACCCCGTTCCTCCTGCGTGTCCGTACCAGCGACGGAATCACCGAGCAACGTGCCCGAGCCGTCGTCGACACCTCCGGCACCTACAGCACCCCGAACGGACTCACCGCCAGCGGTCTCCCGCCCGCACACTTGGACAGCGTGCGCGAGAACATCAGCCGCGCCCTACCCGACGTGCTCGGGTCCGAACGCGCCGAGTTCGCCGGCAGGCACACCCTGGTCGTCGGCGCCGGCCACTCGGCCGCAAACACCCTCCTGAAACTCGCAACGCTCGCCCGCGAAGAACCCGGCACCACAATCACCTGGGCAATCCGTGGCACGAGCCCCGTGCGTGTCTACGGCTCCGACGCCGACGAGCTCGAAGCTCGCGGACAACTCGGAAACTCCGCCCACGACCTCGTACGAAAAGGCGCCGTCGCGCTCGTGGACCGATTCGAAATCGACGACCTCCACCCAACCGAGAACGGCCGCGTAACCATCGAAGGCCGTCGTACTGGCACTCCAACGACGATAGAAGCCGACCGCGTAGTCAACGCCACCGGATTCCGGCCCAACATCGACATGCTGCGGGAGATCCGACTCTCGCTCGACGAAATCGTCGAAGCGCCCCGCGCCCTGGCGCCACTGATCGACCCGAACCTGCACAGCTGCGGCAGCGTGCCACCACACGGCGTCGTCGAGCTCACACACCCCGAGCCGAACTTCTACATTGCCGGGATGAAAAGCTACGGCCGTGCACCCACCTTCCTGCTCTTGACCGGTTACGAACAAGTCCGCTCCATCGCGGACGAAATCGCCGGCAACCGGGATGCCGCCCGCCGAGTACAACTAGTCCTACCCGAAACAGGCATCTGCTCCACCGACATCAGCGGCGGACCAAGCTGCTGCACCACAGACACCACCATGACGAACCCGCCAACAGGCGAGAGTCGCTGCTCGTGAAGCACGCAACAACGGATCAGCAACGCTTATAAGCCGCACCGGCTGCCGCAAGCCGAACCTTCAACGGGACACTTCCCGCAACCGATGGCGGTCTCGCACCCCTAGCTGTGCTGCCCAGGGAGGTTGGTCAATCTGCTGATGGGTGGCGCGACCGATTCCGGTGTGGGGCCTGTGGTGATTGTATTGGTGGAGCCGGGCCGGGAGGGCGTTTCGGCGGGCTGATTCCGAGTTGTAGTGGCGCGCGAACGCCCAGCCCTCGGAGAGGGTGCGGTGGAAGCGTTCGATCTTGCCGTTTGTCTGCGGCCGGTAGGGGCGGGTCTTCTTGGGTGTGATGCCGAGCTCGGTGCAGGTGTCGCGCCAGAGGTGGGATCTGTAGGCCGAACCGTTATCCGAAAGGACGCGTTCGACGGTGACGCCGCGGGCCTCGAACCAGGAGACTGCCCGCTTGAGGACACCGACTGCGGTGATGGCTTGCTCGTCGCCGTGGATCTCCGCATAGGCGGCGCGGGAATGGTCGTCGATGACGGTGTGGATGAACGCCGTTCCGACGGTCATATCGCCGGCGATCCCGCGCCGTCCTGTGCGCCGTGCTGTCGCCGAACGGTTCTTCATCCCTTGCTGGCGTCCGACGAACCGCCAGCCGCCGCCGTCGGGGATGTTGCTGATCTTTTTCACGTCGACGTGGATCATCGCGCCCGGCCTCTCGTGCTCGTAGCGACGGACGGGTTCCCCGGTGCGGATGTCGACGTGGCGGAGCCGGTTCAGCCGGCAGCGGGTCAGCACCGCGTGGACGGTCGAGGCCGGCATGCCGAGCTTCGCGCCGATCGCCACCGGGCCCAGCCGCTGCTTCCAGCGCAGATGCACGACTTTGCGCACGAGCGGCAGCGGTGTTCGGTTCGGGCTCGAGTGCGGCCTCGACGAGCGATCCTCCATGCCGGCCCTGCCCATCGCGGCATACCGGTCCGCCCACCGCTTCGCCGTCCGCCACGAGACGTGGAAGTAGCTCGCGGCATGAGCGACAGGCCACCCATCGACGACAACGAACTTCCCAATCCTTGAACGTTGGATCGGGGTGAGCGCAGCATTAGCGTAGGACATGAGGGCCTCCTGGCCGGCCGTGAGGGAACTAGACAGCTCCACTCTCGACCGGAGGTCCTCACCCGTCTACTGTCAGATGACATCTCGACCAACGTCCCTGGGCAGCACAGCTAGCGCAGACTGCCACATCGGAAGCCCCTACTGCGGCCAGGTCTCGTCCGACAAGAGCAGGTGTCGTACCGCGGGAAATCGCTGAGCCCAGACGATGAGATCCGCGACTTGCATGAGAGTTTCTCCACGCAGAATGCGGACGAGGCGATCATACGTAAACCCGGGCGGCGCGGGACTGAGCTCCTTGACGAACCCATCAAGGGATTTCCCCGTAACGAGTATGCCTTCCCGGACCGCATTCGCTATCTCATGCTGGAATTGCGCGGCGGAAAAACGCGGGTCCTGCTGATCAATGCCAGTTCGCGGTGATTGCCTCGCAGTCGTCTTTCCGAATGCGCTAGGCGTAAAAACTAGCGACCGTGGTTCGAACTTGAACGCAAGCGGCGTCTCAAGAACCGCTTCTGCTTCACCATCCACCTTCTCAGCATACGACCCGGCGACGGGCGGCTTTGTCCCTAGAATACGGATCGCTCTGCGGCCTTAGGGGGACAATTCAGCCGCTGCGGGGATTACCCCTTCCCCCGCTCCAGCCGATTCCGGTTCCGACGCATAGAACCAGCATGAGCGCAAAAATGCATGACCTACCGCCGGTAGCTGTCAACCCGCGGCCAGAGTGGTCCGAGGCACAATTCCAGCTTGGCAACGGTGACCATGTCCGGCCAGGACCGACCGTTGAGAATGGAACCGATACTGGCACGGTCGACGCCGGCCACCCGGGCTATCTCTCTAACGCTGCGCCTGCCGATAGCGTCTTCCAGGTTGAGAACGAATTGTCGGCCAAGCTCAGCAACAGGGTCATTGCACGGCGTCGTCGGCCAGTCGACCGCCACCTCAGCTGGGGGGACACGAGATGGGCGAGGGCTCATGTCGAGAGCCTAGCTGCAGCCGTCGGCACCTTCCGCGCTCCCACCATGTCGGAGGTTTCTGCTTTACTCAGAGGCTGTAGCTACAGCCAGATGAGTGGGGAGGTGAGTGCGGTCATGGCTAAGTACCAGCCCAAGCAGTCCAACCCCGAATGGCAGCGGATAGAGGCCTTCGTGAAGGACGCCTGCTCGCTGGCAGCGCCAACAACCGCGTACACGGCTTCGGTCCTGCTCAGCGTAAGTGGGGCGTTCGTAACCTGGTGCGTGACCGAGAAGGGCTGGCCGCTACAGGCCGATGTCATCTTCAGTCGGCAGGCCATCGACGCTTACTGCACAGAAGCAAACCCGAAGCGAGGCGAGGGAACCCGGCGCAATTACCGCGCCATTCTGATGCGAGTCTCCGAGGTTCTCGCTCCCGAAGAACACCCGCAGACCATGACACCGCTCACACGAAAGCGTGTCGCGGAGCCATACTCGCAACGGCATATCGATGCATTCCGACGCTGGGCACTCGGGCAAATCACACCAGAAAAGCGTCGCCGCGCCATGTTGATGCTGGTCTTCTGCGCCGGCGCCGGGCTGAAGTCAAGCGACATCAGCACGCTCTTCCCAGACGACATCACCATCGATGACGCCGGCGTGACCATCGCCGTCGGCGGCAGTACCCCGCGCCTCGTTCCCCTGCTCGCAGTATGGGAGGAATGGATTCTGGCCATCCTCGACCAATCCCGTGCCGACCAGCCGCTCTGGGGAAAGCCAAACCGGACCATCGGCGACAACCTTCTCTCCTCGTTCACTCAATACACCACCGGTGACCGGCCGCGCAGCGACCGGCTTCGCGCCACTTGGATTGTCACTCATCTGCGGGCGGGAGTCCCCGTCAACGAACTCATGCGGGCCCTCGGCGTGAGCAAGTTCGAAAACCTGCCCCGCTACCTCGAATTCGTTCAGACCGCGGACCAGGGCACGTATCGGAAACTGCTCCGAGGCGAAGTCAACGCATGAGCAAACTGTCAGATGCTGCGCTCCTCGAACAGCGGATGCAGACCACGTTCGGCATGAGCCACACGCAGTACGCGCGGGAGCGCGCCCGGGGACCAGTCTCCCGTGCATACCTGAACAACGCCATCCGAACTGTCGATAAATCCGGTGTCGTGGAGAAGCTTGACCAGTGGCGGTTCCGGCGCCTGAAATCAAACGCCGGCGTGAAACCCACCATTCCCTTCCGTGCGGTGCTCGTCCTCTTTCTACTCCACGTGCAACTAGGAACTGGCATCAACTACCACCGCATCGCCGAAACCCTCGACACGCACTTCGGCGCGGAAGAATTCGAACTGCTCGGCATCAAGAACCTGCCCGGAGACCAATACGACTGGTACCAGCGCCTC
>Ga0157369_10010516_pt1 | contig 10533 bp, 11 predicted proteins | sample C25metaG_FD_113461 | JGI IMG/M metagenome (GOLD analysis project Ga0157369, IMG submission 113461) | Corn rhizosphere microbial communities from Kellogg Biological Station, Michigan, USA - C2-5 metaG | ecosystem: Host-associated > Plants > Roots > Rhizosphere > Soil | place: USA: Michigan...
GCACTCGCGCCACGGCGGTAAATCCTCGTCGAGCAACTCGGGAAAGATCGACGCGGTGGTGCCGCCGGTCATCGTGACGTCGAGTGCGGCCTGACCGACGATTCGATGATCCGGATGGTTGACGAATCGCTCCGTCGGCAACGGATCCGGCGCCATCGTGAGCAGCCGGTGCGGCCGATGGCGGCGAAACTCGCGCGCCAACGCGCGGCGCAGATCGAGTGAGTCGAAGACTTCGGAGTCCATCCAGTCGAGGAAGGTCACGTCGGTGACGCCGACGACCTTCGCCGCCGCGCGCTGCTCGGTTTCGCGCAGCGCGCCGTACTCCTCGACGTCCATGTGCGCGTCCCACGCGCCCTTTTGCCCGCGGGTGACGCAGACGTAGCGGACGTCCCAGCCTTCGTCGACCCAGCGGGCGACCGTTCCGGCCGCGCCGAAGTCGACGTCGTCCGGGTGGGCAAAGATAGCGAGCGCACGTCGTTCCATGGTGTTGCCAAGCCTAAGGTGCGCGCTGATGAGGCAATCCGTCGACGAGTGGCTGGCGGCGTGGTCGCGACGGCACGGCGGTTACGACGTGTCCCGGTCGCTCGTCGTACGTCGCTGGCTCCGGTTCGTCTGGGCGGTGTCGGCGCCGTTCGCGCGGGCGCCGGCCGATGCCGTGTCGGCGATGGGCGTCGCGAGCGCTGCCGCCGCTGTCGTCGTCGCGCCGTCGCGCATCGCGGGTGGCTTCGTCGTCGCGACCGGCGTGTTGGACGGCGTCGACGGCGCCGTCGCGTTGCGCCGCGGGGAAACGTCCGCTCGCGGCGCGTTCGTCGACACCGTCGCCGATCGCATCACCGACGCGCTCTTTCTGCTCGCGCTCGCTCGATCTGGCGCACGCCGGTCGTTGGTCGTGGCGGCAGCGCTGGGGACCGCCGGGTTAGAGGTGCAGCGCGCGCTTGCCCGCCGGCGGGGTGATCCCGTGACGGTCGTGACGCCGGGGGAGCGGCCGTTCCGGGTTGCCTATGTCGCGCTCGGCTTGGTCTCGGCCCCGTCGGCCGGCGCCGCCGTCGTCGCGGGCACGACGCTCGCCGGCGCGCTCGCTCTGTACCGTGAGCGCCGGGACCGATGAGAATCGCCATCACGTGACGTCTTCACTTCAGACCGCCCGCTGAGAGGACAGACCGATGCCATCGATCACGCCATGTCTGTGGTTCGACGAGGATGCGGCCGAGGCCGCGACGTTCTACACGTCGGTGTTTCCGAACTCGCGGATCGTCAACACGAGCTATTACACCGAGGCCGGCCCGAAGCCCGCGGGCACGGTGCTGACGGTCGAGTTCGAACTCGACGGCAAGCCGTTCACCGCGCTGAACGGCGGCCCGGAGTTCACTTTCAGTGAGGCGATCTCGTTCCAGGTCAGTTGCCAGGATCAGGCCGAAGTCGACCACTACGCCGGCAGCCTGACCGCCGACGGTGGCGAAGAAGGGCCGTGCGGCTGGGTCAAGGATCGGTACGGCGTCTCATGGCAGATCGTGCCGACGGCGCTGCTCGAGTTGCTCACCGATCCTGATCCGGAGCGGACCCAGCGGGCGATGGCCGCAATGATGAAAATGCAGCGGCTCGACGTTGCCGCACTGCGCGCCGCCGCCGACGGCTGACTTACCCGGCCGAAGGACAACTTCACGCAGTCCGGGCCCGGCCGATCATGTCGGCGACGAGCGCGGCCGACATCAACACCAGCGGAATCCCACCGCCCGGATGCGCCGAGCCGCCGACCAGGAACAGCCCCGGTATCGGCGACCGGTTGGCCGGACGGAGCGTCGCCGCGCGCCAGCCGTTGCTGCTGGTCCCGTAGATCGCACCGCCAGGGCTTCCGGTTGCCAGCTCCAGGTCGGCCGGAGTGCCGATTTCGTGGAATGCCAAGCGATTTCTGACGTCGAAGCCGCGCCTGGCCAGCTCCGCAATCAGCTCGTCGGCGTACCGCTCGGCGAGGCCCGGCGCGCGCCAGTCGATTGCTCCCGAGCCGGTCCCGTGCCGCGGTGCGTTGACGAGCACGAACCACGCCTCGCAGCCCGGCGGCGCGTCGTCGGCGGTCGCGCTGAGGTAGATCGTCGGTCGTTGCGGGGCACTTGCGTTCGAGCCGAACACCGCGTCGAACTCGGCGTCGGTGTCATCGCCGAACAACACCGTGTGCCGTGGCAAGCCGGGGGTGCGTCCGCGCACGCCGAGCAGCAGCACGAATCCAGACGAGCTCGGGGTCGCTCGCCTTAACCGGCGGACGACATCCGGCCGCGGCGGATCGACGAGCTGCGAATACAGCACCGTCGCATCGACATCGCTGACGACGATGTCGGCTGGCAGCACGGCGCCGTCGGCAAGCCGCACGCCGGTGACTCGGCCGGCGCTGGTCGTGATCGCGACGACCTCGGCGCCGGTCCGCACTTGCGCGCCGCGATCGACCGCCCGCTCGTAGATCGCGTCGACGAGACGGCGGATCCCACCAACGACTTCCCAGCCGCCGAACGCATGCTCGACGTACGGCACCACCGACAGCACGGCCGGCGACTTGCGCGGGTCCGAGCCGGAGTAGGTCGCGTAGCGGTCGAGCCACACGCGCAACCGCGGGTCGTCGAACGACTGATTGCCGAGCGCGCGCAACGTTCGCCACGGCGCGACGAGCATCGCATCACGTGGCTGCCGCGATGCCAATCGCCACAACGATCCGGCGCCGTCGAGCGCCGATTCGACGAACGGCGTCCGTACGACGCCCCACGTGCGTTCGGCTCGCTCGTAGAAGGCGCGCCACTGCTCGCCGGCTCGACCGCCGAACGCGCCCTGGAACGCGGCGGCCACATCGTTGACGCCGGTGTTCGGCACGTCGACGTGCGTCCCGTCGGCGAATCGGTAGCGGGCGAGTTGGCCGAGCGGGCGCAGTTCGAGTACCGACTCAACCGGCTTTCCGGTCTTGCGGAACAGGTCGCGGATCGTCGCGGGCAGCGTGATCAGCGACGGCCCGGTGTCGAACCGGAAGCCGTCGCGGCCGAACGATCCGGCCTTGCCGCCGACCGCGTCGGCGCGCTCGATGACGGTGACGTCGTGACGCAGTCGCGCCAGCCGGGCCGCGGCGGCGAGCCCGCCCAGACCAGCCCCGACCACCACCACGCGACTCACCGGATTACCCTGCCTTTCCATGTGATCCGCCCCTGGCGGCGCCGCCGGTACGACACGCCCAGGAGGACGGCAAAAGCCAGTATTGACAACGGCTGCAGCACCGGATCGAACCCGGTGCGCCCGCCCGTCCGGGCCGCCGCGACCAGCCGGCTGAGCGTCCCGGCGGCTGCTGCCGGCACTGCCCACCACGTCGCCGCCATCAGCGCATAAGGCGCGACGAACACGGCGACGAGCGCAGCCGCGACAGCAGTGGCGCCGGCTCCGGATCCGAATGCCGACCACAGCGACTTCGCATAGCCGTCGACGAGCGCGCGCGGTCCGTCGTACATCCGGCAGGTCGCCAGCCGGGCGCCGTCGGCGAACCCGCCGCGCGCGCCGCTCGCCCGCAACTCGCGCGCGAGCGCGAGGTCGTCGAGGACGTCGCCGACGACGCGACTGTGGCCGCCGCTCGCGTGATAGGCAGCCGCGTCGACGACGAGGAACTGGCCGTTGGCCGCGGCCAGCGACGGCCGCGGTGATCGCTCCGCCAGCCGCAACGGCAGGAACGCGAGCCATGACCACTGCAGCAACGGCTGAACCAATCGCTCGAGCATCGACCCAGTGAGTTGCCGCGGGTATGGCGAGACGAACTGCAGGCTGGCGCCGCGCATTAGCGCCACGGCCCGGGCGACACCGTCAGGCGCCGCGACGACGTCGGCATCGATGAAGACCAGCACGTTGCCCCGCGCCGTGTCCGCGAGCCGCGCGCATGCCACCGGTTTGCCCAATTGATTCGTCGCCGGCGCCGGGCCGGTGATGACTTTCACCCGGTCGCGGCCGACATCGCGGACGATCTCGGCAGTGCCGTCGTTGGAGTCGTCGTCGTACACGAGGACTTCGACATCGGCGAGGTGTCGTTGGGCGAGCAGGGCTTCGACGCACGACTCGGCATGCGCCGCTTCGTTGCGCATCGGCGCCAGCAACGACACCGTCTCGTCGATCATCGGGGCGACGTTCGGCGGCCGGCGCAACAGCAATGCATTGACGATCGTGTGCGCGAGGATCAACACCGCGACGACGTCGAGACAGATCGCGGCCGTCGTCACGTGCGTGCCTCGCGCAGCACGAGCGGCAGGCCGACGAGGCCCATCGCGGCAAAGCCCCAGCCGGCGACCGCGGGATGACCGAAGAAGGCCAGCGCGGCCAGCGCCGACGACAACCACACCCAGATCCAGAGGACCACAAGCGGCTGCTCATCGGACCTGACGGCGCCGGATCGAGATGCCATCACCAGAACGGCTCCCATGACCGCGCCGACGAGCAGCCAGCCGCCGAGGTTCGACAACGGAATTCGATCGACGCCGGGCAGATGCGGCGACCGGTCCAGCCAATGCCAGTGATGTGCGGCGACCATTTGCGGATCGAGGAACAAATCCCATCCGGCCAGCCCGGCCGCGACCGCGGCGACGCGCGCCGCCGGCCGGGTCGCGACGCGTTCCGCGACGACGACACAGGGATGCGCCATCATCAACCACGCCAGCCCGATGACGACCGGAACGCCGAACAGTGACGGGCCGAGGCCGCCGTCGTAGCGATAACGGCCGAACGGCACACCCGTGTGCACGCCCACCACTTCGACCGCGAACCCGCCGACCCCGGCGATCGCGACCAGCGCCACGCCGTACGGCAGCCCGCGGCGAGCGACCGCGTAACCCATCGACACGACCGCGAAGACGACGACCGTCACGACTGTCAGCACGTTGCGCGCGTGACCGTGCACGAGCGGATACGGCACTTGCAATCCGATGACCATCAACACCGGGATCAACGGCGCCACCGCCGGCGCAGATCCTTGAGCAACACATGTGCCGCGCTCCGGCCGCTCGCGCCGGACACGCCACCGCCCGGATGCGTCGACGCGCCACACAGATACAAACCCGGCAACGGCGACCGGTACGCCGACCACCCCGGCAACGGCCGCAACGCGAACATCGAATCCAGGCCCATCTCGAGGTGCATCACGTTGCCCGCGGCCAAGCCGAGTTCGCGTTCCAAGTCGGCCGGCGTTTGCAACAACGTGTCGACGACGCTCGACGCGAAGCCGGGCGCGACGCGGTCGACGCCGTCGATCAACCGGTCGGTCTCTCGCTCGCGCACGTCGTCCCACGACGAGCCGTCGCGCAGCTGCCGTGGGTGCCATTGAGCCCAGATCGTGACGACATGCCGGCGGTCGGGCGCCAGCGACGGATCGGTTGCCGTCGGCGTCATCACGAGCAGCGGCGGATTCGACGGCGGCTCGCCGCGCAGGAAGTCGCCGTACGCCGACCGCAACGTCTCCCGTGTCGGCGCGAGCAACTGCATGCCGCGGTGCGCGCCGTCAACCTCAATCGAGTACGGCGGCAACCGGTCGGTCAGCACGCGCAGCACCATGCCCATGCCGCTGCCCACGCGAAGCTGGCGAGCCGGCTCGTCGTCGCCCAACAGCTCGAACAACGTCGCGACGTGACACGCGCTCATCACCCGCCGGGCGACGATGCGCTCGCCGGTCGACGTCGACAGCAGCCACTGATTTCCCTGTGGTCGCAACGAAACCACGCCGTCGCCGGCTCGCACGACGCCACCGAGCGCGGCGAGCCGCCGGGCCAGCGCAGCCGTCAGCATGCCGCTGCCACCACGCGGCCGGCCCGGTGCCCGCCGGTGCATCAGCAATGCCATCGCAACCATCGGCGCCGTGCCCGGCTCGTGCGGCGGTGGACCGGCTTGGGCGGCCCACCACGCGAGCGCCGACTTCAGCCGTTCGTCGGCGAACATCGCGTCGAGCAACGCGTCCGCGGGTTGCAGGAAATCGCGTGCGAGCATGGCGCCGCTGCGGCCCAATGGCCAGAACGCGCGGCCGAGCGCGGCAACCGTCGGTGGCCGGTGAAACGCCGCAAGCATCGCGTCGACTCGCGGCGACCACGCGTTAACAAACGTCGCGTAGGCGTCGGCAGCCTCGGCGCCGCAAACCGCGGCGATGCTCGCGCACGTCTCGTCGACGTCGACGGCGAACCGCAACGCGTGTTCGCCGTGCCACGAAACCGCCCATGGATCGACGTCGATGTAGTCGAGCCCGCACGCTGCCAACCCGAGATCCTCGACGATGCCGGTGTGCCGGATCATCACGTGCAACGACGAACCGCGGTCGACGTGAACGCCCGGCCATCGTTCGACGGTCGACACCGCGCCGCCGACGACGTCGTGGCGTTCGATGACTTCGACGTCGAGACCGGCGCGGGCGAGATAGCAGGCCGCTATCAAACCGTTGTGGCCGCTGCCTATGACGACGACGTCTCGCGTCCTCGATGTCACGGGCGGGTCATTGCCGGCGGCCCATGACGGCGTACACCTCGCCGCTGCCGGGGAACAGGAAGCCGGTGAGCAGGTCCTCGAACCCCGCCGATCGGTAGAGCGACCGGGCCGGCGAGTCGTGGTCGTGCGTCGACAGCACCACGGTCTGCGTCGGGACGCCGCCGAGCAACGTGGTGAGCATCGCCCGGCCGATCCCGGCGCCGTGGTGCGCCGGCAGCAGATGCAATTCGGCGAGTTCGAACGCGTCGGCAAGCCACTCCTTCGCCGCCTCTCGCCCCAACGCCTTCGCGACGATGTCGTGCCACCATTCGCCGGCGCGGCCGCGATAGCCGTAACCGAAGCCGACGAGATCGTCGTCAAGCTGTGCGGCGACCGCGCGAAAGCCGTGTCGTTGCAGGTGTGACTGCATGATTTCGCGGCGCTGGACGACGAGTTCGGGCGGCCGGCGCATCGCTTCGCCGTAGATGTGCGCAGCCGTCACGACGAGCGGTTCGAACTCGATGCTGTCGAGCAGCCGAACATCGACGCTCACAACTGCACGCCGTCGATCGTGCCGGTCGCGTCGACGACCGACAGCCGGGCGAACAGTTCTTCGGCGTACCAACCGATCTGCGGGGTCGCGCGCATCGCGGCAGCGTGTGCGCGGGCCTCCCGGCGGAACGCCGAGATCGCGGCCGGCGAGTCCCACACGCTGAAGGTTCCCTGCCGCAATAACGGCGCCTCGCCGAATCCGAACGCGAGTCGCGGCGAAGCGGCCGTGACTTCCGTCGCGATCGATGGCACGTCGGCGTAGAAGCGCCGGACCTGCCGTACTCGAAGGCTCGCCCGGGTGAGGACGGCGACCGGGCCATCTGCCGCGTCGGCAAGCACTGGGAATGGTTCCACTCGATCCCACCGGCCATGGCTGGCGACCGGCCGCAGCCGCAACATGGCGGACTCGATGGCGCCGGCGGGCGACCACGGCTCCGCGGACTTGCCGTCCGACCGACACGTCAAGAGCGCCCATCGGGTCGGCTGCACATCTCGCGGGACGAAGCGCGGGCCCGTCGTCGCCAAAAGCTTCGCGAGTGTGACGTCGGAGTCGGCGCGGCGCCGGCGCACCGCGCGGCGGCCCGACATCACCAGGCCGGCGACGTCGCGCCCTCGGACTCGGCACACCTCGAGCGTCACGAGCGACTCGGTCACGTCGCGGCGACGTCGAGAGCGATGCCCGCGGTGACCCGGAGCAGTTCGTCGTAGTCGATCGGGAAGATCGAGTCGGGCGTGCCGGCCGCTGCCCAGAGTTGGCCGAACGTCGCCAGGTGCGTGTCGACGACGGTGCGCAGCGGCGCGGGGTGACCCACCGGCGCGACGCCGCCGATGGCGAACCCGCTCGCGGCGCGGACAGTCTCGGGGTCGGCCCGGCGCACCTCGGCGGCGCCGAGCGCGGCGGCCACCTTGCCGGTGTCGACCAGGTGGTCGCCGCTCGCGAGGACGAGCAGCGGCTCGCCGTCAGCGGTGAACACCAGCGATTTCACGATTGCGCCGACCGGCACGCCAAGCACGGCCGCGGCCGCGGCGGCGGTGTGGGTCGACTCGTCGAGCCGGCGCACCCCGGCGGCGGCCTCGTGCGCGCCGGCCGCGGCGAGGGCGTCGGCGACCCGGGTGTTGGCGGCCCGGGTGTTGGCGGCCCGGGTGTTGGCAGGCTGTTGCGCAGTCATCGCGGGGGAGCCTATTGCGGCCCTTGACATCGACGGGTGATCGAACATATGTTCGACTCGGGAGCTCGGCGGCGGTTGGGGTTAGGCCGCAAGGGAAGGCGCGGCAGCCGCCGCCGGGCCCCCCAGCTGGCCGGCGCCGGGCGCCCGAGCTGGCCCGGTGCGAGAGCGGAGGTGCCCATGGCTGTGGTTGCGGAGCGGTTGACCGCGCCGACGTTGCGGTTGCTGGCCGCGGCGCGCTCGGCGCTGCGCGAGGCCGATTGCGCGCAGGCTCCAGCCGAGCGATTCGCGACCGCGCATCTGGCCGCGCTGCGCGCGGCGGCCGCCGTGCTCGCGTCCCGAGCCCGGCCCACCGACGCCCGGGCGCGGCGGCCGACCAGCGCGTGGGTGCTGCTCACCGCGGTCGCGCCGGAGCTCGGTGAGTGGGCGTCCTACTTCGCCGCCGGCGCCGACAAACGCGCCGCCGCGCTCGCCGGGTTGCGGACAGCAGTCACTGCCCGCGAGGCCGACGACCTGCTCCGCGATACCCACACCTTCCTCGCGCTCGTCGAGACGACGCTGGGCTTGCTGCCCACCGAACGCGCCGGCTGAGTCCGCTTTCGCGCAATTGCCAGGATTTATCCGCCTATCGGCGCCGCCATGTCACCCAGGCGGACCCTCCATGTGGAGCAATGAGGCGACGAGGTCCCCATAGACCAAGTGATTTCGTCCGATCACGGGGGCTTCGATGTTCTCTGCTCGTCCACGCCGACATGCCCGTCGGGTCGCGGCATTGGCGACCACGACCGTGCTGGCCACCGGCGCCCTCGCCGCTCTTGCCGCGCCCGTCTACGCCGTCGCGCCGAAGGTCACGACCAAGCTTCCGGTCGCGATCGAGCGGCTCTCGCCGTACCAGCCGCAGACCACCTGCGCCCCGGTCGCCCGGCCTGGCGTGATCAAGTTCCGCACGCTGATCCTGGCGACGTACAAGGGCACCGGCGACTCCGGCATCGTCCGGGCCTGCTCGGTCGGCGGTCGCAGCGAGCACAAGGAAGGCCGTGCCTGGGACTGGCGGGTCAGCGTGAAGAGCCCGACTCAGGTCAAGCAGGTCAACGCGCTGTTCGCCTGGCTGTTCGCGACCGACGCGCACGGCAACCGCTACGCGATGGCGCGCCGGCTCGGGATCATGTACATCATCTGGAACAAGCACATTTGGGGGGCGTACGCCGCCTCGTCCGGCTGGCGCAACTACTCCTGCTCCGGCGTGACCGGCTGCCACCAGGACCACGTCCACTTCAGCTTCAACTGGGCCGGCGCCAAGGCGCAGACCTCGTTCTGGACCCGCAAGGTCGCCAACGTCGGCACCGGCACTAGCGGCGGCACGAGCGGCGGCCTCGGCGGCGACACCGGCGGCGCCGGCAGCACCGGCGGGACGACGCACAGCACGCCGACCCTGCCGCCCGGCGCGCCGCCGCTGCTGTCCGACCAGCGGCTGCCGCGGGCGATCGCGGTGACCCCGACCGTCGACCGGGTGACGTCGTCGTTCTCGCTGACCGCCGGGCACCACTACCTGCTGACGGTGACTGGCGCCTACACCTACCGAACCGCCCGCGACGGGACGCCGGTCCTCGCCGACGCCGGCTGCTCGCAGGATCGGCAGTGGGTCAACGGCGAGGTCACCACGACGTGGACGCGGACCGTCCCGGATGCCGGCCAATGGGCCGACGTCGTCTACCACCTCGCCGTCGGCTACCACCACACCGACTGGAAGCCGACCGCGGCGGACAGCACCGGCTGCAACACCGCGACGCACACCTACCGGATGTCGTACACGCCGTGGGAGAGCGGGCCGCTGCACTTCTCCGTGCTCGACTACGACCGCTCCGACGACAGCGGCAAGCTCATCGTCACCGTCAGCCGGGCGGCCTGAGCGATGCGACGGCTCATCCTCGCGTTGACGGTTGGCGCCAGCCTGCTCGTGCCGCCCGTCGTCGCGCCCATCGCCGCGCAGGCGGCGGTCCCGGTCCCGCACGCTCCGGTCGCGCTGCCCCAAGACATCGAGCCGATGCCGCCGTACCAGCCGCAGACCTACTGCGACCCGAAGGACAAGCCCGGCGTGGTCGCGTTCGCCCAACTGCTGACGGCGACGTACAAGGACACCAGCGTCGTCAGCATCAGCCGGCCCTGCGGAACCGACACGAGCGAGCATTACGACGGTCGCGCGCTCGACTGGGGCGCCTACTACCAGAACACCGCACAGGTCGCCGAGGTGAACGCGGTGTTCGGCTGGCTGTTCGCGAAGGACGCGGCCGGCAACCCGAACGCGATGCTGCGCCGGCTCGGGATCATGTACATCATCTGGAACAAGCAAATCTGGGGA
>Ga0157369_10010517_pt1 | contig 10532 bp, 6 predicted proteins | sample C25metaG_FD_113461 | JGI IMG/M metagenome (GOLD analysis project Ga0157369, IMG submission 113461) | Corn rhizosphere microbial communities from Kellogg Biological Station, Michigan, USA - C2-5 metaG | ecosystem: Host-associated > Plants > Roots > Rhizosphere > Soil | place: USA: Michigan...
AGCGTGGCCAATGACGAGTAAGTGGAGATGTGGCCGCCGATGCCTGGGTCCTTCTTATTCTGGCGATGCACCATCGCCATGGCGTTCCAGCGGATGAGGGCCTCAACGCGGCGCTCGAGGTTGCGGTCGCCGGGATAGGGCGCTTCCTCATACTTGGGGATGGTGTTCTGGAAGGGCGTGATGAGGTCTGACGCGACCGGGACACCGGCCTCGCGCCCGCGCTGGCGGAGGACTTTCAGCAGCTCGGCCGCATTCTCCCATTCTTCTGCCACAACTTCGTCAAATGCTTCAATCCACTCGGCCATTTCGGCCGAGAAGTCTGCCTTGGGTGCTACTTCAGTCTTTGTCGTCATAAAGCGTTACCGGGTCTCTTTCCCGTTGAGTAATCTGCGGAAGAACTTGCGGAGCGCGTGAAGACTCCTTCCCTAAGGGTAATTGTCCGGCGGATAAACGTCACGCCGGGTCGGCAGCCGGATTCTGCGAGATGGAACAGTGCTTGGCGATTGGCGGGACCAAAAAAGCCCCGGCGCTGGTGACGCCGAGGCATTTGAGATGGCAACGGGAACTATTGAACGCTGAGGTTGATGGTTTCGGAGTGGGTGACGGATCCGCTGGTCGCCGTAACGGTGTAGGTATACGTGCCGACAGGCGTTCCGTTGGGGTTGGAGGTTGCGCTGTGTCCGCTGGAGCAGCCACCGGCCGAGACCACTGTGATGGCCGCGAGCATGAGGAAGAGCACTCCGGAGAGTGTGACAGCAACGTTTCTTCGCCGTGTAATCAACAGGAGAAATCCGCTGCCGAGGACGAAGAACGAGATCACTACGGTGGGGGTGGACGTGCCGGTGACACCCGCGCTGGCCGTGCGGGACGTAGTGGAGAAGGTGACGATCTGAATGGTGGGAGTAGAGCCCAGGGTGAACGCCGCGGGTGGAGTGCAGGTGACGCCAGTGGGAGCGAAGCTTGGTGGCGTGCAGGTGATGGTGACGGTTCCCGTAAATCCGCCGACCGCGGTGAATGTCAGCGGGATATCGGCTTTGCTGCCAGCGGGCACGTTGACTGACGTGGTCGCACTGCCGGCAGAGTCCAGCATGGTGAAGTCCTGCGCGGTGCCGGTGAGAGAACGGGTGAAGGTCTGGCCGCTGATGTTGGTGTTGAAGGTGATGCTGCCGTTGCGTGTGCCTCCGGCGGTGGGCTTGAAGACGACGTTGACGGTGCAGGTGGCGTTGATGGCGACGGTAGTGCTGTTGCAGTTGGTGCCGGCGCTGAAGTCGCCGGTAGTGGTGACGGAGGCGATCGTGACCGGCCCTTCACCGCTGTTGGTGAAGACGAAGTTCTGACCGGCCGATGTAGCGCCCACGGCCGTGGCTGCGAAAGCGTTCGTGGTGGCGGGAGTGACGGTGCCGGAGAGGACGGGCGCGGGAATAGTGAAGTAGCCGACGGGCACGTCGTGGTCCGAAGTGCGCGCGGGGGTGGTCGCGTCGTTATAGGCCGTGACCGGGAAGTCCGCGTTGAAGTGTGCATAGACGAGTTGTGCGCCGGCGGTGACAAGCTCCGGCGTGACAACCATGTGGTCGAGGATCTGGGCGCTGCCATCTTCCACGTACGACCAGCGTTGGGTCGCGGGAAGCTGGAGCGCGAGGTCGACCAGAGGAGGCGTGACAAGCCCGGCCACGCCCGGCTGGACGACCTGAGTGGCGGGCAGGATATTTGTGTTGGTGTAGGTGGCGAGCGTATCCGTGTAGCCGTCGGAGAATTCGAAGGCGTTGAAGTCGCCGCCGGAGATGACGTGTTGACCGGAGGCTTGGAGGGTCTGGATGTATTTGGCGATGTCCTCGGCCTGGAGTTCTTTCTTCTGGCGCGTGGAGGTGGAAGTGGTGCTGTCGACACCGCTGAGCGCCTTCATGTGGTTGGCGATGATGCTGACAGGGTAATCCTTGGCGTTGGTGCGCTTGATGCCGGCCTTGAGGACGAGCCACGGGCGGTCGTTGAGCGTGATGGGGTTGGTGGATGTAGACGGTGTGAAGATCTCGTTCTGTCCGAACTGCGTAATACCGAGATTGTCCACGGCGCTGCTCTTGATGAGGAAGCCGACGGAGATGCCGGTGCCATCCTGGGTGTAGGAGGTGGAGTTGTCAGTGCCGTAGGCGGTGTAGAGGTTGGGTACACCCGCGTCGGTGTTGACCTGGTTGGCGATATCGGTGGCGACGGTCTGGTTCTCGACCTCCTCCAGCGTGACGATATCGGGCAGCTTCAGCACGTTGCGGATAGCAAGGGAGACTTTCTGGAGGCGGCGAGTGTAGGCGGACGTGGTGAGCGTTGCCGCCTGCGAGGTAGCGGTTCTCCCTGAGGTGGAGTTGTTGACTCCGGCGGGAACGTAGTAGAGGTTATCGGTGTTGCTGGTGTTGTAGAAACGCTCGATATTGAAGGATGCCACGGTGAACTGGGTGGCGGACGCCGATAGGACTGGTTGAGGGGTCATGCCGGCGGTGACCTGGGTGCGATCGTAGCTCTTATCCAGGATGAGACGGCTGGGATCGAAGAAGCTATCGCTCGAGAAGGTGAAGTCCAGAACGCCGGTGGGGTTGGGCAGGACGGCTCCGGTGGAGATTTCGAGGGAAGTTCCGCCAGCGATCGTGGTGTCGACAAGGATGCGCTCAGGATTGTCGTCGAAGTGGGCGACTGCGGAGGGCAGCGGAGTGAACGGATCGCGGATGTCGATGCCGGGCTCGCGGAAGGGACGGGCAGTATTGCCGATCACTCCGTAGAAGTGGCCGGTGGAGGTGGCGAGCTCTGCGGGCTCGTTTGCATCCGTGATGGAGCCGTTGGTGCCGGAGACCGCTGTGATGGAGGTGAAGGTGACGCGCATGCCTTCGTACGGCGTGAGTTGGTACAGGCCCCCGCCGGGGGTGAGCATGGACGGCGTGATCGTGATCGGTGCAGGCAGAGTCGCACCGGTGCTGACGAGGATGACGGTGGGGGTACCGGTGATTTCTGTAGCAGGCGTGTGGCTGGCGGTGACGGCAGGGAAGGTGGAGACGGTCCCGGTGACTGTGACGACGTTTCCAATGGCGGCTGCGGCGGGTGGGGCAGAGCTGGTAAAGACATCAATGCCCTCGGGCGTAAGCGGGTTGGCATCCGGGTTCTGGGACTGGATGAAGAAGCCGTTGGGGAGGACCGCGGTAACGACGCCAGTGGTGACGACGCGCTGGCCGACGTAGGGCGAGACAGTCATGGCGGTGGTGGATTTGACTCCCTGAATGTCGTGGATCTCGAAGTTGATTGCAGGGACGTTGATGGTCAGGGATATAGAGGCGGTTGCGGTGTTCGACTGTGCGTCGATGACAGTGGCCGGGAAACTGACGGCGCCGCTGGTGCTGACGGTTGCGGTGGTGCTGAAGGAGAAAATGTTGTCACCGGCAGTGCCGTCGCCGTGGGTACCGTCGTCGTAGAACTGCTGGGAGGCGGCTCCGCCGATGCCTGTCAGGTTCGCAGTGACGGCGATACCGGTGCTGGCGGGGGATGAGGCGGGAGTGACGGTGACGGTGAGCAGGGTTGTATCGCCGGAGGTGAGAGACGATGGGGTGGCTGTGCCGACGCCCGAGAGAGAGGTTCCGCTGGAGCCGTAGCTGGAGTTGCGCGGAGTGGGCGGGCTGGCGATAGTGAAATCGGCTGCGTTGTTGTTGGTATTTGTGCCCGAGACGGTGCGGATGATGGATTGCGTGTTGGTGCTGGTGGTGCTTGGTCCAGCGGCGTAACTGGTGCCCTTGTAGCAGCTCGGCACGTTGGTTGAGGAGCCGTATCCGACCATATCGATGATGGCGGCGTCGGAGAGGATGGCGGTGCACGTAGTGTCTCCGCTAAGTGCGGTCGTGCCGTTGACCAGGGCGACCTTGCCTGCGGTCGCGGACATGTTCGGGGCGGTGCCGGAGGTATCGGGAGTGGGCAGGGCCACGCCTAAGGTTGTAGAGGATGTGGTCGTCTGAACGAGGAAATAATGGCCGGGCTGAATAGTGGCTGTCGTCAGTGGCAGGGCCTGCGTGAAGTTGCCGGCGGCAGAGGCGTACTGAACGGAGAGACCGGCAGTAGAAATCGGCGAGGAAGTGGGGTTGTAGATCTCCACAAAATCAGCGTTGTAGGTGCCCCCGCTGTTCCCCCCGCCTCCATAAATCTGCGTGATAAGAAGGCCGGTCTGGCTATGTGCGATGGCCGCAGTGCACAGGAGCAGAAGCGGAAGGACGAAGCGGAAGACAGGCCGAGTGCGATTCACTGGATCTCCTGAAAAAGCCCGGGCCTCCCCTGCGATTCGCCGGGTGCCACGGTGGGTATTGTGTGGTAACGAAATGCTAAGTTCTACCACGAGATTGTTAGAACTTTCTAAATTTCGCGAAAGGCCGAGTTTGCGCCGGGTCGCGCTACTCTGAAGGGGGACGGGAAATGGTATGAAGCGGGGGATGCAGGAAGGCTTGACAGGAACGATGTATATTTATACGCTGAATATGTATTTTTATACATGGGCTCCCTCCCCGGAATCCGGTTTGGGTAGAGCGGTTGTTTTTGTGGCGTCTTTTAGTTTAGACCTCTGCCGACCCGTAGGAAGGGTGAAGGCAAGTCGGGAGCGTATGAAGCAGCAACGACAAACCGCGATTCGAGAGCTGCTGCACCAAGGCACGGTGCCGAGCCAGGATGAGCTGCGCCGCAGGCTGGCGCGCCGCGGCTTCCATGTGACGCAGGCTACGCTTTCGCGCGATATCCATGAGCTGCGGTTGTCGAAGGGGCCGGCCGGGTATGCGCTGCCGGGCATCGCGGTGGAGGACGACGAGGACAGCCTGCCGGAGATCCGCGATGTGCTGAGGAGCTTCGGGATGGAAGTGCGGCAGGCGATGAACCAGCTGGTGTTGATTACGAGCACCAGCGCGGCACAGCCTGTGGCGGCGGCGATCGACTTCGAAGACTGGCCGGAGGTTGTGGGGACTATCGCAGGGGATGACACGGTGTTGATCATTTGCCCGGACGAGCGTCAGGCAAGAATCGTGAAGGCGCGCATCGAGAACTACATCGGCTGAGTGGAAACGCTGAGTTGGCGTTGTAGAAACCAGAAGGGACTAGCGGGACATGCAGGCTGTTGGCACGGAACAGGAACTCGCAAAGGTGGAGAGCGCGAAGCAGGCACGCACGACGGTGCGGACGGCGGTTGCCGGCGTGGGTGGCTACGCCGGCGGAGAGCTGGCTCGACTGCTGCTGGCGCATCCGCGGCTGAGAGAGACCAAGCCGCTGTTCCTGGGGCGCGTGGCCGATGAAGCCGCCGGCGGGCGCGTGCCACTGGAGCAGATTCAGCCGCAGCTTGCGTGGGGCGCTGGAGAGAAGCTGCCGGAAGTGCGCGCGTTCAGTTGGGAGCTGGTGCGCGATCTCGGCATCGAGGTGGTGTTCCTCGCGTTGCCACATGAGACCTCGCGTGAGTGGGCACCGGAGTGGCTGGAACGCGGTGTGCGAGTGATCGACTTGAGCGGCGCTTGGCGGCTGCAGGAAGACAGTAACCGCAAAGTTTACAAATTGCAGGATGCCGATGCGGCGCTCGCGGCGAAGCTGCAGGCGGAGGCGGTCTATGGCTGTCCGGAGTTGCATCGCGAGGAGATTGCTACCGCGCGGCTGGTTGCGAATCCGGGGTGCTACTCGACCTCAATCATTCTGGCGCTGGCGCCCTTCGTTCGCGCGGGGCTGGTGGATGTGGAACACGGGATTGTGTGCGACGCGAAGTCCGGCGTGAGTGGAGCGGGCAAGGCTCCGACGGCGAAGACGCACTTTATGAATGCGGCTGATAATTTGTCGGCCTATGCGGTGTTCGGGCATCGGCATACGGGCGAGATGCTGGAGCAGCTTGGGTTGACGGCGGAGCAGATCCAGTTCACACCACATCTGCTGCCGATTCCGCGTGGAATTTTATCGACCATTTACCTGCGATTGGCGCAGAAGGCCGAGCCTGAGCAGGTTGAGCAGTATCTGCGCCGCTTTTATGCGACGAGTCCTCTGGTGCGCGTGCACGCGGCGGGCAGTCTGCCACAGATTCAACATATTGTGCGGACGAATTACTGCGATATCGGGTTTGAGCTGGCGAAGGATGGCAAGCGGCTGGTGCTGGTCTCATGCCTGGATAACCTGCTGAAAGGCGCCTCCGGTCAGGCGGTGCAGAACATGAACGTGATGTGCGGCTGGAACGAAGCGGAGGGCCTGAAGTGAAATACGTGGTGAAGCTCGGCGGCGCCTCCATTGAGGACAAGGCGCTGCTGCACGCCTGCGGCAAGGCTATTGCCGAGCTGGTCAAGGATGGCAACCAGGTGGCTCTGGTGCACGGAGGCGGCAAGCAGTTGACGGCGACGCTGGCGCAGATGGGCAAGAAGAGCGAATTCGTCTCCGGACTGCGTATCACCGATGCGGAGACTCGGGATGCGGCGCTGATGGTGCTGGCTGGGCGGGTAAATAAGTCGCTGGTTGCGGCGCTTCGGCAGCACGGGCAATCAGCGATGGGGTTGGCAGGCGGCGATGGGAATGTGTTTCGCGCGCGCAAGAAGAAGACGGTGCCCGACCTGGGGTTTGTGGGTGAGATTGCGGCGACGGACCCGCTGTGGCTGGAGGCGATCTGGAAGATGGACGCGGTGCCGGTGATCTCGTCGATTGCGCTCGGGTTTGACGGCGAGTACTACAACATCAACGCCGATGAGATGGCGGCAGCGTGCGCGGTTTGCACGAAGGCGGATGCGCTGGTGTTCCTGACCGACGTTCCCGGCGTCAAAGGAGCAGATGGTACGGTGATGCGCTGGCTTTCTCTGAAGCAGATTCCGGAGCTGGAGCGGGAGGCGGTGATCTCCGGCGGGATGCTGCCGAAGTTGAGCGCCTGCCGCGAGGCTTTGACGCACGGAGTAAAGCGTGTACGGCTGCTGCCGGCAGAGGCGGTGCATCTGCTGCCCGATCTGGTTTCGACACGCGTGAACGATGGAACGGAGGTTATGGTCGCATGAAGCTGGAATCGATACAGGCAGCGGAGAGCAAGCTGTTGTTGAACACGTACGAGCGAAACCCGGTGCTCTTTACCGAAGGACATGGCGTTTATCTGCGGGACGCGGAAGGCAATGATTATCTCGACCTGCTGAGCGGGATTGGCGTGTCGGCGCTTGGGTACGGCAATGCGGCGGTGGAGAACGCGATCGTGCAGCAGACGAAGAAGCTGCTGCACACGTCGAACCTGTTCTTTCATGAGCACACGGCGGAGCTTGCGGTTCGGCTGACGGAGATCAGCGGGATGGATCGGGTGTTCTTCTGCAACTCCGGCACGGAGGCGTGGGAGGCTGCGCTAAAGCTGGCGCGTGCTCACGCGGGGCTACTGCGGGCGGAAGGAAAGAAGATCGGCACGAAGTTCCTGGCGATGGACCACAGCTTCCACGGCCGCACAATGGGTGCGGTTGCGACCACGCACAAGGAGAAGTACCGCGAGCCGTTTGCTCCGGTGATGCCCGATGTGGAATTTGTAACTTTCAACGATGTAGAGGAGCTGCGCGCAAAGTTTTCAGACGATGTGTGCGGCATCTGCGTCGAGGCGCTGCAGGGCGAGGGCGGGATCCGCCCGGTGACGCAGGAATTTTTGGAGGCTGCGCGTGAGCTGTGCGATTCGACCGGTGCGCTCTTGCTGACCGATGAAATTCAGTCCGGCATGGGGCGCACGGGCGAGTGGTTTGCGTATCAGCATTACGAGATTCAGCCAGACATCACAACGCTTGCGAAGCCGATTGCGAATGGGCTGCCGATGGGGGCGATGCTGTGCACCGATGAGGCGGCGCGGGCGTTCTCGCCGGGCATGCATGGGACCACGTTCGGCGGCGGGCCGCTGGCCTGCGCAGTGGCGATTGCGGTGATCGACGCGATGAAGCAGAAGAATATCCTCGGGCATATTCGCGAGGTGGGTGGCTACTTCAAGCAGCAGCTTGAGGCGCTGAAGAAGAAGCATGACTGCATCGTGGATGTGCGCGGCATGGGACTGATGCTGGGTATCGAGATTGATTCGGCAGACGTTGCGAAGCGCGCCGCCGCGGATATGATGGCGAAGCGGATCATCATTAATCGGACCAGCGATACGGTGCTGCGGTTCCTTCCTCCTTACATTCTTGAGCGCGCGCATGTGGATACGGCAGTGGCGGCGCTTGACGAGGTCCTCACCGGCCTCACATCGAACAGTGCAGCACTGGCCGGGCAGTCGCCGGCGGGAGAACATGCCCATGGGTAGCAAGACCATCACGATGAGTCCAAAGCCGGATGCGGGCCCCACAAAGGTGTCGCTCGGCATCCAGTCCGATGTTGCCTTCAACGAGGCCGCGAAGCGCCTGTGTGGGCGCGATTTGTGCTCGATTGGCGACCTGACGGTGCAGGAAATGGCGGCCCTGATGGAGCTGTCGCATGCGGTGAAAACCCACCCGGACGACTTCCGGCATGCGCTGGACGGCAAGCAGATGGTGCTGTTCTTCGAGAAGGCATCGCTGCGCACACGGCTGACGTTTGAAGCGGCGATCAATACGCTGGGCGGCAATGCAATCTTTGTTGACCAGACGCAGTCGCCGCTGGGCGAGCGCGAGTCGATTGCAGACATGGCGCACAACATCGAGCGCTGGATGAGTGTGATCGTCCTGCGCACGTACTCGCACGACACCATCACTGAGATGGCAGCGAGCTCACGGGTCCCGGTGATTAACGCGCTCTCCGACCTGGAACATCCATGCCAGGCGCTGGCGGATTTCTTCACGCTGGAGGAGCGCTTCGGGTCAGTAGAAGGGCTGCGCTTCACGTATGTGGGAGACGGCAATAACGTGTGCCACTCGCTGATGCTGACCGCGGCGCAGCTGGGTGTGCACTGCACGGTTGCAACGCCGAAGGGGTTTGAACCGAAGCTGGATATTATTCATCGCGCGATTGAGATTGCCGAGCAGACGGGTGGAAGCATCACGCTGATGCATGATGCGGCGAAGGCCGTAGACGGTGCCGATGCGGTGTACACGGACGTCTGCACCAGCATGGGTTTCGAGCACGAGGCGACGAAGCGCGCGCCGATCTTCAAGCCCTATCAGGTGAATGAGCAGCTGATGTCGCGTGCGCACCAGGATGCGGTGTTTATGCACTGCCTTCCGGCGCACCGCAATGCAGAGGTGACGGATGCTGTGCTGGACGGCCCGCAGTCGATTGTCTTCGACCAGGCCGAAAACCGGATGCACGCGCAGAAGGCGCTGCTGCTGATGCTGCTTGGCGGCGCGAAGCGGATTCCCAGCTCGCGCGATCGTGGTCTCCACGCACGGAAGCGCTCGTAGCGCAGAAAGAGAAGCCCACGGGTGACTGAAGAGAATCAGCAAGGAGCGGCCGGCGGAAAGATGTGGTCCGGCCGCTTCCGCGAGCCGTTGAACCGCGAGTTCGAGTGCTGGCAGGCCTCGTTTCGGTTCGACGTGCGGCTGCTGGTGCACGAGGTAGCGGCCTCGAAGGCCCACGCTCAGGCAATTGCTGCAGCACAGATCCTAAGCCACGATGAGCTCGGGGAAATGCTGCGCGGCTTGGATGAAGTTGCAAAGCTGAGGAAGGAGCTGCCGGCGGCCTTGGTTGCGTCCGCGGCGAACGCGGAGGACATTCACCACTTTGTCGAACTGGAGCTGACCAAACGGATCGGCGATCTGGCTTTGAAGCTGCATACCGGACGCAGCCGGAATGAGCAGATCGCGACGGACATGCGCTTGTTTGTCCGTGAATCTATCGACGATATCATTGCGGGGCTGCAGGACTGGGCGCGCTCGCTGGTTGAAATTGCCGAGTTGGGCGGAGACGCTGTGATTCCGTCCTACACGCATCTGCAGCGGGCGGAGCCGGTGCTGGTCTCGCATTGGCTGCTGGCGTACGTCAGCATGATCGAGCGTGACATCTCCCGATTCGAGGACGCTCGGAAACGGATGAATCTATGCCCGCTTGGATCGGGAGCGGTTGCCGGTGCGACGCTCGCGCTGGACCGCGCGATTGCTGCGCGCGAGCTTGGGTTTGATGGGCCGACGCCGAACTCGATGGATGCGACCAGTGATCGCGATTTCATGCTGGACTTCGTGCAAGCAGCTGCAACGCTGGGGCTGCACATCTCGCGCTTCGCTGAGGAGATCACGCTGTATTCGACCGCCGAGTTTGGCTTCGTCGATCTGCCGGAAGCGTTCTCGACGGGTTCGAGCGCGATGCCGCAGAAGAAGAATCCGGATTTCACGGAACTCATACGGGGCAAGTCGGCCCGGCTGCTGGGGGCCTCGACTGCGCTGTCGGCGCTGATCAAGGGCCTGCCGCTTGCGTACAACAAGGACCTGCAGGAAGGGCAGGAGCAGGTCTTTGATTCGGCGGACACGATTACGGGAATGCTCGCGATTCTGCCGCAGTTCACGCGCGCGCTGCGATTCCGGCATGACCGAATGAAGCAGGCTGCAACTTCCGGGTACTTGAATGCAATGGCGGCGGCGACGTATCTCTCGAAC
>Ga0157369_10010520_pt1 | contig 10532 bp, 9 predicted proteins | sample C25metaG_FD_113461 | JGI IMG/M metagenome (GOLD analysis project Ga0157369, IMG submission 113461) | Corn rhizosphere microbial communities from Kellogg Biological Station, Michigan, USA - C2-5 metaG | ecosystem: Host-associated > Plants > Roots > Rhizosphere > Soil | place: USA: Michigan...
CGCACCGGCACTTTGCCGGCGTTCTTCAATAGATCGAATACCGCATCCATATGCGCGGGCGCAGTGTATTGCGTGCGCACTACTTCGACCAGCGGAACTAGAAAAGGAGGCTGATAGAAATGTGTCCCCACGATGCGATCGCGCCGCTTGGCCTTGGCTCCGATTTCAGTGATGCTCATCACTGACGTGTTACTGCACAGGATCGTGTCCGCCGGGCAGAGCCGGTCGAGCTCCGCAAATAGCTTCTGCTTCATCCCGAGATCTTCGGTGATGGCCTCGATGACAACATTGGCCCGTCGCAAAGCCTGAGAAAGCTCCGTGGTTACCGCGATTCGATCCAGAATGCGCGGGATATCAGCGCTCTCCACCAAACTGTAATCGGCCATGCGCGTGAGGTTCGTCCGCACGCGGTCCTTCACTCCGGCAATCTTTTCCGCTGTCCGGCCCTGCACCTCGACCGCATGTCCGTGCGCGGCGAAAACCTGCGCGATCCCGGGCCCCATCATGCCCGCGCCGATGACAGCGATTGTTTCCATAGAGTCTCATTTGTCAGTTAATGATAACAAGCTATCTATATGAAGAAAGTCGCCGCCTTAACTCTGCCCTGTATTTACACGCGCCGCCGCCTGAAGGGCGTTGAGATACCGTTCGAAGTTGACTTGAAATCGGTCGCTCGGGACCGAGATACCGAGGACGAATCGGCCGCCCAATCCCCCCACCGGAACCGCCAGACAACGCAGCCCTTCATGAAACTCTTCCTCATCGAGAGCGTATCCGCGAGCTCGAATACGTTTAAACTCCTTCATCAGTTCCTCGGGATCGACAATTGTCCGGCGTGTTCTTGGTTCGAGCGTGTGCCTGGCAAGATAAGCGTCGCAGACGGAGGGCTCGGCCAATGCCAGAAGCAGTTTGCCCGACGCCCGCGCATGCGCGAAACCGCTGTAACCGTGCGGGACCTGCGCAGCACCTACGGGAGATTCGCCGCGCGCAGTCGCGAGCACCACGATTTCTCCGTCCACCCAACCGCCCGCATACGCAGTCTCGCCGGTGGCGGCGACGATCGATCGAACCCGCGGCGCGAGGTGTTCGGGCGGAGCTAGCTGTGTTTGAAATCCCTGCGCAATGGAAGCCGCGGCAAGGCCCAGCACATATCGGTTGCTCTCGTTCTTTCGAATGATCCCGGTTCCCTGCAGGGTGTGAATGAGATGGTAAGTTACTTGCCGCGAGAGACCCAGCGCACTGGTGATTTCCTTGATTTTCAATCCCTCGCTGCTCTGAGCGATGGCGAGCAGAATCTCTACCGTCCTTAGCGCGGACTGCACTCGCGGTTTCGCATCACTTTGCATGATCTTTCCTATCAGTATCGCTAGCTCTCGGGAGCAATATCGGCGACACGCCGCGCCACTCCTTCAATTGCATTCCAGTCGAGCGATATGCCCACACCCGGCTCCTCGCTGGGCTTCATCTTGCCACCAGCGGGCGTTGGGCAGCCCCGCAGCAGCGCTTGTAGTGGGTCGGCTCCCGACTCTTGTGGAATGATTTCAACCGCTTCCACATTGGGAAACGCGCATGCCAGATGAACGTGAAGAGGAGGAAACACGTGCGGCAGGACTGTTTTTCCCGCCGCCGCGGCAATATGAATCGCTTCGATGGCGCCCGTCAAACCGCCGCACGTCGTCGCGTCCACGCGCAAAATATCGATGCCGCCCACGAGATCGGAAAATGCGCGCGGCCCGAACACGTCTTCGCCCGCCGCTAGCGGGGTTGTAATCTGGCGCTGCAGTTCATGCGTCAACCGCCAATCGGAAGTCGCGAAAGGATCTTCGAGGAAACTCAGCCCGAGTTGATCGAGATCGCGGCATAGGCGCTTTGCTTCCGTCAGCGTCGTCCAGGTCCAATGCGCGTCGGCGCCAATTCCTCCCGGCATCTCCTTCGTTACGGCGGAGGCATACTCACGATCGAACGCCGCATCGTCGCCCTTCAACATGATCTTTACTCGCTGATACCCCAAATCGCGCAGACCACCGACTTCCTTGACTACGTCAGCAATCGATCGCCGGTCCATGTAGTAGCCGGCGACGACGGTGATCTCCGCTTGCTTTCGAAATCCGCCGAGCAGACGGAACAGCGGTTGTCCGGCTTGCTTACAGGCGATATCCCATAGCGCAATGTCCAGGATGCTCAGCCCTCGTGTAAGCGCTGCGCGTCCGGGAACGTTGAACTGCTCGAGGTTTACCATCACTTCCCGGCGCATCGCCACATCCCCGCCCAGAATGCGCCGCGCCATCTGGCTCACGGTCTCAAACAGCGGCGTTCCACGCGGATACCCAAGCGCTTCGCCGGCCAGTCCGGATTCCGTTTCTATACGGACAGCAATATAATCGCGGGTGCGGATTTCGACCGGCCCTAGCCGCAGGACATAGGGAAGCGGCATCGGACACTCGGCAATGCGCACCCGCGCGATCGGCATTCTGTTTTCTTTCGAAATCATCGGGTCATGATATAGATATCACAGAATGACAACTTCTCCCTCGACCGGATTGCCCGGTTTACGCGGAACGGAGCATGTCGGCTTTACCGTGCCCGACCTCGAGGAGGCCACCAGGTTCTTTGTCGACGTGATTGGCTGCGACTATGTTTTCGAGGTCGGTCAGTTCCTGTCCGACGGCGACTGGATGACGATACATCTGAACGTCGACCCTCGCACCATCATGCGCAAGCTGCGCTTCTTCCGCTGCAAATACGGTCCGAACTTCGAGATCTTTCAATATGAAGCGCCCGGACAAAGGATGGAGCCACCCAAAAACAGCGACGTCGGAGGTCACCACCTTGCCTTCTACGTCGATGATATGGACGCCGCCGTCGCGTATCTGAAGTCGAAGGGCGTTCGCTTGCTCGGTGAACCGACTTTGCGCACCGCCGGACCGAACGCGGGCCAGCACTGGATTTACTTCCTCTCGCCTTGGGGCATGCAATTCGAATTGGTGAGTTTTCCGAACGGCAAGGGATACGAGAAGACCACGCCTCTACGTCTCTGGCACCCCGCCAGGCCTGCGGATTGATTCCGGATCGTTTGGATGTTTGGCCAGCGGATGTACCGTGATATCCAGATGCGGATAGAGCGGCAGTGAAGCCAGCGCCGCATGCAGTTCGTCCGTTGTAGCTGCTACCCAGATACCCGAGTTGGCGCGTCGCCCCGGCACACGCCATAATCGCTTCAAAATTCCAGCCGCCGCTAATTCACCCGCACGTTCCGCCTCTTTCTGCAGAAGTTCGTCACTGGCTAAGGTCCTCACGTCCATATACACGAGAAAGTCCATTAAAATATAATCCCAGCACTATTTGATGATGTTTCGGCTAATGAACGCGCAGCCCTTGCTCATCGACAGCGCATATATGATTGAGACGTAAATGGACTACTCGAGTTTTGGACTGCAAGACAAAATCGCGATTGTGACCGGCGCATCGCAGGGTATCGGCAAGGCCATCGCGCTTGGCTTGGCAACGGCTGGAGCCCACTTGGTTTTGGGAAAGCATCCGGATGGGAAGAACGATGCGATCAACCAGGTGAAGAGTGAGATCGAGGCACTTGGCAGGAAAGTAATTATCGTACAGACCGATGTTTCGGATGTCGCGCAAGTGCGGGCAATGCTCCAAAAGGCAAAAGATACGTTCGGCCGCGTCGATATTCTGGTCAACAACGCGAGCTGGACCGGCACAACGCTAGCGCTCGATGTGACAGAAGAAGAATTCGATAAGACCATGGCGGCGTCGTTGAAAAGCGTGTTTTTCGCATGCCAGGCGGCGGCGCGTATCATGATCCCGCAAGGCGGCGGCCGGATCGTCAACATCGGCTCGAACTTCGGCGAGATCGCATTCAAGATGCGTTCGGTGTATGCGGCGGCGAAGGCCGGCGTCCATCATCTTTCTCGCGCGCTGTCGCTCGAGTGGGCCAAGGACGGAGTCATCGTGAACGTGGTGGCGCCTTGTATTACCGAGACGGAGTCGCGCAAAAACATTCTGGAGCGGCCCGGATACAAGGAATGGGCCACTCAACAAATGATTCCGCGCGGCCGCTGGAATCAGCCGGAAGATCTGGTCGGCGCCGTTCTGTTTCTATCGAGCCACATGTCCGATATGGTGGTGGGTCACGTGCTGATGGTCGACGGCGGCTGGACGATCCACTGATTCAGCGATAGAACGTCACAACGTGCTGGCCGGAAGGCAGAAGAATCGAAGTGTCTGCGGCTTGCTGCTTGCTGAACGGCAGGCCATCCAATTCGATCGAGGACACAGCCGAACCCAAGACCGCTACAGCGCGGCTTCGACTTGTGTAGGACAGGTCAGCGCGATCAGAGGCCGCAGCCGCAGTGCGTATCTCACCGTTGAAATCGGAAATGGAAACGGCAGCCCGAGTAGCACTCGCTTCGAGCGTGTGGTTGCCCGCGGGCGTAAGAATGCTTTTGTCATTCGCGATCGGCCAAGGCTTGCCATCGAGTGTTGCGGGGCCGGTCCAGGCAACGCGTGTGTCTTCGGTCGCTTCGACGCGGAGCATGCCATTCGGATCTTTTGTCACTTTTGTGGTTGTGGCGGCGACGGGAATCAGGCGCAAATCCTCGCGTTCAAGAGAATTCTCGAAATAGAGGGCTACGCGAGCAAACGAGGAGGCCGCCTGGTGCACCAACTCCAAAAGCTCAACGCCGGTCTGCTTCTTCGTTGGATAAACGTCCTGGTAACGCTCGACTACGTTGATATCGACGGCAATGTGGCGCATGTTGGGAGTCAGCTCACGATATTTTTCCGCCAGCTTCCCATAGCGCTCGGGCCCCAGATTCCATAGCGTCGCGGGGTCTTCGACGAGCAGCATGCTCTTGCGCGCCTGGATCATGGGCAGGCTGAGCGCGACATCGGCGCCCAAGGCGTCGCGAATACCCGGTTCGAAGCGATCGTCGATGTGTGTGAGAACGATGTCCAGATAGGGCTTCGCGGCGCGAGTGCGATCGATCAAGTCGAGCCAATCGGCTTGCATCTTCGAAGCTAGGGCGGCGCGGTAATCGAGGAACTTGCGCAGGGCGGCTGGATTTTTCGCCATTGAATACGAGGAAGTGGCGTCGAACAACAATTTGGGGTCGAAGCCGGCGGCACGCTCAAAATCGCGCCGTACGTCGTCGTTCATCGGCGTGAAACGCGCGGGATTGCTTGCGCCTTCGAGCGATTCGAAATATAACTCGGCAACGTTGACACCGTCCCAATCAAAACGACCGAGCATGCCACCAATTTCCTGCGCCGCCGTTTTGCGACATTCCGGATTCTGCAGGTTCATCAGCTTACGCCAATCGAGCTGTGCGTCCTGGCCGGCGGCGGTTTTTTCACGCCACTCTGGATGATCGGCCCAAAACTTTTCGCTGACGTGGGGCAACTCCAGCCAGGCGTAGACCAAAATGGCGTGACGATGACACGCTTCGATCAACTTCTTCAAATACTCATCCCGCACCGGATCGGGTTCCGTGTTGTGCCAAGCCGCGACGTGCAGCACGCTGGTTCCGGTTTGCCGCCAGCGCCGAGCGAGGTAATCGACGTCGGCGCGAATGCGGTAGGACGAATCAAAGAAGGCCCAAAGATTGGTGGTTGCGAGGGGCAAATCCAGTCCCAGATCGACGAGAGCTTGCACCAGATACGGATAACGCTCGATGCCGCTCGGACCGGGTTCGGTAGCGATCCAGAGGATCGCGCCGTGGGAGGTTCGTTTGCCCGCAATCACAGGAGCGCCTTTCCAGCGCTCGGAGGCGAAAACCTGGAAATCGGCGGGGACCTGCACCGTAGCGACTTCCATCGGCAACTCCCAGAAGATTTGCATGTCGGGCGCGTGGGTATCGCGGATCTGGCGAACTCTCAGAGTTTCTGTTTTGGCAGTGATGCCAAGGCTGCGCGCGGCGGGGCTTACTCCTTCGAGGACCAGCAAATGATTTTCGGCCAGCGCCGCGATGCTGGCCGGGGCTGCGGGTCCCGCAATCACGATGTCGGCGTCATTCGACTCCGCGGGCGAGATGCCAACCGCGCCCAGAATTTTGAGCCAGGGCTGTGGATCGGCCTGGTTGACCTGGAACGCAGCGCCTCGCACGACGGCTGAAGAAAGGAGAACCGCCAGGATGAGTTGTTTCGTCATTTAGTCATCGCATACCAGGCGCCCACACGAACGTCGTAATAGTTGGGTCGCCGCGGATTGAAGTTGTTATTGGTATAGACGCCGCGCAGAAAGTCCGTCGACAGGTAAAGGTTTTTGGGCATCCAGGAGAGATGCAGCTTAGCTCCCGGGCCGAACTCGACGGTGTTCGCCCAATACTGGTTTTGCGAATCACGCACATAGTTGAGATTCAAAAGTACCTGGAGAGATGTGGCGTCACCGCCTAGGCGGAAGGTGCGGCCGACACGGTGCTGTGAATAGAACAGCCAGTCCTTGCCGAAGCGGCTGATGTAAATGGCGTCGCCGGTCGTTTCATAAAAGAGACCGGGGGTTTGGCTGCCGAGTAAGGAGCCGAAGCCTTTGGCGAAATTGACGCCACCGCGATAATCGGGAATCGCGGCGCCGACATCATGGCGGTCGGTTAGATATTTCACGGCCTCGCCGGCTTCGACCCAACCGGTGAAGTGATACCAGGTTTTCGTGGCTGCGCCCGCGCCGAATATGAACGAGCTTTCCGACAGATACTGCGGATCGAGCACATGGCCGGGAAGGCTGCCTTTGATATCACCGACGAAGCGGGCCGAGACGTAGAAGGAAACGAGCTTGTTGACGCTGCCCAGGCCGGGAATAGGAATGGTGCGCTTGATTTGTCCATAGCTGAAGACATCTTTCCAGCGCGAAGAATACATCGGCAGCATCCAGACGGTGGTTTGCGGCAAGACATCGCCGTTCAAAGTGTGAAAGGCCTTAGTAGCTTCGGCAGTGATGCGGGGGTCATCGGCATGGCGCGCGCGATCGAACCAGGAGATTGCATCGCTATCCTGGTGGGCCTGATTGTAGGCCCAGCCGAGCTTGAGCATCACTTCGGCATCGTCGGGATCTTGCTCATGCGCCTGACGCAAGTACTTGATCGCATCATGCGTGTAGCCGAGTTCGAGGCTTTTCTTACCCATGCTCTTGGGGTCAACACCGGCGCCGGTTGCGACAACGGGGGTGGCGGGGCTGGCAGCGGGGCGCACCTTCAAACCGCGCAGCGAATTGATTTGGCCGCGCGCGGCCTCGTCGCGAGGATTCAGTTCGAGAATGTGCTCGAACTGCTCGATGGCTTCGGGCTGCCGATGCATGGCGAGGTACAGATAGCCAAGTTCGCGGCGCAAGTTCACATTTGATGGGTCGAGCCGGATGGCGGCGAGAAATTCGTAGGGATAGGGATAGCGCGGACCCAAAGTTTCGAGCGCGAGCTCGGCGGTCCGCGAATCGGCGGAGCGTGACGCAGCCAGGTTCGCGGCACGCGATTCATCGATGCGGTTGAGTTGCAGCCAAACGCGCGCCAAAATCAGCAGAAGTTCGCTCAGCTCAGGCTTCAACTTGCGGCAGATTTCGTATTGCTCGGCGGCGAGGGGCAGATCGTCGCGTAATTCGGCCAGTTGCGCAAGCTCCCAGTGCGCGCTGAACATGGTGAGGTCGTTGGGCTTGTCGGATCGGGCGAGTGCCTGTTTCCAGCGGGCGATTCCGTCGGCGAGGGGGCGGTCAATATTCTGGAATGCCTGCTCGGCGGTTACTCGCGTGGTCGGATTACCGGTTTTTCGAAGGCGATCAAAAGTGCGGCGAGCTTCAATGGGCTTTTGGGTCTCGAAGGCGAGGAAAGCGAACTCAAGACCGGCCGTTTCGTCGTGCGGGTTCAGCTTGAGCGCCTGTTCGAATTCGTCACGGGCGGCGACATTTTCACCCGCGCGGAGGAGCGTATAGGCAAGATCTTTGTGAGCGGCGGCGTTGGCAGGCTGTTTCGCGAGACCTTTTCGAAAGAGATCGACGGCGGAATCGTAGTCTTTGTCAGCGAGGGCTTGATAGGCGGAGTTCAGCTCCTGCTGACCGGCGGACGCAACGGGCGGCGTCTGGCCGAAACTCGGGCAGGATATGACGACAAACTCCGCGGCTATCAATAAGAGCGATCGAAAATGCATAGCAACACGTTTACTGGTCGACGTGTCAATTAGTTCCTTTGGGTAGAGAAACTTCTCTCGGTAGATATAGCTCTCTTGGTTAGAAGAGACTAGGAGGAAAAGCTGAAGGTTGGGCTCGGATTTTTCTTAGCTTTGGGCGGCCTCGGCGAGCCGTTCCTGACGCGCAGTGAGGGTTTGCTGGTGGTACAGTCTGGCTTCAGACAGTGCGACGGCCCATTTGTGATGGTCCTTTTTCATTTCGTGCTGCTCTTGTTTGCGGCTGTGCTCTTCCTGTTTGCGTTTTTGCGATTCGAAGCCAATTTCATTCTTTCGCTTTTCGGCTCTTAGCTTTAGCAGGTCATTCAGGCACTTGTGGAAGGCGCGCTCGTGGGTGGTCTGGTAGCGCAGATAGAGGGTGAGACGTTTTTCATCGACGGAGCCGTCGTCGGCGAAGCAGTTGGACTGCAGCAACCCGGCGCGGTTGCGCAGCCAGTGGTGCTGGGCCATGCGTTCGACCAGAATCATTTCGGTGTGGCTCGTGGGGCGGTATTCGCTTTTAAGATCGACGACGAGTTGGTCATATTCGCGGGCGTACTCCCAGGGCAGGAGGATGAACGTGCCGCCCCTATACGTGAGACCGTGGCTCAAGTGGTTCTTTGAGGATGCGTCTTTGCCCTCTTCCGTCTTCGGACCGGTGGAGAGTTGGGCATTGGCTTGATTCGAAGGTGTGAATAAATGAAACATTTGTGATTCGAAATGTTCAAAACGGCTGTAAGCTGGGGCATGGAACGGGAGGAGAGTCCGCGCTGCATAGATATCAACCGGCAGCAACTGGTAATGCGCACCATCGATGTGGAAGAGCTGATTGGCAGTGATCACCCGGCGCGTGCACTTTGGCAACTTACCGGCGAACTTGATCTGAGTGAGTTTTATGCACCGATCAAGAGTTTGGCTGATGGACCAGGACGAAGTTGCTTCGATCCACGGTTGCTGATCTGTGTATGGCTGTATGGCTACAGTCGCGGTATAGGATCGGCGCGTGAGCTAGCGCGGCTGATTGATATCGATCCTGCTCTGCAGTGGCTCACAGGTCTGGACACGATCAATCATCACACGCTGGCCGATTTCCGAGTAGATCACAAGGGAGCGCTGGACGAACTGTTTACGCAAGTTCTAGGAGTGCTGCTGCATGAGGGACTGATTACGCTGGAGCGGGTCACGCAGGACGGCACAAAGATCAAGGCGCAGGCTGCTCTGGGTAGCTTTCGTACAAGTGGGCCGATTCAACAGCATTTGAAAATAGCCCGCCAGCACGTAGCGGCGATGAACAATGCGCCGCAAGATGCCGATAAGGCGCGAACCGGCCGCGCGGCTGAGCGTGCTGCCCGCGAACGCGCTGACAGACTGGACTGCGCCTTGCAGGAGATCGAAAAACTTCGTGCGTCGAAAAAGAAGGACCGCAGGACGTTCATACCGAAGGTAAGCGAGACCGAGCCAGAGGCACGTGTCATGAGGACTAACGAAGGCGGGTTTGCTGCTTCCTACAATGCGCAAATTTCAACGGATGGCAAGCATGGATTCATCCTCAGCAGCGTACTAACAAACGAGGTAAACGATCGTCATCAGCTCAAGCCTGCTATCGAGCGCATACAAAGTGTTTGCGGACGTATTCCCAGGCAGATGCTGGCCGATGGTGATTTCACCAACAACGCGAGTGTTATAGCAGCGGCGGAAGCGGGCATAGACTTTTACGGTTCCTGGAGCGAGAGTGCTCGCGATTCCGCATCTGCCAAGAAGGCCTTGGCGAGCGCGGAGTTTCAGCGTGAAAAGTTCCGCTATGACAGCGACCAGGATATCTACGTATGCCCGGCAGACAAGGTTTTGAAGCCTACTCGCAACATCCGTCACAGCGATGGAAGTGTTCAGATCGTTTATCGTTCTCCCGCAAAGCAATGCCATGCCTGTCCTTGGCACAAGCAGTGTTGCCCTCCCTCCCCACGGCGAGGCGGACGGCAGATTACGCGTCAGGGGATACTCGCTCCAGTGGCCGCTTTCCAGGCGAAGATGCGAACGCCGGAAGCGCAATCGATTTACCGCGATCGCGGACGCATTGCTGAGTTTCCGCACGCCTGGATAAAAGATAAGTTCCGGTTACGCCGGTTTCACGTCCGCGGACTGCTGAAAGCTGGCGTCGAGCTGACTTGGGCTGCTCTCACCTTCAATCTTCTTGCCCTCCATCGATTCCGCCGCGTCCAACTCGCAACCGCTCCTTGACCACTTTGCCACCGGCTAAACCCCCGCTTCGGAGTTCGCTTCGGCGCCCTCCGGCAGACCCGCGAGTATCACCCTTCCGGTGCTTCGCGTCACCAGCGGTCCACCACGAAAACCGATTTATTCACACCTTC
>Ga0157369_10010521_pt1 | contig 10531 bp, 11 predicted proteins | sample C25metaG_FD_113461 | JGI IMG/M metagenome (GOLD analysis project Ga0157369, IMG submission 113461) | Corn rhizosphere microbial communities from Kellogg Biological Station, Michigan, USA - C2-5 metaG | ecosystem: Host-associated > Plants > Roots > Rhizosphere > Soil | place: USA: Michigan...
CCGCAGCTTCTCGCGCTGCAGAGCCGGGTCAACGGCAATATCCGCCAGAACTCGACCGCGCAGCGCATGATGTACAAGATCAATGAGCAGATCGCGCATTGGTCGGGCATCGGACTCGAGCCCGGCGACATTCTCGGCACCGGCACGCCAGGCGGCGTCGCCGCCGGCCGCAAGCCCGATCAAGAACAGTGGTGGCTTAAATCCGGCGACGTCGTCGAGGTCGAGGTCGAGAAGCTCGGCACGCTCGTCACCCATATCGCCTAACGCAAAGGAGAAGAGAGATGGACGCCAAGCAGCGTAAAGAGATCGAGCAGGAGTGCCGCGATCTGGTGATCGCGATCACGCAACACGGCGATCACAAAGAGACGGAGAAATGCATCGCCCTCTTCGCCGAGGACGGCACCTGGCTGCGCGGCGGCAAGCCTTATAAGGGCCATGCCGAGATCCGCTCATCCTATAAGGCGTCGACCCAGGTCGTGCGCCACATCAATGGCGGTTGCCTGGTCAATGTGATCGACGACAGCCACGCCGAGAGCGTGACCTATTACATCGCGCTGCATTACGACCCGAAGACCGACGCGCCGAAATTCCCCCTGCCCTTCGATCCGCCCTTCAGCATGGGCGAATGGCACGACAAATTCGTGAAGACGGCACAAGGCTGGAAATTCGCCTCGCGCGAAACGAAGCGCCTGTTCGAGCGCCAAGGCGGGCACTAATGCCAACGCGGCCCCCTCACCCCAACCCTCTCCCCGCCGGGGAGAGGGAGGGACCCGGCGCGAAGCGACGGGAGGGTGAGGGGGTCATCGCCACGGCGTTGTTGGTAATCGCACTGCTTTTCTCATCCACCGCACACGCCGAGAAGACAAGTCTTTCCTACGTCACCTGGAATGCCGATTTCGGCTACATCATGGCCGCGATCGACAAGGGCTATTTCGCCGAGGAAGGCCTCGACGTCGATCTGACCTCCGCCGGCGGCGGTGTCGCCGTGCCGGCGGTGATCTCGGGCAATCTCGATTTCACCGGCTCGGGCTCCTCCGCGATCAGCGCGATCCTCAAAGGCGCGCATATGAAGGTCGTGATGGTCGGCCAGGACCGGCCCGGCTGGCAGCTCTGGTCGGTGAAGCCGGAGCTGAAGACTGTCGCCGATCTCAAAGGCCAGCCAGTCGCGGTCATCAGCCGCGGCGATAGCGGCGAGATCGCGCTACGCTATCTCCTCAAGAAGCATGGATTGCCGCGCGATTATTTCGCCTTCACGCCGCTCGGCAATGGCACGGCGCGGCTGGCGGCGATTTCGAGCGGCTCGATCCCGGCCGGTATCATGGTCTGGGGCGAGGTCGAGAAGCTGAAGACCTCGGGCGGGCTCGATCACGGGCATCTCATCAGCAATCTCACTCAAGAAGTGCAGATGCCCTTCAATGGTCTCGCAACCAGCGACAAGCTCATCGCCGAGAAGCCGGATCTCGTGCTGCGCATGGTGCGCGCGCTGCTGAAAGGCCAGACTTATATCCGCACCTATCGCGCGCAGGCGATCGCGATGATCGAACGCTTCGCCAAGACCGAGGAAAAAGACGCGGAATCGGATTACGATCACATCCAAGGCGGCATCGCGCGCGACGGCACGGTGCCCGCCAAGGTTCAGAGCGAGGAGATCGCGCTGCGCAGTGAGATGGTGGATGTTCCGCCGGCAAAACAGATGAAGCCGGCGGAAATTTTCGATTTCGGTCCGGCGCGCAAAGCGCTCGCCGACCTCAACGCCAAGGGATGGAAGCCGAAGCCTTAAGGGGGTACGCCATGAAGAAATCCGAGAACGAATTGATGACGCGGATTGGCCCCGGCACGCCGGCGGGCAATATGCTGCGCCGCTATTGGTGGCCGGTGATACTTGCCGAGCATCTCGGCAAGGAGCCGAAAATCATCAAGCTGCTGAACGAGGAATTCGTGCTGTTCCGCGCCGGCAACGGCAAGCTCGGTCTCCTCGACAAGCATTGCTGCCACCGCAACGCCTCGCTCGAATACGGCCGCGTCGAGCAGGAAGGACTGCGCTGCTGCTATCACGGCTGGCTCTACGACACGCAGGGAAAATGCCTCGACCAGCCTTGCGAGCCCGTCTTCAGCGACTTCAAGGACAAGGTACGCCAAGGCGCCTATGCGGTGCGCGAGGTATCGGGCCTCATCTTCGCCTATATCGGGCCGAAACCCGTGCCGGAATTCCCGAATTACGATCTGCTCTTCGACGCGCAATGCCACAAAATCCTCAACGCGCGCGACATCTATGGCAACTGGCTGCAGCGCGTCGAGAACATGGTCGATTCCCTCCATGTCATGGCGCTTCATGCCAGCGTCTATCCGGAGCTCGCGATGGTGCGCCCGGATGTCTGCCAATGGATCGAGCGCGATTACGGCATCGAGATGTATCTCGAATATCCGAACGGCGTGCATGATCGCCATCACTATGTCTTCCCGGCGATCAATCGCGTGCAGGTCTGCCGCTCGGGCCAAGAGCCCTATCAATTCATGCAATGGGTGACGCCGCTCGACGACACCAAGGCGATCACCTTCCAGGTTTGGGGATCGGAGCGCGGCACGGCGCCCTACACCCTCACCACCGCGAAATACCAGGCGACCAAGCCCGGCGATTTCAAGCGCATCGAGGATGGCTGGTGGAATCTCTGGGATCGCGATCAGGACGACGCGGCGATCGAGAGCCAGGGCCTCATCACCAATCGCGAGAACGAGAATCTCGCGACCTCGGATCGCGGCATCGTCATGATGCGCAAGATGGCGAAGAAGGCGATCGAGGACGTGAAGAACGGCAAGGATCCGATCCACGTCATCCGCGGCGATAACCCGACCATCAAGCTCGAAGCCTTCAAATCGATCCTCGGCGACAAGAAAGGCGAGATCCGCAATCCCGAGCTCGGCAAGAAGCTGCAAGTGATCGAGCCGTTCGATCTCTAATCTCGCTTCGTCATTGCGAGCGAAGCGAAGCAATCCATGGATCGCCACGGCCACTGCGTAGCCTCGCGATGACGAGAAACAGGAGCAAAGACATGGCCAATCTTCCGCCTTTCGACAAAGCCGCCGCTGCGCAAGTCGCCGCCGAGATCCGCAAGCTCGGTCGCACCTTCAATCCCGAGGTGCTGAAGGCGACCTATGCGATCTACAAGCCGCTGCAAGAACGCGCGCCGAAAGACGGCGTCGAGATCGCACGCGATCTCGCCTACGGGCCCGATGCGCGGAACCGGCTCGATGTCTACATGCCGGCGGCGAAGCCGACGAAGGCGCCGGTCGTAGTCTATATCCATGGCGGCGGCTATATCGGCGGCGAGCGCAGCCCCCTGCCCGGCCTCATCTACGACAACGTGCCGACCTTCTTCGCGCGCAACGGCATGATCGGCGTCAACATGACCTATCGCCTGGCGCCACAGCACAAATGGCCGAGCGGCGCCGAGGATGTCGGCAAAGCTGTCGCCTGGCTGCATGAGAATGTCGCCAAATACGGCGGCGACCCGGCGCGCATCTTCATCATGGGGCAATCCGCCGGCGCCACCCATGCTGCAACATGGACCTTCGTCCCGCAGGTGCATGGCAGCGCCGGACCGCGCATCGCCGGCGCGTTGCTGCTCTCCGGCGTCTATGCCGCGCAGCACCCGCAATACAGCCCCGGCAAGCCGGCCGAGAACTCGATCGCCTATTACGGCGACGACGAGAGCAAATATACCTCGATGGCGCCGCTCTTCCACGTGAAGCCGGGCCATCCGCCGGTGATGATCTGCGTCACCGAATTCGATCCCTACCCGCTCGCCTGGCCGAGCGCGGCGCTCGCCGGCGAGCTGGCCAAATGCGACAAGAAGATGCCGTGGTTCGTCTTCAGCCGCGATCACAACCACGTATCGCCGGCGATGCAGATCAACTCCGCCGTCGATACGCTCGGCGCGGAGTTGCTGGCGTTTATCGAGAATCCGGCCTGAAAAACATCATCATTGCGAGCGAAGCGAAGCAATCCAGCAACCCGTTCACGCGCTCTTTGCGCGTGAACGGGTTGCTCCTCACATGAGGTCCTGGATTGCTTCGTCGCTATGCTCCTCGCAATGACGGGTGACGATCAGCGCCGCGCTTTCTTCTTCGCCTTCTTGGCTTTCGCTTTTGCTTTGCGTGCCGGCGCTTTCTTAGCCGCCTTCTGCTTCGCGACCTTCTTCGCGGCTTTCTTGGCGGCGGGCTTCGCGCGCGCCGCGCTGCTGCCCTTCGCCCAAAGCTGCTTTTCCGCGAGCCTTGCGCCCGCGACCATCGCCTCGAACTTGGCCCAGCAGATCTTCGGGTCCTTGACGCGCGGCCCCATGCCGCAATCCGTGCCGGCCATGACATTGTCGCGGCCGACGAGCTTGGCGTAGCGGATCAGGCGCTGCGCCACCAATTCCGGATTCTCGATGAAGTCGGTGCAATGGCCGACGACGCCGGGAATGAGCGCGGCACCATCCGGCACTTTCGCCTTCTCGAACACCGCCCATTCATGCTCATGCGCCGGATTGGATGCCTCGATCGAATATTCCGAGGCACAGACACTGAAGATGATATCGGCGATGTCCTTGAGCGGGATATCGTCCGAATGCGGGCCGTGGAAGCTGCCCCAGCAGACATGCAGCCGGATCTTCTCGCGCGGGAGACCGCGCAGCGCGTGGTTCAGCGCATTCGCGCGCAGCCGGGCATATTTGCGGTAATCCGCAACCGACATGTCGGGATACATCAGCCAGCCGTCGGGCAGGTCGGGATCGTCGATCTGCAAGCGGAAACCGGCATCGATGATCGCCTTGTATTCCTCGCGCATCGTATCGGCGACGGCTTCGACGAATTCCTCTTCGCTGCCATAGTATTGATTGCGCAGCCAATGCTCGATCGTGCCGGGCGAGTTCGCCGGCACATAGGCTTCGGTGTAATCGACACTGGCAAGCGCGTCCTTGAAGCGCTGCAGATCGGCTTGCAGCTCGGCATGACCAACATAGCGCAGCGGACCCGTGCAGATATAGGTCATCTTCGGCGGATCGAGGGTCACGAATTTCGCGTGGCCGTTGGCGAAATATTCGCGGAATTTCTTGATGTCGCGCGCGCCGATCGAGAGCGGCGCCGGATCGCGCGACGCATCGTAGGGATGCGCCTCGTAGCCCGAGATGCGGCTGGCACAGTATTGCGTGAACGAGGTCTTGCTCAGCTCGCCGTCATTGATGCTGTCGATGCCGATATCGACCTGGCGACGGATGGTTGCGCTAAGCTCGTCATCGAGCCGGCGCTGCAGCTCGGCCTCGTCATAGGGCGTGCCGTTGCCCTTCGCCCAGACAAGCTTGGCCAGATCCGGCGAGCGCGGCAGCGCGCCGGCATGAGTCACGCGAATTCGATTGCCCGATGCCATGGAATTGAGGCCCCCCACATTGTTGCGCGATACGCGGCGGCGCCGCGCGATTAGCCGCGAGTTTTCCGGCAGCCCCGCAGGACTGTCAACCGCATCCCTGCCCACAGCGCGTGGGCGACGGGCTTCAGCTTTTCAGCCGCGGGAAGAGGCGCCGCGCATTGCCCTCTTCGATCTTATGCAGATCGTCGGCGCTGAGGCCCAGCGCGCGCAGCGGATCCCGGCTCGCGGTCAGCGTGCCCCAGGGATAGTCGCTGCCGAACATCAGCTTCTCCGGCCCGGCGAGCTTCATCATCGCGCCGAAGCTGAAGGGGTTATTCATGCTGGCGGTATCATAATTGAGCTTTTTCAGCGCCGGAATCGCGCCGCCCGGTGCCTTGTCGGCGAAAGAGCGCGACCAGCCGGCGATACGGCCGGCCATGCCCGCCAGCGCACCGCCGCAATGCGAGAAGATGAAGGTGATGTCAGGGCAGCGCGTGAAGGTGCCGCTCTGCAACAGGCTGACGATCGCTCGCGTATTGTCGAACATGAATTCGAGGATCGCCGGCGGGATGCTCGGCTGGATGTTGAAGCAGCAATGGGCCGAGGTCGCGTGCGAATAGACGACCGCCTTGCGGCGGTTGAGCTCGTCATAGACCGGCGCGAAAGCCGGATCGCCGGGATAGCGGCCGTCGTAATTGGTCAGCAGGCAGACGCCATCCGCCTTCAGCGTATCGAGCGCGTATTCGATCTCCTGAAGGCTGCCCTCCACATCGGGCAGCGGCAGCGTCGCGAAGAAGCCGAAGCGCTTCGCATGGTCGCGAACGATCTGCGCCTTGTAATCGTTGATGCTGCGCGCGAGCTTGCGGCTGGTCTGTACATCGCCGGTCCAAGAGCCGGGCGTCGAGATCGAGAGCAAGGCGACATCGGCGCCGGCCTTGTCCATTTCCTCGATCGACCAGGACGGCGTCCATTTCTGCAGCTCGGCGCCGGCATAGCCGCTCGACGCGATCCGCGCCTGCTGGAGCTCCAGAAATTTCGGCTCCATGATATGATGATGGACGTCAACGATCCCCGGCATGAAATCCCTCCCTCGTTGTGCAAAACCCTAGCGGCTAGCGCGATTGCAGGCAACGCAACGACCTAATACCCCCGTCCCGGCAAAAGCCGGGACCCATTTCGATGCATCCCGATGGTGGAGCGATGGACACCGGCTTTCGCCGGTGAAGAGGCAAGGATAAAATCAGAGGAATTCGTTTTCCCAAGGTTGTCTTCTTCATGTCATTCGATACCGAGAAATTCCGCTTGCGGCGCTTCGTCGAGAAACTGGCGGCTTTGGGCGAGGTCGAGGAGTACAGCGCGCCGATCGCGCTCGGCGCGCTCGCGGACTGGGTCGAGAACTCGACGAAACTCGCGCATTTCCATGCCGTCGGGCCGGAGCGGTTCGAGATGGTCGCCGGCGTCAATGCCAGCCCCAGCCGCATCGCCGCCGCCTTCGGTGTCGGCGAAAAGCAGGTGCTGCCGGAATATCTGCGCCGCTTGCAACAGAAGCAGGAGGTCGCGGAAATTCCTTCCGCCGAGGCGCCGGTGCATCAGGTGATCCTCACCGGCGATCAGATCGATCTCACACGCCTGCCCTTCTACCTGCAGCACGAATTCGACGGCGCGCCCTATATCTCGGCGGCGATGGATTTCACCATCGACCCCGCGACCGACCAGCCGAATGTCGGTTGCCGGCGCCTGATGCTGCGCAGCCGGAACACGCTGCGCTCCAATCTCACCCAGCCTTCGGATCTGCGCCGCATCTATATCGCCTGCGCCGAGCGAAAGCAGCGGCTGCCCGTGAGCTTCGTCATCGGCGCGCATCCTTGCGATTTCCTCGCCGCGACTTCGAAAGCCCCGATCGACGAATTCGAGCTGATCGCCCGCATCCGCGGCGAGACCTTGCCGATGGTGCGCGGGGTCAGCAACAACGTGCCCGTGCCCGCCGATGCCGAATTGGTCATCGAAGGCTATTTCGACGAGGCCGGTTATTCGGAGATCGAGGGTCCTTACGGCGAGCTCTATGGGCTTTACGGGCCGATGCATCCGGATCCCGTCTTCCACGTCACGGCGATCACGATGCGCAAGGACGTGTTGCATCAAACCCTGCTGCATGGCGGGGTTCACCTGCCGCGCAACGACGCGGCGCAGCTCTGCTCCGTCAATTTCGCCGTGCTTGTCTGGCGCGCGGTGAAAGAGGCCGGCATCGACATCACCGACGTCTATCTGCCGCCGGCCGCGACCGGGCTGCATCATGCCCGCATCGCCATCCGTCAGAAAGCCGCCGGCGACGCGCGTGCGGTTATCGCGGCGGTGATGAAGCTGCCGCTGGTGAAGCATGTCTTCGTCCTCGACGACGATGTCGATCTGCGTTCCGAGGAAGCGATGGAATGGGCCTTCGCGACACGTTTCCGGGCGGATCGCGACGTCATCACCGAAACCGGCCATTTCGCGCTGTCGATGGATCCGACCGGCGAGAACGGCAAGATGGTGAAGGCGGGCTTTGACCTGACCCGGCCGTTCGGCGCGCCGGACATCATCGAGAACCGGCTCTCCCAGACGCCGCATCTGAAGCTCAATCCGCGTTATCAGAATGTGCGGCAGGCGCTGGAGAGCGGACCCAAATATTTTGTCGAGCTGATGGAGGGGATCGGCACCGATGACGGCCGCGCCCTCACCCTTGAACTCGACCGGCTGCAGCGCGATGGTATTCTTGGGCGCGGCAGCAATGGCGAATGGCTGTTGAAGCCGCGAAGCGCGTGAAGAGGTAGGAGACGATCATGGCAAACGAACCGCACGATCACGACCACGGTCATGGGCACGAGCCCGGCCATAGCCACGGCCATGGCCATTCGCACGATCATGACCATTCCGGCAACTCGGAGCTGACGGAGCAGCAGACCCGCGTCCGCGCTCTTGAAACCATTCTGACCGAGAAAGGCTATATCGATCCGGCGGCGATCGACCGCATCGTCCAGACGTTCGAAACGAAGGTGGGGCCGCATATCGGCGCGCGAATCGTCGCCAGGGCCTGGACCGATCCAGCGTTCAAAAAGCGCCTCCTCGAGGACGCGACGAAAGCGATCAACGAGGACGGCACGCTCGGCCGTGTATCCGATCACCTCATCGCGGTCGAGAACACGCCGAAGCAGCGCCACATGATCGTCTGCACGCTCTGCTCCTGCTATCCGTGGGAAGTGCTCGGCCTGCCGCCGGTCTGGTACAAATCTACGGCCTATCGCTCGCGCTCGGTCATCGATCCCCGCGGCGTCTTGAAAGATTTCGGCGTCAGTCCGCCGGCCGACACCGAAATCCGCGTCTGGGATTCGACCGCCGAGACGCGGTTCATCGTCATTCCGGTGCGGCCGGCCGGCACGGAGAGCTGGGACGAGGAGGAGCTCGCCGAGCTGGTGACGCGCGATTCCATGATCGGCACCGGAGAGCCTCTCAAGGCCAATGAGGTCACGCGATGAACGGCGTTCACGACATGGGCGGCATGCACGGCTTCGGCCCGGTGAAACCCGAAAAGGACGAGCCGGTATTTCATGAAGCTTGGGAAGGCCGCGTGTACGCGATGCAACGCGCGACGGGACTGCTCGGCTATTGGAATATCGATATGGGCCGCGCTGCGGTCGAGAAGCTGCCGCCGCATATCTATCTCGGCGTCACCTATTACGAGAAATGGCACCGCGGCCTCGAAGCGCGGCTCTTGTCTTTCGGTCTCGTCAGTCAGGACGAGCTCGAAACCGGGCATGCGCTGCATCCGGCGAAGCCGGTGAAGCACAAGCTCACGGCCGCCGAGGTCGATGCCGGTTTGCAGCGCGGCTCTTACTACCGCAAGGAGCAAGCCCCGGCGCGTTTCAAGCCAGGCGACAAGGTACGCACCAAAAACATCAACCCGATCTCGCATACGCGCCTGCCGCGTTACGCGCGCGATCGCGTCGGCACGATCGAGGCGATCCGCGGCTGCCATGTCTATCCGGATTCGGTCGTGCTCGGCAAAGGCGAAGACCCGCAATGGCTCTACACCGTCGTGTTCGACGGCAAGGAGCTGTGGGGACCCGACGCCGCCGCGGGCCTCAAAGTCTCGATCGAAGCTTTCGAGCCTTATCTGGAGCCGGCATGAGCAAGCACGATCCGGCGACGGTCGATGCGATCGCGAAGGCGGTCCCCGGCCTGCCGCTCGACAGCGAAGGCCCGGTGTTCCGCGAGCCGTGGGAAGCGCAAGCCTTTGCGATGGCCGTCGCGCTGCATGATCGCGGGATATTCACCTGGAGCGAATGGGCCGAGACGCTTGGCGCCGAGATCAAGCGCGCGCAGGCGGCGGGTGATCCCGATCGCGGCGATACCTATTACCGCCATTGGCTCGCCGCGCTCGAGCGCCTCGTTGCGGCAAAGCAGCTCAGCGATCCGACGACTTTGCGCCGCTATAGCGATGCCTGGAGCCACGCCGCGCGGCGCACGCCGCACGGCACGCCCATCGAGCTGAAGCCGGTCGATTTCGACTAGTATCTACGACGTAATTTCATCCCGTCATTGCGAGGAGCGCATCGCGCGACGAAGCAATCCAGAAGTCACGTGTGTTGCCCTGGATTGCTTCGCTTCGCTCGCAATGACGAATTGGAATGTCCTAAGCCAATCCTGGCTTATGCCGCCTCGGCTTCTGCCCGAGCTTCTTATCGCTATCGTGACCGATGGGGCGTTCGGAGCGCTGCTCCCTCACCCGCTTCGCGTCCTTCTCGTTCTGGCCGGTCGCGGGCTCGCCGCCATGCGATAGATCAGCCACCCCGCCCTTATCGCCGGTCGGATTATCGTAAGCCGGCTTCGCCGGATCGCTCGTGTTACGTGCCTTATTCATGATCGCGCGCGATGTTCAGCCTGCTCGTCGTCGCGCGCGCTTTAGCTGCCGTCGGATCGAGAACAGCGGTGTCCATGCATTCTGCCTTTCGCCAATGCCAGGACAATGCGTTCCGGCAGAAGGCGGTCCCGCCTGTCGCAGACGGAAGGCAGATAGCGCGCTTAGTAGGTCGCGCGGCCGCCGGAGATGTCGAATACGCCGCCCGTGCTGAAGCCGCATTCTTCCGAGCACAGCCAGGCGACCAGCGCCGC
>Ga0157369_10010528_pt1 | contig 10530 bp, 18 predicted proteins | sample C25metaG_FD_113461 | JGI IMG/M metagenome (GOLD analysis project Ga0157369, IMG submission 113461) | Corn rhizosphere microbial communities from Kellogg Biological Station, Michigan, USA - C2-5 metaG | ecosystem: Host-associated > Plants > Roots > Rhizosphere > Soil | place: USA: Michigan...
GGCGCCGGCGGATCATCGAAGAACTTCAGCAGTTGCTTCAGCTCCCGGGCGTTATCCTTCTGTGTTGCCGGGCTCTTGGTGGGTACCACCTCGCCCATGTAGATGTTTGCGACATAGGCAAATGTCAGCACCTCCTGCACCATGGCAGACGAGGCGCGACTCTTTTCCAGCTTTGCGTATTCGACAATCGCCAGTCCATAGTCGCTGCCCAGGGCGATCTCCTTCCTAGGAGAGCCGCCGATGTCGTAGTAGTAATAGATGATCCCGCTGCGCTGCTTGCGCTTCCTGAGGCGGGTAACGCTGTCAGGGTTTGTTGGTTTCCTTCCCATTTAACTCACCAGCCGTGGCTGCCACTTTGGTTTCTCTGCTGATACAGCAATCGCCTCGCCGGTAAGGGAGGACGCGATGACGCATGGCCATCCGCTGCGCTTGATGGTGTGGCGAATGCCGTTCCTTTTGAGCACCTGAATCTGGCCAGCTTTGGTTCTGGCACCGGTGAGCGTGCAGACGTCTTCGTGCGACAGGAAGTGAATTCCGTCCATACCTACCTCTTGCCGGCCGTGGGCCGCGCTGTCTTGATGATTTGAATGGCCAGGCCGAAGGTGATCAGCAGCCAGGTGCATGTGCCGGCGAATGCGTAGAGCAGCGCCTCGGTGGTGCCGGTACCAACTAGGTAAGGGCCGATCCAGATGAACCAGGTGCCGGTTCCGCCCAGGTACAGCAAAGCGCCCAGCAGTATCAGGGTGAGTTTCATAGCGAACATGGGGTGTCCTTGCCGCGCTGGGCGGCAGAAGTTGGGTTATATGGCGAACTTGGCGAGGGCTTCGTCTGCAACCTTCATCGCTGCCTGGGCGTCATTGACATACGCCGGGTCGAACCCTCCGCACAGGTGGATGGTTGCCTGGCAGGCGCGCAGGTTCTCGCGGGTCAGCTTCAGCGCTGCGATCAACTCTTCCCGCGCCTCGGCTTCACCTCGGCCTATATCCCAGAAGCGCTGACCCCAATGGCCGGCAGGCGGCTGATTATTGCCCTGCGAACCGAAAGCAATGGCTCCAACTGCGCAGTCGAGCAGGTCGCGCTTGTAGGCGTTATCACCGTCGATGGTCAGGCCGTTGCGGCGCAGTGCGTCCAGGGCGTTGTTCAGGTTCGACTCAGGCGAAGGAAGCACCAGGTCAAGTCTTTCTTGCCGGGGCGGCAGGCCACCACCTGCAGCTCGCAATCAAGTGGCAGGTGCTGTGCCATAGCCGAGATCGCTTCGATAGCAGCTTCGCGGAATGCATTCTTTTCTTCGGACATAGGAATACCTCGCCCGCCGCTCACCGGCAGGCATGTAGGGGGATGGAGTGATGGCGTTATGCCTAGATATCTGTGTTGTTGGGATGGGTGTAAAACAGGGAATCAACCCATTCACTTGCCAGGAGGGCGTGTGTCACACCAAATAGATGTTCCGATTGCCCACGCGTATCGGGGTCACACGATGTTTCTCAAGTTCGACTGGCGACGCCCGAACGACGATGCACCGGTTGCCGCGAAGATCATTGAGCCCGCGTCAATTGATGGGTTGGGCGAAGTTGCTGCTGAACTGACCGGGCCCTGGCCCGACTATCCGGCGGCGCTCGATGAGGCAATGGCTGCTGCTGAGCGCTGGGTTGATAGTCAATTGCCCTGACGCCTTTCGAAGGCAGGTACACAGGGGATTGGGGTCAAGGAAGCGTGCTGCCGATTTGCGCTGCTACGATGGTGATTGCCTGGCGGAGCGCGCCACCTCGATCCGCTTTGTCGGTCCAGCCGATGTTCTCGCCGAAGCCGCTGCGCTCGACCATCACGTACTGCAGGTTGGTGAACCAGAGGATGTTGAGCTGGAGGTGTACCGCCAGCCGGATGGCCTGGCCTTCGTCGCTCAGTGGCTGCCATTGCTCACGGCCAGATTCTGGATCGTCGTAGTAGAAGGCATCGCTTCCACTCCGATACTCCAGTTCGAAGCCCATGGCCTTGGCTGACAGCCGTAACAGTTCGTGGTCTGTCATGGCCTTATCCTATTTTTCGGCGGCGAAGGCGGGAAGCCGAAGTACAAGCGGCGCTTTCCGGTGCCGCCGCACTCACGACAGCCGCTGGCTTTGTGGGTGTTATATCCGTAGCTGCAGCTCGAGCAGTCGCAGCTGCACCCAGAGCATTCCACGGTGCATTGGCCTTCCTGCTCGACGACATCATTCCGGGTGATCAAATAACTGGAGCGCCGATCCATCCGAAACCCGGTGATCTTCTCTGCATCCTCGTAGGTCGCCTGATCTCGCCTGAATCCCCACTTAGCTGCAGGGTCGTCAACGATTCTGGCCACAGTTCTCATGGCCTTGGCCCCTTGTAGATGAACACGTAGGCGAACCAGAGCGTGGCGATCATGGCGTCACCAGCGGGCTTTCTTCTGCGACCTGGCAAGAGCCGCAACCGTCACCGCACGCGCCGCAGAACTCTTTGCCAACTGCCACGGCGTCGACTTCTCGGTGCAGGCTCGGCACATATCGCACCCATACGCACACTGGGCCGTCTTCGGTGTCGTGGATCGAGAAGATGAACCAGCCATCACCAGCGGGCCGTGTCGGCGCCCAGGCCGTACAATCCGCGATGCCACTGGCGAACCATGCCGCTTGCAGCTCATCCGGCGCGTCATCCTCGAAATTTCGTTCACGGACTTCCAGGCCCCGGTCGGTGAACCAAGCGTATGGAATGAGCTCGTCTTCAGTGGAGGGCCAGGCTGGGTGTGTCCAGCAGCCAGTTTCGTCACGTTCCACTGGCAGCGATTGGATCAAAACGATTTCTTCAGGCATGACTTCGTCCTTGCCGCTATAGCGGCTGACTTTGAAGGGGGAGGGAATTTGTAAAAGCTGTACATGGTCCAAGTTTTTGTACAGCTACGCCTAGTAGCTTTCACTGTGCACAACAGGCGCAAGAACCATGATCAACGATGACGATCTTCGATTTGAATCACACAACTATCTGCTTGAAATTGACGCCTCAGTTGCCGAGCTAATGAAGCTCGTCGCTTCCAGAAAAACGCTAGGCGCCGAATGGGTTCAAGCGATGGCACGTTACGACGCCGCTCACTCCGAGTGGGTGAGGTTTCTTCTAGACGCAGCAGCTTCCAATAAGGCTTAGCAGACGAAATCCCCCCATTTACAACCGTAATGGGTTGTTCTCGCTGCGCACTGCCCGGGCGCTGGAGTTGATTGATTTGAACTGCTGATTCCACCAGGTGCCGAAACAGCTACCACCCAGAGGACATATCGATGACTGAAGAAAAGAAGAAAGAGCCCGAGCAAGAAACCCCGGCGCATTCCACCGAGGAGGAGCGAGAGCGCCTGAAGGACTTCAACAAAGACGGTATTCCCCCCGGTTCGAGCTGACCATCAAGCTGCCCGCGCTTGGCGTTGCTCAGTGCGCCACGGGTCATTGGCCCGCGCCAGTGCTGCCATCGGCGGTGGGCTGACGCTGTTGCCGCACATGTGCACCTGCTGAGTCTTGGTGAACGGCTTACCGTCGGCGCCGTGGCTTATGATGTAGTCGGCTGGGAAGCCCTGGGCCTTGTACAGCTCAGCCGGCTTCAGCATCCGCAGGCAGATGTCGACGATCACGTAGGGCGTGCCCTTGACCATCACGGTGACCATGGCCAGTCGGTCCTTGGTGGTGATGGTCGGCGCCGGTGAGTCGCAAGCGCTGATGTTCTCGGTGCCGTAGTAGCTGATCAGGAAGGCCGCAACTCGCAGGGCTCCCGCTTCATGCTCTGGCGAGAGGGTGAGCGACACCAGTGAACTCTTGCCTCCGCCGCCTGCCGTTATGGTCGGCGCCGGGTCTTCCAGGCCCTGGCCCACGCTTCCGCCGAATGCCCGCTCCATGAACGCACTGATCAACCCGTGGTGCTGGCCGCCCGCGCTGATGGTGTGCAGTGGGTCGTCGAGGTCCCGTGCGTCACAGTTGCCGCGAAAGTGCACCAGGTTCGCCGTCGCCAACTGCTGCTGGCTGCCGGTGTTGGTCACCGTGGTCATCGGGTCGCGGATGTCCTTGGCGTGCACAGTGTTGAATCCGCCGTTGGCCTGGATCATCACCGCGGTGCTGATGGACTGTCCGCCGCCGCTGGCAGTGACGGTGCCCACCGGGCCGCAGATGTCGTTCACTCCGTGGGAGCGGCGCTTGGTTGCACCGGAACCCTCGCCGTGCCCGGCCTGGACGATGCAGGCTGACGCTACCGTGCGGTGGCTACGGGTCATGAGCGTTCCCATTGGTTGGTCTGCCGATACCGGGTGCCCGGCATATACCGGCCCGCCGGCCCCAACCATTACCGGGCTGATCAGCGTCAGCTCACCACGATTCGCGCAGGTCACTGTCGGCAGCGGGTCGAGCAGGTCGTTGATGCGGTCGCTGCCCTGGTGGGTTGCCGGTGCGATGACCGGGCTCACTGCCGAGAAGGCACCGCCCTTTGGGTAGGAGGTGATGGTGCGCAGCGGCTCAACGGCGGACTGCACTGCCTCCCCGGACCAATTGGCAATCGGCACAATGAACGGCGATGCGCTGTCGATGACGAACTTCTTCATGCCCTTGGCAACGCGGCGTAGGGTGGCCGGGGCCAGATCCTTCTTGCGGCCGAAGATACTTTTGCCCAGATCGGTGAAGTCGATGCAGTCAGCGGCAGTTTTCCACTTCTGCTGGCCCTTGGCGGGGTTCTTGGCGTGAGTCGCCTCAGGCCACACGATCGGCTGGCCGTCGCACCGGGCGATCATGAACAGGCGCTCCCGGCTGGTTGGCGCGCCGAAATCACAGGCCTTGATGACCTTCCACTCAACGACATAGCCCATGCCTTCCAGCAGAGCCACGAAGCGGCGCCAGGTGCGGCCGCGCTGCTTCGGGTCAGGGATTAGGAACTGCTGGCCCACCGGCACAACCTCACCAGGTGCAGCAATGTCGCCGCCGAGCTTGACCACGCGGCCGGTGGCCTTGTCGCGCTTGGCGATCAGTCGGCCCCATTGCAGGATCTGCTTAACGTTCTCGAGGCTGATGACGCGCGGCCGCTTCATGCCTGCCCACTTGAGGCCGATCCACGACAGGTTCCGGATCTCACGCTTGCGCGGTTGGCCGCCGGCCGCCTGACTGTGGTGCGTGCAGTCCGGTGACATGTGGAACCAGCCCACGGCCTTGCCGTCGCACTCGGTGTCTGGGTCGCCCTCGAACACGTCGGTGGTGAAGTGCCGGGCGCCCGGGTGGTTCACGGTGTGCATGCTGATCGCCTGCGGGCTGTGGTTCTTCGCCACGTTCACGGTGCGGCCCAGGCCCATTTCGAGGCCGGTACCGGCGCCGCCACCACCACAGAAGAAGTCGACAACGATCTCATCGTCCTGAGGGTTGAAGCCGAGTCCGTATTGGGTTTTGAAATCGAAGGGGCGTTTCTTCTGTTGTGCGGACATAGGAGATCCTCGCCGGCTGGCGTGATTCGTTGATATGGGGTAATGGCATTGAGGAGTTTTTTGAGTGCCAAAAAACCTCAGGTCAGATTAAAATCCTGAGGGTAAGTTGAGGCGCGCCTACCAAGAACGTGTTTTTCAATTGGCGATATGCTTGTAATTTTTTAACTTTGTCTGAGGTCGTATGTTTAAGCACGCAGTGAAGGTTGTCGTCGATGGTAAGCGGGCAGTTCATTCGCAGTTGGTGCATCTGCAAGGGCAGACGTCATTTAAGATTTACTTGGATGGGTGGTCCTGCACTATTAGATTTCTAGATGATGCCGGGGTGTCCAGATACTCAGGAAATATAATAGATGGTCATCTGTATGTTGATTTGTATAATCATAACAATTCGCTTGGTGAGTCAATCTTTACTCCTTTCGTTATTGCAGGCACAGATGGTAAGAACATATATATGACCTATCGTACGAGCCTAATTGATCCTTCTGTAAAAGTTCGAACTCTTGAGTTTGTATTGTGGATGGATGAGCAATGACAGAAATGCAATCTGTAGCCTCTGATGGTGGCTCCGTAGGTGTGGTGCCTCCGGTAGTGAGTACGGGTCAAGTATCATCAGGAAAGCCGACTGAAGGCCATTATACTAAGCAAATCGGATCTGGCGAGAATGCACGAATCTCTTTCATTTATATAACAATTGTTTGGAGTTTTATTGTTGGGTCGGTTACATGTGGGGCGATTTATATCCGTACGTTCGCACCTCCGGAAATGCCAGCCTCAGAAATAGTTGAGGCGATGAGAGGAGTTTGGAGTATTTTTCTTCCGATCATCACGCTTGCCCTAGGTTATGCGTTTGGTAAGGGTAAGTAGGATTTAGAAAGTGGTAGGATTAGCACGATGATTATCATAGCTACTTTCATGCTGCCGTATTTCTGCGAAATTGTTGCACTTTTTTCTCCAAAGCGGGCGCAGCCTTTTGTGACAGGTGGTGGCAACTTGGTTTAGGTTTTGGTATTACGGGTGACCGGCATGGAGCCGGACCAAGGAGAAGGATGTGGCGAAAAAGGAACGACCTACCAGATCTGAGCGCTACAGGCAGAAACATCAGTTCGATGATCTTGCTGCACAGCTCGAAGCAACTCCTGTCGAGTACAGGGCCAAACTGTACGAGAAGCTGGAACGCGAGCGGGTTGCCGAGTCTCTAGAGAAATCCGGCAAAAAGAGCCGCGGCGGTTGGCCGTTTGTGCATGGGAGCTTCGAAAGTGGAAGCAAGAAGTAGTTCGCCGCCAAGCTCAGGCCGCCGGCGCAGAATCGTGGAACACGTCCATCTGCGCCGCCCCATCAAGCCAGGCCGCGTTGATCCGACGTCGCGCCATCTCCGCATAATCCGGGTTCAGCTCGCAGAGGATCGAACGGCGACCTTCCTGCATTGAAACCAGTGATGTGGTACCGGCGCCGCCGAAAGGATCCAGCACTACACCGCCGCGCGGTGCGCCGGCCAAGATGCATGGCCGAATCAGGTCGGGGGGGAAGGTGGCGAAGTGGGCGCCCTTGAATCCCTGTGTCGGCACAGTCCACACGCTGCGCTTGTTCCGTGTATCCAGTGGGTAACCGCTTTCCTCCCGGCCTGGCCGGTGTGTACCTAGTTTTTGTCCAGGGATGGGTTGTTCTCGTTTTGAGCCATCGCGCGTGAAGCTATCCCGCTTGCTCCGCACCGCCTTCATTGGCCCGTTCGCCTTACCAGGCACCCGATCACTTCCATTCTGTTGCTCGAGATCCTGATCCATTCTTGTGATCGAGCTAAGCGCTACAGGCTCCTTGATTGCATCTTGGTCATAGTAATAGCGTGGCGACTTGCTCAACAGGAACAGATATTCGTGCGACTTTGTGAAACGGTCGCGGGTGGATTCAGGCATAGGATTCGGCTTGTGCCAAATGATGTCCTGTCGCAGGTACCAACCGTCATCCTGCAGGGCGAAGGCGAGACGCCAAGGGATGCCCATCAGGTCCTTCTGTTTGAGCCCTGTGGGCGGAGAGCGGCGCTTGCCACGCAATACCGCTCCGCGAGTAGCCTGAGAAACCATGTCGTGCTTGCCCGCTGACCCTCCTGGCGCATAGCCCCCGGCTATTGATGCGTAGGTGTCCCCCATGTTCAACCAGATCGTGCCGTCATTGCGCAGCACTCGGCGTACCTCGCGAAACACCGACACCAGGCGGGAAACGAATTCAGCCGGAGCTTCTTCCAGGCCAATCTGGCCAGCCACGCCGTAATCCCGCAGCCCGAAGTAGGGCGGCGACGTGACGCATGTATTTACCGACTGGTCTGGCAGCGTCCGCATCATGTCGATGCAGTCGCCGACCAATATCTGGTGCTGCTGGGACATGGTGCTCTCCAATGCTGGTGCCGCGCTTGTAGAATGACGGCAGTGCTAAAAAACTAAATTGCGGCGTATTGCCATCACTGCGGTTACGGTGCTAGCATTTGGATACGTGGTCGATGTCTGACCCAACCGAGTCGATGCAAGCTGCTTTAAACGTTAAGTCCATTGATGTGTTATCTGTTCTGTCTGGCCTCGTAACTTTGTTTGTTTTCATAAATGACAATTATTACTGGGGGGTTCTTATGGCAGTACTACCAATGTTTGTCTGTGCTGGGGTTGTGCTGCGGGACCATGCAAAAACAGAGAAGTGTTGTCGGATGAATCGTTTGGCTTGTAGTAGATAGCCTCCGGGAAACCGGGCCCCGCACCACCAATTCTGAAGGGCTGACTTGTTCAGCCCTTTTTCATGTCCGCCATTCAGTAAAATGTCCCTCCTTCATCGGATTCAGCGAGCAGGGTGGGTTATTCGTCGTGGCAGATGCGAAGGGCTTCGCGGTTATAAGCGAGCTGCAATTTTGCCGACACTTTTTCGGGTATTACATAACTGTGTCGCGGCGGGGCGAGGAACTGAGCTGATCCAGCTGGGCCCAGGCCGTGCAGGTGGTGAATCATCAAGGTCATAGCCTCGCCCTGTTCATCGATGCCGCTCCAGGCCATCAGGTCAGCCAAGGCTTGGCGGGTGCCGGCCATGGTGTGGAGTCGCAATTCTTCCTCGCCGCGAGTCTTTCGCCTCGACGCAGTCTTTGCCGATCGTTCTTTCTGCGCGGCACCCATGGCCTACCTCTTTTATTCCGCTGGCCGGCAGTGCGAGCCAGGTTTGACGTTTGCGTTGCTGGGGACGGGCTATGCGGCGCATGAGTCGACCTTCACCTGGCGCCAAGCGCCGACCGCTTCAAAGATCCGCGCGGCGTGCGCCTCATCTAGCGACATCGCTTCCGGAATGGCAATCCAACCCGAAGCCACCATCTGGCTTTGGTTTGCCTCGTCGCGCAGCTTCTTGTAGCAATGCTCAATCACGTCTTCCAGGTGGTCGGAGAGGTAAACGCCATCGGGCGCCACCTCCACCGATTTGCTGTAGCGGTCCCCGCGGGCGTCGATGCAGAGAGCGCTGAGATAGATCGTCCACCGGTGGGGAATGCCGCAGACAGCCTGGCCAATCTTTCCCGGTGCGATGTTCTTCAGAGACTTGTAATTGATCATGCCCTGGCGGCCGCTGGGGTCGATGTTGACCACAGCGACGTGATTGGATGCCAGCAGCGAGCGGCACGACCGGGCAATTCGGGCTTGCAGGTTATGCGGCTTGCGCTTGCTCATAATGCCTCCGCGAGTTTGCGCAGCGCCTTACGCTCGGCCCTGGTGATTGGTGGCTTGCGGCGCTTGAGGATGGTTTCGGGATCGATCTTGGCAGAGCGGGGCGGTGGCAGCGGTTTGCGTGGCGGGCTTGGCAACTGCGCGACTGTCCCGCCTGCGGCCAAGAACTCCGCTGTGCGCTCCGATATCGAGTAAGCGTCTTGGCGGTGCTGCTCGACCAGGCTGAGGTGGTTGCTGATCATGATGACCTCACTTGATGCGGATTGAACTGTCGCCGCGCTCGAGGTGAGCCCATTTCGGCTCTTCGAGCAGTTCGTGTTCGGCGTCCTCACCAGCAGCCATGCGCTTGCGTACCGCTTCGTTATGCTCTCGGATCTCCTTGAGCTTGGCGGCGATGGCCTTTTTGTCGGGGGTGATGCTCGACTTAACAGACGTCAGTTCGTCCGGCACGGCATCTTCGTTGTCTACGATGACTCGTTCACTTCCCATCGCTATAGTGATGGTGAAGAGCGGACGTTTGATCGACTTGATGTTGGCGGCTTCCATGTTTCGGCGCAGGTAGTCGCTAATCTGCGAAACGCTGTTGGACTTGATCCGCTTGAGTTCGGCCAGGCGGTCGATTTCGTTTTCGATGGCCGTCACGTCGCTTTCGATATTGCGGCGCAACATAACGATGTTGTCGGCCTTGTCGTTGAAGTCGCCTTGGACTTCGTCCATGGCATGCTGAAGGGCTTCTTTCTGGCCTTCATCGTCGGTGTCGGCCATGGCCTGGAGTTCAGCCAGCTTGCCGGTCAGTGCGTAGAGTTGAGTCATGCTGCGTCCTCAGTCGATTTTTCCAGGGTGGCTTTGCGCTCTTCGAACGCCCGGGTGATGCGCGCGATGAGAGCCGGCTCGTTACGGCGGGTTGCCTCACGAATGTATTTCACGTTCAGTGTTTTCAGCTCGTAGGCGGTTACCGCCTTGCCGATGGTCTCGACGGCCGAGGCGAGCCAGTCAATGCGCTCCTGTTTTTGGCGCAGAATTTCGGCGTCTTTGTCTTCAGCCTTCTCGATCTTGAATTCTTCGGTGATGGTGTCGACGTAGGTGGGGTCGTCGAACATGCCCAGGTAAATGTCAGCTGCGAAGCCCAAGGCTTGCAGGCACTTACCGATGCCGTCGGTGAGGGACTTTTTCGCCGTATCCCAATCAGTCAGTATTTTCCCCTGCTGCAGGTATACAAAAGGCGTGTGGCCGTACTGTTGGATCGTGCACTTTTGCCCGTTCTTGCGCGTGTACCAAAGCTCTACTTTTACGGTGTGTACCTTTGCGCAGATCATCGGAGCGCCTGGCCACTCTTTCGTCGGTGCCTGGAGCGGAGCGCCTTCGTCGAAGCGATCCTCAAGGACAGTCCA
>Ga0157369_10010529_pt1 | contig 10526 bp, 12 predicted proteins | sample C25metaG_FD_113461 | JGI IMG/M metagenome (GOLD analysis project Ga0157369, IMG submission 113461) | Corn rhizosphere microbial communities from Kellogg Biological Station, Michigan, USA - C2-5 metaG | ecosystem: Host-associated > Plants > Roots > Rhizosphere > Soil | place: USA: Michigan...
CTTTTAGGTTCGTTTCAGAGATCTGCCGCAGACTTAGGATGTGGCGATCCTGGTCGTCGATGACGACACCCGCTTGCGCCGCGCGCTCCGGCGCGTGCTGGTCGCGCACGGCTTCGACGTTGCAGTGGCGGCCGACGGTGACGAGGCAATAGACCGCGTGCGCGCCGGCGACGTCGATCTCGTCGTTCTCGACGTGATGATGCCGGGCCGCGACGGGATCGACGTGTGCGAGCAGCTGCGCTCGGCGGGCGACCCCATGCCGGTGCTGATGCTCACCGCGCGCGACGCCGTGCGCGACCGGGTCGCCGGGCTCGAGGCCGGCGCCGACGACTATCTCGTCAAGCCGTTCGCGAACGAAGAGCTCGTTGCACGCGTGCGCGCCCTGCTGCGGCGCGCGGGGACTGCCTACGACCGCCTCACGTTCGGCGATCTCGAGCTCGACCTGCAGACGCGCGACGCCTTTCGCGGATCGCGTCCAATCGTTCTGAGCCGCATCGAGTTCGAGCTGCTCGAGCTTCTCTTGCGGCATCCGCGCCAGGTCCTTTCGCGCGGTGTCATCTACGAACGCGTGTGGGGCTACGACGCGTCGCTCTCGTCGAATTCGCTCGACGTGTTCGTCGGCCATCTGCGGCGGAAGCTCGAAGCGGGCGGCGAGCCGCGTCTCATCCACACGGTGCGCGGCGTCGGCTTCACACTGAGGGAACGATGAGTCTTCGTCTGCGCATCACCCTCATCGCGTCTCTTGCCGTCGCGGCTGCGATCGCGACCACGTCGGTCGTCATCTACTACGTCGACCGTCACGAATTGATCACGCAGATCGACGGCGAGTTGCTTCAGACGACCCACTTGCCCCAGTTCAGCGGCTTCATCGCGTCCGGCGGGAAAGGTGGCCAAACCGTGGGGGTCGTTGGCCCGCTCGGCCTGGGTGAGGCGAAGAAGCTGCTCGCCGCCGGGCGCACGCGCAAGATCGTGCTTCCGGGAATTCAGAAAGCAGTGCAGGTGAGCGTCGGCCCGCCGAGCCCGCTGGAGATCAAGCTGGCCAAGAAGAGCTTCAACACGGTACGGGTCAACGGCCTCCCGATGCGCGTCCTCTCGTACACGGTCGCGGACAAGAAGGTGACCGTCGCCGCTTCCCTCGCGGAGGTGCACGCGAACCTTCATCAGCTGCGGTTCCTGCTCATCCTGGTCTCGCTCGGCGGCATCGGCGCGGCCGCGCTGCTCGGCGCGATCGTCTCCGGCCGTGCGATCGCACCGCTACGACGGCTCTCGGACACGACCGAGCGCATCGTCGCGACGGGAGATCTCAGCGAGCGGATCGGGGCGGCGGGCGAGGACGAGATCAGCAGGCTGGCGACCCAGCTGGACAAGCTCTTCGCGTCGCTCGAATCTTCGCTCGCCTCACAACGTCAGCTCGTCGCGGATGCGTCGCACGAATTGCGAACTCCGCTCGCGACGCTTAGGGCGAACATCGAGTTGCTCGCAGATCCGGGCATGCTCGGACCGCAGGATCGCGCCGGCCTCGTGCACGACGCACGGGACGAGCTGGAGGCGATGACGACGCTCGTCGAAGAGCTCGTCGAGCTCGCGCGCGGCGAAGAGCCGGACATCGCTCCGAGCGAGTTCCGGCTCGACGAGGTCGTGCAGACCGCGGTCGATCGCGCTGCCCGCCGTGCGCGCGGTGTGCGCTTCGAGACGGCGCTCGAGCCGAGCGTCGTCGTGGGCGTTCCCGAGCGGATCGAGCGGGCGGTTTCGAACCTGCTCGACAATGCGCGGAAGTGGAGCCCGCCGGCCGGCCTGGTCGAGGTTTCCGTCCGCGACGCCGTCGTCGAGGTGCGCGACCACGGGCCGGGCATCGCCAAGAGCGACCTGCCGCTCGTCTTCAACCGCTTCTACCGCGCATCGTCTGCGCGCGGCATGCCCGGTGCCGGGCTCGGGCTCGCGATCGTGAAGCAGATCGCCGAGGCGCAAGGCGGCATCGTGACGGCGCAGAACGCTTCCGACGGCGGTGCGGTCGTTCGCTTCGCGCTTTCACCGAGTCATTAGGTCGACTTCAGACTCGTTTTAGAGTTCGCCGCCACAGTCGGTGGCGATGAGAATGCGCTTTTTGGCAGTCGCCGCCGTTCCGATGCTCGCCGCAGGGTGCGGTTCCGGCGGCGGCTCGCCGCAGGTCGCGAACCTTTCGACTGCAACGGCGTCCACCGCGACCTCGACCACGCCGATCGTCCCACGGAGCGGCAGCTTCCAGAGGTTCGTCACGTGCCTGCAGCAGCACGGCGTCCAGGCGCAGCTCGGCCCCGGAGGCCACGGGGTGAGCGTCAAGGGCACGGCGAAAGGGCCGAACGCAGATCAGGCGCAGGCCGCCTGCCGGAAATACCTGCCCGGCGGCGGTCCGCCGGCCTTGACGCCCGCCGAGGTCGCGCAGCGCGCGAAGGCGATGCTCGCGTTCGCGAAGTGCATCCGGCAGCACGGCGTCGCGAACTTCCCCGACCCGAACGGTCAAGGCGAGTTCGACCTTTCGAAGCTGCGGTCGATCAAGACGTCCCCCGACCTGCACCGCGCCGGCCAAGCCTGCCAGTCGCTCGAGAGCAACGTGAAGGGCCCGAGGTACGGCTTCGGATGATCCGCGCGGCGCTCCTTCTTTGTCTGCTCGGCGTGCTCGTCGCGGGCTGCGGCTCCGGCTCGAAGTCACCGGGCGTCGCCAGCCTCGGTGGTAGCGACACAACGTCGACCTCGTCGTCGCAAGGCGCGGCGCCTCCGGCCGGCGGTGGCTTCTCCAGTGGGAAGGGTGGCGGCGGACAGGGGCTCCACGTGGCCATGAGAGGAAACCTCAAGTTTTCGCAGTGCATGCGCTCGCACGGCGTGAGCAACTTCCCGGATCCGAACGGGCAGGGTCAGATCGGCATCGACTCGTCCACCGGCATCGACCCGCGCTCGCCGACGTTCCAGTCGGCGCAGAAAGCGTGCCGGAAGTACCTGCCGAATGGTGGCCAGCCGACACCGCAGCAGCTTGCGAAGGCGAAGCAGTCCGCACTCGCGTTCTCGCAGTGCATGCGCAGCCACGGTGTCAAGGATTTCCCCGACCCGGACTTCTCGAGCGGCGGCGTCAACATCAAGATCGGCGGCCGGCCCGGGAGCAACCTCGATCCGAACAACCCGACCTTCAAGGCAGCACAGACGGCATGCCGCGGAAAACTCTTCAAACCCTGAAGCGTCCACGCGTCCTGGTCGGCGGCCTCGTCACGGTCGTTGCCGTCGCGGCGGTCGTGGCAATCGTGAGCTCGCTCGGAAGCTCGCCGCCGTCAGCGAGCGCCGACAGCTCGACCGCGACGTCGACGACGACCGTCGACCGGCGCGACCTTTCGTCCCAGACGCAGCAGAGTGCGACGCTCGGCTATGCCGACGCGACGACCATCGCGCTTCCGCCGGGCACCGCTCCGACAGCGGTGCAGCAGGCGCAGCAACAGTCCAACGCGGCTTCGCAGTCGCTGCAGACCGCCAAGGCGACGCTTGTAGCCGACGAGGACACGCTCGCGCAGGCGCGTGCGACGTTGGCCGCGGAGCAGAGGAAGCTCGCTACCGACTGCAACGGCGACAATCCGGCGGGCGCGGCGACGACACCGTGCGCTGCCGACGCCCAGGCCGTCGCGGCCGATCAGCAGGCGGTGACGACGGGGAAGGCAAAGGTCGACGCCGACCACAGTGCCGTCAACACGGCGCAATCGGCGCTCGCTGCAGCCGGGCAGAGCCTTGCGTCTGCTCAGTCGTCGGCGTCGATCTACGGGCAGACGTCCGTCTACACGATGCTGCCGCCGCTCGGCCGCATCGTGCACCGCAGCGAGGCGTTGTACGCGGTTGACGGCCAACCGACGCTGCTCTTCTACGGCACGACGCCGGCCTCACGCGCATTCGAAGCGGGCATGACGCCCGGACCCGACGTTGCGGAGTTGAATGCGAACCTCGGGCTGACAGGCGACGCGTTCACGAGCGCGACGCAGTCGGCGATCGAGTCGCTTCAGGCGAAGCGAGGCGCCGCGGTGACCGGCAAGCTGCTGCTCGGCGCCGTCGTGTTCGAACCGTCGGCAGTGCGCGTGACGAGCGTCACGCCCGCCGTCGGCGGACCGGTGCAAGCAGGCCCGGTGCTCGGCGTCACGTCGACGAAGCGCGTCGTCACGATCGCGCTCGACGCGTCCGCGCAGACATCGATCAAAGTCGGCGACGCGGTTGTGATCACGCTGCCCGACAACTCGACGACGCCGGGGCACGTGTCGTCCGTCGGCACGGTCGCGACCACGCCGTCCGACAGTCAGGGCGGCGGTGACAGCTCGCCGACGATCGAGGTCGACGTCACGCCCGACAATCCGGCGGCGACGGGTCGTCTCGACCAGGCGCCGGTCAACGTGGCGATCACCACCGAGACGGTTCGCAACGTGCTCGTCGTGCCGGTGAACGCGCTGCTCGCGCTCGCCGGCGGCGGCTATGCGCTCGAGGTCGTCGGCGCCGCTGGGACGCACTCGCTCGAGCCGGTGCAGATCGGCCTGTTCGACGACGCCGACGGGCTCGTCCAGGTGAGCGGGTCCGCCGTTCGAGTCGGCCAGCGCGTGGTGGTGCCCGCATCGTCATGAGCGACAGCGCCGTGCTCGAGATGGTTGCCGTCACGAAGACGTACGGGGCTGCCCCGCCGGTCGCCGCGCTTCAGGGCGTCAGCTTCGTCATCCGCTCCGGCGAGCTTGTCGGCATCGTCGGCCCGTCGGGCTCGGGCAAGTCGACGTTGCTGCACCTGATGGGCACGCTCGAGCGTCCGAGCACGGGCCGCGTGTCGATCACCGGGCTCGACATCGCTTCGCTCACCGACCGCCAGCTCGCGGCGGTGCGCGCCACGCGCATCGGGTTCGTCTTCCAGCAGTTCTTCCTCGCCGAGCACTCGACGGCGCTCGAGAACGTCGCCGACGGGTTGTTGTACTCCGGCGTACCGGTGGAGGAACGTCGCGCGCGCGCCGCCGAGGCGCTCACGCGCGTCGGGCTGGGTGACCGGCTTGCCGCGCGCCCGACCCAGTTGTCCGGCGGCGAGCGCCAGCGCGTCGCGATCGCGCGCGCGCTTGTCGGCCGTCCCGCGATCGTGCTCGCCGACGAGCCGACCGGGAATCTCGACAGCGGCACGAGCCGCCAGATCATGGAGTTGATCGACGAGCTGAACGCGGCCGGCGCGACGATCGTCGTGATCACCCACGAGCACGAGATCGCCGCCCAGCTGCCGCGAAAGATCTCACTGCTCGACGGCCGCATCGTCTCGGACGAGGAGCGCTCATGAAATTCGGTCTGCTTGCCGGGCTTGCCGCCCTGGCGTTGGTCGTGAGCGGCGCGAGCGCGAACGCCGCGCCGAGCGCGTGCCCCACCACCAACCACCCGAACGAGCTCGTGATCGAAGGCGGCAGCCTGCAGAGCGCGAAACTCGGGAAGCCGTTCGACCAGCCGTTCAGCGTGGCGCTCGCCAACAAGAACGGCTGCCCGCTCACAGGCAACCTCGCGAACGTGACAGTGCGCTTCAGCGCTCCCACGTCTGGCGCGAGCGGCTACTTCCCATCCACCGGTTCGAATAGCGCCGCCACCGGGACCAACGCCCAGGGTGTCGCAACGGCGCCGTCGTTCGTCGCGGACGACACCGCGGGCAGTTACACGATCAAGGCGGACTCCGACTACGGCGCGACCGACATCTCGATCTCGAACACGGCTGCCGGGCTCGCGACGGGCGTCTCCTTCGTCGGCACGCCGAGCCCGCAGGCGGCGATCGGAACGGTGTACCCGACTCAGCTCCAGGCGCGCGTCGTCGACGCGAACGGCAATCCGGTGCAAGGCGCCCAGGTTGCGTTCACCGTGGTCCCGGGTGCGTCGGGCGCCGGGGCGACGTTCCTCGCGTCCGCGCAGGCCGTGACGACAGGTTCCGACGGAACCGCGACCGCGCCGCCGCTGCTCGCCAACGGTGTTGCCGGCACGTTCATGGTCACCGCGTCGACCGACGGGCTTTCGTCGATCGCGACGTTCACGCTCCAGAACCTCCAGACGTACGCGGCGTTGACGAGTGCCAATACGTCGCATGTTGCGCGCGTCGGTGGCCGGTATGCGCCACTGGTCGTGCACCTGCTCGATGCCGGCGGCAAGCCGGTGGAAGGCGCTTCGGTCTCGTTCGCCGTCGACGCCGCCCAAGGTGGGCCGGGCGCGACGTTCGCGGGCGGCTCGGCTCAGGCGACCGCGACGACCGATGCGACCGGCACCGCCGAATCTCCAGCGCTCGTCGCCGGCAAGGTGAGCGGGCGGTTCGACGTCCTCGCGTCGACGGCCGCAGCGCGCGATCCGCTGACGTTCGTGTTCCGCACGCTCGCGGGTCAGCCGGCGACGGTTGCGGCAGGGGCGGCGAGCGGTGAGTCCGCGACGATCGGCTCGCGCTTCCGGATCCGTCTCGCCGTGTCGGTCACCGACGCGGACGGCAACGTCGTGCCGGGCGTGCGCGTGACGTTCGTCGCGCCGTCCCGTGGCGCGAGCGGCCGCTTCCTTCGCACGCATTCGCATCGCGTCACGGTGACGACCAACGCGAACGGCGTCGCAGTCGCGCCGGCGTTCGTCGCCAATCGCCAGGCCGGAGGCTACGCCGTGACGGCGACCGCCGGCCGGAAGTCCACGGCATTCGCGCTCGTCAACCTCTCGAGGTCGTGAGCGCGCTTGCGCTCGAGCCGGCACGCCTGCGCCCCGGCGATATCGCGCGGGTCGCGAGCGTCGGCCTGCGCACGCGCCGTCTGCGTGCGGCGCTCTCGGCGCTCGGCATCGCGATCGGTGTCGCGGCGATCGTCGCGGTGCTCGGGCTGTCGGCGTCGTCGCAAGCCGGGCTCCTCGCGGAGATCGACAAGCTCGGCACGAATCTGCTCACCGTGCAGAACGGCCAGACGCTCTTCGGGGAGAACGCGGAGCTGCCTCTGGCGGCGCCGGGGATGATCGCGCGAATCGGGCCGGTGCAGCAGGTGCAGGAGACCGGTTCGACCACCGCCAACGCCTACCGTTCGCCGCTCGTCCCATCGGTGGAGACGGGCGGCCTGTCGGTGCAGGCGGCGAGCCTCGGACTGCCGGCAACAGTCGGTACGTCTCTGCGCTTCGGCAGCTATCTCAACGCCGCGACGGCGAACGAGCCCGTTGCGGTGCTCGGCTCGACCGCAGCGCAGCAACTCGGGATCGACCGCCTGTTCCCAGGTTTGCGCATCTGGGTCGGCAACCAGTGGTTCTACGTCGCGGGTGTGCTGCGGAGCGCGCCGCTCGCGCCTGAGATCGACTCGTCGGTGCTCGTCGGTTTTCCCGCCGCGCAGAAGGACCTCGGGTTCGACGGTCACGCGACGACGGTCTACGTCCGCAGCGTGACCAGCCAAACAGCGGCGGTGCAGTCGGTGCTCGCGCAGACCGCGAATCCCGAGTCGCCGAACGAGGTGCAGGTCAGCCAGCCGTCCGCTGCGCTCACGGCGCGCGCGGACGCTGCCGGCGCGTTCAACAGCCTCTTTCTCGGGCTCGGCGCCGTGTCGTTGCTCGTCGGCGCAGTAGGCGTCGGGAACATCATGCTGATCGGCGTCCTGGAGCGGCGCTCGGAGATCGGGCTTCGCCGCTCGCTCGGCGCCACGAAGGGCCAGATTCGCCTGCAGTTCCTGTCGGAGGCGATCCTGCTCGCGCTGCTCGGCGGCGCGGCGGGCGTTGCCGCCGGCGTGGTCGCAACGGCCGTCTACTCGTCGCGCAAGCACTGGACGCTCGTCATCCCCACGACCGCGTGGGCGGGCGGTCTTGCAGCCGCGCTCCTCATCGGTGCGCTCGCGGGGCTGCTGCCCGCGGTCCGCGCCGCGCGAATGTCCCCGACCGAAGCGCTCCGGACGGTATGAAGCGCTGCGCGTTCATCGTCGTTGCGCTCGCGCTTGCCGGTTGCGGGTCGACCGCGACGACGCGTACGTCGTCTTCGCCGATTGCTTCGGCTGCGAACTATGCGAGCTGTATGCGGTCGCACGGCGTGGCCGGCTGGCCGGACCCGAACGGCCACGGGTTGTTCGACAAGTCGAAGCTGACGCTGCAAGCGCTGCACGTCGGAGCGGCGCAGCTCCAATCTGCCCAGAACGGCTGCCAAGACCTGCTGCCGGAAGGGTTTGGCGAGCCGACGCCGTCGCAGGTCGCGCGATACCGGCACGAGATGCTGATCTACGCGCGCTGCATCCGCACGCACGGCGTCCCGAACATGCCGGATCCCGACGCGCGCGGACACCTCGACATCGGTTCCGGTACGAACGTCGACGTCAAGAGCCAGGCGTTCCAAGCCGCATACGGAGCCTGCAGGTCGGACCTGCATCCATGAGCCGGATTGCGGTCATCGCGGTCGTTGCGCTCGCTGCAGCAGGCTGCGGTAGCTCGACGGCGCACAACGCGTCGACGACGTCGACCAACAGCTGGGTCGCGTTCTCCGGCTGCATGCGCTCGAACGGTGTGCCGAGGTACCCCGACCCCGACACCACCGGCAAGCCGCCGAAGAGAAGCGCGCAGCAACTCGGCGTGAGCAGCGCCGCGCTCACGGCCGGGCAGAGCTCGTGCCGTCGCTATCTCCCGAACGGCGGGCGGCCGCCGAGCCGGTCGCAGCAACAGCTGGTCGTCACGCAGGGGCTCAGCTTCGCTCGCTGCGTGCGAAGTCACGGCGTGCCGAACTTCCCTGACCCCGCGAGCGACGGTCGCATCCCCGACCCCGCGAGCGTCGGCATCGACCAAGGCTCGCCGAAGTTCCAAGCGGCGAACGAGGCGTGCGCGAAGTACCGCCCGCCGTACATGCCGTCGAACGCCGCCTACAACGACTACGCGAGGAGCCACGGCCGATGAAACGCCTTATGTTGATTCCGGTAGCCCTGCTATGCCTGATCGCCGTAGGCTGCGGCGGCGGCAGCTCGTCGGGGATCGCGAGCGTCCCGTCCACGACGACGACCTCGAACGCGTCGAACAGCTCGCTCGCGTTCGCGCGCTGCTTGCGCGCGCACGGCTTCGCCGACTGGCCGGATCCGCTGCCGGGCGGGGGTTTCGACAAGTCGAAGTTGCGCGCGCTCGGCTACGCGAAGAGCCAGGTGAGAGGCGTCATGGCTGGTGCGTGCAAGAACTTCGTGCCGAACGCCGGTCCGCCGCAGCTGTCCGTCCAACAGAAAGTCGCCGACGGCTTGTCGTTCGCACGCTGCATGCGCAGTCATGGCGTATCGCACTTTCCCGATCCAACCGCGCAGGGCCAGCTGTCGGTCGAGATGGTGAAGGCGCAGGGGATCGATGTGAACTCGCCGCGGGTCCTGCACGTCGTGCAGGCGTGCCTGCCCGCGTCGCACGGCGGCCTCACGATCGCGAAGATCAACAGGGCGTTGGCCGGAGGCTAAATCGTCTTGAACTGCTCGAACGGCTGGCGGCAGTTCGCGCACCAGCGAATCGACCGGCACGGCGTTGGCCCGAAGATGTTCTCGAGCGTCGTGTCGGTCGAGCCGCAGTACGGGCAGCGGAACGCATTCGACTGCAACTGAACCAGCGTCGTCGTGCCGGCGGCGCGCGGCGCCGGCGGGGCGAATCCGGCTTCGCGCAGCTTCTCTCGACCGGCCAGGGAGATGCGGTCGGTCGACCACGAGCCGTCCTGGACGACCTCCACTTCGGCGTGCGCACCGAGTGCGCCGAGCTTGTCTTCCATCGCGCGCTTCATCGCCTCGAGCGCGGGGCAGCCGAGAAACGTCGGCGTGAACTCGACGTGCACCGTGTCGCCGTCGACGGTCACGTCGCGGATCACGCCGAGGTCGACCAGCGAGATGACCGGGATCTCGGGATCGGCGATCTCGTCGAGTGCGTCCCACACCTGCTCGGCGGTTACCACTGCGCACCCGGCGCGCTACGCCGCACCTCGGTCATCGTCTCCCACAACTCGGCGAATTCCGGCGAGCGGCCGTTGCGCTCGTTCGCTGCGATTTCCGCGAGGCCGACGCGCTTCGCCAGCGCGGGTCGCAGCTCCGGCGCGACGACGCCGAGGGCGTACGGCCACAACTCCTCGACCGCGTCGCGAAAGCGCGGCTCGTCGCGCAGGCGCGCCGCCCACAGCTCGGCGTGCAGGCGGTGGTAGACCTCTTCGCGGTCGATCTTCTGCGCCAGCCCTGCGAGCTCGGCGTCACCGCCTCCGATCAGCGCTTCGATGCGCAGCCGGTCGGCTTCCTCGTAGAGGTAACGGCGCGCGATCGTGTGCGCCCAGTCGAGCAGGCGCAGCTCGACGAGCTGCGCGCTGCGGTACTCGGACGGCTCACGGTCGAACGCGAGCGCGTCGGCGTCGGTGCCGAGCTCTTTTGCCGCGAGCTCGTACAACGCGCGTGCGTGACCGATCTCGTTCTGCGCGATCGACGAGAACGCGACGTCCTCCTCGAGCGTCGGCGCGATGCCCGTCCACTCGGAGTCGCGCCAGCCGACGATCAACTCGTCGTCAGCGAGTTCCAGCAGCACGTTCGCGCGCA
>Ga0157369_10010530_pt1 | contig 10525 bp, 6 predicted proteins | sample C25metaG_FD_113461 | JGI IMG/M metagenome (GOLD analysis project Ga0157369, IMG submission 113461) | Corn rhizosphere microbial communities from Kellogg Biological Station, Michigan, USA - C2-5 metaG | ecosystem: Host-associated > Plants > Roots > Rhizosphere > Soil | place: USA: Michigan...
CGTTGGCGTCTTTGGCCTGATCACGCCCTGGAATTTCCCGGTCGCGATCCCGGCCTGGAAGACGGCTCCGGCGCTCGCGTTCGGCAACACCGTCGTGCTGAAGCCCGCAGGGCCTACGCCGGCGATGGCGGCGGCGCTTGCCGACATCATCTTCGAGGCGGGTGCGCCAGCAGGTGTGTTCAATATGGTGCTTGGGCCGGGCCGTGCTGCGGGCGAGGCCATCCTTAACCACTCCGGTGTCGACGGCATCTCTTTCACCGGCTCACAGACGGTCGGTGCGCGCGTGGCGGAGGCGGCCGCAAAGCGTCAGGCACGTGTGCAGCTGGAGATGGGCGGGAAGAACCCGCTGGTGGTGCTCGACGACGCCGATTTCGACCGCGCGGTTCAGTGTGCGCTCGACGGAGCTTTCTTCGCGACCGGTCAGCGTTGCACGGCGTCCAGCCGCATCATTGTGACCGAGGGGATCTATTCGAAGTTCGTCAACGCGCTCACCGAAAAGGCGCTGGCGCTGAAGGTCGGCGACGCGCTTGACCCCGCAACCAAGATGGGCCCCGCCGTTAGCGAGCAGCAGCTCCGGCAGAATCTCTCATACGTCGATGTCGCCAAAAACGAAGGCGGAAAGCTGATGGGTGGCGGCGAACGCCTGATGCTCGACAAACCTGGCTACTATATGAGTGCGGCGGTGATCGCCGACACCACGCCGCAGATGCGCATCAACAACGAAGAAGTGTTCGGCCCGGTTGCGAGCATCGTTCCGGTCAGGGATTACGATGAGGCGCTCGCCATCGCCAATGGCACGGAGTTTGGGCTCTCGGCCGGCATCTGCACGAGTTCGCTCAAACATGCGCGGCACTTCCAGCGGTCCGTTCGCGCCGGCATGGTGATGGTGAACCTGCCGACCGCGGGCGTGGACTATCACGTGCCGTTCGGCGGTTCGCGACGCTCAAGCTATGGTCAGCGCGAGCAGGGCTTTGCGGCCATCGAATTCTATACCCAAACCAAAACCTCTTACGTCTGGGCGTGAAACGAACAATGTCCAGCGCGATCTATCCGAGCCTGAAAAACAAGCGAATCGTCATAACCGGGGGCGCCAGTGGCATCGGTGCAAGCCTTGTGTCGGCCTTTGCGGCGCAGGGCGCGAAGGTGGCGTTCCTCGATGTCCTGGAAGAGGAGGGCCGTGCGCTCGCCCGGGAACTGAAAGGTTCGGCCCATTCTCCCGCGTTCCACGTTTGCGATCTGCGCGATCTCGACGGCGTGGCGCACGTGTTCGAGGAGATCGGAACCGTCGACGTTCTGGTGAACAACGCCGGCAATGACGATCGCCACAGCCTGAACGACGTGACGCCCGCCTATTGGGACGACCGCATGGCGGTCAATCTGCGTCACATTCTTTTCTGCACGCGGGCCGTCGTTCCCGGCATGAAGGCGCAGAAGTTCGGCGCGATCATCAATTTCGGCTCGATCTCCTGGCACCTTGGATTGCCGGACCTCGTGGTCTACGAGACCGCCAAAGCGGGCATTGAAGGCATGAGCCGCGCGCTCGCGCGCGAACTGGGTCCCGATGGCATCCGTGTGACGACCGTGGTTCCCGGCAATGTGCGCACACCGCGGCAGATGAAGTGGTACTCGCCGGATGGCGAAGCCGAAATCGTCGAAGCGCAGTGCCTGAAGCAGCGGGTTGAGCCCAGCCACGTCGCCTCGCTCGTCTTGTTCCTGGCTTCGGACGACGCCAGCCTCTGCACCGGCCATGAGTACTGGGTCGATGCCGGATGGCGATGAGTTCCAAACCCGAATGCGTTTGCGCACTGGGTGCCGAGCTTGGAGAAGGACCGGTCTGGTCCGCGCGTGAGGACGCGCTCTGGTTCGTCGATATCAAGCAGAAGCGCGTTCATCGCTTTGCAGCCGCGACCGGTGAACTCAAAAGCTGGGACGCACCGGCACAACCCGGTTTCATCGCCCCGCTGCCCGATGGCCGGTTCATCGCGGGCACGAAGAGCGGCCTTTACACATTCAATCCGGCAGATGGGACCTTCGCGCTGCGCCACGTGGTCGAGCCGGACAAGCCCCGCAACCGGCTCAACGATGGCTGTGTCGATGCGCAAGGCTATCTCTGGTTTGGGTCGATGGACGACAATGAGACGGAAGCGAGCGGCTGCCTTTATCGTTTGGAGTTGGAGGGGCCGTGCGCGATGGACCCGGGCTATGTCATCACCAATGGCCCAGCCCTGAGCCTGGATCAGCGCACGCTTTATCACACCGATACGCTGGGGCGCGTGATCTATGCGTTCGATTGCGCACCAGACGGCGCACTTGCGAACAAGCGTGTGTTCGTCCGCATCGAGGATGGCGCGGGCTATCCGGACGGTCCCACCGTCGACAGCGAAGGTTGTGTGTGGACGGGATTGTTCGCAGGATGGGCGGCGAGGCGCTATTCGCCACGGGGTGAGCTGTTGGAAGAAGTTCGTTTTCCCTGTGCCAATGTCACCAAGATCGCGTTCGGCGGAGCGGAGCTGCGCACGGTCTATGCGACCACGGCTTGGAAGGGATTGAGCGCACAGGCGCGTGCGGAGCAACCGCTTGCGGGCGCGCTGTTCCGCTTCGACGTCGATGTCGCCGGCCTCCCGCAGCACGAGGTGCTCTATGGCTGAGCGGAAGCCGGTTCGCGGTTTTCGCTCGCGCGCGTGGTTCGATGCGCCCGGGCATGTCGATCTCGCAGCGCTCTATCTCGAGCGCTTCATGAATTACGGGCTGACGCCGGACGAATTGCGCTCCGGCCGGCCGATCATCGGCATCGCGCAGTCCGGCAGCGACCTCAATCCCTGCAACCGCCATCATCTCGAACTCGCCCTGCGCGTACGCGAAGGTATTCGCGACGCGGGTGGCATCGCACTGGAATTTCCCACCCATCCGATCTTCGAGAATTGCCGCAGGCCCACCGCCGCCCTCGACCGCAATCTCGCCTTCATGACGCTTGTCGAGATTCTGCACGGCTATCCCCTCGATGCGGTCGTGCTCACGACCGGTTGCGACAAGACTACCCCGTCCGCGATCATGGCGGCGAGCGCGGTCGACATTCCAGCCATCATCCTTTCCGGCGGACCCATGCTCGATGGCTGGCATGACGGCGAGCTCGTGGGTTCGGGCACCGTGATCTGGCGCAGCCGGCGCAAACTCGCGGCGGGGGAAATCACCGAGGAGGAGTTCTTCGACGCAGCGCTCGCGTCCGCGCCGTCGGTAGGCCACTGCAATACGATGGGCACAGCCTCGACCATGAACGCAGTAGCGGAAGTGCTTGGCCTGTCGCTGACGGGATGCGCGGCGATTCCCGGGCCTTATCGCGAGCGCGCGCAGATGGCCTTCGAGACCGGAAAGCGCATCGTCGATATGGCCTATGAAGACCTGACGCCGTCGAAGATCCTGACGCGGGATTCCTTCCTGAATGCCATCGCGGCTGTGGCAGCGCTCGGCGGTTCAACCAACGCGCAACCACATATTGACGCGATGGCGCGACACGCCGGGGTGAATATCGGCATCGACGATTGGAGCGCGGCCTACGACATTCCACTTCTTCTCAACATGCAGCCCGCCGGGAAATATCTCGGCGAGCGTTTCCATCGTGCCGGCGGGGTGCCCGCCATCTTGTGCGAATTGCAAAGAGCCGGACGGCTGAAAGGCGATGCACGGACGGTGACCGGCCGCACCCTTGCCGCGAACATCGAAAGTCGCGAGACGAAGGATCGCGAAATGATCCGGAGCTATGATGCGCCGCTTCGGGAGCGCGCCGGCTTCCTCGTTATGAAAGGCAATCTCTTCGACTTCGCCATCATGAAGTCGAGCGTGATTTCGGAGGAGTTTCGCGAGCGTTATCTGTCGGAGCCCGGCAACGAAGGCGTCTTTGCGGGACGTGCCGTGGTGTTCGACGGATCGGACGATTATCACAAGCGCATCAACGACCCGTCGCTCGGGATCGACGAAAGAACGATTCTCGTCATGCGCGGGTCCGGCCCGGTCGGTTGGCCAGGCTCGGCCGAGGTCGTGAACATGCAGCCGCCGGATGCGCTTCTGAAACGCGGCATCCGCAGTCTTCCGACCATCGGGGATGGGCGTCAGTCGGGCACCGCCGACAGCCCGTCAATTCTGAATGCGTCGCCGGAGAGCGCGATCGGCGGCGGGCTTTCCTGGCTGCGGACCGGTGACGTCATCCGGATCGATGTGAACGCGGGACGGTGCGATGCGCTGGTGTCCGACGAAGAAATCGCGCGACGAAAAAAAGAAGGGATACCGCCGGTCCCGGAGTCGGTGACCGTATGGCAGGAGATCTATCGCCAGACTGTCAGCCAGCTCGAGACAGGCGCGGTCATGGAGCCGGCCCTGAAGTACCGCGACATCGGTAGGAAGACGCCACGGAACAACCACTAGCCACCCGCTTGCGGAATGTTAGCGTTATCAATAGGCTTGCCGCCAACGAGCCGCGTACCATGCGGCCAGGTCGAGGAAACGGCGGGCTTTGGGTCCGCGAGGGGGCATCGGATGACGGCGAAAGCCAATTATGGACTTGTGGTTGCGCTGTCGGTGGCCGCCACGCTGGGCGGTTTGCTCTTCGGCTATGACACCGCGGTGATCTCCGGTGCGACCGATGCGATCACCTTCAATTTCGTGGCGCCGCGCCACCTGCCCGAGGCCGAAGCGAACTTCCTTTCCGGTTTTGCCATCGGCTGTGCGCTTCTCGGCTGCGTGCTCGGCGCTGCGATCGCGGGACCCATCTCCACGCGCTGGGGCCGTCGCGCCGGTCTTCTGATCGCGGGCGTCCTGTTCTTCGTTTCCTCCATCGGCGCGGGCTTTCCGGAGTTCGGCTTCGGCGCGCACGGTCCCGATGCGCTTCCGTTCTTCATCTTCTACCGGCTAATGGGCGGCACTGCGATTGGCATGGCCTCGATGCTGGCGCCGATGTACATCGCCGAAATCGCACCGCCTTCGTCGCGCGGCCTGCTCGTGACCCTGCAGCAGATTGCCATCGTCGTCGGCATCAACCTCGTATATTTCGTGAACTACTTCGTGCAGTCGCTCGGCAATCACGATTTCCTCATGAATTACGGCTGGCGCTACATGCTGGCCTCGGCCGCGATACCGGCGACCCTGCTTATCTTCTTCATGCTGCTCGTGCCAGAAACGCCGCGCTTTCTGGTGCTCAAGGACCGCGATGCGGAAGCGCTCGCGCTCTTGAAGCGGCTCGGCGGCGGCGATCCCGATGCGACGCTCAAGGAGATCGAGGCGTCGCTCGTCCAGCATACCCGCCCACTGCTCAGCTATGGCTGGCTGGTGCTGATCGTCGGCATCATGCTCTCGATCTTCCAGCAGGTCGTCGGCATCAATGCCGTGCTTTATTTCGCGCCGCACATGTTCCAGAACATGGGCGCCTCGCAGAACGAGGCCTATTCCGAATCCGCCTGGTTCGTCGGCGTGACCATGACACTCTTCACCCTGGTCGCGACTGTCACGGTCGACCGGCTGGGGCGCAAACCGCTCCTCATCGCAGGCGCACTCATCATGGCGGCGGCGATGCTCACGCTCGGCACGCTGTTCGACACCCATGCCGTGAGCGCGGTCGCCCAGAGCGGTGCGGCCGGCTCGACCACAGCGTCCTATGTCGCGATCGCGGCAGTGGTCGTCTACATCATCGGCTTCTCCTTCTCCTGGGGCCCGGTGACGTGGGTGATGCTGTCCGAGATCTTCCCGAACTCGATCAAGGGCAAGGCGATGTCGATCGCGGTTGCGGCCCAATGGATCGCGAATTTCGTCGTGTCGCAGACCTTCCCGATGATGGACGGCTCGTCCTCCCTTAACGCCGCGTTCAACCACGGCTTCGCCTATTGGCTTTATGGCGCTGGCGCGGTCCTGGCGGCGCTGTTCGTGATGCGCTTCGTGCCGGAGACCAAACAGCGAAGCCTCGAAGCGATCGAGGCGCTGTGGGGCAAGCCGCAGGCCGTGGAATAGGATCGTCTCACGGCCGCAGGAGCGGGTCGGTCGGCCTGATGCTCTCATAATGGGAGAGCGGATGGCGCGGTCGCGCTTCGCCTTTCGGCAGGGGTAGACCAGACAGCGACTGGAAATAGGCGATGCTTGCGTCGCGCCACCACCGTGCTTCGCTTTCTTCGATGGCGAGATAGGCGGCGGTAAGTTCGAACCGCTCCTTGTCGATGTACGGCCTCAGCGTCTGCCAGACCTGCCGGTTGTGCGCGACTGTTGCCACGCCGTGCGAATAATGCGCGACCAGGTCATCCCATAACGTCTGCCCGGTTTTCATGCGATAGGTCCATGGCAGGTGGTGGAACCAGAGCAGGTATTCGTCTGGCGTCTTGGCGAGATCCGAGAATTCTTCGCGCACCGGCGGAAAATATTGCGCCACGGCATCGCTGCCTGTCGCTGTGCGGTCGAAGCCGATGCCGTCCCTGTCCGCGCGATTGTAGTAGGTCGGGTTCCAGTCCGGGCGTCCCGCATCGCTGACCCACGGTCCCGGACCGTAATGCGTGCCGGTCGCCATCTGGTGATGCAGGCCGAGCGGCGTCATGTAGTTCACCGCCGCCTCGCGCGAGCCCATCATCATGTCCACGACCGGCTTCACGAAGGCCGGATTGGCGGTGAAGGTCGTGCGCACCCAGTCCTCCGCCACGGTGCGCGGCGAGAGGTCGGGGTCCCAGGCCAGCCTGCCGAACACGTACCAGTTCGCCTGGTTGAAGATCGAGCCGCACCAGTTCCGGTCGGTGCCGGTATTCGCGACGCCGGCAATCGCGGTCTCGCGATAACCGAAGAGCGAACCGTCGATCACCTTCGCCACGCTCGAGCCTGGTCCGCGCGCATACGTGTCCGCCTGCAGCACCTCGGCATAGAGCGGGCCGAGATAGGCAAGGCTCGTGGTCTGGCCCAGATATTCCTTGGTGATCTGCAGTTCGAGCACGGTCGGTGTGTGCCGCATGGCGCCGAACAGCGGATGGAAGGGCTCACGCGGCTGGAAATCGATCGGTCCGTTCTTGACCTGCAGCATCACGTTGCTGCGGAAGGTGCCGTCGAGCGGCACGAACTCGTCATAAGCCTGCTTGGCGCGATCTTGCTGATTGCTGGCCGAATAGACGAAGGCGCGCCAGATCACGATCCCGCCATGCGGCGCCAGCGCGTCGGCGAGCATGTTCGCGCCATCGGCGTGGCTGCGGCCATAGTCCTGCGGACCGGGCTGGCCTTCCGAATTTGCTTTCACAAGGAAGCCGCCCAAATCGGGAATGTGGCGATAAATTTCGTCCGCCTTGTCCCGCCACCACACCTTGACTGCGGGGGCGAGCGGATCGGCGGTCTTCAATCCGCCGATCTCGATGGGTGCGGAAAACCGTGCGGAGAAGTAGACCCGGATACCGAAGGGCCGGAACACGCGCGCGAGCGCCGCGGCCTTTTCCAGATAGGCCGGCGTCAGGATCGCTGCCTGTGCGCCGACATTGTTGAGAACGGCGCCATTGATGCCGATGGAGGCGTTGGCGCGGGCGTAGTCGGTATAGCGCGGCGATAGATGGGGCAGGTCGTGCCAGTCCCAGATCGACAGCCCCGCATAGCCACGCTCCATCGTGCCGTCGAGATTGTCCCAATGATCGAGCATCCGATGTTGAATGCGCGGCTTGGATGCCACATCGATTGAATCCGGCAGAGCGCGCGTCTGCATCATGCGCAGGAAGGCGAAAGCGCCATAAAGCACGCCGATATCGGCATTGGCCGCGATGACGATGACCTTGTGACGGTTCAGCTGCGCACTGCGGATCAGATAGCCTTCGGTTCCCATATCCTTCAGTGGAAGATTTAATGAGGCGATTGTTGCCGATGTGGACGGCGTGCCGAGCAGGATGGCGCCGTCGCAATTGACCGTGGCCTCAACAGGGATGCTCTCGCGCAGCATGCCGCCAAGCCCGTGCGCGAGTTCTTCGCGCGCGGCGGCGATGGTTTCCGAACTGCCCGCTGGAACAATGGACTGTGCCGCGGTGCGATAATGCGCCCGCCAGTGCTTTTCGACAGGCCGATAGCGCAGCCAGAGATCGTAGCCATCTTCCGCGAGCGCGGGCGTGGCCAGTGTGACGAACAGCAGAAGCGCGCGGACGAACCGCAGCGTCATGCCGTCTTCATCGCGGGCCGCGAAGGCGCATTGCGAAATGCGTCGGCCATGGCAGCGGCCAAGGGCTTCGGACGGCAATCGACGTCAAAGGGGCAGGGGCGCTTGGCCAGGCCGTCCTTGCGCGGCCACCACTGCTCACCGCGCAGCCACGAATACTTGTCCGTCAGTCCCCACGCCATGACGTAGCGCAGCTGTGGATAGCTCACCATAAGATCGAGATAGTCGCGTCCGAGAGCGGCAACTTCGGCGTCGCGCCCAGCGACATCGGCGGCCATGGTCTGGTCACCGACGTCGAATTCGGTGACGACGAGATCAAGCCCCATGCCGGTCACCTCGTCGAGGAATGCGCGCCATTGCGTCTGTTCGGCGGCGCTGAAGCTGCTCCCCGCGTCGGTCGCGCCCGGGCCGATATGGCCCTGCACGCCGAGCGCATCGATGGGTACGTTGTTTTTCTTGAGCCGCTCGAGAAGGCGCAGCACGCCGGCGCGGTGCTTCGTGCTGTCGGCGGCCCAGCTCATGTAATCGTTGTAGACGAGTTGGGCATGCGGCGCGGATTCGCGCGTGGCATGGAACATGACGTCGATCGCTTCGGGCCCGAGATATTTGGTGAAAATCGTCTCGCGCATCTCGCCGGTGTCGTGGTCGATGGTCTCGTTGACGACATCCCAGGAGAACACGCGGTCCCCGCAATGTCCGCAAACCGTGGCGACATGGTCTTTCAGCATGCGTTCGGCCTCGACCGCAGGCTTCGGTCCGAAATCGTAGCCGGGCAGCCATTTCGGAAACCACTCCGTCCGGTTCCACAAAAGCGTGTGCCCGCGCATGGCGAGGTTGTTCTTCGCCGCGAAATCGAGCAGCAGGTCGGCGCGGCGGAAATCGAATGTCTTCGGATCGTTGCGGAGCGCGTACCATTTGAGTTCGTTCTCGGGGACCAGGATGCCGCATTGCTAGATGGTCAGCGCGCGGACCTGCGGATCTTCGAACGAAACGGTGAACTTGCCTTCGAACGATTTCACCCCGCCATTGCCGGTGCCGAGGCAGCTCCCGAATCTGAGGCCTTTTGTCTCGGCGGCCGCGTTCAGCGAGTCCGCTGGCCGCTTCGCCTGTTCCGGCAGCGGCTTTGGCGGCGTGCAGGCGCTGGCCGCAAGCGCGAGACTGGACGCGATGCAGGTGCGGCGGGTGATATTGTTCATGCCCCCTCCAAAGTTGCTGCAGCGCAGCGCGGAATTTGTTTGGCAGACCCGAAAGGTAGCGTTACCAATCTTGGCCGGCGGGTCAACTGCGTAAGGGGAATGATGTCCATCACGAGGATCGTTTGCGGCCTGTTCCTGGCCGTTTTGGCATTGCCCGCGGCCGCGCAGACCCCGCTGCTCAATCCGGTTTTTGACGATCATGCCGTCCTTCAGCGCGACCGCCCGATACCGGTCTGGGGAATGGCCGATCCGGGCGCCAATGTGACTCTCTCCCTGGCCAGCAACACTGTTACGGCGCAGGCCGATGCGTCCGGATCGTGGAAGGCTAAGCTGCCCGCACTGCCCGCCGGCGGGCCCTATGTTCTGAAAGCCGAGGCCAACGGACGGACCGAGCAGGTCGATGACGTTCTGGTGGGCGACGTCTGGCTGTGCTCGGGCCAGTCGAACATGGCGCTGCCGGTGAAGCGCACGCTCGATGCCGACGGCGAGATCGAGGGTACGCGCGAGAATACGATCCGCATGCTGACGGTATCGCAGACCGAGAGCGTCGTGCCGCTCACCACGCTCGCCAAGCGGGACGAATGGAAGCCCGCCACACCCGCGACCGTGGGAGAATTCTCGGCCACCTGTTTCTACTTCGCACGCGCGCTGCAGAAATCCGTGCCCGTGCCGATGGGGCTGGTGAACGCGTCCTGGGGCGGTTCGAAGGTCCGCACCTGGATGAGCGAGCCCGCCATCAGGGCGTCGGGCCTTTTCGATCGCTCCGCCGACATCCTCGACCTCTATGCCAAAGATACGTTAAGCGGCTCGGCGGCGTTCGGAGCGATGTGGGAAGGCTGGTGGCGGCGTAACGTACCGACGGCGCCGGGCAAGGAGCCGTGGAATCCCGCGCTCGATGTGCACGACTGGCCGCACGCGCCTGCGCTCGGGCTCTGGGACGATTGGGGCGTGCCGGAACTCATCAACCGCACCGGCATGGTGTGGTATCGCAGCAGCATCGATCTGACCCCGGATCAGGCTGCACATGCCGTCTCGCTTTCCATCGGGCAGGTGGATGAGATCGGCGCAGCTTGGTTAAACGGTGTTTTCGTCGGCGACGGATCGAGCGCACCGCAAATCTACCAGATGCCATCGGGCGCCGTGCAAGCCGGCAGCAACGTCATCGCGATCAATATCCTCAACA
>Ga0157369_10010531_pt1 | contig 10525 bp, 5 predicted proteins | sample C25metaG_FD_113461 | JGI IMG/M metagenome (GOLD analysis project Ga0157369, IMG submission 113461) | Corn rhizosphere microbial communities from Kellogg Biological Station, Michigan, USA - C2-5 metaG | ecosystem: Host-associated > Plants > Roots > Rhizosphere > Soil | place: USA: Michigan...
CGCGCGATCTACTGAGTCACGCGTTGTCGATGACTAGGGTTCGGGCGTGATTCGCTGGCGCGACGCTCGGGTCGCGACGGTCGTGTCGGCGAACGCCGACGTTGTCGAGTTGGTAGCGACCACCGACGAGGGCGATGTCCCGGCGCTTGCTTATCCGCGCCTGGTCGGCGCGCCCGTGGTCGGCGACCGGGTCCTGCTCAACGTGACGGCGTTGACTCTCGGTCTGGGCACCGGCGGATATGCGCTCGTCGTTGCGCTGCCCGATCGGCTACCGAGCGATACCGAGGAGACGGGTCACGTGGTCAAGGCGCGCTACTCGCCGTTGCAAGCAACAGTGCTTGCCGCAGACGAGCAGGGCTCGCCGCATCACTCCGTGCTCCGTGATGCCGATGACATCGGCGGCATGCCGGTCGTCGTCGCGGACTTGCATTCGGCGTTGCCGGCCGTGCTCGCCGGGCTGCGTGAGCACGCGCCGCAGGCGCGCGTCGTCTACCTGATGAGTGACGGTGGTGCATTGCCGCTCTGGTTCTCCCGCACCGTCCCACCGCTGCGAGACGCCGGCTGGTTGGTGGCAACGGTCACCGTCGGGCAATCGTTCGGTGGCGACCTCGAGGCTGTCACCGTGCACTCCGGTTTGCTCGCTGCGCGTCTCGTGCTCGGCGCCGACGTCGTGGTGGTGACGCAAGGTCCTGGCAACCTCGGGACCGGGACGCGCTGGGGATTCAGCGGCGTTGCCACCGGCGAAGCCATCAATGCGGCAGCGACGCTCGGTGGTCACCCGGTGGCAGTGCTGCGGTTGTCTGCAGTCGACGAACGGCTGCGTCATCGAGGCGTCTCGCATCACTCACTCACCGCACTCGGACAGGTGGCGTTGTTGCCGGCGGACGTCGTCGTACCGCTGCTCGACGGATTGTTCGGGGAGGACGTGCGCGCAGCCTGCGCACCGTTGGCCGCTCGGCATCGCATCGTCGAGGTGAACGTCGCGGGTCTGCTGGACCGACTGTCCGACCTCCCGGTGGCACTGACAACAATGGGACGCGGTCTGGACGACGATCCGGCGTACTTCCTGTCCGCGGCAGCTGCCGGGCGTCACACGGCGACGCTGTTGTGATTTCGCCCACAGCGAGCTGAGATGCCGCCTGTCACACTGCCACCATGACCGCGGCAGCGCACGGCCTCGCCGGTGCGGCCGTGTCCGCCGAGCGCAAGGCGTTGATGGCGCGGATCGAGTTGCGCTTCGGCGTTTCGATGGGTGCGGCCAACGTTGTCGGCGCAGCGGTCGTCTTCCTCTTCCTCGGCTTGCTCCTGCCGGCGAACGAGCGGCAGGACACCGCCAATGTCGTCGCACTGATCGCGTACATGTTCTTCTCGCTGCTCGTGGGGTGCACCTGGGGCGCCAGAGCCTTCGCACCGATTCATCGTTGGGTTGTCGACGAAGAGCCGCTCAGCACGTCGCTACGCACCTACGTGGTGCGGCATCCGCTGCGGCAGACCGTCATCAACTTCGCGATGTGGATGGGCTCAGAGGCGTTGTTCCTGCCGTTGAACACGAAATTCGGCGCGCGCTTCGTCTCCGACGTCGCGTCGACCATCCTGCTCGGTGCGATCACGACCAGCGGCCTCACCTATCTGCTGGCCGAACGGATCTTGCGACCACTCAACGCGCTCGCGTTCGCCGAGGGCGTGCCGACCGATCCCTACATACCCGGTGTCAAGTCGCGGCTGTTGTTGTCATGGCTGATCGGATCGGCAGTGCCGATCATCGGCATCATCCTGATGGCGTTCGACCACGGCGACAAGCCGATCTCACCTGCCGCGCTCGCCTTTCTCGGTGTGGTGGCGTTGCTGTCGGGGGCGGCAGCGATGGGTGTGGCCGCTCGCTCGGTCGCGGATCCCGTTGAATCGGTGACCGCTGCCCTTGCGGACGTGGAGGCCGGTCGTCTCGACATCGCCGTACCTGTCTACGACGGCAGCCAGGTCGGCCAGTTGCAGGCGGGGTTCAACGCGATGGTCGAGGGGTTGCGCGAGCGCCGGCGCCTGCGCGACCTCTTCGGCCGACAGGTGGGCGAAGATGTTGCCCGGCACGCGCTGGAGCGCGGCATCAGGCTGGGCGGCGACCAGGTGCATGCGGCGGTGCTCTTTGTCGACGTCATCGGTTCGACTGCGCTCGCGACCACACTGCCCCCTACGGCAGTCGTCTCTGCACTCAACGAGTTCTTCGCGGTTGTCGTCGACGTCGTCGACCGCACCGGCGGGATCATCAACAAGTTCGAAGGTGATGCGGCACTGTGTGTGTTCGGTGCACCGGTGCCGCGCGCCGACGCCGACACGTGCGCGCTGCTCGCGGCAAGGTTGTTGCGAGACCGACTCGCCGACATCAACGGCTTGTCCGCAGCGATCGGGGTCTCGTCCGGCGACGTCGTCGCCGGCAATGTCGGCACCCGAGAGCGCTTCGAGTTCACCGTCATCGGCGATCCCGTGAACGAAGCGGCACGCCTGTCGGAGTTGGCCAAGACCCGACCGGAACGCGTGCTCGTCAGCGCGTCTGTTCTGGAGGCCGCCGATCCTGCTGAGTGCGCGCATTGGGAGTCGGCCGGCGAGACGGTGTTGCGTGGCCGAGCGGCACCGACCCGACTCGTCAGCGCCAGGTGACGTCAGAGACGTTCGCCACCGGGCTCGGCGTCGCCCTGCAACAATCGCTCCGGAGCCGATGGGGCGGGCAAACGCGACGAATAGATCGAGTAGCCATCGAGGTAGCGCGCCACCATCGTCGCGAGCACCGTCGCTGCGATCATCGGGACGATGAGCGTGTCGGTCGTGCGGGTCAGCTCGATCATCAATGCCAAGGCCGACAGGGGCGTTTGCATCGCCGCCCCGATCGCTGCAGCGGCGGCGACGATCGCGAAAGCGCCGATCGGGCTGCCCGGCCAGATGAGCACCCAGACCTTGCCGAGCACGACGCCGAGAATTGCGCCGCTGCTCATCGTCGGCGTGAACAGCCCACCCGTGACGCCGCTGCCGAGACACATCGCGGTCACCAGCGGCTTCAACGCAAACAACACGAGCACTAGCGCGAACGTCTCGCCGCCGCGCGACAGGAACGCGGTGTGAGTGAGGTCCTTTCCGTTGCCAAGCACCTGCGGGTAGGCCAGCGCAACCAGCCCCAGCACGAAGAACGCCACTAGCGGTGCGATGAGCAGCCGGCGGCCGGTCGCACGGTAGTGCGACACCCAGCCGATCAGCCGGATGTAACCGACGGACAACACGCCGATCAGCGGTCCGATGACGAGCGCGAAGGCGACGACCGTGGCCCGCAAGGGGTACGACGGCACGTCGGCGTACGTCGCGGCAGTGGGGAGGTAGACCCAGGACACCGCTGTCGCGATCCACGAGCAAGCAAGGGCCGGAAGGATGACCGGCAGCGTGAGGCTTCCGTAGAGGAGCTCCGCCGTGATCAGTGCGCCCCCGAGCGGCACGTTGTAGACCGCGCCCATTCCGGCGCCACCGCCACAGGCCACCAGCAGCCGCCGCTGCGGGACGCTCAGACCGCGCCAACGTGCCAGCACGCTGGCCGCTGCACCGCCCATCAGCTTCGGCGCCGCCTCGCGGCCGAGCGAGGCACCGGCACCCACGACCACCTCGGACAGCACAGACGTCCCCAGCGACCGGCGGAACGAAAGGGTGCCGTCACCGGTCCAGATCTGGTCGTCGAGGTCTGAGCTCTCCCCCGCCGTCAACCGCCGCAGCCAGAACCACGCGACGCCTGCGAACGCACCGGCGAGGACGAGCGCGAGCAGCCGCCGCACCGGCGCAGCGTGACGCACCGCCGGACCGAAAGTTCCGGAAGAGTAGCCAAAGGCAAGATGTTGCACCCCGTGCAGCAGCCACATCATCAAAGCGCCGAGCAAGCCCGTCGCGATCCCCGTCGCGACGACAAGGAGCCAGAACGTCGCCGTCAGTGGGGTCTCGGCGTCGCCTGCCGCGTTGGGCTGCTCCGTCGCACCACGGCCGGAAGGCAGGCGGTGCCCGAGCAACGGCCGCGGAGTGCGCACCCGTGGTTGTCGCGCCCACGGTTGTCGCGCAGCGCGCTGCGAGCCGGGGTGAGACACGAGGTAACCCTAGGTGTTCGCGAGCGCTCCGGACCTGTTGGTCGCCGCTGCGTCGGTGCCCAGGTAGGACTCGATCACCCGCGGATGTTCGAGCACAGCCGCCGGCGCACCCTCGGCGATGACCTGCCCGAGCTCGAGGGCGACAAGTCGGTCGCACAGCGACGACAGCAACGGCATGTCGTGTTCGATGACGAGCATCGCGCAGCCGGTTTCCTCCCGCACCTGCCGCAGCAAAGGACCGAGTGCCTCGGTCTCCTTTTGGGCAACGCCACCGGTCGGTTCGTCGAGGAGCAGCACGGCGGGATCATGTGCGAGCACGCAGGCCAGCTCGACGATCCGTCGGGTGCCGGTCGAAAGCTGCCCGACCAGCGACTCGGCGTAGCGCCCGAGGCCGAGCTGCTCGATCAGCTCCCTGACGCGCTCGCCCACCGCAATTTCTGACAGCGTCGACGCCGGGAGCCGGAGGCCGGCTGCGATGACGTCGCGACTGAACAGATGCCGCTCGAGCGCCACTGCAATCGTCTCTTCGACCGTCAGCGATGGAAAGAGTCGAGCCTCCTGGAACGACCGACCCATGCCGAGGAAGGCGCGATCCGACGGCGGGAAGTCATCCATCCGGGCGCCGCCGAAAAGGACGTGGCCGCGGTCGGCTCGCAGGAAGCCGCAGATGACGTCGAAGAGCGTCGTCTTGCCGGCACCGTTGTGGCCGATCAAGCCGAGAATCTCCCCCTTGTCGAGGGTCAGTTCGACGTGGTCGAGAGCGCGCACGCCGCCGAAGTCCTTGACGACGGACTGGACTTCGAGCACCGGCGGCCGCTGCTCCACGACGAGCGGCGCCGTGACCTTCTTCGCCGCCGTACGGGATCGGCGCTGCTTGGGCGGCGCCTGCGCATCGACGCTTGCGGCTCCGGCGATGAAGACGGAGCGCAACACGTCAGGGCGGGCCAGGAGGTCGGCGGTGCGCCCGCTGAAGCGCACCTGACCTTTCTCGAGAAAGACCGCGCGCTCCGCGAGCTCGAGCGCGACGTTCACTGACTGCTCGACGATCACGATCGTGACGCCTTGTTCGGCGAGTCGACGGACGACACCCAGCAGCCGCCCGACGATCGTCGGCGCGAGGCCGAGCGACAACTCGTCGATGAGCAACATCTGTGGTTTGGTCATCAGTGCCATGCCCAGTGACAGCATTTGCTGCTCACCGCCGGACAGGCTGCCGGCCAGCTGACCCTGACGCTCCCGGAGCACCGGGAAGAGCTCGCGGATCTCCTCCCGCGCGCCATCTGCGGCTGATGCCTCTTTTCGCAACAGCCAGGCGGCGATGCGCAAGTTCTCCGCGACGGTGAGCGATGGGAACACCGACTTGGCCGGCATCATCGACAGGCCGTTCATGGCCTTGCGCTGCGGCGATTCGCCGGTGATCGTCCGTCCGTCGAACTCGACGCGGCCGGCGGACGGTGACACGACTCCGGCAATGGCCTTCAGCAACGTGGACTTGCCTGCTCCGTTGGTGCCCAGAAGCGCAACGACCTCGCCATGGCGGACCTCGAGGTCGGCGCCGAATAGCACCTGCAGGGCGCCGTACTTCACCTCAACGCCACTGCAACGGAACAGGACGTCTTCGCCGGCCAAGTGATCCACGTGGACCGGTTCGACAGCGGCGTCGACGACTGACGTGCCCGCGGCCGCAGGAGTCAGGTCGATCCCACGTCGCGCGGCGATCCACCCGAGCAATCGATCGCGTACGGCGACAAGCGCCGTCGCGAGGCCGCCCGGCAACACCAGCAGGACCAGCAGCAGACCGCTGCCGGTGATGAGCAGCTGATACTGCGGGAAGAGATGAACTGCGAGCTCGATCGCGGCGACGCCCAGAAGCGCGCCGCCGATGGAGCCGAGACCGCCGATGACGACCATCGAGAAGACCAGCAGGCTCTCGGAAGGCTGATAGGTGCCGAAACCGATGCTCTGCAGGATCACCGCGTGCAGGCCACCGGCGACGCCTGCAATCGCGCCGGAGACGACGAAACAGAGCAGCTTGATGCGGGTTGTCGGGACCGCCATTGCTGCCGCGGCTCGGGGGTTGTCGCGGGTCGCAAGCATGACACGACCGGGTCGAGAGTTGCGCAAGCCATGCACGACGACGATCGCCAGGACCAGCATCGCGAGGCAGAGATAGTAGAGCGTGCGCTCGTTGGTGAGATCGAAGCGCTTCCACAGGATCGGCCGGTCGATGGTCGACGGAATGATCGAAGCGAAGTTGGTCGGGTTCAGGAAGAAGCCGTCGACGGCGACCGCAAGCGCCATCGTCGTTACGGCGAGGAACAGCCCCCGGATGCGAAGTGCCGGCAGACCAACGGCGACCGCGAGAACGCCACCGAGCACGGCACCGCCGACCAGGCACACGAAGAAGTCGAGGTTCCAACGCGTGATCAGGTTGCCGACGAGCACGCCACCGGCGCCCACCAAGGCGTATTGGCCGAGACTGATCTCGCCGGCCCAACCGGAGAGCACGACCAGCGAAACCGCGACCATCGCGTAGATCACCGCGATGCTGAACAGGCGCACGGTGCTGTCGCTTGCGGATGCGGGAATGACGACTGCGAGGAGCAACAGCCCGCCCAGGCCGATGAAGCGGCCGGCCACGACCTCAGGAAGTTTGCGCAACGCGCTCGGGATCTGGGTGGCGGCCATCGCGGCCGTTGCGAGCGAGGACTCCTCGGCGTTCTCACGCCGACCCTTGTCCCGCTGCAGGAGCAGACCGAGCAGGATCACGATGAGAAAAGCGACGGTAGTCACCGACTGCTTGGTGAAGTTCCACCGCACCACGGCGTCGAGCACACCGAGGCCGGTGCCCGCGACGAAGGCGATCGGCAGCGACTCCATGCCGGCGATCACGGCGGCCGCGAGCGCAGGCAGCAGCAATGTGGGTCCGGCGGCGGCGTTGATGGTCAGGCCGGCGGTGGGTGCGGAGAGCAACGTGGTCAATGTCGCGAGGAGTCCGGCGACCACCCACACGATCGTCGCGAGCCGGCGGATCGGGATGCCGAGCAGCATCGCTCGATCTCGGTTGTCGGCAACTGCGCGGATCGCAGTGCCCGCGTCGGTGCGCAACAGGAACCAGGCGAGCGCAAGGATGACTGCCGGCACAACGGCGACGACCAGCAGTGCATCACCGGTGAAGAGCACCGGTCCGACGTTGAGATGCGGTCCCGAAATGGGGGTGCGGAAGCCGCCCACCAAGGGCGGCCCGGAAAGCCACTTCGGCATCAGCAGCTGGATGCCGCCGAGCACCTGGGCCAGACCGATCGTCGCGACCGTCAGGATGAGGCGGGGCGCCCGCGCGAAGCGGCGTATGACCAACAGTTCCGTGCCCGCGCCGACCAACGCACCGGCCGCGAGCCCCAGGAAGAGACAGACGAAGTAGTTCCAGTGGTGCCCGAGGTAGAGCAGGACGCTGACCGTCGCGCCGACGCCACCCATCGCGCCGTACGAGAAGTTGACGATGCGATCCGAGCGATAGGTCAGCACCAGACCGATGCCGAGCAAGCCGGTCGTCGTGCCGTAGAGCGCGCCCTGCAGCGCCACCCCGAACGGCAGTCGCCCGGGTGACGCGAGCATCGCGACGATGAGCGCGCCGACGATCCCGAGCCCGACCGCTGTGGGCCGGGACCGGCGCACGGCGCTGATGACGGTGGCCATCTAGCTGGCCGTGTAGGGACGACGTGGCGGCAGGTTGCCCTTCGGCCAGTGGCCGGGCTCATAGCGAGCGCTGGCGAAGATGTACGCGCCCTGCTTGCCGTTGTAGGGAGAAGTGGCGTTGGGGTCCCAGTAGATCTCCGCGCCATCCATGGTCGGCGTGTAGTGACCCGGCGGGAACCCCCAGGTGCCGAACTCACCAGTGCCGCCTTGATAGCTCTGCATGCCCTCGAGGAAGTTCTGCGGTGTGAGGTCAGGTCCGGCGAGGTCGATCCCCAGGGCCAGCATGTACATCTGCGCATAGATGAGGTTGACGACCGTTGCCGGCTCGTCGCTGCGCACGCTCTTGTACGCCGCATAACCCAGTGTCGACTGGTAGGGCAGCGTCTTGCCCAGGTACGTCACGCCGATCGCGTGCTGCCATTCGTTCTGGTCGAACAGCTGGCCGACGATGTCCTGGTCGGTGAGCGCAACACCGATGACGGCCCACTCCGGGAAGTAGTCCTGCTCGTCGGCCTTCTGGGTGAGGTAGACCGGGAAGATCGGGTCACAGCCGCAGACGACCGTGGTGATGTGGTCGGCCTTGAGCTTCGACACGATGCTCGCGGCCTGACTCGACAGCGTGGAAAGGTTGAGCTGGTAAGGAATTGCCTCTTGCTTGCCGAATCCGGCCGCCTTGAAGATCGACTGTGCGTTGTCGACGCACTCCTGGTACCACGGGTTGTCCGGGGCGAGGATTGCGAGCTTTCGCTGGGTCTTCTGGAACTCCGCGCCGGCGAAGATGGCCGGATGGCCGAGCATCTGCTTGGTCGCGATCTCGGCAGAGGCGTTGCTGACCGACGTGCAGTCGGTCGCGACGCTCCAGGCATACGGCGAGCGTTGGCTGAACCACTTGCCGGACAGGTACGGCTCCCCGAAGTTGAGCACCTTTTGTCGTGACAGCGCATCTCCGTAGGGCTCGGTCGCGGCGCTCATGTCGGCAAAGGCTTTGATGTCGCCGGCCACGTGAAGCGCGTCGGCACCCGCCTCCTGCTGCCCGCCGCCGAGGAGCTCGTTGGTTTGCGAACCCTGGCCCTTGTAGAAGACGAACTTCAGGTGCCGGCCGTAGAACTGGAAGTGCTTGTTGAAGTAGTCGGCGAGCCCGTCGATCGTGCGCTCGACATCCGATGGTGTGTCGGCGAACTGCGCACCGCCGATGGAGGCCAGGGTCTGCTGGAAGCCCGGGTCGTTGGTTTCCCGGTAGGCGACCGTGATGGTCGACGACGTGATGCCCTTGGAGGTCGAGCCGCCGTTGTTGCCGGAGAAGGAGATGCAGGCCGGCGAGTAGGGGTCGCCGGGCACCTGCTTGCCGGCACATTTCTTGGTGTCTGCAGGAATCTGTCCGGGCTGTGCGACCTGGGCGCCCGTCGTTGGCGTGCCGCCCTTGACCGCGGCGGGAGCGTTGCTGCCGGAGCCGACGGTGCCGGGAGTGTTGGCGCTGCCGCCGATCGGCGATGTCCCGGTGCCTTCTGCGAGAGTCACCCGCTCGCGGGCATTCGTCGGCACGAAGGCAGCCATGAGGACGAACGCCAGCAATAGACAGGCGAGCGGTCCATAGCCGCGCAGCAACGGCCGCTGTGTCGGGCCTAGCGCCATGGCGCGTCGGCCTCCTCTCGTATCAGGGTCAGAGATCGAGCTGTGGCAACCGCCGCCGGCGGCGAGAAACGACGAAGTCGGCGCCGCCGACGCCGAGAACGGCGGCCAACCCGAGCAGGCCCGCTGCCAGAGCGGCACCGTTGCTGCAGGACGGCCAATGTGCGGGACTCGTCGTCGCGCAGGACGCGACAACGTTGGCTTTGCCGGCCAACTGCGGCTGGCTGGCCGGCACCCCACCGACCGGGCCAGTCCCCCTCGGGACGGCGCCGGTTGTCGTCGTACGAGGGTTTGCTGCGGTGCCGGACGGGCCGTTGAGCGAGCCCGCCGCACTGCCGAACTGGGCAGAGCCGAACGGGTTGGTGAACGCAATCGCGGTGGTTCCGGCGCTCACTCCCCCGAACTTCAGGTCGAAGCCGCCGGTGCCGTCCACGGTGCCGAGGCCGATGTCCTTGAGCAGCAGCAGTGTGCCGGTCTTGCAGCTGAACGAGAGAAGCGCTTGGGCGAGTTGTTGCTGCACCGGTTGTGTCGCGGTGTCGATCGGGTTCAGCAGTGAGCCGCCCGTTTGCGAGTCGTCGATGCCGACCGACAGCGGCGGGATCGCGATGCCGCCGTCTGCCGTCCTGCTCGGCTGCGGCAGCGTGAGGTGCAGCCCGGTCTGTGCGATCGCCTTGTTGATCGAGTCGAGTACGGTGCCTGCGGTGCTCGGCGTGACCGGGATCGTCTGGCCGGCGACAGTTGCGTCGCCCATGGTGAACGTGCCGCTCCGAGCGGGGTTGCTGCCGGTCCGGACGGTTGCCGTCCAGTGCAAGTTGTGCAGGACCACTGCATCGTTCAACAACGAGAGCCGGCCGACGGACGCATCGGCGGTGGCGATCCGGGCTTTGCCGCCGATGAGTTGTGCCGTCGATGACGTCGTCATGCCGCTTGCCTCGAAGAAGCCGGGCGCTCCGACGACACCCCCCTGGAACGTTGCCTGTGACGAGGGGACGGTCGTGGCCGTCACCGACTCGTGCCCGCCGGCGGCCATGAGGCCACCCTGCGAATTGCCTGCGTAGTCGTGCGATGCCGACTTGTTGCCCTGGTCCGAC
>Ga0157369_10010532_pt1 | contig 10524 bp, 8 predicted proteins | sample C25metaG_FD_113461 | JGI IMG/M metagenome (GOLD analysis project Ga0157369, IMG submission 113461) | Corn rhizosphere microbial communities from Kellogg Biological Station, Michigan, USA - C2-5 metaG | ecosystem: Host-associated > Plants > Roots > Rhizosphere > Soil | place: USA: Michigan...
GCTCTGGCTGTAATAAAACTACTTCTTTTTTGTCAGTATATACCCCCAGAACCAAACATTCGCTGAAAAAATTAGCGATCTGTTTAGGCGGAAAATTGACCACCGCGATGACCTGGCGACCAACGAGCTGCTGAAGATCATAGAGATCGGTGACCTGGGCCGAGGACCTTTTCAACCCCAGCTTGCCAAAGTCGATGGTCAGCTGGTAAGCTGGTCTGCGTGCCTTGGGGAACTCCTGTACTTCCAGGACGGTGCCGACGCGCATATCTACTTTTTCGAAATCCTCCCACTGGATCGTGCTCATATTTTATCAAATTTTAGCTATGATTATCAAATGTGTTTGCTGTAAATTACCGGATATTTTTTAACGCGAAATTGCTTAGCACCATTTTATTATGAAAGAAAATTCCAAGAATCAGCATTCCCGTCGCGAGTTCCTGCGGGATGCTTCACTGGCAGCTACCGGATTCTTTATCGTCCCCCGGCATGTATTAGGAAAAGGATTCGTTGCGCCCAGCGACCGGCTGGCCATTGCCGCTATCGGCGCCGGTGGTAAGGGGGCGGATGACCTGAAGAATTTTTATGGCAGCGGCAAGGTGGATGTTGTCGCTCTCTGCGATGTCGACGACCGTCAGGCAGCCAACTCCATCAAGAAGTATGACAAGGCAAAGTACTTCAAAGATTTTCGCGAGATGCTTTCCAAGATGCACAAGAGCATCGATGCCGTATCGGTGTCCACGCCCGACAACGTCCATGCCATTGCCGCGCTGACGGCCATGTCGCTGGGAAAGCACGTCTATGTACAGAAACCAATGACGCATGATATATATGAGGCCCGTACCCTGACCGAGGCGGCCAAACGGTATAAGGTAGTGACCCAGATGGGGAACCAGGGTTCTTCGAGCGATGGGGTGCGGCAGATGCAGGAGTGGTACAATGCGGGGATCATCGGGGATGCGGTAGCCATCCATGTATGGACCAACCGTCCCGTATGGCCGCAGGGTTTTGGACGTCCGAAGAGCACTGATCCGGTGCCTGCCGAGCTGAACTGGGATTTGTGGCTCGGACCTGCCCAATTCGAGGAATACCATAAGGAGTATGTGCCTTTCAACTGGAGAGGTTTCTGGGCCTTTGGCACCGGTGCATTGGGGGATATGGGATGCCACCTGATAGATCCTCCCTTCAAGACCGTGGGCCTGGGTTATCCTTCCGAAGTGGAGTGCAGCGTAGTGGATATTTACGAGCAGATGTGGACGCCCAGCTACTATCCTGAAAGCTGTCCTCCGGCCAGCTCCATCAAGATGACCTTCCCGGGTAAGACTGGCAAGCCCGATGTGGCCCTGTACTGGATGGATGGGGGATTGAGACCCGAACGTCCTGCCGAGCTGGGACCTGATGAGATGATGGGGGGAGATGACGGTGGCGGCGCCATTATCACGGGTACAAAAGGAAAGATCATGTGCGGAACATATGGCAGCAAGGCTACTTTATTGCCTACGTCCAGGACGAAGGAAGTGAATGTGCCGAAGACGCTGGCCAGGGTTCCGGAAGGGCACTATGTGCAGTGGGTGAATGCCTGTATCGCCGGCTATGGAAAGAATACGCTGAGCTCTCCTTTCGAATATGCGGGACCATTGACCGAAACGATATTGATGGGCAACCTGGCGCTGCGCAGCTGGAATGTGAAGGATGGGAAGAATTTCCCGGGAAGAAAGAAGCTGTTGTGGGATGCGCAGAATATGAAGATCACGAACTTCGATGCGGCCAACCAGTTTGTAAAACGGGAATACCGGGAAGGATGGAAACTCCCGATATAGCAAGAAAGGCCGGCGTCAGCCGGCCTCCCTGATTGGCAAAGCCAATCAGACATAATATGAAAAAGGGCGGCTCGATTTTTTGCCTGTTGAGTCGCCCTTTTTAGTCAGATAAGAGCTTTGAAAGCTCGATCAGTTCCCTTTGCTTATAAGCATTGCGTTCGTCGTCGAAGCATTTGCTGAACTCTTCCAGGGTGGTCTGTATGATGCGATTGTGGGAGAGTGGTTTGAAGTAGGAGGCCACTGGCGGAACGGAGACCCGTTTGAAATAGCTATCCACGTCCTTGTGGGAGAACACCTGCCCGCTCATCGGGTCGATAAAGAACTCGATGCGTTGTTGCGGGCTAAGCTTTTCCGGATTCTCGTCGTAGGTGGGCTTGATATAGGCCAGCACGAACTGGCGGGGAATATTGATAGCCTTGACGGGAATATCCAGTAATTCGCCCAGCAGCAGATAGAGGATGCCATTGGCGATGGAATTGCCTCTCTTGGTCTCCATGAGCTTGTTGATAAGGAATTCATCCGGCTGCTGGTAAGCTACTTCCGTCCCTTTGAGACCATAATAGCTGTAGAGGATGCTGGTCAGAACGTTGACCTGTTCGAGGGGAGTGAGATAGCTGTTCAGCTCCAGCCAGATATTGCGCCGGAGCTTTTCCACTTCCTGCAGAATAGGGGTGGTGATCAGGTCCGGGTATTGAAATTTAGCGACGAGGAGGGCGGCCGTCAGGAGGTCCTGGTAGCTGCTGCTCTTCCAGCGTAAAAAATCTTCTGTCAGATCGTGGTAATGAAGTTTGTGTATCAGGAGCTCGATACGTTCCTGCACTTCTCCGCTGATGGTATTCTCCCAGAGATTCTCCAGGTTGGGAATAATGCCTCTGCCATAGCTGACGATGCGGTTGGTCTCTGAGTCGAACACTTCCTGGTCAGGATCGTCGATCAGGTGAAAAAGGGCCTTTATTTCTTTGGTCTCTTGCATGTAGATGTTTCTTCCCTGAAATACGAAATCAATTTCGGGGAAGTTTATAAGATTTTGATAAAATTCTTATCCACAAGCGGACGCTAAGTGTTTATTACTAAACTCCAGAACGAGCCAGAGGCTCGTTGTCCGAAGGACAGACATAAAACTTTCGCCGGCGGGTAAGGGGTTATCCTATAGATAACGGCATTCCCTTGTTGGAAATTGTGAACTGATTTTCGACCTGTCGGTCGAAAACGGCTAATGATTGTCCTTCGGACCACCGGCCCGTGGCCGGTTAGGGCCGGTCAGCCCTTCTTCTTGCGGGGAACGCGTTTCGGAGGATTGGCCTTTACTTCTTCGATGATGGCTTTGACCTCCTCCAGGCTCAGATCGGCTGCGTTGTCCTGTTTTTCCTTTGGCAGCTTGTAGTTCCGGAGCCCCTGTTTGATATAAGGGCCATAGGGGCCCCGCAGCACCTGGATCTTTTCTTTTTCGAAGATCTTGATGGTGCGTTCTTCCTTGGCCGCTCTTTTCTCAACGATGATGGGAGTGGCTTCATCGAAGGTGATGCTATAAGGGTCGTATTCCTTCCCCAGAGAGTAGAATTTCTTATCGTGTGCAATATAAGGGCCAAACCTGCCGATGTTGACCACCACGTCGGAATCTTCGAACGGACCCAGGTTGCGGGGCAGGCGGAAGAGCTCCATGGCTTCGTCGAAGCTGATGGTCTCGATGCTTTGGGTATTCTTCAGCTTGGCAAACCGGGGCTTTTCTTCGTCGTTGACATCCCCGATCTGCACCATGGGGCCATAGCGGCCCATACGGGCGATGACTTTCTTGCCGCTGGTGGGATCCAGGCCCAGCTCCCTTTCTCCTTTGATCCTTTCGGCCGTCTCGATGGTGTTATCCACATCCTTTTTAAAAGGGTTGTAGAAATCATCGATCATTTTATTCCATTGGATCTTACCCTGCGCCACTTCATCGAACTCTTCTTCGATGCGGGCCGTAAAGTGGTAGTCCATGATGTCGTCGAAATATTGTTTCAGGAAGTCGGTGACTACCAAACCCAGGTCGGTTGGAAACAGCTTTGATTTTTCGGCGCCTGTATTCTCCTGTTCGACGAGCTTTTCCACGTTGTTGTCTATCAGCCGGAAGATCCTGAAATCTCTTTTTACGCCTTCCTTATCCCTTTTTTCCACGTAGCCTCTTTTAAGGATGGTGGAGATGGTAGGAGCGTAGGTGGAAGGGCGTCCGATGCCCAGCTCTTCCAATTTCTTTACGAGGGATGCCTCTGTATAGCGGGGCTGTGGGCGGGTGAAACGTTCGACAGCGCGCATTTCCTTCAGCGGCAGCTTCTGCTGCACGGCCAGAGGGGGGAGCATGCCTTCCTGTCCATCTTCTTCGGTGATCTCATCTTCATCCCTGTCTTCCATATATACTTTCAGAAAGCCGTCGAATTTCAGCACTTCTCCGCTGGCCGTCAGCTCTTCCCTGGTGGACGACAAAGTCGTTCCGGCCGAAGGCCCATTATTGGAGCCGGTAGAGACCTGGATCTTTGCGATGGTCTTTTCCAGCTCGGCATCCGCCATCTGGCTGGCCATGGTCCTTTTCCAGATGAGCTCGTACAGCCGGCGGCAGTCCGCATCATCCACGGTGAGGGTATCCATATAAGTGGGGCGGATAGCTTCGTGCGCTTCCTGGGCGGATTCGTTCTTATTCTTGTATTTACGGGCTTGTATGTACCTCTTACCGTACTGGCTGTCTATTTGTTTGGTGATCGCGTCCATGGCCGTCTCGCTGAGGTTGACGCTGTCGGTACGCATGTAGGTGATCTTACCGCTCTCATACAGCTTTTGCGCCAGCAGCATGGTGCGGCTGACGGAATAACCCAGCTTACGGCTGGCTTCCTGCTGAAGAGTGGATGTCGTGAATGGGGCGGCGGGTGTTTTTTTACCCGGCTTGACCTGTATGTCCGTGACGGTGTAGTCGGCACCCTTGCAGCCATTGAGGAATGACTCCGCATTTTCCGCTGAAGCCTGTTTCTTCCCTTCTGCTGTAAAGGTCACCTGTTTGCCGGCGACGTCTTTGGCGGTGAAAAGAGCTTCTATTTTAAAGGAGCTGACGGGCACGAAAGCGTTGATCTCCCTTTCTCTTTCTGCGATGATGCGTACGGCAACGCTCTGCACACGGCCCGCGCTCAGATTGTTCTTCATGCTCATCTTGCGCCAGAGCACAGGGCTTAGCTCGAAACCCACGATCCTGTCCAGGATACGGCGGGCCTGCTGGGCGTTGACCAGGTTCATATCCACCGTACGGGGCCGTGTGACAGCCGATTGGATAGCCGGCTTGGTTATCTCATGAAAAACGATGCGCTTGGTTGTCACGGGATCCAGTCCCAGCACCTCACAAAGATGCCAGCTGATGGCTTCCCCTTCACGGTCCTCATCCGTTGCGAGCCATACTTCGCCGGACTTTTTGGCAATGCTTTTTAGCTCTTTTACGACCTTTTCTTTATCATCAGGGACGATATAACGGGGTTTATAATTGTTCTTTATGTCAATTCCCATATCGCCTTTTTCCAGGTCGCGTATATGACCATAACAGCTTTTTACCTCAAAATCATCACCCAGGATCTTCTCAATCGTCTTGGCCTTTGCCGGAGACTCCACAATCAATAAATTCTTAGCCATGTGTTCTATAAAGTGGTTTAAAATAGGATTGCCCGCCTATGGGATCTACTATCGTCCGCTTGCAAGTTTACAGTATAACCTTCAAATTAAAAAATCAGCGCCAGCGGCAGGGGTACATAAATCTTTTTTTATTAAACTATTTTAATTTGTATAACAGGAATTTACATAAAATGGTTGCCTAAGGTTATAAGTTTATGAAGCCAAAAGGGAAAAAACTTTAAATTGGAGGGATATTGGACCGACCTTGAATAGCTCATTTCTGCACATGCCCAATTCCTGCACAATATTTCCCCTGGGAGATTCCGCCATGACCCTTGAACTGGGTCATCTTATTGATGAACAGGTGAATAGGCGGGTTTTGACCCTGGAGGCATGGTTGCGGGAACGTTCCTTTTCCGGGTTGAAGGATATTATTGTCGCTTATTCGTCCATTACTGTTTTTTATGACCCTGCTGAGATGCGCCAGTCCGGCTGGTCCGATGGTGTCCACAAGCATATAAGACAATTGTTGGAAGAAGCCTGGGTGGCCACGGAAGGGAAGCTGCCCTCCTTTTTAGAGGAGAGAGAACCAATCCGGATACCGGTGTGTTATGGAGGAGGGTTTGGTCCTGACCTGGAAGGACTAAGCAATTTGCTTAAAATATCCCCCGAGGACATTATCAGGCTGCATTCTTCCTTTATATATAGGGTGTATATGATCGGCTTTTTACCCGGCTTTCCGTATCTTGGGAGGATCGATCCACGGCTGGAAACCGGAAGGAAGTCCAGGCCGGCGCCAGTGGCTGCAGGAGGGGTTGGGATCGCTGGTAACCAGACAGGGATCTATCCCGTAAACAGCCCGGGAGGGTGGCAGATCATCGGGCGTACTCCGGTGAAGCTGTTCGATCCGAAGAAGGAGCCGCCGGTGCGGCTGAACATAGGTGACCAGGTGCAGTTCTATGCGGTGAGCAAGGAGGAATTCGAGACTTTGTCGGGGTAGTAAAGGGGATACTGATGTCCTGAATAGTGTATCTTTTAAAATAATCGATCACCCGGCGCATATCCGAAATTAGTAGCTTAGTTCCTTCTGCGAATTATCCTGTGGTCTGAATATTAAATCTGGAATCGCCACGAGCGGTTCATTAAATCCTATCCCTTCGAACTTTCTTACTGGTCGTAACAATTTTACATTTTAGACTCTAAACGTTTATCATGTCTTTGTCTATCATTAAGCCTGGCTTACTGGATACGTTACAGGATATGGGAAGAAATGGCTACGGCAGCTGGGGCATCAATCCAGGTGGTGTTATGGATCGTTATGCAGCGCAGGTTGCGAATCTGCTGGTGGGTAATTGCAAGGATGAGGCCGTTATGGAAATACATTTTCCCGGCCCGCAGATACTATTTGAGCAGAACACGCTGATCGCTATTACAGGCGCGAATTTTTCCGCGACGGTGAATGATGAGCTGATCCCCCGGTGGCAGCCGGTGGTCGTTCGGAAGAATACCGTATTGCAGTTCTCTTCCCTGGTGGAGGGAGCCCGTTGTTATATCGGAGTGCATGGAGGCTATTGTTGTGACAAATGGTTGAACAGCTATAGTACGAACCTGAAGGCGGGTGTAGGAGGCTGGCACGGGCAGGCGTTGAAGAAGGGGGATGAGCTGCCTTTTAAGGAGAATACCATCTACTTCGCCGGATTATTGAAGGAAGACAGCAACTTTGAGGCGCTGCCCTGGCGGGTGAATACGGAAAAAGTGTACCGGTGGCCGCATGAAATAGGTTTTATCCCGGGGAATGAATGGGATCAGCTGTCCACCGCATCGAAGGAATCCTTTACACAAAATAATTATCTCATACATCCTTCTTCCGACAGGATGGGGTATCAGCTTAGCGGCACTTCCCTGACCATGGACCACCCTGTGGAACTGGTATCTTCTGCCGTCAGCTTTGGCACCGTACAGCTGTTGCCGAATGGCCAGATGATCGTGCTCATGGCGGATCACCAGACCACGGGGGGATATCCCAGGATCGCGCATGTGATATCCGCACACCTTCCCAAGCTGGCCCAGCTGCGGCCCTGCGATACTATTCAATTCAAGCGGATGGAGATCTCGATGGCGGAAATTCTCCTGACGGCCCAGCAGAAGGAGCTGCATATCCTGCAGCGGGCCTGTATGGATCATTTAAATGAGCTGGTATGCTGATCGACCTGAATTGTGACATGGGCGAGGGTATGGATACGGACGAGGCAATTTTTCCCTATATAAGTTCGGCTAATATTTCCTGCGGCTATCATGCCGGGGATGCGGATACCATGCGCAGGACCGTAGAGCTGGCATTGCGTCATCATGTAGCCATCGGGGCGCATCCTTCTTATCCTGATAGGGCTAATTTTGGCAGGCTGGATATGTTGGGGAAGGGAGTAGAGCCGGAGGAGATTGGCGGTCTTGTTGTCGACCAGCTGATCCGGCTGCAGGCTATCTGTGATGAGTTCGGAGCCCGTTTGCATCATGTGAAACCGCATGGGGCCTTGTACAACCGCGCTGCAAAGGACGAGACAGTCAGCGCACTGATCTGCCGGGCCATACGGGAATTCGATGCTTCCTTACAATTATACGGGCTCAGCGGCAGCGCGATGAGGGTTGCTGCCGAACAGCATGGGCTGGTCTTTATCAATGAAGTATTTGCCGACAGGACTTATCAGCCCGATGGGAGCCTGACTCCGCGGACTTCTCACGATGCGCTGATCGAGGACCCCGCACGATGCAGGAGGCAGGTGGAAATGATGGTGAAGGAGGGCCGCGTGGCGGTTATGGGTGGGGGTGAGATCGACATTGTGGCGGAGACCATTTGTCTGCATGGGGATGGAGGGCACGCCGTGGAGTTTGCGAAAATGGTCCACACGCTTATTGCCTGATTTGACACACCTGTTGGTAATTCTGACACGTCCGTCAAATGTAACTTCTGTATATTCCTTCAAGAACTATATTGATCCATCACTAACTGGTCTATTCCCTTTGACCTCATAAAGAATAGTCTGTTCCCTGGAATGTGCGCAAAGATAAATGATCCAAATATGGCAGTCCGACTGTACTGAAAGCTGGGAGATGTCGTTTAATTTTCATTATTGCGTCGGCGGTCTTCCCGGAATTTTATAGATATTCGGTTTCGTAGGGTTAAAATACTTACGCCAGTATGACCCGAAGTAAATATTAGGGAGCCAGGTGGGTAATGCTCCGCCTGGTTGAAAAGGCCAGGGAAATTGGTATGGAGCGTTCTCTGAAAGAGCTCGCGGTACGCTTTCATGTGGTGGCCATGGGGACAATACAAGGAAAGGAATGGATAAGAATTAAAATGCTCGGAGAGGGGAAGCCGGAAGTAAGACTGTTTTGTGACACTGAAACGATAAGGCAGTTATATCAGTATTTTCATTATGCTGACAGGGATTAAATATTTTCTAACTATATCTGTCGTTACTTTAAGTTTTCAATGGTTATGGGCGCATAAAGAGTCGACTGGCCCTGGCCTACGGGGGTATTTCCAGGAAAAAAGTGATACCATTCATTGGTCATCTGCCTATAGATTGACATACGACGATTTTCAAGGAATCCCTAAACCCAAAGGTAGTTCAGACAGAGATACGTTAGCCATATGTGCCTATAAGATCAAATACCAAATTAAAATGGTCGGCCCCGATCTAAAGATCAATGCATTCGCGGTCTTTGAAAGGAATAATTCGTGGATAAAAGAAAAATCCGTCTGGGTATTGGATCATGAACAGGGCCATTTCGATATTGCAGAGATCTTTGCATTGCAATTTGAAAAGAAAGCGAATGATACGACGATCAAGGATGTCCATGTTTTTTTGGACTTCTTAAATACAAGTTTTAAGGAAACAGCAGCAGAATGCAATGCAGAGCAGGAAAAATATGATATACAGACGATGAATACATTAGGCAAGCAATATTACTCTAAATGGATTAAAGAGCAATTGGATTCCCTGGCCAAGGGGCGGTAGCCCCCTTTTAGCATTTCCTTTGCAATTTCTCCCGTTTTTTCCCGTTCTTTGCCTTGTTCCCACTTCATTTACGACTATCGAACCCGGCGGCGGCAAGCCCCCGCATGGGCGTGCATTTACCTGACCTACAATCAAACCATGTATGGCTACAAAGGACAGTGGACAGGCCGGCAATGGGGTTTATCGTAACCAGCGCCTGACCTATGACTCTTTCAGTGGAACGGAAGAAAAGAAAAAACGGGAAACACACTTTCTCTGGTGGTGCGCGGGCGCCTACCAGGAGCTGCTGAAGGACTGCCCTTCGGAACATAGCAAATATGCGGGGCTCGGAGGCGTGGTCCTGGCGACATTCGTGCTGGCGTCCCTATCCGCGGGCTACGCCATTTACAGCGTATTCAGCGATCCCATATGGGCCGTGTGTTTTGCCCTGATCTGGGGTGCGATCATTTTCAATTTCGACAGATTTCTCGTCGCCACCATGCGAAAATATGGAGTATCCCGCCGGAAGCAGCTATGGATGGCGGCGCCTCGTATTGTGCTGGCCCTCCTCATCGGGGTCACGATCGCCCGGCCCCTGGAGCTGAAGATCTTCGAGAAGGAGATAGACGTGCAGGTGACGGAGAACAGGCATAAGAAGATACTGCTCAACGACAGCCTGCTGACGCTGGAGAATCAGCAAACCCTGGCCTCAGCACAACTGGAGCGTACCAGGCTCATGGTCAGAAAAACATCCCTGGAAGACACGCTCCACAGGTTACAACGGGCTTATGTAGAAGAGGCTGATGGGACGGGTGGTTCACAGCGCCGGGGCATCGACAAGCTGACCCGGCTAAAGCAGGAGGCGTATCAGAATACCCTCCGGCAGGCTACGCCCGAATTAGCCCAACTGGCCACCGCCATCGAATACCAGGATAGCCTGATCGCGGATGCCAATGCCGCCAAAGACCTCAAACGCAAAGGCTATGAATCGCAGGTCGCCGCGGATGTAGGATTTCTCGAAAAGAACAAGGCATTGTCCGACCTGTCCGGGAAAGAAAGCAGCGTGTTCTGGGCCAACCTGCTCA
>Ga0157369_10010533_pt1 | contig 10523 bp, 14 predicted proteins | sample C25metaG_FD_113461 | JGI IMG/M metagenome (GOLD analysis project Ga0157369, IMG submission 113461) | Corn rhizosphere microbial communities from Kellogg Biological Station, Michigan, USA - C2-5 metaG | ecosystem: Host-associated > Plants > Roots > Rhizosphere > Soil | place: USA: Michigan...
AACGCTCCCTGCAGCGCGCTTAGCGAGGAGTTGATCTTGTCCATCGTGTCCTGCGTCACGCTCTGGTCGATGACAAAGGCGACCGACAGCGGGAACGGATCCGAAGTCCAGAAGCGCATCGACTGCCTAAGGCCATTCTCGTAGATCCGTACGTCGCGCGGGGTCAGATCCGGCACGAACTGGCCCTTCGAATCCTTCACCGTAAACGCAATCTGCACGAAGTCAACGTGCACGGTACCCAACGTGTACGCTTCCTGGGCACCCTGACCGACTGCCGGGATGATCACCTGGGGCTCTTGCCCGCTCGGCTGTTGAGTTCCGGTGGAGGGCAGCTTGTTCGTCGGCGTTACTCCGCCGTTGTCCTTTGCGTCAGCCGCGTCCGGATTCGCCTCGCCGCTACGCGGAGGCTCGGGCGCCATCGGAGCCGGAGGCGTGATCGTGTTCAGGTTCGAGAGACCCTGCGGCGTAGGCGCGTTCGGAATCGAAGGCGAGGGGGCGTTCGGGATGTTCTGCTTCTGAGCTGTCTGGCCGGTGTTCTGCTGGGGCGTCTGTTGCCCACCGCCCACGGAGCCGGCTCCCGCAAGCGCCATCGCCAGCACACCTGCCCCGATACTCTGCCGTCCGAACACCATCCGTTGCTTCTTCCCTTCTCCGCCTCCGCGCACGTAGCCCAGTCTTCTGTCAGCTACTCCTTTTGCGCGGATGCTGCCTATTGAGACTACCAGTCGCGGCGTTTGGGTGCACTCCGTCGCTCTGCTTTCCTCAGACGCCCGGCTAATCAAGCCCGTTGCGCCTCATTGCGACCCATCCTGGAGCGCGACCTCCTATTGATGTCGCCGAACGGCACCACTTAGGCGTCTAATAGGGTGTATGCGCTCCGTGTCTCTGCGCCGTCTCGCGGTTCTGTCGTTCGCGCTCCTGTGGCCGGCTGCACGCCTCTGCGCCCAGGACGCCCCCACGCCCGACGCGCCACCTCCCGTCAGCAAAGCGCCGGCCGCTGACATTGGGCCTATGGGGCCCGATGCCCCTACGTTGAAGGTGAACGTCAACCTGGTCAACGTCTACTTCTCCGTGCGCGACAAGAGCGGCTTCATCACCAGCCTTCGCAAGGACGACTGCCAGGTCGCCGAGGACCACAATCCGCAGGTCATCAAGCGGTTGACACAGGAGAAGAACCTGCCCCTGACGATCGGAATCCTGCTCGACACCAGCGGCAGCCAGACCAACGTCCTGCCGCTGGAACAGGACTCCGGCTCACGCTTCCTGCGCGAGGTTCTAACACCGAAGGACGAGGCGTTCCTTATCTCCTTTGATGTCAACGTCGACCTGCTCTCAGATTTCACCAATAGCCCGCGCGAGCTGGCTCGGGCGATGAACAAGGCCAGCATCAACACCGCAAGCTCCTCGGGCGGTGTTCCGGGCATCGGCGGCGGTCCTTTTCCGACCAGCAACCCGCGCGGCACGCTGCTCTATGACGCCGTTTATCTCGCCGCCCACGACAAGCTGCAGTCCCAAACCGGCCGGAAGATCATCATCGTTCTCACTGACGGCGAGGACCAGGGATCACAACTGAAGATCAAGGACGCCATTGAGGCCGCGCAGAAGGCCAATATCATCGTTTATCCCATCCTCATCGCCGACACCCAGCAGTACCTGATGGCGGGCATGATGTACACGGGTTCGAGCGATATGGGTAAGCTTGCCGCAGAGACGGGTGGCCGCGTGATCAACGTCGGCAATAGCGGCAGGAAACTCGAGGAAGCCTTCGACCAGATCCAGGACGAGCTCCGCACGCAATACCTGCTCAGCTACACGCCTACGAACAAGGCCGCTGACGGAACCTATCGCAAGGTCGACCTCGATTGCGGCAAGGGCTTAAAGGTGCAGGCCCGCAAGGGCTACTACGCCGTCCCCGGCGGTGAGGGCAGCAATATCGAGTAGCGCTTACGCCTCGATTGCACCCGAATAAACCGCCATTCCCGCAACCGCATCGACGCCCATCGCGTCGAGCTCGTCAATCTCCTTGCGCTCCTTGATACCACCCGCAACGATCAACTGCTTCGCCGTCGTCGACCGCAGTGTCGCGGCAACGTGCATCGGAAAGCCCTGCATCGTGCCCTCTGTATCGACGTGCGTGTAGAGGAACGCCGCGCAGGAATCCTCCAGCCACGTAATCGCCTCCTCTGGAGTCAGATCGACTGACTCCTTCCACCCGCGCACCGCAACCCGTCCATCCTTGGTATCCACTGAAAAGCAAAGGGCGTCCTCACCCAACTGCTTCTTCAGGTCCGCCGCAAACTCGAGTCGGATGAGCCTGTGTTTGCGTGGCGTAATGAGGGCGAACTCCTGATCGCCGTCCGCGAACTCAAGCGCGTTCGAATCGCGCGAGGGCTCCTCACCAAAGAGCGACGAGCCATAGATGACGCGCTTCGCCCCGTCCTCCAGCAAGCGCTTGCCATCCGCCGCCGTTCGAATGCCGCCGCCAACCTGGCACGGAATCCTTTTGCAGATCATCGTAATCAGCTTGCGGTTGTCGCCCTGCCGCATCGCAGCGTCGAGGTCGATCAACTGCACGAGCGGATATTTCGAAAACCGCTCGATCCAATAATCAAAATCATCAAACGAGAGCTTCAGCTTCTCGCCCTGAACAAGCTGGACGATCTTGCCGCCCATAAGGTCAATCGATGGAATAAGCATTCGATCTCCAGGATCTTTTGCGGACACCCACAGCCCATCGCACCAGAACGATGAGGAGAGCAAATAGCCCACAATTTATAGCCAAAGTGACAATTCCAATGAGTAACTCATCAATAAATCTGAGTGGCGGTATTCGATACAGCACGAAACCGCCGGAACGTATGACCCAATCAAGCATCAATGCGATCGGGCCACCGGGAAGAAGCGGGAGAATTGCGTATCTCCCAACGACGTGGCGGTAGTGAAAGGGCAATGGAAAGAACGCATGAAATAGCCCAACGAGCTGAAGGGCCAGATAGACATACCACCAGCGGCTCTTAACGCGCTTTAGCATGGCAATCTCATTGGAACACCTGCAGCCGCGACTTCAGCTTTGAGTGCGCGCGAGTCGGTGATGCCGAAGTGAAAGATGGAAGCAGCAAGCGCAGCATCAGCCTTGCCCGCCTTGAAGACCTCAGCGAAGTGCCGCGCATTCCCTGCACCGCCCGAGGCAATTACCGGAATCTGCACGGCCTCAGACACACGACGCGTCAGCTCACAATCGAAGCCGTCGCGCGTGCCGTCGCAATCCATTGACGTCAATAGAATCTCACCCGCGCCCCTCTGCTCGGCCTCGCGCGCCCACTCTACCACGCGCCGCCCCGTCGGCTTCCGCCCGCCCGAAACATAAACCTCAGCCTCGCCAACCGGATCGCTCGCTCCCTTCACCCGCCGCGCATCAATCGCCACAATCACCGCCTGCGCTCCAAAGCTCGACCCAATCTCACCAATCAGCTCTGGCCGCGCAATCGCGGCGGAGTTAATCGAGACCTTATCCGCCCCCGCATCAAACACGGCCGCCGCCTCTTCCGCCGAGCGAATCCCGCCGCCCACCGTAAACGGCACAAACAGATTCGCCGCCGTGCGCTTCACCGTATCCAGCAGAGTGCCGCGGCCCTCGTGCGTCGCCGTGATATCGAGCAGCACAATCTCATCCGCACCCGCCGCCGCATGACGATGCGCCAGCTCCGCCGGATCACCCGCGTCGACAATATCCACGAACTGAATGCCCTTCACCACGCGCCCCGCGCGCACATCCAGGCAGGCGATGATTCTCTTCGTCAGCACTAAAGCTCCAGAAAGTTCTTCAACACGCGCAGCCCGGTCTCTGCCGACTTCTCCGGATGAAACTGCACGCCCATCACATTCCCGCGCTCAACTGCCGCGGTGAATGCTCCACCATAGTTCGTCGTCGCAGCCGTGTCCGCCGAAACCGGCGCACGCCACGAGTGCGTGTAGTAGACAAAGCTCCCCGGCGCAACACCTGCAAGCAGCCGCGAGTCCGGACGAATATCCTCGAGTGAATTCCATCCCACATGCGGCGACTTCAGCTCGTCACCGTCGAACATCGCCGGAAACCGTTCGCACGCACCGGCGAAGTGCGCAAGGCCCGGCGTCTCCGGCGCCTCCGTCGACCCCTCATACAGCCACTGCAGCCCAACACAGATACCAAGAAACGGCGTGCCCTTCGCAGCCGCCTCACGCGTCGTCTTCGTCAGACAAAGATCATGCAGCAGTTGAGTCGCCTGAAAATGTCCTACACCCGGCAGCACAACCTTGTCTGCACGCCTCACATCCTCGGGCGATTGCGTGACGACAACATCCTGCGCGCCAAGATACCGCAGCGCCTTTACGACGCTCGTGAGATTTCCTGCTTTGTAATCAATGACAGCAATCATCGGCGCGCTCGCTTCGCGTCAACCCGTGGCCAGTACTGAAACTCATCCTCGTAGAGCTCACCGGAGAGATCTGCAACACGCACCGCAAGCCGAGCCTGCGCATCCGCAATCGCCTTGTTGTAGATCACGGGCCCAACCTCCTCGAGAAAGAAGTTCAGCAGCAACCCAGCCGGTAATTCGCCGATCGGCTCCGGCATATTGCGCTCGAAGTACTGCTGCATCGACGCAACCGCTTCAGCCCGCGCCTCCTTGGAGAGCTCGATGCTCATAGCAGCCCTTTCGTACTCGGCAGCAGATCGCGCATGCGCTCATCGCGCGAACACGCCCCTCGCATCGCGCGCGCAAACGCCTTGAAGATCGCCTCGATCTTGTGGTGATTGTTGCGGCCGTACATCGTCTTCACGTGCACGTTGCACTTCGCTCCACGCGCAAACCCATCGAAGAAGTCCGGCACGAGCTCGGTCTGCAGGTCACCAACAACAGGCACCGTAAGCTGGTCATCCACAACGCAAGCCACGCGGCCGGAGAGATCGACAGCGCACACCGCGAGCGTCTCGTCCATCGTCATCACAAAGTAGCCCGCGCGCAATATACCGCGCTTGTCGCCGAGCGCCTCTGCAAACGCCTCGCCTAACGCAATGCCAACGTCTTCAACCGTGTGGTGCTGATCCACGTCGAGATCGCCCACGCACTTCAACTCGAGATCAAAGCCGCCATGTTTTGCAAAGCTCTCGAGCATGTGATCGAAGAACCGGATGCCGGTGGACACCTTGTAATTACCTGTGCCATCCACGTTGAGGCGCAGCGCAATATCGGTCTCATGCGTCTTCCGCTCGACCGTTCCAATTCTCGCTGCCTCAGTCACGCCGGGCTTAACGCCGACCTCCTGAACGATGTCACTCATGGTTGTTTCCTCTTCAACGTTGCAAACTGCACGCCGGCGGCAATCAGAACCACGAGCATCAGCGCGATCCAAACCCAGACAAGCCGCGGGAACCGCTGTGCGAGCATTGCGCACGGCGCGGCCATGCAAGCAACCAGCGCAGCCAGCGCTACAGCCTTTTGGCGTTCCTTTTCGATGGCCATCAATTCTCCTATCGTCCTCGCACGCGCCGCGCTTCCAGGGTTCGCGCAGCAATGTAGATGAAGAGAGCATCAAACAGCATGCACCACACCACCACAAAGGGCACAATGTAGCGCGTGTGTTGCCAGCGGTCGACGCCGATGAAACCGATGATCCCAAGTAGCGGAATCAGCGGCGCAACCACGAGAGCTTTGCTGCGTCGTTGCATAACTATTCGAACTCCCGTTCCTCACTGGATGTAGCTACCGGGTGCCGCGATTCCGCGGGCGTCCACTTCATTTCGGCGAGCACCGCGCGCAACGCCTCGATGCCGCGCGTCACGTGATCTTCCACGCCGACAGTGATTCGGACGTAACCATCGCAACCGGGATCCGCAGACCGATCGCGAAGCAGCACACCACGCTCACGCATGCGCGCACACAACTCCTTGTGACGAGGGCCGATGTCCATCAGGACGAAGTTCGCCGCGCTGGGCCACGTGCGAACGTTGAGTTCGCTGAGCGCCGAGAAAACACGCTCTCGTCCTTGATGCACCTGCGCGACGTACCAGTTCAGATATTCCGTGTCAGCGAGCGCCTCAGGCAAAACCGCAAGAGCTAGCCCATTGACGTTGTAGGGCGAGCTGACCTTCCGCAGAAATCCGATGAGCCGCGGATTTGCGAACAACGCACCTATGCGCAGACTCGCAAGGCCGTAGGCCTTTGAAAAGGTGCGCGCGACGGTCAGGTTCGGCACGCTCGTGATGTCCGGCAGAACCGTGTCGCCAAAGAAGTGGAAGTACGCCTCATCGACCATCAGAACAGCTTGTGGAGCAGCAGCAGCAATCGCGAGAAGGTGCTCGCGACTCACAGTCGCGCCCGTCGGATTATTGGGCGATGCAATGATGATGAGTTTCGTGCGGGGCGTAATCGAAGCGAGGAACCGCTCGAATGGAAACTCGAGCGAATCGTCGGTCTGCACCTTAACCAGTCCCGAGGTCATCATGCCGACCGAGACGTCATACATGAAGAAGGTCGGCGTGCAGATTACAGCCTCATCGCCCTCATCGAGGAACGCGCAGGCCATCAGATGAATCGCCTCATCGACGCCGTTGGTAAGAATCACCTGGTTCGATTCGACGCCGAGATGCTGCGCAACGATGCGCTCAACCGGCTCGCGCTCCGGATAGACCGTCAGTCCTTCGGCAGTAAGCTTTTGCAACTTTGCCAGGACGCGCGGGCTGGGCGCGAGCGTGTTCTCGTTGAAGTCGAGACGCAACGCATTTCGACCTGCGAGCGGCGGATGATACTCCGGCATCGCGAGCACACGGGCACGTGGCTGCGGCACTGTGCTTGAAACGTTGCCGTCGAGTTCATCCGAAAGTGTTGCTGTCTTATTCACTCTTCACTACTCACTATTCACTGACGTTCGCGCATTCTCACGCGGACGCTTTCGGCGTGGGCCTTCAGGCCCTCGGCCTCTGCAAGCGCGATCGTGTGCGGGCCAACCTCGCGAAGAGCTTCGCGAGTGTACTGCTGCACGGTGATGATCTTCACGAAGTCGAACACGCTGAGGCCGCCGCGAATGCGTCCGTTGCGGCCCGTTGGAAGCACGTGGTTCGGGCCGGAGATGTAGTCACCCATCGACTGCGGCGTGTGGTGGCCAACGAAAACTGATCCGGCGTTTTTCACCCAGCGGAGGTCAGCGCCCGCATCAATCGTCAGATGCTCAGGTGCGAGACGATTCGTGAGCGCATGGGCTTCTTCTACGCTCGCGGTCACGAATGCGACAGCGTGCGCGCTCAATGATTGATGCGCGATCGGATTATCTTCTGCAAGTCGCTTGGCCTCGAGCACAACCTCTTCGGCAAGCTCAGGCTTTGACGTGATGAAGATCGCGAGAGCCTCTGGATCGTGCTCGGCTTGTGCGACGAGATCCGCGGCGATGCCATTTGGATCGCCAGCCTCGCTGGTCACGACGATCTCCGTTGGACCCGCGGGCATATCGATACCAGTCTCACTGGAGACGATGGCTTTCGCTGCGGTGACGTAGAGGTTACCGGGACCAACGATCTTGTCGACTGACTCAATCGTCTCTGTGCCGTACGCGAGTGCAGCGATCGCCTGCGCTCCACCGACACGATAGAAGCATGTGACACCGCAGAGATATGCGGCGGCGAGTGTTTCCTGCGCAGGCTTCGGCGAACACACCACGATGCGCTCAACACCAGCAACCTGTGCAGGCGTCACGGTCATCAGCAGCGTAGAAGGAAGCGGATAACGACCGCCGGGAACATAGCAACCTACCGAACCAAGCGGACGAACGATCTGTCCGACCTCCATTCCTTCGGTAGGACGAAAGCTCCATGCGTGCGGGAGCTGGCGCTCGGCAAAGGTTCGGATATTTGCCTGCGCGAGTCGCATTGCAGCGCGCAGTTCCTCGCTCGTCGACTCCCACGCGCGTTGCATCTCCTGGCGAGAGACAAGCAGAGGCTGATCTTCCGGAAGCGAGTCAAAGCGAGAGGCGTACTCACGTAGTGCAGCGTCGCCGCGCTCTCGCACAGCGGCGAGAATCTCGCGCACGGTCGCATCCACCTTGGCGGTGTTTGTTGCTCCGCGCGCCTCCAACTGGCGAATGACGGCTTCGGTCGCCTTGGCGTTCTCGCCGAATGTCTTCAGAATCTTCAATGCGTTTCCTTGTAGCGTTGCGCTGCTCTTATCGGCGCGGGCGGATGCTGGACGGTGGGGGTTGGTAGCCGGAGGGTTGGCTGGGGACGCCGCGGCCGGGTTTGCGCATCTGCTGCTGCATCACGCGGCGTTCGAGGCGCGAGCCAGTGGCGACTGCGCGCTTGGCAGCCTCTTCAGACGCGGGATAGACGCGCTTCGGGTTTTTGGGATCCAGAACGACGGGCACACGCATTCCGGGAGTCATGTTCTGGCCCGGCTGTGTGCGTGTCTTAATGGTCACCTCGCGCGTCTCGGTGCTGCCGGGCTCCTGCACACGCAGTGTTACCTTCTCGACGTCGGTCTGCGGCCGGCCGAAGAACTTGATGGGCTCGGACGAAAGATACGTGGCGTAGACGACGACGCCTTCGCGGTCCATCTTCTTCATGCGGCGGCGCTCCAGCAGGAACGCAGTGATGCGCCAGACGAGGAACGCAAAGCAGAGCGCGATGATGATGATAGAGGAGATCTTCATTGCTACTACTCCTTACAACTTGCTACAGCACAACCTTGCTGAGCGGGTACTCGACGATGCCTGTGCCGCCTGAGGCCTTGAGACGAGGGATAACGTCGCGGACGACGGACTGCTCGAGAATGGTGTTCACCGCAACCCAGTTCTCGTCGCGCAGGTGCGAGACCGTGGGCGAGTTGAGCGCGGGAAGAACGTTGAGGATGGCATCGAGATTCTTCTTCTCGACGTTGAGCATGAGGCCGACCTGATTCTGCGCAGCCATCGCGCCCTTGAGCATCAGCGCGAGGGTTTCAATCTTAGAACGCTTCCACGGATCCGACCACGCCTTCTTGTTGGCGATGAGCTGGGTCTCGGACTCCATCAGAGTTTCGATGATGCGGAGGCGATTGGCGCGCAGCGAGCTGCCGGTCTCGGTGACCTCGACGATGGCGTCGGCGAGGGTGGGGGGCTTGACCTCGGTGGCGCCCCAGGAGAACTCGACGGTGACGGGGATGTTGCGCTCGGCGAAGTAGCGCTTGGTGAACTCGACGAGCTCGGTGGCGATGGTCTTGCCGGCGAGGTCTTCGGGCCTCTGGAAGGGGGAGTCTTCGGGGACGGCGAGGACCCAGCGGACGGGGGTGCGGGATTGCTTGGAGTAGGTGAGCGAGGTGACGCGCTGGACGTCGGACTGGTTCTCGAGGACCCAGTCGTTGCCGGTGAGGCCGGCGTCGAGGGCGCCGTGCTCGACGTAGCGAGCCATCTCCTGTGCACGGACGAGCATGCACTCGATCTCGGCGTCGTCGATGGAGGGGAAGTAGCTGCGGCCGTTGGCGTAGATGTTCCAGCCGGCGCGGGCGAAGAGGGCGATGGTGGCGTCCTGCAGGCTGCCTTTGGGGATTCCGAGCTTGAGCTTGTTGGCAGCCATTAGCGGGTCTCCTCGAGGATGGGCTTGGTGAAGCAGCTTACAGTGCCTTCGTGGCAGACGAGGCCATCGCCTTCGACCTCGACGCGGAAGAGGAGAGCGTCGTTGTCGCAATCAGTTGAGGCGGAGATGACGCGGAGGCGGTTGCCGCTGGTCTCGCCTTTCATCCAGAGCTTGTTGCGGGAGCGCGACCAGAAGGTCACAAATCCTGTTTCTATGGTCTTTTTATAGCTGACGTCGTTGAGGAAGCCGAGCATGAGGACCTCGCCGGTTTTGGCGTCCTGGACGATGCCGGCGATGAGGCCGCCGGCCTTGGCGAAGTCGAGTGTGGGGAGGTCTTGCTGCTGCGTTGGGGTGGTCATGCGAGTCCTTTAGTGATTGTGAGGGAGTGGACGCCCGCGCAGCAAAAAGCCCGCTCGCGGAGCGCGGTGGCGGGCTGGGTTCCGAATCCTAGTTGGGCGTTTTACTTCGCCGGATCAGAGACAGCCGCCATTCCGCGATGCGCGTGATGGTGGTGTCCGTGATGATGCTGGCGAAGGCTCACTGAGTCTTAGGCTAAGGGCGGGGGCTGCGGGATGTCAATTCGGGGTACCCCCCTCCCCTGTGTTTTTGCGCAAAATCTAGATAACATTAGACTTAGGGGTGGACCAACTTTGTAAAATCTTGATTCTAAGTGCTTTGTGCGTAAATTCTCTGGAATCAAGGGGTTGGGATTCACTGTGGGGTTGCCGAAGAATTGGTTTCCGGTAGAGGCCTCATCATTTTTGTTTTCAGCAGTTTAGGGCGAAATTCAGGGGCGGATTTCGATGGGAGTGCCGTTGGGGACGGCGGACCAGATTTGGTCCATTTGTATCGCGCTGAAAAGAAGGAATCGGAGTTTTGTGAGCGTTGGGACGAGGGAGAGGTTTTTCTCGCGCACTACCACGCGCGATACCCCACCCTTTCACGA
>Ga0157369_10010534_pt1 | contig 10523 bp, 11 predicted proteins | sample C25metaG_FD_113461 | JGI IMG/M metagenome (GOLD analysis project Ga0157369, IMG submission 113461) | Corn rhizosphere microbial communities from Kellogg Biological Station, Michigan, USA - C2-5 metaG | ecosystem: Host-associated > Plants > Roots > Rhizosphere > Soil | place: USA: Michigan...
GCAAGGTCTGGGTGGTCGACGCCAAAGGCGGCAAGTCTGCAGTAACCACCGCCGACGTGAGGCAGTCCAACGGCGTGGTGCATGTGGTCGATTCGGTGCTGATGCCGAAGTAAGCCCAGGGCCGCAACATCGATGCCAGTGCGGGAGCGGCTGGTTTCACAGGCCAGCCGCTCACGATTGAGCGCGGTTCAGCGATCAAGCGCGTCGGGCGTTGTGCCTGCCGCCGCCCAGCCCCCACCCAGCGCCAGGAACAGATCCACCTGACGATCCCCCAGCTGCGCGCGCGATGCTGCCAGCGCGGACTCTGCATCGGCCAGCGCGGCCTCGGCAGACAGCACATCGATGAAGTCGATCCTGCCGAACCGGTACAACTGCCCGGCCTGATCGCTGGCACGTGCCGCGTCGTCGCGGGCGAGGGCAAGGCTGTGCTCGCGATCGATCTCCTGCGCGTAGGCCGACAGCGCGGTTTCGGTCTGCCGCAGCGCGTCCAGCACCACGCCATCGAACGATGCCAGCGTGGCATCGGCATTGGCGCCGGCCGCATCGATCCGCGCCCGGGTTGCGCGGCGGTTCGGCCAGCGCCACGACAGCAGCGGTCCGATGGACGCGCCGACGCTGTCGCTGCTCAGCAGCTGCTTGAACGAACCTGCCGTGCCAGCGGACGCGCCGATGCTCACCTGTGGGTACAGGGCTGCCGTTTCCACGCCGATCATCGCGGTGGCGGCCGCCAGGCTGCGCTCGGCCGCGCGGACATCCGGGCGGCGCTGGATCAGCTGGCCACCATCGCCGACCGGAACCGGTTGCTGCAGGCGCGGCGGTTGTTGGCAGTTGGCGACGTCCTGCGGATAGTCGGCTGGTACGCGTCCCATCAGCGCCGCCAGCGCGAACAGGGCCGCCTGCCGTTCGGCAACCAGATGCGGCACCGCTGCCGCACTGCGGTTGACCGCCGCGCGCGCCCGGCTGACGTCGAATTCGGTTCCGCGCCCGCCGGCCGCCAAGCGCGTGGTGGCGTCCAGCGTGGCGCGCTGCGTATCGAGCACATGCTGCGTCGCCGCCAGGGTGAGGTTGGTCGAACAGATGCCGACATAAGCGCGGGTGACAGCGGCGGCGACCACCACCCGCACCTGGTCACGTGCTGCAGCGACAGCCTCTGCATCGGCGCTGGCAGCTTCGATACCGCGGCGGATGCCACCTGCCAGATCCAGTGGGTAGGCCAGGTGGATGCCGAGCGCATACACCTGCGGTGGTGAGGTGGGCGAGGTATATCCGCCGGCATGGGCCAGCGTGGCCGATGCATCTGCGTCGGTGCTTGCCGAGCCCTCGGCCCGGTACTGCAGCACCATCGCCGTGGCGCGGCGCAGGTTGGCATCAGCCGCGCGCAGATCGGTGTTGGCCCGCAGTGCTTCGCTGACGTAGGCATCGATTCGTGGATTGTCGTACAGCTGCCACCAGCGGTCCGGCAGCTCGGCCTGTGCGTAGGCCGCCTGGTGGCTCGATACGAATGCGCGGCGGGCTGCCGGCGCGGCGGCAACCGCGTTGGCCGGCAGCGTGTAGTCCGGGCCGGACACGCAGCCGGCCAGCGACAGCGCACAGGCGAGCACACCCACGCGTGATGCGGTGCCGATCACTTGCAGGCTCCCTGCGTGCGCGGAGTGATGGTCACGCTGGCGGTTCTGCCGACGATCAGGCGCGTATCCGGTGCCACGTCGTCCAAGCGGATACGCACCGGGATCCGCTGCGCCAGCCGCACCCAGGTATATGTTGACGCAACCGATGGCAGCAGGTTGTGGGTGCTCGCGCGCTGATCGTCGGCAATGCCGGCGGCGATGCTCTCCACATGCCCATGCACGTCGCGGCCATCGCCCATCAGGCGGGCGACAGCGGCATCGCCTTCGTTGATGCAGTTGAGCTTGGTTTCTTCGAAATAGCCTTCGACGCGGAGGCTGGCGCTGTCGATCAGTGCCAGCGCCTGGGCACCCGGCTGCAGGAAGTCGCCCGGGTGCAGGTCCAGGTTGGTGACGATGCCATCGGCGCTGGCGCGCACTTCGGTGCGCTGCACGTTCAGCAGCGCCACCCGCCGCTCCGCTCGGGCCTGTGCAAGGCCGGCCACTTCGGTATCGACCTTGGCGGCATTGCGCTCCCGCGTTTCCGAAGCCACCAGGTTGCCCAGCGCGATGTCCCGCTTCGATTCACGGCGGGCAAGGGCAAGCGTGGCCTGCGCGCTGCTCACTGCGGCATCGGCCTTGTCCAGCGCGGCGGCGTAGCGCGGCTGGTCCAGCACCAGCAACAGCTGTCCGGCTTTCACCCGCTGGTTATCCTGCACCAGCACCTGGGTGACCAGCCCGCCCATGTCCGACGCCACGCGGATCACATCGGCGCGCACGCGGCCGTCGCGCGTCCACGGCTGCGTTTCGTAGCGGTTCCACAGGGACAGGGCCGCGATGACGGCAACGGCGAACAGGCAGAGCGTTGCGCTCCAGCGGCCAATGACACTCAACAGGTGTTTCATTTCAGGTTCTCAAGCAGGGGCGCGAGCTGGATCAGCAGCTCCGCCAGGATCACGAACAGCGAAAGGCCCACCAGCGGGCGATAGGCGAACAGCCGGTACAGGCCGAGGCTTGCCAGCAGCCGCGAGGCCATCATCGACAGCGCCAGCGCGATGAGTGCCACCGCCAGCAGGCCGGGAACGAAGACGCCGTCAATGGAGATATCGGAGAACATCGACTCAGTCCCCATGTACGATCAACGGAGCGATCAGGTCGCGGCGCAGGCCGCAGAGCAGCGGAAGAACACGTTCGGATGCGCCGTTGTTGCCAGCGATGATCACCTCGCGTGTGCGCTCGAGTGATTCCAGCAGCGGCGTATCCACTGTGCGGCATGTGGAGGTACGGATACGGAAGTGGGCGGACGCGCTGTGCAGCAACTGGGCCAGGCGGTCGTGGCTGCGGCGATCATTCAACGCCCCGCCAATTACGCGCAGTTCGGCCACGGCACTGGCCGCGCGCATGTCCGCAAACAGCGTCCGCAACGTGGGGGCTGCATCCGGATGGCCGCGCAGGCGAGGGGCAAGCAGCGCAAGCCGATCCACCATGCGGCTTGTCCAGTCGCTGGCATTTCGTACCTGCCCGGCGGCGCGGCGTGCGATGTCCCGCCGGATGACATCCTGCAGGCGCGCGCGGCTGCGATTGCTGTCCAGCGTCTGCAACAGCGACATGCTGCACAGCGCCGCCGCCGTGCCCACGAACAGCGCCAAGCTGCTGTTGAGCGCGCCCGCGATGTGGGTGGCATTGGTGGCGCCCAACCCGGCGATGAGGGGGAAGGTGAGCACTACCCCCAATGCGCCCATGATGAACGGCGGGCGGGCGAGGAACGAGCCACACACCAGCAGTGCCGGCGCCAGTGCCATGGCCAGGCCGACGAAATCGGACAGGCCCGGAAAGATCACCAGCGCGTAGAACAACCCGATGACCACGCCGATGGTCGACCCGATCAGATAGCGCATGACATGCCCGGCAGGTGCCTCGGTGGTCCCGAACAACACGCAGGCCGTGCCGATGATGGAGACGGCGGTTGCACCATCGGACCACGCGGTAATGATCCACAGCGCGCAGGCCAGTACGATGCCAACGAAGGCACCCAAGGCGCTGCGCAGGGCGATCCGGTGGTCACGATGCAGCACATGACCGCTCGCCTTCCTGGCAAGGTGCGCGGGCACATGCCGGCGCCAGTCCGGGCGGGCAGCGTGCAGCTGCTCTTCCAGCAGCCGGCAGTCGTGATGCGCAGCGTCGAGTTCGGCCTGACGTGCGCAGAGATCTGCACGCAGCAGGTCCGGCCATGTGGTGTGCGCCGTGCCAGCGGGCTGCGCGCGCAGCTGGGCCAGTGATTCGTCCACGGCGCTGGACAGCATCAGCACATCGAGCATCCGGTCATGCAGTGCGCGCAGGATCTGCACCTGGGCGACGCCGTGCACACTGTCGAACGGCAGGTGGATGGACAGCGTGTGCAGGTCGAGGAGATCTGCGGCTACCTTGGAGCGATCCGCAGCCAGTACCGTTTCGTTTGCGCCAACGCGCATGTCCCGCGTCCAGTGCTCCGCATCGGCGAGGATCGATGCCACGCGCGCGTGCACACGCGGCGAGACCCGGCGTGGCAACAGCAGGCCATGGACCAGCGTCGCCGCAAGAATGCCGATGGAGATTTCCTGCACGCGGGTGACGGCGATGGTGAAGACGTCATCGGGCACCATCACCGCCGGGAAACCAATCAGGCTGGTGGTGTACCCGGCCAGCAGGAAGGCGTACGCACGCGGTGTGCGGTCGAGCATGGCCAAATACAGGCACAGGCCCATCCAGGCGGCCAGTACCACGCTCAACACCAGCGGCGCGTTCGCGAACCGCGGCACCAGCAGCACCGTAGCAACCGCTCCGCCGATCGTTCCCAGCAGCCGGAACAGGCCCCGGCTGAGTGTCGCGCCGGACATCGGCTGCGACACCAGGTAGACCGTGCCGATCACCCAGAACGGGCGGGTCAGGCCGATGCGCAGCGAGACATACAGCCCGAGGATCGCGGCGAGCAGGCATTTGAGCGAGAACAGCACCGCTTCGCGGTCGACCTTCAATGCGGGCGACATCAACAGCGCGATGGGGCGCGAAAGCCAAGGGCGGGTAGGGGCGGGGATGTGCATGGCGCCATCGTATTCAGCGAGCCCCGCCGCCGAATTTCGCTAGAATGTCAGTCTATCGCTGAATCCGGTCATCGAGAATGACTCGCATTTCACTGCCTGGCTTTGATCTGGACCCGGACGCGACGGATCGGCCGGCAGTGGCCAGCCGCCTGCAGGTGGCCGACCACGATGCCGAGATTCCAGTGCATGACCACCGCAAGGGACAGCTGATCCTGGCACTTCATGGCGCGGTGACCTGCGAGGTGGCCAATGCGTTGTGGATCGTGCCGCCACAGTGCGGCGTGTGGATTCCGGGCAGCATGCCGCACAGCAACCGGGCCACCGCCAACGCCCGCCTGTGCTATCTGTTCGTCGAGCCAGGCGTTGTCGACCTGCCACTGCACTGCGTGACGCTGTCGATCTCGCCGATGGTGCGCGAGATGATCCTGCACCTGGCCGATGCGCCGCAGGACTACCCGCGCGGCGGGCACACCGATCGCCTGGCGCGAGTGCTGCTGGACGAACTGGTGCAGATGCCGGCCGAGCGGTTGTACCTGCCGGTGAGTGACCACCCCAAGATCCGTGCGCTGGCTGCGGCGCTGTCGGCCAATCCGGCCGATCGCAGCACCATCAGCGAGTGGGCCAAACGCCTGGCGTTGGGTGAGCGCACGTTGACGCGGCTGATTGATCGGGAAACCGGACTGTCGTTCGGGCGCTGGCGGCAGCAGCTGCATCTGCTGGTTGCCATTCGCGAGCTTGCAGGCGGCGCGGCGGTGCAGCGGGTTTCTGAAACCCTGGGCTATGAATCGGTGACGGCGTTCATCACGATGTTCAAGAAAGCGCTGGGGCAATCGCCTACGCGGTATTTTGCGGCGCGGTTGCGGAATCAGGATTCTGCTGCTCGTGGTGGTTGATGGTGACTGGCATGAGCGCGGTGAAACAGTGTGGTCGTGGTGATGGCTTTGCCGACAGGGATTAGTGTTGTCGGCTCCCGCGCCAACTTCAGCGAGGCCAGCCTAGAGCCTCGCCTCAGCAGCCTGCCGCATGGCTTCAAGTTTCTTGAAACTAGGCTTGGTCCGGGACTCTGTCGAATGACTGCCGTCTGGGTAAAAGAACACTGTGCTTTCGCCTTTTCGCTTCACCTTGGGACCAATGGATCGGACGAGGAACTGGGGATGGAAGATAGGTTCAAAGTGGACTGCACGTGCGTTCGGTGCTCGGAACCTGATGAATATGTCTGCGTCCGTCGTCAGGCTGATGCTCTTTCTATCTCCGCCAAGAAAGCGTTCGTGCAACCAAGGGTAATAGTTCTGCTTCACTGAGGCGACGCCTTCAGCGCTGATGCTGGCTTTGAAGTTGGGGCCGCCGTGTGCGGAGGCAGATTCATCAAACATTACGATGAGGCCGCCTCCCGCGCCCAATTTCACGTCGCTGCCAAACTTGGATGGATCTCTGTAACTGACGCCAAAAATCGCGTTGCTGAGTCTCCAGCGGCACGCTCCGCCTCCATTCACTGCCAGTGTGGCCTCGTAAAGGTCTGTTCCGGGCCGACGTACAGGTTGAAGATGAAGTCCCGCATAATTGTCTCGCGTGCGCTTCTCCCAATCCAGCATGGAACGGTACGTCGTGGTGCATTTCGTCGAGCGGTAGATCACCTGCATGTCTCTCGCTACAAGCTCCTCTGGCACCTTGATCGTCACCTGGATCGTGCCAGCCTCTGGCTTGGGTGAAAGAGTGCTGTTGCGAGCGAGTTGACAGCCGCTGAGAAACAGGAGTGCAAGAACTGTTGTTGCGATGGAAGATCTCATCTGCTGGAGTCTTGGCATGCTGACTCCTTATGAATGCTGAGGACGCCATTGGCATCCTCCTTGAAGCAGAATGTCGCTTCGTATATTGCAGTAGGCATGTACCAGAGAATTGGAATGTCTCGCCCCATTTGGAAATAGTAGAGCGTGTTAAATCTGAAATGGAAATTCTCCGCATCGTCTTCGTCTGGGTCGTGCTGGTACCCGTCAGGCATTGAACCATATGAAATGCACTTGCCAGGCCTGAGTTTCATCGGCTTGGCATCGTCCTTAAGACTGATGGCCCACCTTCCTGTATGGAGTGTATGGGGCTCCATCAGCAGGAGGCTTGAAACCGGAAACGACCGCCATGCTTTTTGCGGAATGCAGATGGCAGGGATGCCGTCTACCAGCCTGACATCTGCCTCTTCTTTCGCCAGCTGATACGCGTGCACTGCGTAGGGTGCGGAACAGCAACCGGCTGCGACGAGCAACGCCAAAGTGCTCTTGATGATTTTCATTGACCTTCTGATGTCTCCATCTGCCCAAGACTGAGGGGTTGAGCGATTTCGCTACCCTTATCTGCCCTGTCAGCATTGTCGTGCCCGCAAAAGGCAAAGAAGATGCGTGGCGGCGTGGAGCGGTCACAGGACCGGGGATAGTGGGAAGAGCGTCATAATTGCGCGGGCGAGAGGAAGGGGGAGTCCGGGGCAATTACGACGTCGGCAGAAGCGACTACCCACTCACCTGCAACCGCCCCACAGCCTGCGCACTCAACGCCAGGCACGCCAGCATCAGCCCCTCCATCACCCGGTCGCCCACATAGTCCTCGGGCTCGCCGTTCTGCCGGGTCCGCTCGGCCGCCAGCAGCACTTCCTGTACCACCCGCAACCCGGCCAACGCGCAATCCGAATCGGCCAGCGCCATGCAGCGCCCGGGCAACTGGTGTCGCTCTGGCCAGGGCTGCCCGTCGGCGGCGGCGCCTTTGCCGATGCGCTTCAGGTTGGCAATCAGGGTATGCGCATCCGCGCAGGGCACAGCCTCTGCCAGGTCATCGGCATTGGCCGGGTCACGGTAGGCGTGCAGGTGGGGAAGATCAGATCCGTTCATGGCGAGGCTCCGTGCAAGGCAATCGGTAGCCGCCACACAGAGGTGGCGGGCGGTACGTGGTTCGAATCCGGGTTGACGTCAAGCCGGTGGGCGCGAACGCCCCCACGCACCGCCCGCCATAGCCGGCAGACGGATTGCCAGCCGGCGCCACGGAATGTGGACGCCGGCTGGCAAGCGCAATCACTCAACGCCAACACGGGATTCGAAACCCGGCCACCCGTTTTCGGTGGCACGCCATCTGAGCCCGCGTCGCTGTGCAATGCCAATCAGAGAAGTTGCAAATAACTCACGATTGGAGACGCTTTCGGCATTGAACCACGCTGTTAAGTACTGGCAGCGCTGGCTGCCGCGATGATCCACCGCGACCAGGCAATCTGCGACAGGGGTCGTGGTTATAGGGGATGCGCGGGATGTGTGAGCGGGTTGATGGCGACAAGCTATGGGTAGCGCTGGACCATGCCCGGCGAGCAACGTGGTGTGGTGCTCTGATGCACTCCTCCGGGCATGGCCCGGCGCTACCGTTTCCGTCGCGCCTTGACGTTCCCCGCCACCAAGCGCAGGCTTGCCCAGCACGTTTCCTAAACACAAAGGAGACTTATGACAGCTACCGCGTCTCTGCATCCCACGCCCGACACCCAAGGCCGTTCACGCCTCTGGAACGTCTTCTGGCTGCAAGGGGTCATCCCCAGCAACATGCTCTGGGCCGTTGCCCTCTGGGCCCTCGCCAACCAGCGCACCACACTGGTGCTGGCGATGTTCGCCGTGCTGCTGCTCTATACCGGTTGGATCATCCCCGCAGTCTGGCGCGCGGCGCCCACCTCGCGGACCCCGAACCTGGGTGTTGCCGCGCGCGGGCTGACCGTAGCCTGGGGCCTGAATACGGTGCTGGTGATCTTCTTCCTGACCCTGCAGCTGGTGACTCAATAGAACTGGATCGGCTCACCGCTGCGGTCGAAGGCGGCGAAGCGGCCGATCTGGCCGTCGTTGATGGCGTTGACCATCAGCCGCAGCGGGCGGGTGGCCTCGTCGGTGCTGGGGGCGAAGCCTGCACGCCCATCCATCGCCGCCACGAACACCATGTCCCACTCCACGCCGGTGGTGGTGGACTCGCTGGCCAGTGCCTGGAAGCTCGGCACCTCGGCCGGCAGCTTGTCCACGCACAGCACAGGCGACAGGGTGCCGCCCTCACGCCGGTCATGCCGGTCGCGCTGGTCGTCGGTGGGCGATTCGGGCAGGTCGGCGCGGGCGAATACGAACAGCAGGCGTTGCGGTTCGGCCTGTTCGCTGGCGGCCTGCAGCAATTGCTGGAAATCATTCATCATCATGATGGCTGTCACACGCACGCTGCACGGAAAGCCGCATGCTGCCATAACGTCCGGGCGGCGTGGCCGGCGGCGATTGATTTAAGTCATCCCGCTGCCAATGCCTGCCGCGTAGGCTGGCGTCAGTCTCAGCAGGCGAGGGTATCCGGGCCGTTCCGGGCACAGGCAAGACGGTGGAACAACAAGGTGGACCAGCCATGAGCCAACTCACCGACGGATTCGGGCGCAGCTTTCCTTACCTGCGCCTGTCGTTGACCGAGGCCTGCAACTTCCGTTGCAGCTACTGCCTGCCCGATGGCTACCGGGCCGACGGCCGCCCGCGCTTCCTGGCGGTGGACGAGATCGCGCGCCTGGTGCGCGCCTTTGCCATGCTGGGGATGACCAAGATCCGCCTGACCGGTGGCGAGCCCAGTCTGCGCAAGGACCTGGACGAGATCATCGCCACGGTGGCGGCCGTGCCGGGCATCCGCAAGGTGGCCATCACTACCAACGGCACGCTGCTGCCGCGTCGCCTGCCGGGCTGGCACCGCGCCGGCCTGACCGCGCTGAACGTAAGCATGGACAGCCTGCAGCGCGAGCGCTTCAGGACCATCACCGGCCACGACCGCCTGCCGGAAATCCAGCAGGGGCTGGAGATGGCGCAGGCACTTGGCCTGCCGGCCATCAAGCTCAACGCGGTGCTGCTGCGCGGCCTGAACGACGACGAGCTGCCGCAGTGGATGGACTTCCTGCGCGACCGTCCCTTCAGCGTGCGCTTCATCGAACTGATGCGTACCGGCGACAACGAAGCTTATTTCCAGCGCCACCATCTGCGCGCCGAACACGTGATCGACCAGTTGGCCGAAGCCGGTTGGAGCGAGCGCCCGCGCGCGGCCGATGCCGGCCCGGCACGCGAGTTCAGCCACCCGCAGCATCGCGGCACGGTGGGCATCATCGCCCCGTACTCGCGTGACTTCTGCAAGGGCTGCAACCGCCTGCGGGTGACCGCCAAGGGTGACCTGCGGCTGTGCCTGTTCGGCGAATTCGGCGTGCCGCTGCGCCCGCTGTTGCAGAGCGACGACGACCAGGACGCGCTGCTGGCACGCATCACCACACAGCTTGGCCTGAAAGCGGCCGGGCACGGATTGCACCAGGGCCAGACCGGGTTGACCCCGCATCTGGCTTCGATTGGAGGATGAGGAACACGATGAGTGGTGAATTGACTGCGGCCTTCCACATGGCCGATGTGCGCGACAAGCGTATTACCCGCCGCCGCGCGGTAGCGGTGGGCGAGCCGCATGCCGGGCCAGTGGCCTACCCGCTGATTGTCGAGCGCCGGTTGCCCAAGGGCGATGCGCTGGTGATGGCCGAGATTGCCGGGCTGCAGGGCGCCAAGATGGCCTCGATGCTGATGCCGCTGTGCCACCCGTTGCCGCTGGAACTGGTGCAGGTGTACTGCGCGCCGGTGCCGGAGCGGCAGGCGATACGCGTGTGGTGCGAGTGCGCCAGCGAGGCCCGCACCGGTGTGGAGATGGAGGCGCTTGCCGGCGTCAACGCGGCACTGCTGACCCTGTACGACCTGAGCAAGCCGGTGGAGCCGGCGCTGCGCATCGAGGGCATCCGCCTGTTGTTCAAGGAGGGCGGCAAGCGCGGCCTGTGGCTGCA
>Ga0157369_10010535_pt1 | contig 10523 bp, 9 predicted proteins | sample C25metaG_FD_113461 | JGI IMG/M metagenome (GOLD analysis project Ga0157369, IMG submission 113461) | Corn rhizosphere microbial communities from Kellogg Biological Station, Michigan, USA - C2-5 metaG | ecosystem: Host-associated > Plants > Roots > Rhizosphere > Soil | place: USA: Michigan...
CGCGCCGTGCAGAACGGCACGTACGAGTTCCACACGTGGGGCGCGAGCTTTCCGCGGCTCGAGCGGCCCGACCGCATCACGCTCGACCTCGATCCCGACGTCGAGCTGGCGTGGCCGGCGATGCGCGATGCAGCCGAGCGCGTGCGCGCGCTGCTCGATCGCCTCGGGCTCAAATGGTTCGTCAAGACGACCGGTGGCAAGGGCCTGCACTTCGTGTTGCCGATCACGCGCCGCCATACGTGGCTCGAGGCGCGCGAATTCGCGCACGCGATCGCCGAGACGCTCGTCGGCCACGCGCCGGCGCTGTTCACCACGAAGGCCGCGAAGGATGCGCGCGGCGGCCGCGTCTACGTCGACTACCTGCGCAACGCCGAAGGCGCCACCGCGATCGCCGCCTATTCGCTGCGCGCGCGCCCCGGACTGCCCGTGTCGATGCCGATCGCCTTCGACGAGCTCGAGTCCGACGTGCGCGGCGACCATTTCAACATCGACAACGCGGCGGCGACGATCGCGGCGCGCGGCGTCGACCCGTGGGCCGTCTACGAGCGTTCCCGGCAGACGATTTCAGCGTCGCAGCGCCGCGCGATCCACGCATGACGGCGCACGGACGGCGCCGACCGCGTTCACCATTCGCACTCGAAATCCAGCGTCTCACGCGGATCGGTCGCGTGCGCGTGCCCGAAGCTGATGCGGCCGCGGCCGCGCAGCACGAATTCCTCCCGCCGCAGCGGTATTTCCGCTTCGCCTTCCTGCGTGACGAACGTGCCGTTCGAGCTATGGTCGACCAGCACGAACCGGTCGCGGCGCCGTTCGATGCGCCCGTGCAGCCGTGACGCGAGCCGATCGGCGATCACGACGTCGTTCAGCGCGTCACGCCCGAGCGCGAGCGCCGGCTGCTGCTCGTCGAGCACGATTTCGCGCTCGCCGTGGCGCAGGCGCAACCGCGCGCGACCCATGCTCACGCGGGTCGCGAGCGTGGTGAGGTCGTCGGCCGACTCCTGCCACAGCATTTCCCATACGTCGAGGTCGTGGGCCTTGCCCTTCACGGTGAGTGATGCCAGCGCGCGCGCCCGCGCGCGCAGCCACGGCGAGAGCATCGCGACAGTGGCGCCGGACGTGATCACCTGCGATGCGTGCGCGATGCCGGCGAGCCGCGCGGCGACATTGACCGAATCGCCGTAGAGGTCGCCGTCGGCCTCGAGCGTGGGCCCGTAGTGGAACCCGATGCGTATCGCGATCCGCGCACCGCCTTCGAACGGCTCGGTCGCGATGCGTCCGTGCATCGACGCCGCCGCCTGCGCCGCCTGGTCGGCGAGCGGAAACACCGCCATCACCTCGTCGCCGATCGTCTTGACGACCCGCCCGTCGCAGCCGTCGCATACGTCGCGCATCAGCGCCATGCAATGTGCGACGGTCGCCAGCGCGCGCTCGTCGCCGAGCGTCTCGTACAGCCGGGTGCTGCCGCTCACGTCGGCGAAAAGCACGGCGAGTTCGGTCGGGGCGGTCATCGGCGGCGGTGGGGCGTCGAGAGGAGCCGCCGTAGTATACGGCCGGGCAGCGCGGGCCTCGTTCCCGGAAACCGGCGCCACCGGCGACTTTTCGCATTGACGGCGCAAGAAGCGCGAGCCTAGTATGCACCGCCTAGCGATCGCGAATGCCACCCATGAACGTCGTCCACGCGGGTACCGTCTTGCTGCTCGCGCTGTGCGCGTTCACCGCGTTCACCGCGCGCGCCGCCGAGCGCGGCATCTACACGGTGGTCGACGGTGACGTCCGCGTGCTGCGCAAGATTACCTGGTACCGGCTGGAGCCCGGCGCGCGCGCCGACGACGGCGACGTCGTCGACGTCCGGGAGCACGAACAGGTGCAACTCGAGCTGGGAAGCGGCACAACGCTGAGCATCATCGGACCCGCGCTCGTGCATGCCGCGGCGCTGCCCGCCCACGACGCCAAGCCCGGGACGGCGGCGGACGTGACGCTCCTGCGCGGCTGGTGCAAGGCGTCGAGCACGGAGAAGTCGGCGCCGCTGCGGCTCGCGTTCACGGGCGGCGCGCTGGCGCTTGCCGACGGCATCATCGTCGTGCATGCCGATCCCGGGCACACCGAGTTCTTCGTCGAGAGCGGCCGCGTGCGGCTCGTCATGCCGGCGCCGAAGGGCAAGGAGGTGGCGCGCGACGCGACCGAGGGCGAGTTCTGGCACCGCACCGGCGACCGCGCGTTCGAAACCGACGATCGCCCGTCGTCGTCGTTCATCACGGCGATGCCGCACGAGCTGCGCGATCCGATGCCCGAGCTCGCAAGCCGTTTCCAATCCGCGCCGCCGCCGCTGGTGGCGGGTCGCGAAGTCACGTTCGCCGAAGCCCAGCCGTGGCTGTCGGGTGCATCGCGCCGCGCATTCGCGAGGCGCTTCGCACCGCGGCTCGCGGACCGCGCATTTCGCGCGGAAGCGGCAGCGGCGCCTGCGGTGCCCGAGTGGGACCGCACGCTGCATCCCGAGCGCTACCGGCCGCGCGATGCGGACAGCGCGCCGGATGCGCGCGCCGCGCCCATCCCCTCGGCGATTCGATGAAAAGGCGGGTCCCATGAAGCTGATCTGGAAATTCAACCTGGTGCTGCTCGGCATTTTCCTGCTGGGCTTCGCAATCGCGGGCTACGTGTCGTATCGCGAGCTGCAGGCGAACGCGCGCGAGGAAATCGTGCAGAACGCGCGGCTGATGATGGAGGCCGCGCTCTCGTCGCGCACGTACACGACGTCGCAGGTGAAGCCGCTGCTCGACACGCAGCTCAAGTACGTCTTCCTGCCGCAGACGGTGCCGGCGTACGCGGCGACCGAGGTGTTCAACGAGATGCGCAAGAAGCACCCCGACTACGGCTACAAGGAGGCGACGCTCAACCCGACCAATCCGCGCGATCGGGCGAGCGACTGGGAAGCCGATCTCGTCAATGCGTTCCGCCAATCGAAGGACAACGTCGAGATGGTCGGCGAGCGCGACACGCCCACCGGGCGCGCGCTGTACCTTGCCCGGCCGATCCAGGTGTCGAGCGCGTCGTGTCTTGTTTGCCACAGCACGATCGAGGTGGCGCCGAAGACGATGGTCGACCTCTACGGCACGGCCAACGGCTTCGGCTGGAAGATGAACGAGGTCATCGGCGCACAGGTGGTGTCGGTGCCGATGTCCGTGCCGATCAAGCGCGCCAACGAGACGTTTCGCACGTTCATGCTGTCGCTCGCCGGCGTGTTCGCCGTGACGTTCGTCCTGCTGAATGCGATGATGCACGTGATGGTGATCCGCCGTGTCACCCGCCTGTCGGCGATTGCCGACCAGGTGAGCCTCGGCCACATGGACGCCGGCGAGTTCAAGACGCGCAGCCGCGACGAGATCGGCGTGCTCACCGACGCGCTCGCCCGGATGAAGGTCAGCCTCGTGCAGGCGATGAAGATGCTCGAATGAGGGCCACGAGGCGATGAGCGCCGTCACGCCGGAGCGGATCGGCAAGTACGCGGTCGAGGCTGTTCTCGGCAAGGGGGCGATGGGCGTCGTCTACAAGGCGACCGATCCGCACATCGGGCGCAGCGTCGCCATCAAGACGGTGCGCAAGGACCTGCTCGACGCCGATCTCGCCGTGCAGTTCATGGAGCGCTTTCGCAACGAGGCGCGCGCGGCCGGCCGCCTGCACCACCCGAACATCATCGCGATCTACGAATACGGCGAGGACGACAACGTCGCGTACATCGCGATGGAGTACGTCGAGGGCATGGGGCTGCGCGAGTGCCTGAACCGCAGCGCACGCTTCGAGCTCGTCCAGATCGCGGCCATCATGACGCAGCTCCTGCAGGCGCTCGAGTTCGCGCACGGCCAGGGCGTCGTGCACCGCGACATCAAGCCCGCCAACCTGATCCTGACGGCCACCGGCGCGATCAAGGTCGCCGACTTCGGCATCGCGCGCATCGACGCCACGACGCTCACGATGACCGGCATGGTGATGGGCACGCCGAGCTACATGGCGCCCGAGCAATGCCGCGCGCTGCCAAGCGACCATCGTGCCGACCTCTTCAGTGCGGGCGTCGTTCTCTACGAGCTCCTGACCGGCACGCGGCCGTTCGCAGGCTCGATGGAATCGGTCGCCTACAAGATCTGCCACGAGCACCCGCGGCGTGCGTCGGAGGTGAGCCTGTTTCCGATCTCGCCGGCGATGGACGCCGTGCTCGACAAGGCGCTCGCCAAGGATCCGGCCGACCGCTTCGCCGACGCGCACGCGTTCGCGCACGCACTGCGTCTCGCATGCGGCGACGCGGCCACCCCGCATTCCGGCGGCGAAACCACGTTGATCAACCTCTCCGACCTGCCGTTGCAGCCCGTCGGCCCTCACGCGTGGGACGACGCGTCGCTCGCGACGATCGAGCGGCAGCTCGTGCGCTTCGTCGGGCCGATGGCGCGCATCCTCGTGCGCCAGGCCGCCGTGCGTGCGCACGACGCGCGCGAGCTGTACGGGCTGCTGGCCGTGCATATCGGCGACGCGAAGGAGCGCGCGCGCTTCGAGGCGCATGCGCAGCCACTGGATGCGAGCGGGTCGCATGGCGCGCGCCTGCCGACCGCAAGCCGCGTCGCGACGGCTGCGCGCGGGGCCGGCACGCAGCCGGGTGCGCGTACGCGCACCCCGCGCCCGCTCGAGCAGGCATTCATCGAGCACACGACGTCACGGCTTGCGGTTTACCTCGGCCCGATCGCCAGGGTCGTGGCGAAAAAGGCCGCGCAGCAGGCGCACGATTCGGATGAGTTCGTCCAGCTCGTCGCCGAGCACATCGGCACACAGGAGCGCAACGCGTTCCTGCGCGAGATCGAAATGGGGTCGGAGCCTTAGCAAGACGCGGTCAGCGCCTCGAGGCCATTTCGCGCGCCGGCGAATGTCGAGGCGCCGCCTCCCCTGTTCGCCCGCTATTTCGACCGCCTTTCGCTGTAGCATTCGATCCCGATCCACTCACCGGGATGAAATCATGCGCCGCCTGCGTCTCGTATCCACCGCGTTGCTTTGCGCCGTCCTTGCCGTGCTCGCACCGGGTGCCGCGGCCGACGACTATCCGTCGCGGCCGGTCAAGATCGTCGTTCCGTTCGCGGCCGGCGGCCCGGCGGACGTGTATGCGCGCTTCCTCGCGCAGCATCTGCAGGAGGCGATGGGACAGCCGTTCGTCATCGAGAACCGGCCCGGCGGCGGCTCGGTCGTCGGCACCGAGGTCGTCGCGAAGAGCGCGCCCGATGGCTACACGCTGCTCCTGATGTCGAACACGCACACGGTCAACGAATCGCTGATGCCGCACAAGCCGTTCGTGCTGATGCGCGATTTCACGCCGATCGCGCCGATCAACGCTTCGGACCTCGTGCTCGTCGTGAATCCCGCGGTCAAGGCGAACACGCTGCAGGAGCTGATCGCGCTCGCGAAATCCGAGCCGGGCAAGCTCAACTATGCGTCGTCGGGTCCCGGCACGCCGTATCACATGGCCGGCGAGCTCTTCAAGTCGATGGCGGGCCTCGACATCGTGCACGTGCCGTACAAGGAGAGCTCCGCCGCGCGCACCGGCGTGCTCGGCGGCCAGGTCGAGATGATGTTCGATGCGGTCACCGTGATGAACGAGCACGTCAAGGCCGGCAAGGTGCGCGCGCTCGCGACGAGCGGCAAGCTGCGCTCGAACGTGATGCCCGACGTGCCGACGTTGTCCGAGGCCGGCGTTCCGGGCTACGAGGCGGTCATCTGGCTCGGGCTGATCGCGCCGAAGGGCACGCCACCGGCGATCGTGAACCGGCTGAACGCCGAAATCACCCGGATCGTGTCGCGTCCCGACACGCAGACCGAGTGGGCGAAGCAGGGTGCGAGCGCGATGACGATGTCGCCCGATGCGTTCGGAAAATTTTTGGCCGACGACATCGTGAAGTGGCAGCGGATCGTCAAGATCTCCGGCGCCCGCGCCGACCGATGAGCACGCGTGCAGAAACGTTGCGCGTGCTGTCGGCCGGCGCGGCGAAAGGCGTCGTCGAGGCGCTGTCCGGCGCCTCGGCAACCCGCGCGGAACAGCGCATCGACGCGACCTTCGATTCCGCCGGCGCCATCCGCAACGCGATCGACGGCGGAACGCCGTTCGACCTCGTGATCCTGCCCGCCGCGATGCTCGACACGCTCGCGTCGCAGGGCCTCGTCGATGCCGCGTCGATCGCAGCCCTCGGCCGCGTACCGACGGGCGTTGCAGTCGCGGCGGGCGATCCGCCACCCGACGTGCACGACGCCGATGCGCTGAAGGCCGCCCTCGAACGTGCGACGGCGCTGTATTGCCCCGACACCGTGCGCGCGACGGCCGGGATCCACTTCATCGAGGTGCTGCGCAAGCTCGGCGTTTACGACGCGTCGCTCGCCAGGCTGCGTGCGTATCCCAACGGCGCGAAGGCGATGGCGGCATTGGCCGCGCAGGGCCCGCAGGGCGCGATCGGCTGTACGCAGATCACCGAGATCCTCTACACGCCCGGTGTCGTCCTCGTCGCGCCGCTGCCCGCGCCGTTCGAGCTGTCGACCGTCTACGCGGTGGCGGTGGCGGCGGTGAGCGCGTCATCGCGCGCGGCGCGCGCATTCGCGGCGCATCTTGCGGGAGACGAAACGCTCACGTTGCGGCGTAACGGGGGCTTCCTCGATCGATCGAAGTAACATTGCGACCGATGGAAAGCCCGGGTTGCCGTGTCGATGCGCATTCTCTCTAGCCGCTTCCTGCGCTACGTCGCACTCGCTTTCGCGCTGGCGGCCCTCGCCGCCGGCGGCTGCGCGCAACTCGCCTACAAGGAGCGCGAGCTCACGTTCCGCGTCGTCCAGGGCGATGCGAGCTGGTACGGCGGACTGCCCGATGGCGTGCAGGAAATCGACATCCCGGTCGGCGCTGCGCCGGATGCGGAGCACGTCCACGCCTGGTGGTGGCCGGCCGTGCAGGACGGTGCGCCGGCCGTGTTGTACTTCCATGGCTCGCGCTGGAACCTGACCGGGCAGCTTTCGCGCATCCGGCAACTGCACGATTTCGGGATGTCGGTGCTCGCCGTCGACTATCGCGGCTTCGGCAAGAGCGGTGGCGGCACGCCGTCCGAGGCCTCGGTGTACGAGGATGCACGCGCGGCGTGGCGCGAATTCTCCGCACGCGTGCCCGATCCGCGCCGGCGCATCATCTACGGGCATTCGCTCGGCGGTGCCGTGGCCGTCGACCTCGCCGCGGCGCTCGACCGCGCACCGGGCGGTAGCGCAGAGGCGGCGCGCGGGCTCGTCGTCGAATCGTCGTTCACGACGCTCGCCGATGTCGCGCGAGCGGTGACGTATTCATGGCTTCCCGCCGAATGGATCCTGTCGCAGAAGTTCGATTCGCTCGGCAAGATCGTGCAGGTGCGCATGCCGGTGCTGTTCGTGCACGGCGCCGCGGACCGTTTCGTGCCGGCGCGATTCAGCCAGGCACTTTACGATGCCGCGCGTGCACGCAAGCGGCTGCTGCTCGTCGACGGCGCCACGCACAACAACAGCATGCGTATCGCGAGCGACGCGTATCGCGACGCGCTGTTCGCGCTGTTCGGCCTGCGGGAAGCGCCCCGGCCCGGCGACGCGCGCGACGCGTCGTAACCGAGGTCAGCGCGGCAGCGTCTGTCCGGTCAAGGCGCGCCGGATGTCGCGCAGCTTCGCCTTCGCCCGCGATTCGTTCACCGGTCCCATCCGGATCATCATTTTCTGGCCGGCGGACAACTGCTCGAGTGCCGGGTCGGCGAACTCATAGAGCACCTTCGGCTGCGTGAGCGCAACGGGTGCGGGAACGTCGGGTGCGGCGAGCAGATGGTCGATCACCTCGACCAGCCGGTCGTTGAAATAGCCGTTCGGGTAGCCGAGGTCCTGATAGGACTTCTGGAACAGCGGGTAGAACCGCACGTACGCCTGCACCAGCTGCTTCGTGTCGACCTGCTCCATCAGCCGCATGTACGTGGCGTAACGCTCGGCGTTGTCGGCGCGAAGCAGCGTGCGGCCGTCGGCTTGCGCGGTCTGCAGGCTGCCTTCCACCGGCTGCACCGGCATTTTCGACAGCGCGACCGTTTGCCGCGGAAGGTTGTCGATCGTCGCGACGAACCGCGGCACGATCTGCTGCAGGTGGAAAACGCGATCGAGCGCGGCGCCGGTGAACAGCGACGTGAGCGTGTCCTGCAGCGCCGCGTCGCTGTCGACGACGGCGGGCAGCGGAGCATTCTCGGCCGATGGCGCGACCTCGGCGGCCGCGATCGGGTGCTTCGGCGTGCTTTCGGCCGGTGGCGACGCGACGGGTGCGCTCGCCTGCGGCGCCGGCGCTGGTGCGCTCACCGGCTCCGGCGCGTGCAGCGCGCGCCAGCCGAGGACGGTCGCGGCGATGATCACCACGATGGCGATGATTGCGACGATCGGCCACGCGAGATTGCGGCGCGTCGCGCGGCGGCGTGGATCGACCCGTTGCGAAAAATCGGGTTCGGACGTGAGCGGTTCGACGCGTTCCATGCAGATCTCCACAGCTGGAGGCCGCCCAAAGGGCGAACCGACGTCATTCGACTTGGGCGCGTGCCGAAGGTTCGCCAGGGCGGTTGCCCCCCGGCGCTCGCGTCTGCACCGCCCCGGGACGGAAGGCGCGCCTAGGGGACGCCCGGCGGCGCGCCTAGGAATGCGCGAGCCGCTCGCCGTGCTCGCGCGTCGCGTGGAAGCCGATCTTCGGCCAGCGCTCCATCGTCACCTGCAGATTGTATTTGTTCGTCGCGAGGAACACCGGGTTGGCGTCGACGTCGGTCGCGAGCGACGCGCCTTGCTCGCGCTCGAAGTTGCGCCGCACGGTGTCGTCGGGATACGTGAGCCAGCGTGCCGTCGCGATGTTCGCGGTTTCGTAGATTGCGTCGACGTTGTACTCGGTGGCGAGCCGGTGCGCGACGATCTCGAACTGCAGCGGGCCCACGGCGCCGAGCAGCATGCTGTTCGTGTGCGTCGACGTGAACACCTGGATCGCGCCTTCCTCGCCGAGCTCCTGCAGGCCCTTCGCGAGCGGCTTCGCCTTGAACGGGTCGCGCGGCCGGGCGACGCGGAAGAGCTCGGGCGCGAAATACGGAATGCCGCGGAATGCGAGCGGCTCGCCTTCGGACAGCGTGTCGCCGATCTGCAGCTGGCCGTGGTTGTGGATGCCGATGATGTCGCCGGCGACCGCATCCTCGCTCGACACGCGCTCGTTCGCCATGAACGTGAGCGCGTTGCCGAGCTTCATCTCGCGGCCGATGCGCAGATGTCGCACCTTCATCGCGGGCTGGTAGCGACCCGAGCAGACGCGGAAGAACGCGATGCGATCGCGGTGGCGCGGGTCCATGTTCGCCTGGATCTTGAACACGAAGCCGGAAAACGCCGTTTCCGCCGGCGCGACGACGCGCACGGTCGCGTCGCGCGGCAGCGGCGCCGGCGCCCAGCCGACGAGCGCCCGCAGGATTTCCTGCACGCCGAAATTGTTGATCGCGGAGCCGAAGAACACGGGCGATTGCGTTCCGGCAAGGAAGCGCTCGAGGTCGAACGGCGGGCTCGCGCTGCGAAGCAGGTCGACGTCGTTGCGCAGCACCGCCGCTTCGTCGGGGAACAGCGCGTCCAGGCGCGGATTGTCGAGTCCCTCGACCAGCTCCGTGGCGGTGGACACGCGTTCCTCGCCGGGGGTGAAGCGCATCAGCCGGTCGTCGCGCAGGTCGAACACGCCGCGAAAGCGCTTGCCCATGCCGATCGGCCACGTGATCGGCGCGCAATCGATCGCGAGCACCGACTCGATCTCCTCGAGCAGCGCGAGCGGCTCGCGCACCTCGCGATCGAGCTTGTTGACGAACGTGATGATCGGCGTGTTGCGCAGCCGGCAAACTTCCAGGAGCTTGATCGTCTGCGCCTCGACGCCCTTCGCGGCGTCGATCACCATGACGGCCGCGTCGACCGCCGTGAGCACGCGATACGTGTCTTCGGAGAAGTCCTGGTGGCCGGGCGTGTCGAGCAGGTTGATCGTATGCCCGGCGTAGTCGAATTGCATCACCGAGCTCGTGACCGAGATGCCGCGCTGCTTCTCGACCTCCATCCAGTCGGACGTCGCGTGGCGCGCGCTCTTGCGCGACTTCACCGTGCCGGCGAGCTGGATCGCGCCGCCGAACAGCAGCAGCTTTTCGGTGAGCGTCGTCTTGCCCGCGTCGGGGTGCGAGATGATGGCGAACGTGCGTCGACGCGACACGTCGCGCGCGAGGTCGGCGGGAATGGCGGCGGCGGGAATGGCGGCGGTATCCATGAATCGTCGCCGAAGATGCGGGCGAATCGGCCAAACAAAAGCCGCCGGAAACGGGCCGGCGGCACGGCGATTATAGCAGCGCGCCGGCGACGATCAGCCGCGCGCCGGGTGACGATCAGCCGCGCGCCGGGTGACGATCAGCCGCGCGCCGGGTGACGATCAGCCGCGCGCCGGGTGACGATCAGCCGCGCGCCGGGTGACG
>Ga0157369_10010538_pt1 | contig 10520 bp, 11 predicted proteins | sample C25metaG_FD_113461 | JGI IMG/M metagenome (GOLD analysis project Ga0157369, IMG submission 113461) | Corn rhizosphere microbial communities from Kellogg Biological Station, Michigan, USA - C2-5 metaG | ecosystem: Host-associated > Plants > Roots > Rhizosphere > Soil | place: USA: Michigan...
GATCGCCATGGCGCCATTGTAGCGAATAAAAGGCGAACTGCAAGAGGAACCTGCACAGGAACCTCAAAAGTAATATTCCGGCTCAAGTTTCCCGCTTCGATGCCGATTCCCAAAATGGGAGTGCTGCCTTGATTTCAGGCAACTTTTTCGTTGTCTTATCTCGCAACAGGAGTCATCTTCAATTTGTGCAGGTCAGCGAAACTCGCACGAAGAAAAATAGAAGAATTGGCTAAGAAAACACTTAGCTGCTTTCCAAGTTGGTTTCAGTCGGTTTCAGTCGGTTTTCGTTCGGTCGCTTCGCTTCTCCCAGAAACGTAGAGCACCAGCCAGTTGAGCAGTCAGGAGCAGCGAATGCGGGTTTTGGTAGTAGAGGATGATCGTGCCCTCGGAGTCTTTCTCCAAAGAGGCCTTTCGATGGAGGGCCATGAAGTGGAGTGGGTGGCTGACGGTGATTCCGCCGTCGAGCGAGCCCGTCGGTGGGCGCCCGACCTGGTTGTGCTGGACCTGGGCCTGCCGCAGCGTGACGGCCGCGAGGTTCTGGCTGTCCTTTCCGAGGAGTCATCCCGCTCTTCAATATTGGTTCTCACCGGCCGCGGGGAGGTCGAGGAGCGCGTTCGTTGTCTCAATCTCGGGGCCGATGACTTTCTTCCGAAGCCCTTCAGCTTTCAGGAGCTCACGGCCCGCTGCCGCGCCATCCTGCGCCGCCGTGAGCGCTACGCCGACCCCGTCCTCCGCTGGGGCGACATCGCGCTGGATCGCCTCCGCCGCACCGTCGAACGCGCCGGAGTCCCGGTTGAGCTCACCGGCAAGGAGTTCGCTCTGCTGGAGTCGCTGATGCTGCGTCGAGGCGAGGCATGCAGCCGGGCCGGGCTCCTCGAAGAGGTCTGGCAGATGGCCCCCGATACCCCCACAAACGTCCTCGACGTTTACGTCAACTACCTTCGCCGCAAGCTGGGAGGGCCCTCGGGGGCACATACACCCTTGATCGAGACCGTTCGCGGCATCGGATACCGGATGGCCGCTCGTCCTGCCGAGGTGTCGACCCCCACCCCCATCTCCACATCGCACCTTGCCGCGGTAGTGAACGCATGACCATCTCAAACCCGGCAGGGAAGCCAGACACCCTTGACGACGGAAACCTGCGCCAGGACCTGCACGATCTCAGCCAGCCGCTCACGCGCCTGCAATGGCGGCTCGAGCTCGGCCGGCGAGGTAGCGAAGCAGAGCTCCGCGAAACCATTGAAGCCGCACTCGCCGACTCCCTGGAGTTGATCGAATGGGTGCACCGCATACGAGTCAGGATCGAAGAAGCAGAGAGGACTGCAGCATGAACGCAACAGCCAGAGGTGCCGAGAGAGAAGTTGTTCTTGCCAGCGCAGACGCCGCATTGCGCCAACGGCTCCGTGAGAGTCTCACCGGTCTCCGCTGGCGCGTGCATGAGGCCAGCGGCGGCGCAGAGGCGCTTACGCTTCTCGAGCGCCGGCCCTCCGACGCCCTCCTGATGGATGGCTGGCTCCCCGACCTCGAAGCCGTAGAGCTTGCCGGCCACATCGCCCTGATGTATCCGGCGGTCGACGTACTTAGCGTCGATGGCGGGGCGCTCACCAGCACCCGCAGCGTTCATCGCCATGAGCTGCTGCACGCACTTCGCGAGGCCCAGCAGCCAAAGACCGACACTGCCGCATGGAACGTCGCACCCACCCAACTCCCCCACACAGGATCGAACCCGTGGGGCCTGCCCCAGCAGTCTCTTCCGGTCGATGTTCTCGTAGACCCTGCACCAGCTCCCAAAGAGTCGCCAGCCAGTCCGGTCGCCCTGAATTCTTCCCAACCTCGCGCCCTTCCCATCCCCGGCCTCATTGGCGAGAGCGCCCCGATGCGCGAGCTGACGTATCTCATCCGCCTGGTCGCCCCGCGTAACTCGACCGTACTCATCGAAGGCGAGACGGGCACGGGCAAGGAGGTCGTGGCCTCCGCGATCCACCGCCTCAGCGGCCGATCTTCCAAGCCGCTCACCGTGCTCAACTGCGCCGCGATTCCTGAGGCGCTTCTCGAAGCTGAACTCTTCGGTCACACCCGCGGCGCCTTCACCGGGGCCGTCCAGTCCCGCACCGGCCGCATCGAAGCCGCCCACGGAGGCACGCTCTTCCTTGACGAGATTGGCGAACTCCCACTCGCCGTTCAGGCCAAGCTCCTTCGCTTCCTCGAGTGCGGCGAACTCCAGCGCGTCGGTGATAACGAGGTTACTCGGGTCGACGTTCGCGTCATCGCCGCCACGCACCGCGATCTTGAACAGAGGGTGGTCGACGGAGATTTCCGTCTTGATCTCTACCACCGTCTCGCCGTCTTTCCACTCGAGGTTCCCTCGCTGCGCGAACGCCTGGATGACCTGCCGGCGCTTGCCAGCCACCTGCTTGCGCGCCTTGGCGCCGACGCTCCCCGTAAAAGCCTCTCGACCTGCGCTCTGCACGCCCTCAGACAGCACACCTGGCCCGGCAATGTCCGCGAGTTAGCCCACGTCCTGGAGCGCGCCGTGATCCTCGCTGCCGACGCGCCGGAGATCACCGCGGTTCACATCCGATGCCGTCGTCGAATACGGCCCTGAAAATCGTCGTGCTGCGAAGAAAGAAAAATTTTCGAGCCAGTACAACGTGACCTTCGAGCTTCGCATCCGTCTTACCAACGACGAAGAAACCGACTTCAACGCAGCCCCTGGAGACAGGGGCTTTCTTTTTGCCTCCTACATCGTTCTCTCCTTCCGTTTTCTCTGCTTTCTCTCATCTTCAGCTTGGAGATCGCTTAGAAAGCACCTCTGACTTCGGCAGCCTCATTGCACCTTCTGTCCTGCGTTGGCGCACACCTCATGCAGTTGCGCCGACGAACGAAGGAGCCCCCGATGTCCACGCCGTCCACCCCTGAAGCCGACCTCCTCCACTCTCAAGCGGTTCTTGCAACCGGTGACTTATACCCGCAGCCGACCCCCGAAGAACGCGAGCGCCTGCTCATGGAACACCTCCCGTCTGTTCGTTTTATCGCACGCAAGCTGCATCAGACGCTGCCCCGTCACGTTGAACTCGACGATCTCATCTCCGCCGGCATGGTTGGTCTCATGGAAGCCTGCAATCGCTTCGACGCCCGCCGCCACGTGCAGTTCAAGAGTTACGCGCAGTTCCGCATTCGCGGCGCCATCCTCGACTGGCTGCGCACTCTCGACTGGGGCCCGCGCGAGCTTCGTCGGAAGGCGCGCGCCATCGCTGAAACCACGCGTGTCCTGGCGCAACGCCTTGGCCGCGCTCCTGGCGAGCACGAGATTGCTGAGGCCATGGAGATCGAACTCGAAGAACTGCAGCAGCTCGTCGGCGAGCTTCGCAGCCTCGAGCTTGGCAGCCTGAACGCCGAACACAGCAAGGATGAAGAAGATGAAGAGCTCGAGTACGTTCCCGCCTCTGCTGACGAGGACCCGCTCTTCCTCTGCCTCGCGGCAGAATCGCGCCAGCGCCTCATCGATGCCATTGAGGAGCTTCCCGAAAAGGAGCGCCTCGTTCTCACGCTCTACTACTACGAAGAGCTCACCATGCGCGAGATCGGCCTCACCCTCGGCGTCGTCGAATCGCGCGTCTCGCAGATTCACTCGGGGGCGGTGCGCCGCCTCCGCTCTTCACTGGGACAGACAACTCGCCGTTCTGACGGCCAATCCCAGCGCTCTCCAGCTGGTTCCCGCAGGAGAGCGTCCCGCAGAACCGCCGCCTGATCTAAAGAAAATTTAAGAACGCACTAAAGTCGTTACACCCGCCGCCGATAAGGACCATGAGGAGGTTCTTATGGTGAATCTTGGGACATCGGCAACAGGTTCAATCCCACTGTCAGCGAACGAGGTATGCGAGGCATCGGGCGGCGGCACTCAGAATGAATCGCGCCGTCAGCGCATCCAACAGCTTCGTGAGTCGATCGAAGGCGGTCAGTATCGCGTCTCCGCCCATGACCTCGCCGACGCGCTCTTTCGAGCAGCCCGCCGGGCCAACTGAATCGCGGCTCTTCAACCCGATCAAAACAGCTCTGGTCCCATTCGCAGAAATCCATTTTCTGCCGCGTACAATCGCGATGGGCGCACACTCAAGAGCGCGCCAAGGAGAGGGTTCATGAGTGAGTGGGTAAAGGTCACGGCCAGCGATGGGAACGAGCTCTCAGCCTACGTCGCGCGTCCGCAAGGTAAGCCGATCGGTGCGATCGTCGTCGTGCAGGAGATCTTCGGTGTTAATAAATCCATCCAGGCCGTTGCGGACTCCTACGCGAAGGACGGCTTCCTCGCCGTCGCGCCCGCCATCATGGACCGCCTTGAGCGAGACCTGAATCTCGGCTACGGCGAGGCCGACTTGAAGAAGGCCTTCGCGCTCTACCCCAAACTAAAACCCGACGACTCCCTCAAGGATGTCGCCGCCGCCTTCAAGTACGCGAAGGGAATCGTCGACTCGGTCGGAGTCGTAGGCTTCTGCTACGGCGGCCTCATCAGCTGGGTCACCGCTGTCAGGGGAAACAACGAGGCCATCGAACCTGCCTGCACCGTCTGCTACTACCCGGGCGGCGTCATCAAGTTCGCCGCCGAAGAACCCGCCTGCCCCGTCATGATCCATTTCGGCGGAGCCGACGATCACATCGGCCAGGACCAGATCGACGCTGTCCGCAACGCCCACGGCAAGCACGAGGGCGAGGTCGAGATATTCATCTACGAGGGTGCCAAACACGCCTTCGCCAATCCCGACCGTCCTTCCTACAAGGCCGACGCAGACAAGCTCGCACGCGAGCGCTCGCTCAACTTCCTCAAGACACACATCGCGTAGCCAGTCGCACGTGGCAAGACACACATTGCGTGGCCTTTGCAGGCCACGCAATCCGCCGAGAAAGAACACGCCGGAGCGCCGGAAATCGGCCTCTGGCGTGATATCTTTAACGGGAGACACTGAGAGAAGTGGACTGAGCTAAGAAGACGAGGAGTAACAACCAGCCGTGTTGGCCCCCGCACAGAAGACCGAAATCATTACCAAGTTCCGCACGCACGACACCGACACCGGGAGTCCTGAAGTGCAGATTGCCATTCTCAGCGAGCGCATTGGCGAGCTGACCGAGCACTTCAAGACCCACAAGAAGGATCATGGCTCCCGCCGTGGTCTCCTCATGCTGGTCTCCAAGCGCCGCCGCCTTTTGGACTACCTGAAGCGCACGGACTCGGACCGCTACCGCGACGTGATCGGTAAGCTGGGAATCCGCAAGTAACCGCACATCGCGAGCCGGCTCCCGCATCCGCGTGAAGAGCCGACGGAGAGCGAAGACGACGTTGATCGCTACAAGCGCCAGCAATCGCGCAGCATCTCTTCACCGAGACGCCTGCGCCTCTGCGTGCCTTCGCGGTCCCGCGCTTCGCTATCCCAGCTCTTCGATGCCGCACCCATTTTCAGCCCCGTCCGAGACAGCTCTGGCGGGGCTTTCGTTTTAGGCTCGAACGCCTCGAACGACAAACACAGGTTTATATCGACGAAGAGAGAAGAAGAGGAACATCATGAAGCAGGACGTAACTGTAGAGCTTGCTGGTGGCAAGCAGATCAAATTTGAGACAGGCAGACTGGCCAAGCAGGCCTCTGGCGCCGCCTTCACAACCAGTGGCGACAACGCCGTACTCGCAACAGCGGTCGCCTCACCGGAGCCAAAGGAAGGCATTGACTTCTTCCCGTTGACCGTTGAGTACAGAGAGTTTACCTACGCTGGAGGACGCATCCCCGGCGGCTTCATCAAGCGTGAAGGCCGCCCCTCCGAAAAGGAGATCCTGACCTCCCGCCAGATCGATCGCCCCATCCGTCCGCTCTTCCCGGAGGCCTTCCGCAACGAGACCCAGGTCGTCGCGTTCGTCTACTCGGCCGACAAGGAAAACGACCCGGACGTCCTCGGGATCAACGGAGCCAGCTGCGCCCTCGCGCTCTCCGACATCCCATTCCACGGTCCTGTCGGTGCCGTCCGCATCGGCATCGTCAACGGCGAGTTCATCGTCAACCCGACCTACACCGAGCGCCTCGAGTCGACGCTGAACATCATGGTCGTCGGCACCAAGGACGGCATCACCATGATCGAGTCCGGTGCCCGCGAGATCACCGAGGAGCGCGTCGTCGACGCCATCGAGTTCGCCCACGAGCAGATCAAGAAGATCTGCGCCGGCATCGAGGAGCTCGTCGCCAAGGCCGGCAAGACCAAGCGCACCGTCACCGAGCCGGAGTTCGACAAGGCGTACGCAAAGCAACTCGAAAGCAAGATCGGCGACCGCCTCAAGGACGCGCTCGACACCAAGAAGTACCCCAAGTTCGAGAGCTACGCGAAGGTCAAGGAGTTAAAGGATGAGTTGAAGAAAGAGCTCCCGGCCGATGACGCCGAAGCCCCGAAGAAGCTCAGCAAGTATTATGAGCTCCTTCGCGAGAAGATCTTCCGTGACCAGGTCCTCAAGGATCGCATCCGTCCCGATCACCGCGCCTTCGACGAGATCCGCAAGCTCACCATCGAGACCGGCGTCCTCCCACGCGTGCATGGTTCCGCACTCTTCACTCGCGGCGAAACCCAGGCGCTCGTCTCTGCGACGCTCGGCACCACCGATGACGCGCAGCGCATGGAGAGCTACGAAGGCGAGCAGAAGCGCCGCTTCATGTTGCACTACAACTTTCCGCCGTTCTCCGTTGGTGAAGTTGGACGTATGACCGGAGTGGGCCGCCGCGAGATCGGCCACGGCGCTCTTGCATGGCGCGCCATCGAGGCTGTCCTGCCCGGCGAGGAGCAGTCACCCTACACGCTTCGCGTGGTCTCCGACATCCTCGAGTCGAACGGTTCCTCCTCGATGGCTACGGTCTGCGGCGCCTCGCTCGCGCTCATGCAGGCTGGCATCGAACTCAAGGGGTCGGTGGCAGGCGTCGCGATGGGGCTCGTGAAGGAGGGCGACAACTACGCCATCCTCACCGACATCGCAGGTGCCGAGGACCACTACGGCGACATGGACTTCAAGGTCGCCGGCACGCGCAATGGCATTACTGCGCTCCAGATGGACATCAAGATCATGGGCATCACGCCGCAGATCATGCGCGAAGCTCTCGCGCAGGCGCAGCGTGGCCGCATGTTCCTGCTCGACACCATGGACGCTGCCATCCCCTCGGCCAGCCAGGAGAAGTCCAAGTACGCTCCCCGCATCCACACCCTGCAGATCCCGACCGACAAGATTCGCGATCTCATCGGCCCCGGCGGCAAGGTTATCCGCGGCATCATCGATGCCACCGGCGTCAAGATCGATGTCGACGACACTGGCCGCGTGAACGTGGCCTCGAGTGACGCCGAGGGACTCGCCAAAGCCATCCAGATGATCAGCGACCTCACCGCTGTCCCCGAGGTCGGCAAGACCTACCTGGGCAAGGTTGTTCGCCTCGCAGAGTTCGGCGCCTTCGTCGAGATCTTCCCCGGCACCGACGGCCTTCTGCATGTCTCCGAGATCGCCGAGCACCGCGTCAAGGACGTCAAGGATGAGCTCCGCGAAGGCGATCAGGTGCTCGTCAAGGTCCTCGCCATCGAGGGCAACCGCATCAAGCTCTCCCGCAAGGCTGTGCTGCGCGAGCAGCGCGCTAAGCTCGGCCTTCCGGAGGTTCCGGAGGCTCAGAGCAGCGGACGGGGCGAGCGCGGTGATCGCCACGAACGTGGTGAGCGTGGCGAACGCAATCAAGAGCGCTCCGAGCGTGCGCCTCGCGCAGAGCGTGAGCAGCCCAACAACGAGAACACCATCACCCTTGAGGGCGGAGCCGACTTCGACGACGATGACGAAGAAGCAGAAGGCTTCGAGATCGACGACGAGCCGGATACCGATGAGGCCGAGGAAGGTGAGGAGGCCGTGCCCGCAGCTGCTGGAGCCGGCACGCCTCAGGGCGGCAACCGTCCTGCCGCCGGCGGACAGCAGCGTCGTCGCCGTCGTCGTGGCGGACGCCGCGGCGGTCCCGGCGGTGGCGGACAACAGGGTGGCGGTAACCGCTAAACCCACCTCAACAGGAATCTAAACAGGGTCGCGCAAGCGGCCCTGTTCGTTTTTGGAGTTGCAGATCAGCACGCTCCTGTCGTCTTCTGCTTTCACATCCTCGTCCAACCCGGGAAAGGAGGCGAGCGGTGCAGGCAGCACGATCAGCCTGGCGACTCTGGTGGCCCTTCGCTCTCCTGTGTGTCTTGGGTGGCACTCGCTGGGCGCTGTCCGGAGCGCTGCCCGGTTCTGCCACAACACTCGCGTCGGCCTCTTTAGGCTGCGGCTCCGCAGCCGCGCTCTATCTCCTCATCCTTCGGCCCACCCCGAGCGAAGATCGCCGCCAACTCCTGCGTTCAGCAATCGGCGGTGCACTGCTCATCATCGGCCCGCTCGTTGCTCTGCTGTATCCACATGCCATGCCGGCCGCGAGCCTCACGATGGCCCTCGCGCTCACACCTGTTGTCATCGCAGTCTATGAATCCGCTGCGCGCCACAACAGCGAATCCCTCGCGGGCCGTCTCTGGCCCGGCCTTGCAACCATCGCCGGCCTCCTGCTTCTCCTCACGCAGCCTTCGCTCTCAAATCCTGTCCAGGACCTCGTGCTTGTAATGACACCTCTGCTCACCGGCTGTGGTGCCATGCTCTTCTGCTCGGCCCGCGCATCTGCATGGCGTCTTCCTGCCGCGTTGCTCGGCGCCTGTGCCGTACTCGCACTCGGAGCCGCAATCAACCTCGCCACACACGTCGGAGGATGGCCGGAGATGGCTGGCCTCGCTGCCGGCCTCGACGCCATCGAGGCGCTGCTCGCACTCATCGCACTCGGACGGCTCTCGGCAACACGCTGGTCCGCGCAGTTCGCCATCGTTCCGCTGATCGTCCTGGTTGAAGGCGTGTTGATGGTGCCGGCGAGTATTCCCGCCCGCATGATCGTGGGCCTCCTGCTGCTCACCTTTGCCGCCATTGCTCTGCTCGTCCCACCTTCCGAAGAATCCCGTTTCGACCTTCGTACCTCGCAGGTGGGCCGTGCGCACCCTGATTAAGGCGGACATACACAGCGGCTAAAGGTAAACTGACTCGAAATGGCAGCCTCCATGTACATCGTGGTCGAGGGAGAGGACCCAGGTTTTAACATCTTCGTGAACGGCCGCGCGCTTGCCCGCTATGAAGGTGCTGTAGAGCGCCTCGCGCTCGAACTCGGTGTCCGTCCGCTGCTCGAGTTCTTCTCGGCTGACGAAAGCTCCATGGCTCTGCTCATCGAAGAGGGCGCGGGCAACCCTGAACTGCTCAAGAAACTGCCGCCGCCGCAGTGGTACCGCGCCGAAGACGGCCTGCGCACTGTGGAAGCGCTTGTCGAATCCCTCACCAACGACCCGCAGCAACTCGGCAGCGAAGGCCCGGAGGTTCTCGCCGAACTCTTGGAGTACGAAGTCGTCCTTCGCAAGACCGCCGAGCGCGGTCTTCGCTGGCATCTCGCGGTCAGCTGGCGGTAAGGAACAGCTCCTAGCTCTTAGCTGCTAGCTTCTAGTGCGCCACCGCTGGCAAACTATAGGCCGAGACTAGCAGCTAGAAGCTAGCAGCTAGAAGCTGCATTTCAGTGCACCGACACTCCACCGTCGAAGTCCACAGCCAGCACCGGTCCCTGCACCTGCATCGAGTGGATCTTCAAGGTGTCGAGCTTCATGTCGTAGCCGGTCGATTCGAGCGACTTCGAGAGCAACTGCCGCAGAAGATCGGCGGCGTTCACCTTCATCTGCTGCGGCAGCTTGCTGGTGAGGAATGGCACGAGGAAGAAGTTCAGCTCGCGCGACTCACTCAAATGCTCGACGCGCGCATCGCGAAAGCCGATCGTCTCGCCCACGCCGTCAGGAAGCACCGACACATCGCCTTCAGTATTGAGCGCAACGCCGAGGCAGGCTCCATGCAGACTCGTGCCCAGCTTCGCATGCGCCTTCACATGCACGACGACGCGATCGCCGTTGAAACTCACCTTCGGGTTCTCCGCGTAGGCGTAACACGCAGATCCGGGCTTGCCGCGAAGGTAATAGCGGCCGTTCTCCGTGAAGAGCTGCTTGTTCAGCGTGCGCTCCAATGCCTGCGGCGAGATGTTCAGTTCAATGGCGTTTGCCGGAGTTGCAAGCAGAGCAGATGCAGCAAGAAGCAGGGCAAGCGTGCGAAGGTGCATAACCTCAGAATACGTTCGCGATGACGTGGTTAGCTGTTGCCTGAGTTTGGACGCAGCGCGAAACCTGCGATATACAGGACAATGATCTGTCAAACAGGTTCTGGAGTGAGGGTGACCCCAAAGTCTTCGTCAGCGATCTTCGCAGCGGCAATCGCATTCACGTTTGCCACAGCTCGTGCGCAGGATACGCGCAATGTAACCGAGCCCACGATTCCTCCGGTCTGTGCGACCTTGCGTGCGCAGCTCAGCGCTCCGCACGGGATTGATCCGGCCGACGAAACCAGGCTCGACACCGAGCGCCTGCAGAGC
>Ga0157369_10010539_pt1 | contig 10519 bp, 8 predicted proteins | sample C25metaG_FD_113461 | JGI IMG/M metagenome (GOLD analysis project Ga0157369, IMG submission 113461) | Corn rhizosphere microbial communities from Kellogg Biological Station, Michigan, USA - C2-5 metaG | ecosystem: Host-associated > Plants > Roots > Rhizosphere > Soil | place: USA: Michigan...
GCCCCCGGCCTGCAGACCATCGGGTCGGCCGGCACCATCCTGCCCTCGTTCGACAACTGGACGCAGAACAACACGTTCGGCTTCTACGGCCAGCAGGAGTTCGCCTTCGCCGACCGGCTGTTCCTCACCGGTGCCGCGCGCGTGGACAACAACAGCGCGTTCGGCAGCGAAGTGCACTGGGTCACCTACCCCAAGTTCAGCGTCTCGTACGTCGTCAGCGAGGAGCCTGCCGCCAAGAAGTACATCCCGACGTGGCTGAGCAGCCTGCGCCTGCGCGGCGCCTACGGTGGCTCCGGCCAGCAGCCGGGCCTCAACACGGCGCTCCGCACCCTGGCGCCCACCGTCGGCCCCAACGGCGTCGGCATCCTGACGCCGAGCACCTTCGGCAACCCGAACCTGCGCCCTGAGCGCGTGCTCGGCACGGAGCTCGGCTTCGAGTCCGGCTTCCTCAACGACCGGTTCGGCGTCGACTTCACGTACTTCCGCGATGTCTCCAAGGACGCGATCCTGTCCCGCGGCGTCGCGCCGAGCACGGGCTTCGGCTCCTCCAGCCAGTTCTTCAACGCCGGCGAGATCCAGAAGCACGGCATCGAGGCCCTCATCAAGGGCGCGCTCGTCAATCGCCACTCGTGGGGCTGGGACATGACCATCAGCGCCGCCACCAACGCGGCGAAGATCACGCAGCTGTCGGGCTCGGACACCGTCATCGATCTCGGCACGTCGGCGCATCGCGTCGGCTACGCACCGTTCGACTGGTTCAGCTACCGCGTGGTGCGCGTGGATCAGGGCGCCGGCGCGAACCAGGCGTCGTACAACCCGGCCACGAACAAGTGGACGATCCCGCAGTCCAGCGTCTACTGCGCCACGCCGAGCGGCGGGGAAACCCCCTGCTACAACGCCAACGGCGCCGTGATCGCTCCGAAGATCTACCTCGGACACTCGTCCCCGACGTTCGAGGGCTCGTGGTCCAACACGGTGCGCTTCCTCACCAACTTCCGCCTGTACGCGATGCTGGACGCGGCGTCCGGGTTCCGGCGCCTCGACAACAACATCCGCATCCGCTGCCAGCTCTTCCACACGTGTCTCGAGTACGTGAACCCGAAGGACACGGATCCGAAGCTGCTCGCCCAGTACTTCAGCGGTGGCCCGCTCCGCGACTTCACGATCAACGACGCGAAGTACGTGAAGCTCCGCGAGGTCTCGATGTCCTACGACGCGCCGAACTTCATCGCGTCGCGCGCCGGCGCCAAGTCCATGAGCCTCACGGCGTCCGCCCGCAACCTGCACACGTGGTCGCCGTACTCGGGCATCGATCCGGAGAGCCAGTTCGTGGCCGGCAGCCCGACGCAGGTCGACCAGGCCCACCTGCCGCAGCTCCTGAACTACTCCCTCACCGTTCACCTGAGCTACTGAGCCATGCATCGCATACATCGCCGAGCGGGACGCCGTAGCGCGATTCTGCTCACGTTTCTCGGGCTCGCGGTCGGACTGACCTCGGCCTGCAACACCAGTCGTCTTCTCGACGTCAGCACGCCGAGCCAGGTGCCGGTCGATCTCCTCGACCAGCCCGGCAACGCGCAGCTGATGGTCAACAGCATGGTCGGCGACTACCAGTGCGCCCTCGGGTCCATGGTCGTCGTCGAAGGCCTGATCTCGGGCGAGTTGAACGACGCCCAGCTGGGCGCCGCGCAGTGGGACTATGCGCGGCGCACGGCCAACGCGCTGACGAACGGCATCTACGGCACGTCGGGCTGCGTCGGTCCGCAGTCCATCGGCATCTACCTGCCGCTCGCCACGGCGCGTTTCGACGCCGACCACGCCATCGCCAACCTCACGAAGTGGACGGACGCGGAAGTCCCGAAGCGCGTGGCGCTGCTCGCGGTCGCTGACCTGTACGCCGGGTTCAGCTACACCTCGCTCGGCATGTCGATGTGCGAGGCGGCGTTCGACAACGGGCCCGCCGTGAAGCAGAAGGGGATGTTCGCCCTCGCCGAGCAGCGCTTCACCGACGCCATCACCAACGCACAGGCGTCGAGCTCGGACAGCGTGAAGTTCGCCGCCTACGTCGGTCGTGCCCGCGTGCGCCTCTACCAGAACAACACGGCCGGTGCGCTCAGCGATGCCCAGCAGGTGCCGAAGGGCTTCGTGATGAACGAGAGCAACTCGGGCACGTCCACGCGCCTCTACAATCGCGTCTACGCCGTCACGCAGCACTACGGCGACTACTCCATCCCGTCGTGGTCGCAGAACATGAAGACGGAGAACGGAGAAGTGGATCCGCGCTCGACGACCCACCTCACCACCACGCGCTCGGCGAACAACAACCAGACGCTGATCTACGTCCCGGACAAGTACGCCTCCGGTGATGCAGCGCCGATGCCGATGGCGCGGTACGAGGAGGCCCAGCTCATCATCGCCGAGATCCAGGGTGGTGCGCAGGCCGTGTCGATCATCAACGCCATGCGCGCCTCCGTCGGGCTGGCCCCGTACGTCGGCGCCACGGATCCGGCGGCGATCAAGACACTCGTCATCGGCGAGCGGCAGCGCGTCCTCTTCCTCGAGGGCTTCCGCAACTACGACATCGAGCGGTTCGGCATTCCGTTCTTCCCGGCTGTCGGCACGAACTTCCCGATCGGTGGCGGCACGTATGGCAACACCACGTGCCTCCCGCTCCCCGACATCGAGAAGAACAACAACCCGAGCCTCGGCCCCGGGTTCGTCGCCAGCACCACCGGCACCTGATCATCATTCGCTCTCAGCGGGGGACCGGCGAAAGTCGGTCCCCCGCGTGCGTTCGGCCCTCTGACCACGGGAAATCGTCATGACGTCCAGCTGGCGCGTGTTGTCCCTTCCCCTCCTTCTCGGCGCCTGCGCCGGCCTCTCGCACGCGGGTGGTGCCCCAGGCTCCGACTCGCACGGGCGCGCGGTCTTGCGGCAGTCCATCGACTCCATGCTCGCCACGCCCGCGCTGCGCAGCGCGTCGTGGGGCATCCTCATCGTGGACCCCGTCGCGGCCGAGACGCTCTACTCGCACAACGCCACGAAGCTCCTCATCCCCGCGAGCAACCAGAAGATCGTCACGAGCTCCGTGATGCTCGCGCAGCTCGGCCCCGACTTCCGCTACCGCACCACCATCGGCGCGCGGGGACGCGTGTCCGGCGACACGCTCGTCGGCGACGTCGCCGTCATCGGCCGAGGCGACCCCACGGCGAGCGACCACATGCAGAAGGACGCGATGCTGCCGCTGCGCGCCATCGCCGACTCGCTGGCCGCGCACGGCATCCACCACGTCACGGGCAGCGTAGTCGCCGTCGGTGACGCCTTTCCCGGGCCCGTGGCCGGCGCGACGTGGCCGTGGGACGGTCTCGACGCGACGTCGTACGCCGGCGTGGACGAGCTGCTGTTCAACGAGGGCCTGAGCACCGTGCGCGTGCGCGCCGGCGCGCGTGTCGGTGACCCGGCCACGGTGGAAACGCGGCCCGCCGCGACCTATCCGCGCCTGCGCAACACCGTGGTCACGGTGGCCGCGCCAGCGCCCGATACCACGTCCCCGCGGCGGATTGCCCGCTTCGGCCGCGGCGGGCCGGGCACCCGCCTCGCCATCTGGCACGACACCACGTCGGACGGGCTCGTGGCGCTGAGCGGCGAGATCGCGCTCGGCGACAGCGCCCAGCTCGTGATCACGCAGCATGACCCGGATGCGGCGTACGTCGCCGCGCTCGCCGAGGCGCTCACCCAGCGCGGCATCACGGTCGGCACGCAGCCCGCCAGCGCCGCGGGCACGCACGTGGACTCGCTGTTCACCATGCAGTCCGCACCGCTGCGCGACATCCTCCCCATGCTGCTCAAGCCGTCACAGAACCAGATCGCCGAGGCGTTCCTTCGAACGCTCGGCCTCGAGCGCGCTGGTGTGGGCACGGCGGACAGCGGCCGAAAGGTGGTGGAACGCCAGTTCGCCGAGTGGAAGGTTCCGGCCGACGGCTTCGTCGTGCGGGACGGCAGCGGGCTCTCGCGGAACGACTACCTGTCACCGGAAGCGATCGTCGACATCCTCGACGTGATGCGCCGGTCGCCCAACTTCGATCTCTACTACCAGTCGCTCCCGAACGCCGGCGTGGACGGCACCATCTCGACGCGCATGCGCGGCACGCCGGCGGAGAACAACCTCCACGCCAAGACGGGCACGTTGCCCATGGTGCGCTCGCTGTCGGGCTACGTGCGCACGGCGGGCCGACGCCTGCTGGAGTTCAGCATCCTCTGCGACGGCTGGGTGGCGCCGCAGTCGGAGGTGGATCGGGTTGCGGATGCGATCGGCGTGGCGCTCGCGTCGATGAAGTAGCGCGGTGCTGCACTGCCACGACGGTAAACGGTAAACCGTACAGGGTGCCAGGCACCCTGTACGGTACCTGGTACCGTACCGAGGCTATCGGGTACCGTGTACGCTGTACCCCGTACCTGCAGTTGAAGGGCGCGGAGTCTTACCGAGCGACCACGCCCAGTCCCGCCCCACCAGGCAGACGAATGACTCCTTCGTCGATGGTAGCTCCGACGTAGGGGTCGTTCGATACGAGTGCCGCCCCGTCGAAGTCCGCGCAGTCCAGCAGCGGCGCGAACTGTGCCGCCGCCGTGATGCCGAGCGAGCTCTCGATCATGCAGCCGGCCATGACGAGCATGTCGTGCGCGCGCGCCGTGGCGATCATGCGCAGGGCTTCGCGCAGCCCGCCGCACTTGGCGAGCTTGATGTTGATGCCGTCCACCGCGCCCACGAGCTTCGGGATGTCGCCCGACACGAGGCAGCTCTCGTCGGACACGATGGGAAGCGCCGAGCGCTCGCGGATGAAGCGCAGCCCCTCGATGTCGCCCGGCTGCAGTGGCTGCTCCACGAACTCCACACCCAGTTCCTGCAGCAGCGGGATCATGCGCAGCGCGGACTTCGGTGTCCACGCGGCGTTCGCGTCCACGCGCAGCACTTTCTTCGGCGCGAGCTCACGCACCACGCGCACGATGCGCTCGTCCCAGCTCGAGCCAAGCTTGATCTTCAGCACCGGATACTGCGCCGCGTCGGCCACGCGCTGGCGCAGCGTCGCTTCGTCGGGGGCGATGCCGATCGTGAAGCTCGTCAGCGGCGACGCTGCCGGGTCCAGCCCCCACAGCTTCCACACCGGCACGCCAAGCCGCTTGCCCATCATGTCGTGCAGCGCGGCGCTCACCGCGGCGCGGGCCGAGCCGTTGAAGCGGATGGCGCGCGCGAGCCCGTGCTCGATCGCCTCGAGCGACCAGCCGTCCGCGTCGGCGAGCACCTCGCCCAGCGAGGGCAGCACGTCGACGACTGTGTCAGCCGTCTCGCCGTAGAACTTGCTCGGCGCCGCCTCGCCCCAGCCGGTGGCGCCGTCCTTTGCCGTGAGCGAAACGCGTACGACGCGATACTCGCTGGAACCGCCGCGGGCGATGATGAATGGATTCTTCGTGCGAAGCGTGACGATCTCGTGCTCGAGCTTCATCGGTGGTCGTTCGTGAGGGTGCGGCGCGCGACACCGGCGGCGCGAAGGGCGCCGGAGTCGTTGTCGCGCGCGAGGTAGCCCAGCAGGGCATCGGCCAGCTCGCTTCCGCGGTCGTAGCGGTCGTCCGCCGACTTCTCCAGGCAGCGCATGACGATGGACGTGAGCGCCGGCGGCAGCCGCGAGTCCACCTCGAGCAGCTCCACCGGCTTCTCGTGCACGTGCTTGTAGCCCACGGAAAAGGCGTCGGCACCATCGAAGGGCGGGAACCCGACCAGCGCTTCGTACATCACGACGCCGAGCGCGTACAGGTCGCTCCGCCCGTCCACGAGCTTCCCCATCGCCTGCTCGGGGCTCATGTAGTGCGGCGTGCCCATCGCCCGACCGCTCGCCGTGAGGCGGCCGTGAAAGCGCGCCGTGGCGATGCCGAAGTCGGTGATGAACGCGTTTCCCTCGTCGTCGAACAGGATGTTGTCCGGCTTCACGTCCCGGTGGATCACACCGCGCACGTGCGCGTGGTCAAGCGCCACGGCCACCTGGGCCGCGGCCGCGGCCGTGACCGTCGGAGGCACGGCGCGCTCGCGCTGCACGCGGTCGGCGAGCGAGCCGCCGCTCAGGAATGGCATGACGATGTACACCGTCTCCGCCTGCTGGCCGAAGTCCAGCACCGGGCAGATGAACGGGTGCACGAGCCGCGCGGCAGCTTCGGCTTCGCGCCGGAACCGCTCCGTCATCTCGGTGTCGCGCGCGAGATGCGCATGCAGCACCTTCACCACCACCTCGCGTGCGAGCGGCATCTGCTCGGCGCGGAACACGGTCGCCATGCCACCGCCCCCGAGCCGGCGCAGGATGCGATAGCGGCTGCCCGTGGCGCGGCGCAGCGCGCTGATCTCGTCGTCCGGCTTCTCCAGCGGAACGCCCGACACCTCAGGCAGGGAACCGCCGCACCGACTGCACGTGGCAGCGAGCGCGCGGTTCCACGTGCCGCACTCGGGACAGAACATCAGGCGCCGAGCTGCATCTGGACGAAGTCGTACGGCGGCCAGGGTCCCGTGACCTCGAAGCGCAGCTCCGAGTTGTCCTCGCCCAGCTGCTGCACCTCCGCCGTGAACTCGTTCCAGCGCTCGAGCTCCACGAGGTACGCCGCACTGAGCACGATGCCGGTGAGCTTCTCGGTGCGCAGCGGCACCGTGGTCACGGAAGAGTGTCGCAGCACGCGCAGGCTGTCCGCCGCCACCGCCGCGAGGTCGGCGCCCACCTCGCGCTCGCTCGCCTCGCCCGGCCGCCAGACGTGCACGCGCGCCACCACCCGGTTCTCCACGTAGTTGAGCGCGTCGGAGAGTGCGACGAAATGCAGCTCGAGCCACCGCTGCACCGCGTCGCGGGAGCGGAACACCACGCCCATCGGCGCCGGCAGCATCGGCCCGCGCTGGCTGTACGCGTCCACCACCTTCGCGAAGCGGTCGATGCGGTCCGGCGTCGCTTCCGGGCGCGAATACGGGCTCTGGCCGCACACCGCGGCCACGTCGCGCACCACCACCAGCTCCGTGTCCGGGATGGGTGGGTGCACGTCGTGGGACTCGATGAAGGTCACGCCGTACAGGGTCAGTGCCACGAAGCCTCGGAGGCCGGTGTCCGGGAGGAAACCGGCGGGTTCGCCGGCTCGGGGGAAGCTAACCGTAGACGCGGCGGGGCCGCCATGCGAAACGCCGCGCGAGTCTATCCCTCACGCGGGTGCGGCCACTTCACCCCCATCACCAGCTGGAAGCCGAGCGCGCGCTCGCGTGACAGGTCCTCCAGCAGCTCCATCTCGCGGCGGACCGCGCCGCGCGCCGCGCGCCACCCGCGCCGCCGCCACACGCGACCGGTGATCTGCGCCTTCTGTCGCCAGGTCAGCGCCGGCATCGCTTCGCGTGGCGTATAGGCCGGCGCCGATGGCCCCCCATCGCTCCAGTCCTGCACCGCGAGGTCCACGAGCCCCGCTGAACGCAGCATCTGCTTCCACTCCACCAGGAGGCGCGGACGCAGCCCAAGCCGCTGCACGAGATCCTCGCGGTCGCCGGTCTCGATCTCGGACGTCCACGTGGGGAGCAGCGCCACTACGCGGCCCAGCGGTCGCGTCACGCGCACGAGCTCCCGGAAGGCGCGCGCCGGTTCCTTCGCCGACGCGACCGACGCCTCGGCGATCGCCGCGTCGAACACGGCCGTCTCGTGCGGCAGGTCCTCGAACGGAGAGACCTCGAACGTCACCGTGCCGCTCACGGCCGAGTTGCGCCGCCGCGCCTCGGCCTGCGCCACGCGCGCCGGGTCGGGATCCACCGCCGTCACCGCGGCGCCCGTGCGCGCCGCGAGCCACTCGGCCGTGATCCCTTCACCCGTGCCGACGACGAGCAGCTCCATCCCCGCGCGCGCCTCGGTGAGCTCGGCGACCTCGCGATAGAGATCCTCACCCGTCGCCCGCCAGCGACCGATGGTGACCATCTGCACCAGCCGCAGCACGGCTGGAACGGGAGGGGGAGCGGGGAGCATGTCGACGAAGATACGCAACTGACGTACTTCGCCGCCGGACGGTCAGCCGAGTGCCTTCAGGTGCTCCACGCACGCCTCGCCGAGCCGTTCCGGCGCGTACCCGCCCTCGAGGGAGCTCACGAGCCGTCCCCCGCACCACTGCTCCGCTCGGCTCACCAGCTCCTCCGTGAGGCGGCGGACGTCCGCCATCTCCAGCGTGAAGCCCCCCAGCGGGTCGCCGGCCAGCGAGTCGAACCCCGCCGAGATGATCACGAGGTCGGGCGTGAACCCGGTCGTCGCCGCATCCACGGCGCCGAGGAATGCGCTCACGTATCGCTCGCGTGGGAGGCCCGCGGCGAGCGGAACGTTCCACACGCTGCCATGCGGACCGTGATCCTCCGCCGCGCCCGTGCCCGGATACCACGGCCACTGGTGCATGGAGACGAACCGGATGTCGGGCGTATCCTGCACGAGCGCCTGCGTGCCGTTGCCGTGGTGGACGTCCCAGTCCACGATGAGCACGCGCTCTGCGCCGTGCCGCTGCCGCGCGTAGTGCGCGCCGAGCGCCACGTTGCCGAACAGGCAGAAGCCCATCCCCGCCGCGCGGAGTGCGTGGTGCCCCGGCGGGCGCACGGCGCAGAAGCTCCGCTGCACCGCTTTGCCAAAGGCGAGGTCCACCGCGTCGAGCACGGCACCCGCGCCCGCGGTGCCGGCGTCCCACGAGCCTTCGCTCTCCACCGTGTCAGCGTCGAGGCGGCCGCCACCGGCCAGTGCGAGGCCGCGCACCATCGCGATGTACGCGCGGTCGTGCGCCAGCGCGAGCTCGTCCTCACTGGCATGACGCGACTCGCGATGGTCGAGCTGCGAGAAGAGCTCGAACTCGTTGCGCAGTGCGCGCGTGACGGCGCGCAGGCGCCCGACGTGCTCGGGATGTCCCCACCCCGTGTCATGGCGCCCGGAATCCGAGTTGGCGATGAAGGCGACCTGGGTCATGTGGCACCACGAAAGCGGCGCGACGCCGTTTCGGCAAGCAGCGCCGCGGCGATCACGAGGAGCAGCACGAGAGGCAGGCGTGCGGGCGTCGATTGCGGCGCCTGCGCAGCAGCCTCGGTCGAAGGGCCGAGCGCGTCGATCAGCGCGGCGCGCGGCGCGGCATCACCGCCACTCGAGAGCGCGGCGCCGACGCCGGCGGCACGTGCCGGCGACACGGCGCCCGTCATGCGCGACCACCATGCGCGGTGCGCCGCCGCGCCGCTCGGCCCGCCTTCCATGCGCCAGCGCCACGTCTCGTCATAGCCGATCGCCGCCACTCGGCCGGCGCCCGCGCGACGCACGACGACCGCGACTCCCGCCGGCCGTCGCTCGAGGATCACCGCGTCGCTCGTCGTGGCCGTGAGCGCGCGCAGCGGGAGGTCGGCGCGCGTGAGGGTGTCCCCGGTGAGCAGGATGCGACCCGCGCGGCGGTCACCCGCACGTGCTGGCGCGATGCCGCGCAACGCGTCCAGGCCGAGCGCATTGCCCATGATGATCGCGCCACCACCCTGCGCCACGAATCGCGTCATGGCCGGAACCAGGTCGGCCGCCGAGCTGTCCAGCACGACCACCGCATCGTAGCGTGCGGTGTCGATCGGAAGCAGCGATGCGTCCACCATCGACACACCCGGTGCGACGGCGAGTCGAGCGCGCACGTGCCACCCTGCCTCACCGAGCGCGTCGAGCAGGAAGCGGCCTTCCCAGCCCGCGCGTCCGAGCACCAGCACGTCGCGGCGCTCCTCGCGCGCTGGCACGCGGGCGCTGGCCCACCACGCACCTCGGCGCGCGCTCACCGCCCCCGTCACGTCGGGCGCCTCCACCATGGCACCCCGCGACGCGCGAACGCTGTCGATCACGCCCACCGAGTCGGCGAGCACGATACCCGCGCCGCTGTCCGCCGCGAGGCGGACCGTCGTCGTGGCCACCGGCTCGCGGGAGCGCTCCGCCTCCACCGCCAACGGCGGCGGACCACCGCTCCACTCGACCTTCACACCACTGCGACGGAGCGCGACGAGCCAGGCCACCTGCTCATGGGACAGCGTTCCGTCCACCGCCACATGGACAGCGCCCACGCGCGGGGAGGTAGTGGCGCGCTGCAGGGCCTCGTCGGCCTCGGCCGCGCGCAGGCTCAGCGTCGTGGCACCCGGGTGCGATCCGCGCACGCTCCGCCACAGCGACAGTGCCAGCACCACGACGAGCGCGAGCCGAAGCAGCCACTCGAGCTCGCGTCGCATGTCAGCGCGTGAGGGCATAGACCACCAGGTTCACGGCGAACTTCGTGTTGTCCACGGACAGGAAGCGCTTGTTGTCCGGGTGATAGTTCCACTCCGAGCTGTAGTCCTTGCTGCTGTACACGAGAGCAAGCCGGCCGTCGCGCTCCACGCCGGACAGCGTCTTGTGCACGAGGTTGTCCCCCCATCCGTTCAGCTCGTGCGACGTGGTGGGCGGCCCGTCCTCGAACTTGAAGAACGACCGATAGA